>Ga0181597_10002871_pt1 | contig 18351 bp, 19 predicted proteins | sample 041ome_5_FD_148647 | JGI IMG/M metagenome (GOLD analysis project Ga0181597, IMG submission 148647) | Coastal salt marsh microbial communities from the Groves Creek Marsh, Skidaway Island, Georgia - 041403US metaG (spades assembly) | ecosystem: Environmental > Aquatic > Marine > Intertidal zone... | reverse complement strand
TTATGATCTTTCCAAAAATTAATATTTTCATCTCCTAAAATTTCAACACCACAATTGTCTGAGGCTTCATGATTTGTGATTGGAGAAGAAAAAGATATATCTAATTGTTCATTTTTACATAGATTAATTATTTCTTCTCGCCAATTACTGTGAATCTCTCCTGACAGGTAAACATTTAACATTTTAAGCTCCTTTCTTAGGATTTTCAGATAACAATTTAGGTGCATGCATCATTGTTATGGCCAAAGACATACTTGAAATTATGGCCATAATACACATCCCCAGCAAAATATAGTTATAATTATGCCCAAAATCTAATAGTAATCCAACAAAAGCTGGTCCTAATGATGTTCCGAATACCATTGTTGATGTTGAAAGAGACCTAACAGAGCCTAAATTTTTTGTTCCATAGTATGTTGGCCAAAAAGTCCCACCAATTGTCATTGCTAATCCCTGGGTCATGCCAAGAAAGGCAAGTCCGATCATTGCGTGTAGGTATGTATCTCCATAAGAAAATATTAATAAGCCTAATGACATTGGCAATAAGTAAAATGGTAAAATTTTTTCAACACCAAATTTATCTAGGATCCATCCTGAACTTAAAGTAGTTAAAATTGACATTGAAGTGTAAAATGGGAAAAGAGCAGTAAACGAAATTAAAGACCATTTTTTAATTTCGGTTAGGTGAACCATGTTAAAAAAGAAGGCAGTGGAAAATATTGGTGGTATTAAAAATGGAATAATAACTGCCCAGAAAACCCAATGATTAAGAGCCTCTTTTCTGGTCCAATGTTTTTTTTGCATACCTGATTGATTAGAAATATTCTCTTGTTTACTGTTGGGAACTCTTTCATTGGATAATAATTTCAATATTATTGGTAATAAGATTAACAAAATTATCATCCCTATTACCCAACTATTTCTCCAGCCTATAATTGCAAATAAACTTACAAATATTACTGGGAAAATAGCTTCTCCAATAGAAAATCCCATGATTGATAATGATAGGGCTTTACCTTTATTTTTACCATACCATTTACCAATGGCAACAGCAGGTATATGAATAAGCATTCCCTGACCAAAAAACCTTAATCCAAAAATTATCAATGGAAGAAGCCAAACGGTTTCAATGAATGTCATACTTAAACAAAGTAGGCTTAAGCATATTATTACAACTTTTATGTTGAGTGTAATTTTATACTTATCAACGTAACCACCAAAAATTAACATGGCAATAGCGGAGATTAGTGTTCCTCCTGAGTAGATGGCTCCCCAATCTCCGTGAGATAAATCAAAAGCTTGTCTAATCTCACCAGCAAATAATGAAATAAAAAAAGTTTGGCCAAAACAGGAGCTAAAATATAAAAGAGCTGTAGCTAACAGCCATCTAGCGTTTTCAATTAGAAAATTCATAGGCTACCAATTAATAATTAATTAGTCTTATGATCTTTAAACAAAATTTAGGCAATAGTTTATATTTTTAATTCGCCAATTTCCTTGTTTTCTAGGTCAAGAAAAGTATCAGTAGGATTGCCAATCCGTCCATATCCATTCCAAACTTTAAATCCAAGTAATTCTTTTTGATAATCATTTAAATCAGCAAAAACATCTTTTCTAATACCTAAGGTAAAATTTTCTTGGGACCTAAACTGTGGGCCACAAAAAGTTATTAAAAGAGCAAGTCTATTTTCAGTAGTAATATTGGCACCTGTTCCATGCCATACTCTTCCATCCGTAATGATGGCACATCCAGGGGGGCCTTCTGCAGAAATAGCCTTAATATCTTTATCTAAAATTTTATCTGGGTGACGTCCAAATAAGTGAGAGCCAGGTACAATTAAAGTTCCTCCATTTTCTTTACTCATACCATTCAGCATTATTAAGACATTAGTTACTGCAGGTCTTGAGATAAGATCATTGCTATTAATATTTTCGTTGATTTTTATATTGAATTTATTCCTTTTAATAGATCCTGGAGGTAAAAAATCTTCGTTTCTATTAACAGGATCTGGAAACCACCATTGATCAGTATGCAGGTCCATAGCTACTCCTCCAGGTTTAGCTATGTTAGCCCCAAAACTAGACACTAAAAACTCATCACCAACAATTTCTTTTACGCATTCTATATAATTATGTTTTGCTAAAATATCTAAAAAAACTTTTCCTTTATTAGGTAACATCCATACTCTTTGATTTACACCAGGATCATTAACGTTTTTATTGAAATCTCCCCATTTCTTTTTTTCGCTTCCATCTTCATAAGCTAAATTAAGTTTTTTTTCAGCTTCGGCTTGCTCTATTAATCTCGCCATTGCTCTATTATTGAGATCTAAGGGAATAGCATTTTCAAGCAAACAATAACCCCATTTTTTTAAGTCGTTTTTTGCAACTTCTATTGATTCTGTTGGCTTTGGATAATTAAGGTTCATGTTTATCCTCTTAATCTTATTTTATAAGGTTTAGATTAATTAGGGCTTCCTTCACTTTTTCTTTCTGTTCGTCTGTGGCTGGAGCTGTTGGTCTTCTAGCATGCCCACTCTCGAGTCCTTGGAGTTTTTGGGCGTACTTGCATAGAGATGGCATGTTATCTAAACCAATAGCATCCCATAAAGGCATTAGTTTTTCATGAAGATCCTTTGCAGTTTCCCAATCTTGATCAATAACAGCGTCCCATAATTTGACAGATGGACCTGGGGCAGCAGTTAAAATTGCTGCAATTGATCCTGGGGCTCCCAATTTGTACGATAAGTAAAGTAGAGCATCAACAGCACTAAAAATCATATTTTCTGGCTTTGCCCTTCTGATAAGATCAGCAAACAGTTTCATATCACCAGCACTTTGTTTAACCCCTAAAACACCAGGAACCTCGTCCATGATTCTCAAGAGTAAATCAGGAGATAAATAACACCAAGGTACAACATTATAAATCAGGATTGGTATTTGGCACTCATCGTGTATTTCTTTAAAATGCCTTACCATTGCATCGTCATCAGGCCTAAATAAATAACTAGGTGGTGTTATTTGAAGCGCTGAAACGTTTAGAGATTTTACAGATTTGCCCCTTGCTATCACCTCAGATGTTGAATTAGCAATAATTCCAGCAACCAAGGGAACTCTGCCATCCAACGAAGTTGCTGTTTCTGTCATTAGAGATAAGTATTCTTCTCTATTTAAAACATGTCCTTCGCCTGTACTTCCACCAGCGGCTAAACCATGAACACCATTCTCAATTAACCAGTCTACTTGGGGTTTTATCAAGTTAAGATCAATTTCTCCATTCATATTAAATGGAGTTGTAAAAGGTGCAATAATTCCTTTTAGATCACTCATGGTTTTCTCCTTTAAAAATTAATTTATTATTTTTTATTATAACTAAATTATATTTAATATAAAAAGTTAAAAGAACATAATAAGATAATTTTAGGAAAAAAACATATATGATTATAGACAAAGAAACAGAAATTTTTTTAGAAACTCGTGTCATAAATAATTCTAAATTACATCATTTATTAGATCCAATAGAATTGAGGGCTGAACGCTTAAGACAGTTGAAAGAGGACAACTTAATCCTCCCAAAAGTTTATAAAATTGAGAATATAAATATAAAAAGGGAATTTAACAAAGATGTTAAATTAAGATTTTACTTTCCTAAAAATATTAATAAAAAGACGAAAACTCCACTCATAGTTTTTTTCCATGGGGGTGGCTTCGTAATGGGAGACTTAGACACGCATGACTTTACTTGTAGGTCAATTTGTATTGAATCACAAATGATTGTAGTAGCAGTAGATTATAGTTTATCACCAGAATATAAGTTCCCATATGCAGTTGAAGAAGTTAAAGATGTTCTTAATAGTCTTCCAAATTTTGAAAATGATTTTTTAATAGATCTGGATAATATTTTTGTATGCGGAGATAGTGCCGGAGGTAATTTGGCCACAGTTTTGGCGATACATTCTAGAGACAAAAAAATTATTCCAATTCAAGGTCAGATATTGATATACCCATGCGTTGATCTTACTTTATCGATGCGATCTATGGATATTTTCTTGCAAGGTATGACACTAACTTTTGAAACTATGGATTATTTCATTAAGCATTATCTTAGAAACAGTAATGATGCAGTTAACTGGCAAGCATCACCTCTTTTTGCTAAAAATCTTCATAATTTACCTGAAACTTATATATTTGCAGCCGGCTTAGACCCACTCCTGGATGAAGGCATAGCTTATAAAAATAGATTAGAGAGCTTTGGTAATAAAGTGAGTTATAAATTATATGCTGGTCAAATTCATGGTTTTTTATCTAATTCTAAATATTTTCCTAAGGCTCTTGAATGTATAAAAGAAATAGGAAAGGCAGCAAAATCAATGGTTGTAAAAAGAGAATGTAAATGAAAAAAATTATTATATTTGGCGGTTGCGGGTTTTTAGGGAGTTGGATTGTAAATGTCTTTTTAAGAAAAGGTTATGATGTGACTATTTTTGATTTAAAAATTCAAAAAGAATTACTTGGTAATATATTAGAAAAGGACATTAATAAAATTAAATTCATCCAAGGTGATATTACAAAATATGAACAAGTAGAAGAAGCAACTAGTCAAATGGATCATGTGATTAATTTAGCTGGATTAATGACTCCTGATTGTAGTTCTAATCCTAAATTAGGTGCTCAAGTAAATGTTTTAGGTGCAATTAATGTCTTTGAGGCTTTAAAAAAACATAATATTAAATTTCTGGTTTATGCCAGTAGCGCTGGAGTTTTTGGTCAAAAAGATAAATATAATCCATTTCCAGAGACTCATTATGGAGCTTATAAGCTTGCTGTTGAGGGCTTGGCAAGAGCATATTTCAACGAATCTAATATTTCGAGTATTGGTATAAGGCCTTATGTTATCTATGGCCCCGGGAGGGAAGTTGGGGGAACTGCAGGCGTCACTTTGGCTTGTAAGGCTGCCAAACAAGGATATAACTATACTATAAACTTTTCAGGAAATGCTGGCTTTGTTTATGTTGAAGATGTTGCTGAAATAGTTGACATGTCAATATCCCAAAAACCTTTAGGGGCATTAACTTTTAACATCAATGGGATAACAACAGATGTTAAAGATTTCATAAATATAATTAAAAAAAATATACCTTTATCAAATATTGACTTGAAAGGGGATCAATTAAGCGTGGTAGATGAAATACTTGGTAATGAACCATCCAAAACATTTAAAAATTTTAAGTATACTTCTCTTCAAGATGGGATTAAAAAGACTATCGATTTTTATTGAGTTTTAGAAAGAAAAAATAAAATATGCCCTTAAATATTTCTTCAAACGCTAAGGGTATATTATTTATAATTGCCGCAATATCATGTTTATCTGTGATGGATGGTGTTACAAGATATTTGACTGATTATTACAATGTAATCTCAATTAATATGTTTCGATATTTTTTCTTATTTTTATTTGTAATTTCTATTAATAGTATTGGTAATAAAAGTGTTATTTTAGTTTCAAAGAGTAAATTTAAACTAATACAAATAATTCGTGGGACTATTTTAGCAGTAGAGATGTGCTTTGCTCATTATCTTTTTTTAAAAATAGGTCTCATAGAAACACATGCTATTTTTGCTAGTTGTCCTTTAATTGTTGCAGCTTTATCAGTTGTTTTTCTTAAAGAAAAGGTAGGTTGGAGAAGGTGGAGTGCTATTTTAATTGGTTTCATAGGTATTTTAATTATGCTTCGTCCAGGTACAAAAGTTTTTGATCCTTTATCCCTGATAGCACTGGGATGTGCTGTTGCCTTTGCTATCTATCAAATTTTAACAAGATACGTGTCTAGTGAAGATAGTCCAGACACAAGCCTTTTTTATACTGGTATTACAGGTTTTGTCATATTAGGTTCTGTAGGTCCTTTTTTTTACACTTCAGTTGATAATGCACATTGGATATGGATGTTGTTAGTTTGCATGCTTGGGGCAGGCGGGCACTTTTTGATGATTAATGCTTTTAAACATAGTGAAGCTTCAATACTACAACCTTTTACATATCTTCAGTTGGTTTTTGTTTCTATAATTGGTGTATTAATATTTAATGAGAAACTAGAAAGTGAGATTGTTATAGGTTCATTAGTTGTTATAGTTGCAGGTTTATTCACTTTCTGGAGAGAGTATATAAAAAACCAAAATAGTTAGGGAGCAAGCAATTGTCTAAACATAAATATAAAAATATTCTTCTAACAGGAGCGGCCGGCGCATTAGGCGAGCAATTAAGGGAAACTTTGTCTAAAGAATGTGTTTTGTTAAGGATTTCTGACAGGGTTGACTTGAAAAAAAAATTCAAAAATGAACAAGTAGAGCTTGCTGATTTATCTTCGCAAGAGGCAATGTTGAATTTAACTAAAGATATTGATTGTGTTGTACATATGGGAGGACAAAGCATTGAAGGTTCATGGGACAATGTTCTAAACTCTAATATTATAGGTATGTATAATTTGTATGAAGCCTGCAGAAAAAATAAAATTAAAAGAGTTATTTGGGCCAGCTCAGTCCATACTGTTGGTTTTTATCCACGATCAGAGGTAATAGATACTAAGGCTATGCCAAGACCTGATAGTAATTATGGTTTGTCAAAGGTGTTTGGTGAATCATTGGCTCAATATTATTGGGACAAATATAAATTAGAAACTGTGTCTGTAAGAATTTACTCATGCGTTGCAGAGCCCAAGGATCATAGAATGTTATCAACATGGCTTAGCTATGATGATTTAAGAAATTTAATGGTAACATGTATGAATAGCTCTAATGTTCAGCATTCAGTTATTTTTGGGGTTTCAAACAATGATTCCTTGTTAATTGATAACAAGTTTGCCAATCATATAGGTTATAAACCAAAAGATAATGCAGAAAATTATAGAAAAAAATTAGATGAAAAACTTGGGTTTGTAGATTCTCAAGACCCTCTTGTAACTACTCATGGTGGATATTTTGCTTCGGCAGGTCATTTTGATGACAATTAAATACTAGTTATATTTATTCTCTCAAAAATTAATTTTTAAGCTCTTCTGTGTTTAAAAACTATTTATTTGATGAAAATATAATCAAAAATTTAGTTTGTGAATTATTGTCGAGTGAATTTTAAGCAATAACTAAAATTCATAAGTCAAGCAAAAAAAAATTATTTGGATTTTTATTAATTTTTACTTGCGTTTCTTCGAATAATTAAGAAAGATACGAATCAATTGGAAACAATAATGTTTCTTTAAGTGGGTTATTTTCGGGGGACAATAAACTAACTTGATAATAGCCTTTTATTTTAAAATACTAGGGAGGAATTTTATGAAATTCAAATCTAGCCTTTTCGTGGGCGCTGTTGCATTAGCTGCAACTAGTTTAGTAGCCGTATCAGCAAATGCTGCAGATAAGCTACGTTGGAAAATGCAAAGTACTTGGGGAAGCCAGGTAGCAATTAACGGTGAGTCAGCTGTTTATTTCTCTAACAAAGTTAAGGAAATTTCAGGTGGTGATGTACAACTAAGGTTCCATGAGCCAAACGCTCTTGTTCCTTCATTAGAAGTTTGGGACGCTGTTAAGAATGGATCAGTAGATGCAGGTTATACAACACCTGGATATCATGCTGGTAAAATTCCAGCAGTTTCATACTTTACTGCTGTTCCTTTTGGACCAGGTGCAAGTGAGTACTATGGTTGGATGGAATACGGTGGAGGACAGCAGTTAAAAGATAGAATTTATGGAGAATATGGTCTTCAAGCTCTTAACTGCTTAATACATGCCCCAGAAACTTCAGGTTGGTTTAGAAAGAAAATAAACAATGTTGAAGAGTTAAAGGGAATGAAAATGCGTTTCTTTGGACTTGGTGCAATGGTTATGAGTAAACTTGGTGTATCAACACAGTTACTAGCAGGTGGAGATATTTATCCAGCTCTAGAAAAAGGTGTTATTGACGCAACAGAATTTTCTATGCCTACACACGATTTAAGCTATGGATTTTACCAGTTAGCTAAATTTAACTACTTTCCAGGCTGGCATCAGCAAACTTCAATTGGTGAGTTACTACTTAACAAGAAGAGTTGGGAAGGTTTAACAAAAACTCAACAAGCTCTTATCAATACAGCTTGTCGTGACACTATGTGGTGGGCGCTTGTTAGATCTGATGCAAAGCAAGTTCCAGCTATGGCAGAACTTGAGAAGAAAGGTGTTACATTCGTAACATGGCCTGACTCAGAAATTTCTAAATTTAAAAAAGCTTGGGATGAGGTTGTAGAAGAAAAATCAGCTTCTGATCCTTTGTTTAAGGAAATCACTGAAAGCTATAACAAATTCAGAGCAGATTATAGCATTTGGTCTTCAAGAGCATATTTAAAATCTATGAAGTACTAAAATACTATCTTAAAACGGTATACTCCTTATAGTAGGGGTATGCCGTTCTTCAATTTTTCAAGTTATAATATTATTTAGAATTTTTAGAGACCGGGGGAATAAGAATGGCACTAACTGAGCAGAATATGGCAGGCCTAGTATCATTAAGTGAAAAGCTACGTGAGATAGTTAACAGAGTTGGTAGGGCAAGTACTTGGCTTTTGGTTCCGTTGGTTATAATTACAATGTGGGATGTGGTTGCCAGAAAGCTCGTATGGATACAAATTTTTATGGTTCAAAATTTTGGTCCATTTTTCGAGTCAACATTGATGCAGGAGATGGAATGGCATCTTCATACTGTTGTCTTTTGTTTGGTGCTCGGTTATGGCTATACTCATAATAGACATGTAAGAGTTGATTTTTTAAGAGAAGGTTTCAAGTTTCAATCCAAGGCTAAGGTTGAGTTTTATGGAAATATTATATTCATGCTCCCTTTTACATTAATATGTGTATATTTTTCTTGGATATATATGGTGGATTCCTATGTGATTAAAGAAGTGTCTGCTTCTTTAGTAGGATTAAGTAATAGATGGATTATTAAAACATTCCTTCCGATAGGATATTTTTTCCTATTCCTTGGAGGTATGTCTGTAATGATTCAATTAATTGCTGTCATTTGGGGCGATAATAAGAAAAAGCTCGACCTAATGGTTTTAGATTATGATGAGCAAAAAAGTTAATTTGTTACGTTAGTGTTCGTGAGATAAAAGATGTGGTTTTCTAAAGTCCCAGGCTATATATTCGATAAACAAAAAACACCTTATCTAACTAAGGCTAGTGATCTTACCTTGGCCCAATCACAATATGAATTAGTTGCCTATGGTGTTTTTGTTGGGACTATATATGCTATAATAGGGCTTGCTGCATTTTTAAATTATTTTGAAAATACGAGCCCCCTTTATTTACTATGGTTACTAGGTTCTGCTGCAGTCATATACAGTGTTTTTAGCGTGATAAAGAAATATGAGGTTATTCCATCTTATATAATCTCTTTGGCACCAGCGTTGATAGTAGGAATATGCTTATACGACGGTATAGTTGAAAGCGCATCTTTTGTAACATTAACGATTTTCGTTTGTTTTTTTCTTTTATCCTTAAAGTATGGATGGAGAGTAACAAGAATAGTTGCCTGGCAAAGATACACAGGTGAATTTAGGTTAAATTAGATAATAATCCAAAGGTATAGGAGAAGTTATGGATTTTGTTGATATTATAGTAGAGTACTTACCAATATTTATGTTCTTAACAATGGGTGTACTCTTATTTATAGGATATCCCGTTGGTTTCATCCTTGGAGGTGTCGCCATTACATATGGCTTTATAGGGTACCTATTTGGCGTTTTTAAAATTGCAGAATTTTTTAACTTTGTACCACGAATGTGGGGTTTTTCTGCGGAGAATCTTATACTGGTAGCTATTCCGAGTTTCGTTTTCATGGGAACCATGATGGAGAGAAGTGGTATAGCGAACGACTTGTTGAGGACAACTCAAATTTTGCTCAGAAAAGTCCCTGGTGGATTGGCTATGTCAGTTACGGTAATGGGAACAGTGTTGGCAGCCATGACTGGTATTATTGGTGCATCTGTTACTATGATGACTGCTCTTGCCTTACCAACTATGTTAAGAAATAAATATAGCCATGCACTTTCAACTGGTGTAATTGCTGCTTCAGGTACATTAGGAATATTAATTCCTCCTAGTATTATGTTAATTATTATGGCTGATATTATGCAGGTTTCAGTAGGTAACTTGTTTATGGGTGCTGTTATTCCTGGTTTGACACTGGCACTTATGTATTTAATTTTCATTTTTGTTTGGTGTTCTATTGATCCTAATGTAGCTCCAGCACTTAAAGAAGGTGATTTAGTTTATGAAAAAGGAAGATTACCTCAAATGGTTCTAAAGGCCTTCCTTCCACCAGTCGCTTTGATTACTCTTATAAAAGGTTCTATTCTAATGGGTTGGGCTACACCAAGTGAAGCTGGAGCTGTTGGAGCCTTTGGTGCAACATTATTAGCTATAATTGGAAATAAATTTACATTTCCAATGCTCAGGAGCGTTTTGCACTCTTCAGGTCTTACCATTTCTATGGTGTTCATGATTATTTTAAGCGCCACTTGTTTTGCGTATGTTTTTAGATCTCTTGGCGGGGACTACATTGTTGAAGAATTGATTGAAAAAGCAGGCTTGGGATCATGGGGATTACTATTCTTACTCATGGGCATGACTTTTTTGCTTGGTTTTTTCTTAGACTGGGTTGAGATTACGTTGATTATTCTTCCAATATTCGCGCCGCTTGTGGTTTTACTAGATTTTGGTGATCATGTATCTCAGTTAACAGGACTTGATGGACGTAAAGAAACTCTTGTGTGGTTCTTAGTTTTGATGGCAATCAACCTTCAAACTTCCTTCTTAACGCCTCCTTTCGGTTTTGCCCTTTTCTATCTAAAAGGTGTTGCGCCGCCAGAAGTGGCTACCTTAAGTATTTACAGAGGTGTTATACCTTTCGTTATTATTCAGCTTATTGGACTTGCTATAGTGATCTACGAACCAGAAATGGCTCTATGGCTTCCGCGGCTGATCTAGATAATCGTTTTAAAAACCGCATCTTTAGATGCGGTTTTTTTTCTAAAAGGGTTTAAAATGAGAAAAGTTGGTATCTGTGGTGCTGGTCTTATTGGAGCTAGTTGGGCAATTGGTTTTGCAAATGCAGGTTATAGGTCTCTTGTTTATGATAATGATCCAAATAGTTCTGAAAATTTTAAAAAGATTTTTGATAAACTAATCCAAGACATAAAACTCATAGATCCTGATATTGATGCAGAAAAAATTAAGAATAATATTCAACTTAATTGTTCAATGGAACAGATTTGTGAAGAAAGTATTTTAATTCAGGAAAGTGTTGTTGAAGACCTAAAAGTAAAACAGGATATTTACAAGCAATTGGACGAACTTACTTCTAAAGATACAATCTTGGCTTCATCATCTTCGTATCTTGTAATATCCAAAATCTCTGAGTTTGTAGAGCATAAACATAGGTGTATCAATGCTCATCCTGCGCTACCCCCTCATGTGGTTCCGTTTGTTGAGATTGCAGGAAGTGAGGATACTTCTGAAGAAATAATAAATGAGGCACTTAATATATATAAAAACGCTAATTACGCTGCAATTTTAGTAAAAAAAGAAACAGAGGGGTTTGTGTTAAATAGACTTCAAGGAGCTCTTTTAAATGAAGCTGTTAGACTTCATGAAGGAGGTTTTGCTTCTATGGAAGATATTGATATTGCTCTAAAACATGCACTAGGAATAAGATGGGCTTTCATGGGCCCCTTTGAGATAATGGATTTAAATGCTCCAGAAGGAATCAAGGACTCTTTTAGTAGATATAGAACTGGGATACAAAATCTTGCTAGACAACAAAATACCGTTCCATCTTATTCAGATGAGTATTTAAATAAATTAGATAAAGAACAAAGACAAAGATTAGATTATCATGATAGATCTGATAGAATAGAAAAACGTAATAAGATGATAGCGTTAATAAGAAAATTAAAAATTGAGCTAGGGGAGGATGTCTAAGATGGCCAAAAATAAAAAAGTAATAATAAGTTGTGCAGTTACTGGTGCTATACATACACCGTCAATGTCAGAGTATTTACCAGTTACAGCAGATGAAGTTATAGAGCATTCTTTGGCAGCTCATGAAGCTGGTGCAGCTGTTTTACACCTTCATGCGAGAGATGAGGTAGATGGACATCCGACACAAGATCCAGAAGAATTCCAAAAGTTTCTTCCTACAATTCAAAATTCTTGTGATGCGGTTATTAATATAACAACAGGTGGTGGTCCTCAAATGTCTGTTGAAGAAAGAATGAAACCTGCAATGCACTTCAAGCCAGAACTTGCATCTTTAAACATGGGTTCTATGAATTTTGGTCTCTTCCCAATGTTAAAAAAACATAATCAATTAAAATATCCATGGGAAAAAGAAATGTTAGAAAGAAGCAAGCATTCTCTTTTTAAAAATACTTTTGAGGATATAGAAAACATCATGACCTTAGGTTATGAAAATGGAACAAGGTTTGAATTCGAATGTTATGATGTAGGTCATTTATATAATCTTCATTATTTTCATCGAGAGGGAATGTTAAAAGGTCCATACTTTATCCAATTTGTAATGGGAATTATGGGTGGAATCGGAGCTGATGCTGATAACTTGCTTCATATGAAAAAAACAGCAGATAAGCTGTTTGGTGAAGGAGGTTATGAATGGTCAGTTGTTGGAGCGGGTGCCACTCAAATGAAAATTAATGCAACTGGAGCTGCTTTGGGTTCTCATGTGAGAGTTGGCCTAGAAGATTCTTTGTGGGATGGTCCAGGTAATTTGGCAAAAACCAATGCTGATCAGGTTAAAAGAGTTGTAGAAATTCTTAATGGATTGTCATTAGAAGTCGCTACCCCAGATGAGGCAAGGCAAATGTTAGGCTTAAAAGGCAAAGATAAAACTAACATTAAGTAGAAGGCTTACAAATGAATTATGAAAAACTTCTTGAAGGTAAAAAAGCTCTAATTACTGCAGGAGCCGACGGCATTGGTTATGCAATAGCTAAAAGGTTTGAAAGAGCAGGTGCTCATGTCTTTGTTTGTGACATAAACGAAGAAGCTGTAAATAAAGCAAATGGTGTTGATGATAATATCAAAGCTACCGTGTGTGATTTGAGGCAAACTCAGCTTATTTCATCTATGGTTGAAGAAGGTTTGGATCATTTAAAAGAGATTGATATTATTGTGAATAATGCAGGGATCGCTGGAGAAACGGCTGCAGTAGGTGACCAAACTCTTGGCGGATGGCAAGAATGTCTTCAGGTCAATATGACTAGTCATTTTGAAACAATGAGACTTCTGGTTCCACGTATGAATGATGAAGGCTCTATTCTTTCTGTATCGTCAGTTGCAGGTAGAGTAGGTTTTGCTTACAGGCTTCCATATGCCGCAACGAAATGGGCTGTCATAGGCATGGTTAAAAGTTTAGCTATTGAACTTGGGCCTAGAGGTATTAGGGCTAATGCTTTATTACCAGGAATTGTAGAAGGTGAGAGGCAAAATAGAGTAATAGAAGCTAAAGCCAAGGTAAAAAATATTTCATTTGAGGCTATGAAACAAGAAATATTATCAGGAGCATCACTTAACAGATTTGTTACACATGATGATTTAGCAGAACAGGCACATTTCTTATGTAGTCCACTTGGAAAAAATATATCAGGTCAAGCTATAAGCGTCTGTGGAAACATTGAAAAAGCTGGTTAAACCTTTTCTAAAATTTCATTGAGAATAGGGTGTATATAAGATTTAAATAGTTCAGGATTTTCTGACATTGGAAAGTGTCCTACTCCTTTTATAATTTTTGCCTTTGATCCTTTTATCCTGCTAGCAGTTTCCATTGTTTTTTCTGGGGTACATGAGCAATCATACTCTCCGGATAATAGATATACAGGGCATATTGATGTATCTATTAAACTTGACCTATCGTCAAAATCTCCATCATGCCAGTAAAAATATAGATCTCCTTTAAATACACCTGGCCCTCCTTGCATATAATGCCATAAAGTTTCGTGTCTAAATTCGTCTGGGCTTTGTGGAGCAATTTGTGATGATACAAATGCAGCCTGGACCATTCCTCCATGAACGTCAGGTCTGTACAGCCAATCTAAATCATAATAGGGCTCAAGTTTATCTGAGCCTTCAAGCGCTATAACAGCTCTAAAATATTCATTTTGTTCTAAAGCTAGATGTAAAACCACACGCCCTCCCATAGAGCAACCCATTATCACAGGCTTCTCTAGTGAGTATTTGTGACAAAATGACATGATGATTTGTTTATAAAAACTAGTAGTAAGTTTATAATCTAAATTTTGAAAACCTAAGGGAGGATTTGATTTTCCATGCCAAGGAAGGTCGAAAACAATGACTCTATATTTTTCTGTTATTTTTTTATCATTTAATATATGTCTGAATTGTCTTCCATCAGAACCAGCAGTGTGAAGGCATATAAGTGGTATTCCTGACCCTGCCTCTTCAACATATATTCTATAATTTTGATCATTAATATTTAGGGTAAAATATCTTCCAATGATGTCTTCAAATTCTATTGTATCTTTTTTCATTTTAAGCCTAATTGGGTTTTCGTATTTCTATTGGAAGCAATTATATCTTTGAAATATTGTAAATTTTGTATAAGAGGAATTAAATTTCCATCAATGGTGACTATCTTTTTGGCCAACATAGCAAAAATATCATGATAATCTCGGGGAGGTGTTTCCAGCCAATGTTTTTTCCAACAATTTTTCTCTGCATGAATTCTAAAAACACCACTTTCAGTTAGAATAATTCTCTTATATATAGTTATTAATTGACCATCTTTTATTTTAAACAAATAATCTTCGTCACCATATCCAAATGTGAAATTTAGATTTAACCACCTACCACTTGCAACTAACCTTTGATTAGAATTAACTTTGTTTATCCATTGTTCTATTGGTATCATTAAAATTTTTTCCATCTTAAAATTATAAATTTTTCTAATTATTTTACAAAAAAAAACTTTAATATATTCTAATAATATTAGGGAGAATATTATGTTTGATGTTAATAATTTTTTGCATTCAGATGCATTGGGAGCAGCCATTGAATGGAATGGCTATCCAAGATTTAACTTTATTGGTGGCCATAATGATAGTGAAAATATACCAGTTGTTTCCCTTAGGGAATCTATAGATAATGTTATTTTAAAAGAAGGTAAAACATTAGCAAAATATGGTTTAGAGAGTGGCCCTCAAGGTTATATCCCCCTAAGAAGTTTTATATCTAGCCAACTTAAAAATAGTGCTTCTATAAACTGTTCTGAAAAAGAGATACTTGTTGTTTCTGGATCATTACAGGCTTTGGATTTAGTAAACACTACTTTTCTTAAGAGGGGTGATACGGTAATAATAGAAGAAGAAAATTATGGAGGAACAATTTCCAGGTTAAAGAGACTTGGTGTTAATATGGTAGGTATTCCTTTAGAAAAAGATGGAATGGATTTGGTATTTTTACAAAAAGTTTTAGATAGACTTGAGGGTGAAAATAAAAAACCAAGATATATTTATACGATCCCAACAATTCAAAATCCAACTGGTACGATTATGTCAGTTGAAAAAAGAAAAGGACTAATTGATCTGTCTAAAAAGTATATGATCCCTATTTTTGAAGATGATTGTTATGCGGACTTAATATATGAAAAGAAGAGACCCCCTGCGATAAAGTCTTTTGATGATGAAGGCTACGTAATCTATTGTGGCTCCTTTTCAAAGTCTATTGCTCCGGCTTTAAGGGTGGGGTATTTAGTGGCAGACTGGAATGTTTTATCAAGAATTTTGCCATATAAAACTGATGCTGGTAGCGGCTCTTTAGAACAAATGGCCTTAGCAGAGTTTTGTAAAAATAATTTTAGTTCTCATGTAAATAAACTTAGAAGCGAACTAAAAAAGAAATCTGACGCTATATGTGATGCATTAGATAAATACTTTGGTTCAACAGCTGATTATCAAAAACCAGATGGAGGAATATTTATTTGGATAGAGATGCCTGAAGAAGTTGATACCTCTAGGTTGTATGAAATTGCCATAAAACAAGGTGTTGCTATAAATCCTGGTCAAGAATGGTCAATTAATCCTAACGGTAAACGTAAAATGAGACTTTGTTATGGTAACCCAACTATTGATGAAATTGATGAAGGGATAAAACTTTTAGCAGAAATATGTCAAAAAGAATTCGGGATACCTAACCAAATTGCTAATTTATAGATATTCTTATTATATTGCTAACTCCAAAATAGCTTTGGCAAATTCATTAGGGTTTTCTTGAGGTATATTGTGACCTACATTTGGTAAAATTTGATGTTTTATGTGGTTTAAAAATTTTTCTTTGAGTTTTTTAGGGTTTGATAATCCTGTTACACCGTCATTTGCTCCGTCAATTGTAATACTTGGCACCTTAATTACTGGTTGTTTAGATAACATTTTCTCTACTGAGTCAAACTTAGCATCTCCATGGGCAAGCCCAAATCGGTGTTTATAGCTATGTATTACAACATCTACAAAGTCTTTGTTTTCAAAAGATGCTGAACTTAAGTTATATGTTATCTCATTATAGTCCCATGATGGTGACCAAGTTGACCACAAAAACTTTATAAATTCATGCCTATTAGTTTTTAAACTATTTCGTCCTCTTTCACTGTGAAAGAAATATTGATACCATAATTTGTGTTCAATATAGGGTGTTGAAGATTTTGTTGCATTTTTTATGTCTTGAATATTGTACCCATTGCATGACACCAGACCTAAACATCTTTCTGGGAAAAGTGCCGAAACAATGCAAGCAGCCCTGCCACCCCAATCATAACCTGCTAAAATAGCTTTTTCAATTTGAATAGAATCCATTAAATTTACAAGGTCCATGGCTAAAGCTGCTTGTTGACCTGATCTCAAGGTTTCTTTTTCAAGAAATACTGTTTTTCCATATCCTCTTAGGTAAGGGATAATGACCCGATAGCCGTGGGAGAGTAATATAGCTGATACATTTTCATAGGCGTAGATGTCGTATGGAAATCCATGAAGAAGAATAACGGGAATACCATTTAATGGTCCTTCTTCAAAGTAGCTAATGTTGAGATCGCCTGCATTAATTTGTTTTAAATCTATCACCATATTGTTTCATATTATAGAAGTTAAGAGATTAAAGGTAGATTGTTTTTTGTTTTTACTCTTCCTAATGCAAAATTTGTTTCGATAGAAGCTATACCTTTTACTTTAGTTAGTTCTTCACGCATAAATATTTCATAATTCTTTAAATCAGCAGCTACAACCCTTAAAAGATAATCTCGGTTTCCTGTAACAAGCCAGCAATCCATAACAGCATCTAAGGAGGTAATATCTTTTTCAAAAGATTTTAGAATATGATCAGTCTGATTTTCCAATCTGACAGAAACAAATGCAGTTACAGGAAAGCCGTAAGAAACCTCATCTATTATGGCAGTGTAACCTGAAATTAATCCCTTTTTTTCAAGGTTTTTTACCCTTCGTAAACATGGCGAAGCAGACAAACCAACTTTCTCAGCTAATTCAAAATTTGTAAGTCGACCATCCTGTTGTAAAAAAAAAATTATTTTTTGATCTATTCTATCAATATTGCTCAATTTAATGCCTTTTAAGAATATAATATCTATATTATTAAAATATTAGCATATTATGCTAAATTATAAAATAAAATTATAATTTTTAGTCATTCATTTCATTACAAGTATGTTAAATTTCTAAAATGATTGATAAAAATAAATTCTTAAAATTAATAGAGCAAAAAATCCTATGGCTTTCATGTTGGATGATTCACAATGCAAACCATATTAGGTCGAATGATGATGGTTTAAAGGTTGGTGGTCACCAGGCAAGTTCCGCTTCGATAGTTTCAATAATGACCGCTTTATATTTTGATATTTTAAGACCTGAAGATAGAGTTGCGGTTAAACCCCATGCTAGTCCCGTATTCCATGCCATACAATATTTATCTGGACTACAAACTAAAGAAAATATTCAAAACTTTAGGGGTTTTGGAGGGGCGCAATCTTATCCATCTAGAACAAAAGATGTTGATGATGTTGATATATCTACTGGTTCTGTAGGACTAGGTGTTGCAATGACAAGTTTTATATCCCTTACACAAGATTATATTGAAAATAAAGCGTTTGGTAAAAACTTAACAAAAGGCAGGATGATTGCGCTAGTTGGAGATGCAGAACTAGATGAGGGAAACATCTATGAATGTCTCCAAGAGGGTTGGAAACATGATTTAAGAAATGTTTGGTGGATAATTGATTACAATAGACAA
>Ga0181597_10002863_pt1 | contig 18370 bp, 19 predicted proteins | sample 041ome_5_FD_148647 | JGI IMG/M metagenome (GOLD analysis project Ga0181597, IMG submission 148647) | Coastal salt marsh microbial communities from the Groves Creek Marsh, Skidaway Island, Georgia - 041403US metaG (spades assembly) | ecosystem: Environmental > Aquatic > Marine > Intertidal zone... | reverse complement strand
AGCTTATGCTCAAGGTTTGTAGAGATGGCGGGGAGTTTATACAAAAATACAAAGGCGGCAAACCAACAGCAAAACTTAAAAAAGTAAAAGCCTCAAAAGAAACTGGCACAGAAATCACATTTACCCCATCAGAAGACATATTCACATCTATTAACTTTGAAACAGACAGAATACACAAAAGAATCCAAGAGCTTTCATTTTTAAACGCAGGAGTCTCTATTACAGTTACAGATGAAAGAACTGGAAAATCAAAACATTTTAAAAATAACGGCGGATTAAGTAGCTATGTAAAACACCTCAAAGGAAGAAAGCAACAGGTATCAGAAATTTTTGAATGTTCCGCTACAAAAGATGATGTGGGTGTTGAAATTGCAATGCAATGGACTGACTCATACTCAGAGAATGTGTTGTGTTATACCAATAACATCCCCCAAAAAGACGGCGGAACTCATTTGGCAGGCTTTAGAGGAAGCTTAACCAGGGTTTTGAAAGCTTTTGTTAAAAAAGAAGGAGCAAACAAAAAAGTTCCAACAGATTTGTTGGGTGATGATGTAAGAGAGGGCTTAACCGCAATTATTTCTGTTAAAGTTCCGGATCCTAAATTCTCTTCACAAACCAAAGAAAAGCTTGTTTCCTCAGAGGTGGAGAGTGTTGTAAGTACAGTATTTAGTAAATATTTTAATGACTATCTGCTTGAGAACCCTAAAGATGCAGCCTCTATTTTGTCTAAGGTTGCAGAAGCTGCGCTTGCCCGTGAAGCAGCCAGAAAAGCAAGAGAGATGACCAGGAGAAAAGGTGTTTTAGAGATAGCCGGCTTGCCTGGAAAGTTAGCTGACTGTCAAGAAAAAGATCCCACCCTATCCGAGTTATATATTGTTGAGGGTGATTCAGCTGGCGGATCTGCTAAACAAGGAAGAAATAGAAAAAACCAAGCAATTCTTCCCCTTAAAGGTAAGATAATTAATGTTGAAAAAGCAAGAATAGATAAAGTTCTTGGCTCACAAGAAGTTGGAACCTTAATTAAAGCTCTTGGATGTGGAATTGGAAAAGATGACTTTGATATAGAAAAACTTAGGTATCATAGAATCATAATAATGACAGATGCTGATGTTGATGGCTCTCATATAAGAACCCTGCTTTTAACTTTTTTCTACAGACAAATGTATGAAATAGTAGAAAATGGACATATTTATATAGCGCTTCCGCCTCTATATAAAATTACCAAAGGTAAAGAATTTGTATATGCATCAGACGAAGAACAGAAAGAACAGGCAGTTAAAGACTTTTCTGCAGCAGGAACAAGAGGCTTAGAAGTTCAAAGATACAAAGGGCTCGGCGAGATGAACCCCGAGCAGTTATGGTCTACAACAATGGATCCAGAGCATAGAAGAATGATGAGAGTTGATATTAAAGACGTTTTAGACGCAAACGAGTCATTTGAGGTCTTAATGGGCGACGATGTAGAGCCAAGAAGAGAATTTATCAATAATAATGCTCTTTCTGTTACAGACTTAGATATTTAATTGATTTCCTGATAGTTAAGTTTAATCCAGTCATAGGCTTTATTTGTAACATCTTTAGCACTAAGCGCCTCAATAGGTTTTCCAATCCTCAACCTTACAGTGCCGGGGTATTTTCTAAACTCTTTATTTCTCCAATATTTCCCAGAATTATGACAAACAGGAATAATTGGGACCTTATTTTCATAAGATATTAACCCACAACTTGAACCAAACTTTTGTATGCCTTTTTCAGGCCTCACCCTGGTTCCCTCGGGAAACAATATAATAGAAAACCCTTTCCTAAGTTTTAATTTTGCCTTATTAACAACTCGCTTAAGGCTTTTAAACTTTTTTGCTCTATCCACTGTAATTGGTTTAGTGCAAGCCACAGCCCACCCAAAAAAAGGAATAAGTAACAGCTCTTTCTTAACAACAGATGTTGATGGAACTATAAGCGTTTGAAGAAAAAGAGACTCCCAAGGCCCCTGGTGGTTTGAAGCGATTATACAAGGGCGATCAATTAAATTTTCTTTACCTTCTATTTCCCAATCAATCATACAAATGGCCTTTAATAACTTTAGTATTAAATAAACCCAGATAGATATTAGCTTTTGTAAAGATATGGTTTTTAAAAAGGGATATAGAATAATAAGCAGGACGGAAAATATAATCAGAAAAGGGTAAAAAACAGCATTAAAAATAAAGCTTCTTATCACGTTATTTTGTTTTTAAGAAAATCCTCCAAATCTTCAATTTTTAGCCTTTCTTGCTGCATTGTATCCCTATCTCTGATTGTAACAGTGCCATCTTCTAGGCTTTCAAAATCAACCGTAATGCATACAGGGGTGCCTATTTCATCATGTCTCCTGTACCCCTTTCCTATGTTTCCGGTGTTTTCTAGTAGTATTCTACCTATATTCAGCCCTTGAAGTGTTTTTTTAATTTTTGATGAAAGGGCCACTATTTCTTCATTATTTTTTTTAAGAGGAATAACAGCAGCTTTTATTGGAGCCAAATGAGGCTTGAGCCCAAGAACAACCCTTTCCTTACCATCACCAAGCGCCTCAACCTTATAGGCTTCATTTAGTATAGCCAAGAAGCCTCTTTCAACACCTGCTGATGGCTCAATAACATAAGGAACAACCCACTCCTTTGTTTGCAAGTCTTGCAGGGCCAGCTTAGAGTTTGAATCTTTATTTTCCATAACCTTAGCAACAATATTTAAATCATTTTGATTTTTTGTATGAGAGCCAAGATCAAAATCTGTTCTATTTGCAATACCCTCAAGCTCTTCAAGCCCATGTGGGAATTTATACATTAAATCAACAGTTCTTTTGGAATAGTGAGCCAACTCATCATCAGGTACCTCATAAAGCTCTATTTGAGATCTTGCAACACCCTGCTTTTCCCACCAATACAACCTTTTCTCAACCCACTCATCATGTATAGCCTCATCACTACCAGGCTTAACAAAATACTCTAACTCCATTTGCTCAAATTCTCTCACTCTAAAAATAAAATTCCTCGGTGTAATCTCGTTCCTAAAGGCTTTACCTATTTGAGCAATCCCAAACGGAAGTGATTTTGACGAGGAATCAACCACATTTTTAAAATTTGTAAATATTTGTTGAGCTGTTTCAGGTCTTAAATAAGCAAAAGAATCCTCGGTTTCAACTGGCCCAATGCTTGTTTTAAACATTAAATTAAAAGGCCTAGGCTCTGTGAGATCTGAAGAGCCACATGAAAGACATTTCCCACCAGGAAGCTGATCCGCTCTCCACCTCGCTTGGCAGTTTTTACAATCAACCATTGGATCTGAGAAAGTGCTTTCGTGCCCAGAATGTCTTAAAACAAGAGGATTTGTAAGGATTGATGCATCTAAACCTTCAATATTATCATTTTCATAAATCATCGAAGACCACCAAGCGCTTTTGATATTATTTTTTAACTCTACACCCAGCGGACCATAATCATAACTACCTTGAAGGCCACCATATATTTCATTTGATTGAAAAATAAAACCTCTTCGCTTGCAAAGCGCAACCAACTCTTCCATTGTTTTAGCTGTCAAAATGTATCTCCCTTGCTATATGTAGACATTTGTTACTTTTTTATGGCTTATGACCATAATATCAAACCAAACCACCTGGTATTAATTATATTTACAGTTAGCTTAAATTATATATTAGTATTAAGATTAAAGCGCTATGAAAGCATTATTTACATTATTATCAATTTTACCTAGATTTATTTATGTATTGATTGCTGATCTTATAGTTATAACCAGAATTTATAAGCAATTTGAGGGCTTTAAAATTACAAAAGCCAATTTAACAATAATAATGCCAAACCTATCTCCCAATGAAATTGAGCTAGAGTCAATAAAAAGTTATAAACAAACCTTAATAAGCACAAGAGAAACTTTTATAGCATGGTCTCGTTCCTCTAAATTTATTAACTCAAATATTTTAGTAATAAAAAACAATTATTTATTATCAGAACACAAAGAAAAAAACAAAGGCTTTATGATGGTAGCAATTCACAGCAGAAGCGTAGACATGCTTCTGTCATGGATTAATTCTCAAACCCCAACAACTTCATTGTATAAAAAAATTAAGTTCAGGCCTCTTGATAAATATGTAAGAAAGATTAGAGAAAATAAAATAAACAAGGTTTACGAGACCGGGATACTCGGCGTTAAAAAATTGTTAAATGCACTTAATAAAAATGAGGTTGTTTGCATGGCAGCAGATCAAGTTCCACAAAGAGGAATGGGTGAGTATGTTGATATGTTTGGAAGAAAAAGCTACACAACAACACTCATACCAAGGCTGGCCTTAAAGACAAACAAGGCCGCAATTTTCTGCTCTGTAAATAAAGCTAATGATGCAGGCTTTCTTGGAATAAATTTGCACCCATCAAGCGGGGATCTATATGATAATAGTAAGCACCTACTATCATTGAATCAATCAATAGAAAAGCTTATTTATGAAAATGTTTATGATTATTCCTGGGAATATAAAAAATACAGAAGACCTTACCAGGATGATCAGGACCCATACAAATTCTAGGTTTATTTTTGCCAAAAAACAGTTGTAAATAAAACCAGAAGAGTAAAGATTTCTAACCTTCCAAGGATCATGGCAAGAGCAAGAATAGACTTACCAAAATTGCTTACAGAGCCATAGGTTTCAGCGACCTGCCCAAGGCCAGGGCCTAAATTATTCAAACATGCCCCAATAGCAGAAAACGAGCTTTCGAAATCCATACCGGTTGCCAACAAAGAAAGAAGCAACAACATAAAACATATTACATAAATAGAAAAGAAACCCCACACAGATTCAGCAACTTTGTCATCAACAGCCTTTGATCCAATTTTTAGAGATACAACTGCACTTGGATGAACAAGCCTCATTATATTAATCTTAGCGTGGTTTATCATAATCAAAACCCTCCAAGACTTAATGCCACCACCAACAGATCCAGAGCATGCCCCTATAAAAGCACCAATAAGCAATAAAAAAGTTATAGACGTAGGCCAAGAAGAATAGTCTGTGCTAACAAACCCTGTTGTTGTAACTATAGAGACAGATTGAAATAAAATTTCTCTAAATGAGCCCCCATCAAAACCAACTATAATTGATAAAAGTAAAGACAAACTAATAACAATAGACAATATAGAGACAAAAAACCTCAACTCAGAGTCATGGAAATACTTAAGAGGCTTCTTCTTATATACAGCAAAATAATGAAGGGCATAACTGAGAGCTGATAAAAGCATAAAAACCATACATATGACCTCTATTGATATGCTATTAAAGTAACCGATACTTTCGTCATGAGTTGAAAAACCACCAATAGAAACAGTGCTTAAGCTATGAGATATGGCATCAAAAGCACTCATACCAAAAGCAAAATAAAGCAAGGCACAAACAACTGTTAAGCCCAGATAAATAAGCCACAAAGCTTGAGCTGTTTCCTTAATTCTCGGAGTAAGCTTCTGGTCACTCAAAGCTCCAGGAATTTCGGTTTTATAGAGTTGGCCACCACCTATACCAAGCAAGGGCATTACAGCAATAGCCAATACTATTAAACCCATACCACCCATCCATTGAAGTAACTGCCTATAAAATAATACTGACTCAGGCATATTATTAAGGCCTGAAATCACTGTTGCCCCCGTTGTAGTTATTCCAGACATAGACTCAAAAAACGAATCAACAAATGACATTCCATATAAATAGAAAGGCATAGATCCAACCAATGACAAGACAATCCAAAATAAAGTGATTATTACAAAACCCTCTTTAACCCCCATCTCTTCTTTGCTTTTCTTGGTTAATTGCCATGCGATGATGGAGGGTATAAAAATAAGCAAGAAAGTTGTAATAAATATATTGCTAGAACCGTCATCAAATATGAAGGAAACCACCAAAGGCACTAATAAAGATAATGAAAAAAAAGCAACAAGAATGCTAAATAAATTAATTATTGATTTTACAGCCATCAGCTTTCTTTAAAAAACTTCTCAATTTCTTCCATTAGGTTTTTATCTTCTAAGAAAAATATTAAATGGTCGTTTAGTGCAAGTTTTACGCTCTTGCTAGGCATTATGACGTCACCATGCCTAACTATTGCTGCTATAGAGGCTCCCTCAGGCATTGGGATATCATCAATAGACTTACCAAATAGATGAGACGTGTGCTCATTTGCATGAACAATACCTTCAATGGCCTCAGCGCCAGTGTCCATTTTAAGCATAACATCTTGTGCAACATCGCTTTCACGAAGATCTTGAAGAACAGATGACACGGTTAATCTGTAGGGTGCAATATAAGTATCTATAAACCCAGGCACTAACTTCAAATACGAAGGGTTATTTAAAATAATCATAGTTTTTCTTGCACCCAGCTTTTTTGCTAGCAACGAAGACATAACATTTGTCTCATCATCGTTAGTTAAAGCACAAAAAACATCTATAGAGTCTATATTTTCGCTTTTAAGAAGGTCATCATCAGTTGCGGAGCCTTTAAGCACAATTGTTTTGTCCAAGCACCTTGATAGCCTCTCGCACTTTGCTTCGTTAGAGTCTATTAATTTAACCTTATAGTCATTCTCAAGCTCTCTAGCCAAAGAAAAGCCAATTTTGCCACCACCAACTATCATTATTCTTGATGATGCGTCTTCGTGTCTAAATTCGTCTACTATTCTATCGACACTATCTGACCCAGAAACAAAGTAAACTTCATCATTTTCTTTAATTACAGTGTCTCCGTTTGGTATAAAAGGCTTGTTTTTTCTATATATCATAGGGATATATGCCTCAACACCAGGCATATCATCTTTTATGTTCTTCAATTCTCTTCCTACAAGCTCACCTTGTTTTTTTGCTTTCACCGAAACTAACTTCACTTTACCATCGGCAAATTCTTCAATTTGATTTGCACCAGGGTGAGCAATAAGCTCTTTAAGATGAGAAGTTACCTCATACTCTGGGCTAATTGGGATGTCTATTATATTGTCTCCAAAAATAGATAAATTATTTATATATTCGGAGTCTTTAAATCTACAGATAGTTTTTTTCGCATTGAATTGTTTTTTTGCAATCTGACATGCGATTATGTTTACCTCGTCATTGCTTGTAACAGCAATGACTATTGTGTCCTCATCAATGCCAAGCTTTTTAAAAGAATCTTGATGAGCAGCATGACCAACCACGCAGCCTATATCTAGCTTTTCTTGAAGAACATCTATTTTGTCTTTATCTTCATCTACAATAGAAACTTCATAGTTGTTATTAGATAAATTCCTTGCGAGACTGCTCCCAACTCTACCAGCACCTAAAATTGCTATTTTCATAGTTAGTAAATTAAACCTCTTTTAAGACAATTAAAAGACTTATTCATAAAAATAAATTATTTAGAAAAACCCTTTGTAAGAGTTAAAGGCGTCCTGTGAGCTAATGATTTTTTTATTTGGAAATTGTAAGTAAGTAATTACTATAGATGAATCTAATGTTTTTATCTTAATTCCATATTTATTAAATGATATGATTTCGCCCGGTGTAAAGTTCAAGTCACAAGGCTCAACATGGAGATTATGGATTTTTATGCTTATTTCTTTATGCATAAAAGAGAGGCCCGGCCATTCATTTAAAGCCCTAAATTTATTTAAAATACTAAAAGATGAGTTATTAAAATCAACGATTGAATCTTGCTTTTGTACCTTGTAACAATAAGAGGCTTTATCATGATCTTGTTTTTCAAGTGAATAATTATTGTTATAAATATTATTTAAAACTTCTATAATCTTTTCTACTGATTTATCAGATAATGCATTTTCAAGATCGGTCTTGTTCCAGGAATCATGAATTAAAATTGGAAACTTTTCTATGATGTCTCCCTCATCCATGTTTTGTGACATCTTCATAAAAGTTATACCGGTTTCTTTGTCCCCATTTAATATTGAGCTTTGAATAGGTGATGCACCTCTATATTTAGGTAACAAAGAATAGTGAATATTTACAGGTATTATTAATGCTTTATCTAAAAGCCAATTAGGCAATATTTTTCCATATGCAGAAACAATCATTAGATCAAACTCAATATTTTTGATGCTTTCCTTAAAATCTTCATCTAACCTATGTGGCTTTAATATAGTTAGTTTGTGTTTTTCAGCAACATTAGCCACGGCAGAGCCCTCTTTAGCACTACGCCTTTTTCTTCTCTTATCTGGTTGAGTAATCACCCCAACAACCTCTATTGATTCGCTTTGTGCAAGGTGATCAAGCACTTTTGCTGAAGGAGCAGGCGAACCAGCATATAGAATTCTCATAATTTCTTTAAAAATCCCCTAAATTCTTATAATTTCTTGTTATTTCTTTAAAAGTTTCTTTTTAATTCTATCTCTTTTTATTGGGCTAATATAGTCAACCATTAACTTTCCATCAAGATGGTCTATTTCATGCTGTATGCACACTGTTAGCAGGCCAGATGGCTTATCGACATGTTCTTTTCCATCTATATCTTGCCACTTAAGAATAATATTATCAGGCCTTGTAATTTCCTCATTAAAGCCCGGTACAGACAAACACCCCTCCTCAAAAGACAAGCATGAGTCCTCATTTAAAATTTCAAAAGCAGGATTTACATAATACCTTGGCTCATTTCTCTCCTCGCTTACATCTATCACTATAAGTCTTATGTGATGATTTACCTGAGTTGCTGCCAAACCAATGCCATTTTCTTTATACATTACATCTAACATATCATCTGCAAGCTTTTTTAGACTTTTGTCGAATTTTTCAACTGGCTGAGCAACAGTTCTTAATCTTGGATCAGGAAATTTTAAAATTTTAAGACTATTTTCCATAATTTACCTTTATTTTAAGCCTTTTTTGCTAGTTAATTGGCATTTGTTAAATTATAATCTAAATGTTAACTAACAACACAATAAATCATGACTAACACCACTACTGATGTAGCTATAATTATGGGATCAGACTCTGATTTGCCCGTAGTTGAGGCCGCTTTTCCAATTTTAGAGTCTTTTGGCGTTAATTTTACCAAAAATGTGCTTTCAGCCCATAGAACACCACACGACGTAATTGAATTCATAAAGCTTTCTGAGTCCAATGGATGCAAGGTATTTATTGCAGCCGCTGGAATGGCGGCTCATTTGGCTGGAGCGTTAGCTGCGCATACAACAAAGCCAGTTATTGGAATACCAATTGAATCTGGTGGAATGGGTGGCATTGACTCTTTACTGAGCACAGTAATGATGCCTCCAGGTGTTCCTGTTGCAACAGTAGCAGTAGGTAAAAGCGGTGCTAAAAATAGTGCAATTTTGGCCGTTCAAATTTTATCTACTGGAAGAGAGGATTTGGCTGCTAAATTAGTCGAATATAAAGAGAACATGAAGAATGAGGTTCTTGAAAAAAACGCCAAACTAAATTCTTAATTGGTTGATCAAAATCCACTCAATTTAGACCAATCAATTGAGTGGATTTCATCTGGGAAAATACTTGCGCATCCAACCGAGGGGGTTTGGGGCCTTGGTTGCGACGCATTAAATAAAGAGGCCTATTTAAACCTCTTCAAATTAAAAAAAAGAAGCTCAAACAAAAGCTTTATTTTGCTAGCAAGTTCAATTCAAATAGTAAAAAAATACTCAAATCCTTTAAACCCTAAAGATGAGATTTTCTTAAGTAATCACTGGCCAGGCCCAGTCACATTTCTAATAAAGTATAAAGAATCAATACCGGAGCATTTAAAAAACAATACTGGTAAGTTGGCATTTAGAGTAAGTAATCACTATCCTTTAAAAGCTATATTTAAAAGATTTAATAGTGTAATGGTATCAACTTCTGCAAACATTTCAGGGAAAGAAATATTAAATAACGGACCAGAAATTATTAAAACTTTTGCCAACAACAACCATCTTGCATACTATGATGAAGAGCTTGGAAAGGAAACCAAACCAACCACTATAATAGACTTACATACAAGAGAAATAATAAGGCCATAAATTGAAAAAACTTGAACAAAGATTCCTAACCATTCAAAAAGAAATTTTTGATGTTTATTCTAAAATGGAACTTTCTAAAAACACTGATATCATCAAAGACTCGTGGAAAAGACCCGAGGGCGGCGGCGGAAAAACTTGCGTAATACAGAATGGAAATATTTTTGATAATTCCGCAGTAAATTTCTCTTCAATTTATGGCTCTAAATTACCAAAATCAGCTCTTGGGAATTCAAAAGTTAAATCAACCCGATATGGATTTCAGGCAATGGGCGTCTCAGTAATATGTCACCCTAAAAATCCAAATATTCCAACAAGCCATATGAACGTTAGATTATTTTGTATTTTAAATAAAAATAAACAAATTAAGGATTGGTGGATTGGGGGCGGATATGATCTAACTCCATATGTTATTTACAAAGATGATATTAATAATTGGCACTCTCAAGCTAAAGCAAATCTTGATAGATTTGATAAGTCTTTTTACAAATCTTTTTCGAAAACCTGCAATGAATATTTTTATATTCCTCATAGAAATGAAAGAAGGGGGGTTGGAGGTATATTTTTTGATAACAAGCAGTATAAATCTATTGATTCAAGTATAAATTTTCTTGAATCAATAGCTAAAACCTATCTTTCCTCCTATAAAGAGCTTATTAATAATAGAAAAAAAGAAACTTTCACTAAAGAAGATAAGCAATTTCAGGAAATTCGAAGAGGCAGGTACGTAGAGTTTAATCTTGTTAATGACAGAGGAACAGCATTTGGGCTTCAGTCAAACGGAAGGATTTCCTCAATCCTCTCTTCTCTTCCACTTAATGCATCTTGGGTTTATAAGAAAACAAAATCTATGGAAGCCAGAGAAAAGAAATTAATTAAGATCCTCAATAAGGACTGGAATGTCTAAAATCTTTAAGCTTGGAGTTGTTGGCAATCCTATTGAGCATTCATTGTCGCCTTTTATCCATTCTCGTTTTGCAAGAAATGAGAACATATCAATTTCCTATGAAGCATTTAAGGTTGAAGAAAATAATTTTAATAGCTTTATTAAGGAGTTTTTTTCACACAAGGACTCCCTGGGCTTAAACATAACACTTCCATTTAAAAAATCAGCAGCACAACTTGAGGGAAAGATCTCTGAAGAAGCAAAAATAATCGCAGCTGTTAACACAATTAAAAAAGAGAGCAGATCGCTTTATCTTGATAGCACAGATGGAGCTGGTTTTATTGATGATCTAAAATCAAAAGGAGTGGTTATAAAAAATCAAAAAATAATGATAATAGGAGCTGGTGCAGCATCTGAAAGCATCTTATATAAAATTATTGAAGAAAAGCCTAAGCAAATTATCATAAACAATAGAACGGAGGATAAGGCTGTTTCACTAGTAAAAAAATATAAATCACTATTTTCAGATATTGATATTAATGTAGCTACAAATGACCAAAGCGATACCTCTCCAGATTTAATTATAAATGGAAGTTCTGCTGGTTTAACCGGACAGTTCTCTGCGCCATATTTGACCACTCATAAAGATCAAGTTTTCTATGATCTCAATTATTCACTTGAAGTAACACCTTTTTGTGATTGGGCAAAAGCAATATCGCCAAATGTTTATGATGGAATTGGTATGTTGGTTAATCAAGCCGCCTATTCTTTTAATAATTGGTTTGGAGTAAAGCCAAACACAGACAAGGCTCTTATTGACCTAAAGTCTTTATGACCAAATTCATTCAGTTTATTTCAGGCGCAATTTGCCCAAGCTGCAAGGCCATAGATACTATTGCAATAAGCAAAGACAATGACCATATATATTGCGTTAAATGTGATTTCAAGGAGACAAGACCTGGCTCAGAAAACAAAAAAACAGACACCATAAAAGCAATAAATATTGATGAATTTAAAAAGCTATAAAAACTAGAATAAAGGCCAACAAAAGTATATTATACGCACCGTAAACAACCACAAGCCTAGGCTATATTATAAAAAAGGCTTATAATGGTTTATTAATGAATTTTATTTTTATAAGAAACGCAATCACCACAGGACTGAAAATGCCATTTAATTTAATCAATAAGTTTGCTGGATATATTTTTACACTAACACTTTTTTCAACCTCAGCTCAAGCTGACTGGTTTGATCTAAACATGACAGAGGGAGCGACCGCTATTAGTAAGGAAGTTTTTGATTTGCACATGTTAATTTTCTGGATATGTGTGGCAATCGGAGTGGTTGTATTCAGTGTAATGTTTTATTCAATGTTTGCTCATACAAAGAAAAAGAATCCTGTAGCCGCAACTTTTCATGAGAGCACTAAAGTTGAAATAGCATGGACGGTTATTCCTTTTCTAATTTTAATTGCAATGGCAGTGCCAGCATCTAAAACACTTACAAAGATGTATGACGATACTGCTGGAGATGTAAATATTCAAGTAACTGGTTATCAGTGGAAATGGCAGTACAGATACCTAGAAGATGGAGTTAGCTTCTTCTCGAATCTCTCAACGGATATGGATGAAATTTATAATCTTGTTCCAAAAGGAGAGAACTATCTCGAAGAAGTTGATGAGGCTTTAGTAATACCTGTTGGTAAAAAAGTTAGGTTTTTAATCACAGCAAATGACGTGATCCATTCTTGGTGGGTGCCAGCATTTGCAATTAAACAGGATGCTATTCCTGGATTTGTGAATACTGCCTGGACAACAGTAGACAAGCCAGGGATTTACAGAGGTAAATGTACAGAGCTTTGTGGAAAAAACCATGGCTTTATGCCGATTGTTGTAAAGGTTGTTGAGCAAGATGAATACGATGCATGGATTAATGACAAGAAAGAGGAAGCTTTTAAATTAGCTGAGCTTACTGAAAAGGAATGGACAACGGCTGAGCTTGTTGAAAGAGGAGAAGGAGTATACGCAACAAATTGTGTTGCATGCCACCAAACGAATGGCCAGGGAATACCTGGAATTTTTCCAGCCCTAGCAGGTAGTGACATTGTATTAAATGATAAGCCTAAAAATATTGAAATTCTAATGGAAGGTGTTCAGGGCGCCGCTATGAACTCATTTGATTATTTATCAGAAGTAGAGCTAGCAGCAGTAATTACATACACAAGACAATCATGGGGAAATGCTGAAAACGGCGACGGAGAAATTGTTACCCCTAAAGATATAGTTGATTACAAGAAACCAAAAATTTAAACAGGAAAGATAAATATGAGCGCAGTTATTGAAAATCATCACGACGATCATCATCACGGTCCTGCTAAAGGCCTAAGCAGATGGTTATATACAACCAACCATAAAGACATTGGTACTTTATACTTATGGTTCTCTTTTGCTATGTTCCTTATAGGTGGAGCAATGGCCATGATCATAAGGGCTGAGTTATTTCAGCCAGGAATGCAAATTGTTGAGCCTGAATTTTATAACCAAATGATCACACTTCATGGTTTGATAATGATTTTTGGAGGCGTTATGCCTGCATTTGTTGGTTTGGCAAACTGGTTGGTTCCAATGATGGTTGGAGCGCCGGATATGGCATTACCTAGGATGAATAATCTGAGTTTTTGGATACTTCCTTTTGCATTCTTTATATTATTAGCATCATTATTTATGGAGGGTGGAGCGCCTAATTTTGGTTGGACATTCTACGCACCCCTATCTACAACTTATGCACCGCCAAGCGTTACTTTCTTTATTTTTTCAGTTCACATCATGGGAGCATCATCAATCATGGGAGCTATTAATGTAATTGTGACGATCATGAACATGAGAGCGCCTGGCATGGATCTTATGAAAATGCCTTTATTTGTTTGGTCATGGCTTATTACAGCATATTTGCTTATTGCAGTTATGCCGGTTTTGGCTGGAGCAGTGACGATGATGTTAATGGATATCCATTTTGGAACCAGTTTCTTTAATGCTGCGGGTGGAGGGGATCCGGTTTTATTTCAACATATCTTTTGGTTCTTTGGTCATCCAGAGGTCTATATTATGATTCTTCCAGCATTTGGAATTGTCTCTCACATTATTGAAACATTCTCTAGAAAACAGCTTTTTGGATATTCTTCAATGGTTTGGGCGATGCTATCAATTGCGATACTTTCATTTGTTGTATGGGCTCACCATATGTTTACTGTTGGCATGCCCTTAGCAGCAGAGCTATTCTTCATGTGGGCAACAATGTTAATCGCTGTCCCAACCGGAGTTAAAGTTTTTAATTGGATTGCTACCATGTTTAAAGGCTCAATGACATTTGAAACACCTATGTTATTTGCATGCGCATTTGTAGTTTTATTTACACTTGGTGGATTCTCAGGCCTTATGCTTGCAATCACTCCTGCAGACTTTCAATATCATGATACGTATTTTGTTGTAGCTCACTTTCATTATGTCCTGGTGCCTGGTTCAATATTCTCTATTATGGCAGCTGTCTATTACTGGATACCAAAATGGTCAGGCAATATGTATGATGAAAGGTTAGGAAAACTTCACTTCTGGCTATCTTTTATTGGCGTTAATGTTACTTTTTTCCCGCAACACTTTATAGGCCTGGCTGGAATGCCAAGAAGATATCCTGATTATGCGCTTCAATTCGCTGATTGGAATATGATTTCAACTGTAGGGGCTTTCCTATTTGGAATATCGCAAGTATTTTTCCTCTTCATTGTTATTAAGACAGTAATGGGCGGAAAGAAAGCAACTGATCAGGTTTGGGAGGGCGCAAGAGGTTTGGAATGGACCGTTGCATCGCCTGCTCCTTACCATACATTTGAAACTCCTCCTAAAGTAGATTAGAAAAATGAATTCAAACGGGAAGAAAACAATAAAATTTTTAGGTGCCACAGTGGTAGCTATGTTTTTCTTCTCATTTGCTCTTGTCCCTTTATATAATGTTTTCTGCGAGGTAACGGGCATCAATGGAAAAATTTTTCAATCTAATGACTCTGATCAATATGCTTCTTTTGAAGGCAGAGACGTTGCTGTTCAATTTATCTCATCAAATAATGAAAACATGCCTTGGACATTTAAACCATCTGATGAGGTGATGGGAGTTGTTACTGGTAAATACTACAACGCAAATTTTTATGTTAAAAACACAACAGGAAAAACCATGACAGCCCAAGCTGTTCCAAGCATTGCCCCATCAAACGCAGCGGCTCATCTAAAGAAACTAGAATGTTTCTGTTTTGAACAGCAAGAGCTGGCACCAGGAGAAGAAGCTCTTTTACCTGTAAAATTTTTAATTTCAAATGAATTACCAGAAACAATACAAAACGTGATCCTTTCATATACCATTTTTGATATCACTGATTATAATCAAGAAAAATTAGCGCATAACAATATGCAACTGGAGAAAAATTAAATGAGCAATCAATCATATTATGTTCCTGACCAAAGTAGACTGCCTATATTTGCAGCATTCTCGCTTTTCCTTTTAGTCATGGGCGCTTCAAGCACTATAAACAACGTTGGTGTTGAGGGCAGTAATTCAGTCTTCATTTTATATGCAGGTTTTGCAAGTTTATTCGCAACTCTATTCTTTTGGTTTAGAAAGGTAGTTCAAGAACATCTAGCTGGGCTTGATAGCGCACAGCTTAAGAAATCATATGTTTATGGCATGGCCTGGTTTATTTTTTCTGAAGTAATGTTTTTTGCCGCTTTCTTTGGAGCGCTTTTTTATGTCAGAACCTTTGCTGTGCCCTGGTTAGCAGGACTTGGAGAAAAAGGAGTCGGTGTTGAGGCTATTGGTCTTTGGGAAGGCTTTGAAGCTACATGGCCAGTAATGACAACACCTGATGCAGGATCAGAGTACGCTTTAGCAAAGAAAAACATGAGTTTTCCTGGTTGGGGTCATGCACTTGCATGGCTGCCGTTATGGAACACAATTGTTTTATTATCTTCAAGCGTTACAGTTCATATTGCTCACATAGGCCTCAAGAACAATGACAGAAAGAAATTCAATACTTGGTTAGGCATAACTGTATTTTTAGCTTTGACTTTTGTTGGCTTGCAAATAGCAGAATATTACGAAGCCTACGCACATTATGGACTCACATTGAATTCAGGAATATATGGCTCTACATTTTTCATGTTAACCGGATTTCACGGTTTTCATGTGATGATGGGTGGAGTCATGCTGTCAGTAATGTTGATTAGATCACTTCGCTATAATCATTTTGAACAACATGACCATTTTGGATTTGAAGCAGCATCATGGTACTGGCATTTTGTAGATGTTGTCTGGGTAATGTTATTTTTATTTGTTTATATACTGTAATTATTTACTGCCATGGCACTGTGTTGCCAAGTTCACCAGTAAACAATCCATAGGCAATAAGCAGAACAAGAATAACAGCAAAAGTCACTCTTGCCCCTAAAGCATATGCGGTTCTTTTGCTCTCTTTTTTACCTTGATCTATTAACAAAAATACTAGACTGGCACCAAGAGAAATTAACAAAAGTACCACTACAATAATAATAATTGTTTTAAGCATAATTTTATTTTAGATTAATAATACAAACATAGATATGAGTAAAAGAAGATTTAATCCAGGGAAAAGACTTTCATTCTTTTTTGTATTCTTTGCAATTTCTTTTTTCGCTTTAGGTATTTGGCAAATTGAGAGAGGCCAAGCTAAATCAAAAATATTAACAGCATATGAGCAAGCCGGAGATGAGTTACCTCAGAAACTCTCTAGCGGCTCATTTAAATGGCAAAGGGTAGTGACTAAAGGCTATTTTGACCCAAGTAAACAGGTCCTTGTAGATAACGTAATAAATAAAGGCGTAGCAGGGTATAAGGTCCTTACCCCTTTAATTTCTGAAGATACTAAAAAAATACTACTTGTTGATAGAGGTTGGTTCTCTGCAGGAAATGATCGAAGCAAGTTACCTCAACTCAATACCACCAAAGATGAAGTAACGGTTTTTGGAACTTTGGAAAGGCCAGAGTTGGGCTTTGTTCTTTCAGAAAATTTAATAACCAATAGTTTGCCAAAAGTATCACAAACAAAAAACATTGAAGTATTACAGACTGCATTCAATCAAGAGCTTTTTCCATTTATTTTGGTTGCAGAGCCAACGCTGAAAGATAGCCTAGAATATATTAAAATTACACCCACAAACATGACGCCTGCGAAACATTTCGGCTATGCCGTACAGTGGTTCACAATGTTTTTGGCAATTTGTTTTATGTACCTATGGATAGGGAGTAGAAATGAAAAATAAAATATTAGCAGCAATAATACTCTTAACACCTATAGCTATTGTAGTTGCCTCGTCAATTATATTCTCTGCTGGTATTTCCCCAACCAACACAAACAATAACGGAGTTTTCTTTAAGGACTATTTTAATTTTGAACAATTCTCTATCAAAGAAGGCAATGAAGAGTTTAAGTTTTTAGATGGAAAGTGGGTGTTAAGCGTTTATGTTACTAATATTGAGAAAGCAAAAGAATCTATATATCTTATGAGACAGCTGAATGTAGCTTTGAATAGAGATATTTATAAAGCAAAAAGAGTTGCCTTCTTCTCAAACAAATTAATAGAACAAGATTTAGATGAATTACTAAAAGAGTACCCAAGGACGTCTAAATTAAATGATGAAAACGGTATGTTGCTTAATGTTTTACAAAGAAATTCTTCAATAGACATGAATATAGAAAATCCTATATTCATAATTGATCCATATGGAAGAGCGGTAATGTTTTTCCCACCGGGCATTGACCCAAAAAAAATTCTTAAAGATTTAAAGGTATTAATTTAATGAATAATATAAAAAATCTATCTCTCTTCGGAGTATGTTTTGCTTTTGTGGTTATAGCATTGGGAGCATGGACAAGACTAGTTGATGCTGGGTTGGGATGCCCTGATTGGCCAGGTTGCTATGGGTTTGTTGTATTCCCAACTGATGCTGCAGAAATTGCACTTGCTGAAAGCAGATATCCAGCTTTTCCTTATGATATAAATAAAGCTATCCCTGAGGTGGTGCACAGGTATTTTGCTGCGACTCTTGGTTTGATAGCAATTCTGTTAACTTATATCTCATTTAAAACAAAAGAAGACAAGAAATTAAGATGGTGGTCGTTAGGGCTTTTAGTTTTTATTTGTTGCCAGGGATTATTTGGATACTTAACAGTAAGCTTGAAACTGTTGCCAATCATTGTTACTGGCCATTTATTCGGAGGTTTTTTTACTCTCAGCCTTTTCTTTTTTATATTTATAAAAGCAGGCAATTTTGAAGTATTAAATAAAATGAGAGTGCCTCAACTTAAGTCTATATCTCTAATTGCATTAATCTTCCTGTTATTCCAAATTTTTCTAGGTGCATGGACAAGCACAAACTA
>Ga0181597_10002855_pt1 | contig 18392 bp, 21 predicted proteins | sample 041ome_5_FD_148647 | JGI IMG/M metagenome (GOLD analysis project Ga0181597, IMG submission 148647) | Coastal salt marsh microbial communities from the Groves Creek Marsh, Skidaway Island, Georgia - 041403US metaG (spades assembly) | ecosystem: Environmental > Aquatic > Marine > Intertidal zone... | reverse complement strand
GAATCATATCTGCAACGTAGAGCTAAAATGATAACTGATGGAAAAGATGTTCAAGACTTTGAAATTGATGTTCTTGAAATTAACTACTAATTCAAAAAATTAACATTACACATCTCAAATTTTAACATTATGATAGAAGCTGTATCTATCTTATTATTGGGTCTAGTTTTTTTACTAGTAGGATCAGATTTATTGATAACAACAACAGAACGAACCGCAAGCACCTTTTCTATCTCAAATTTTTATGCAAGTTTTTTTTTAATAGGCATTGCAACATCTGCACCTGAAATTTTCATATCTATCGAATCTGCTATGCAAAACCAGACAATATTAGCAGTAGGGAACGCACTAGGTTCTAACATATCAAATATAGCTCTAGTATTTTCAATTTCTATGCTGTTTGTTAATTTAGATAAATTTAGTTTTTCATTACCTTCTAGACCATTCATAAGCATGATTATGTTAGGAAGTATGGCTTTTATACTAATATTTTTTGATAAGACTCTAACGATGTCTGACTCGCTGGTATTAATTTTAGTTTTCATAATAAGTATTTATTTTTTTAAACCTAATAAAGAAGAAAATAGAAATGAAAATACTAAAAAGTATAGCCGTATAGTTTTATTTCTATATTTAATTTCATCGCTTGTTCTTTTAATATACGGTTCAAATCTTTTCATAACAGGTGCTACTGAGATTGCACTGTTTTTAGGAATCACTTCATACGTAATAGGGCTTACGCTTGTTGCTCTGGGGACTAGCTTACCAGAGTTAGCGGCAAGTATACAGTCTGCGAGAAAAGGTAAAGTCGATTTTATCATAGGTAACATTATAGGATCAAATATATTTAATATTGCTATCGCTATGACAACAGCGGGTCTCATCAATTCTGCTTTTTTTTATAACACTGATTTATTAAGAGATTTTATGATATTAACTTTTAGTAGTTTAATATTCTATTTAGCCATTAGCTCGAAAAATAATTTAAAAACTGTATATTCGGTAGTATTAGTAATAACATATTCCCTATATATTGAATCTATATTTAAATAATAATGATTAAAAAAACGAATAAACAATTGGCAAAAGAAATTATCAAAAGAGAAGTATCATCTCTAACTAGAACACTCAGCAAAATTGATTCAGATTTTGATACAGCTTGTGATTTAATTTCAATGTATTCAGGAAAAGTAATTACTATTGGCCTAGGTAAATCAGGATACGTTGCCATGAAGATGGCGGCAACACTTAGTAGTACAGGTACGCCCTCAGTATTCATCCATGCCACTGAAGCATTGCATGGAGATATGGGCGCTATCCAGAATAAAGACATTGTTATTGCATATTCAAACTCTGGTGAGACTCAGGAAATTATCAAACTTCTACCCTCTCTCAAAATTTTAAAATGCAAAATAATTTCCATCACTGGTAATATGTCATCTAAATTAGCAAAATGTTCGGATTTAACTCTTGATGCATCTGTTACTCGTGAAGCTTGTCCAAATGACTTGGCGCCGTCGTCTAGTATTATATGTGCGTTAGCATTATCAGATGCCCTAGCTTTAACGGTCGCAGCTAAGAAAAGATTCACAACACAAGATTTTGCAAAAACTCACCCAGCAGGAACCTTAGGACGAAGATTATTAATCAATGTTTCTGACATAATGATCAGAAAGAATATTCCTATACTAAATATAAACTCGACTTTTTCTCAACTACTCAAGGTTACTGCTAAGCGCAATTTAGGAATAGTACTAGTCGTTAATAGTCGGCATAAACTTACTGGGGTAATCACAGATGGTGATATAAAAAGGATAATGACTAAATATAAGAACTATAACGAGATTCTTATAGGAAAATTGATGACAAAAAATCCATGTATAATCAACGAAGACGTACTAGCAGCAGAAGCTCTGTCAGTATTAGAAAAAAATAATATTAATACCCTACCTGTAATACATAAATCAAAAATAGTTGGGATAATTACCATTCAAGATATAATTAAATCATTAAAATAATATGATTGATCATTCTGCCATAATAGGATTAACAATGGATCAGTATTCAACTGATCTAATTAATAAAGCAAAAAAGATACGACTGCTTGCATTTGATGTGGATGGAGTTTTGACTGATGGCGGACTATATTATGACCATCAAGGTAATGAAAACAAAAAATTTCATGCACAAGACGGACATGGTATAAAAATAATTCAAACAATTGGTATACAAACAATGATTATATCAGGACGTAAATCACCATGCGTAGATATTAGAGGTAATGAATTAGGTATAGATTCAATACTACAAGGTAGTAGAGATAAATTAAAATCATTCCTTGAGCAAGATATAAAATTGAAGGCTGATGAAATTTGTTTTGTTGGAGATGATACTGTCGATATTGAGCTTCTCAAATATGTAGGTTTATCTGTAATAGTTCCTAATTCAAATTCTGTTTTGAGAAAATTAAATTTCGATTGGATTACACCTAGGCATGGAGGTAATGGAGCTATTAGAGATGTATGTGATTTGATATATTTATCTAAAACCCGTGCTTAATATGAAAAAATATATACTCCTCATGTCATGTCTTGTCATCACGCTTAATCTTAAAAGTAATGAATTGTCGAGTCTTGGAGCAGTGAAAAACCAAGTTCTAAATTTTTCGACAATAAAAAATGATAAAGATATGAATATCCAATGGAGTTTGGAAGGTGAACTTATGGAAAAATATAGTAATGATACAACATTTGTAAGCAGACCAGAACTAAATTTATATAGAGTATCCTCAAAGACAGTTGTGAAATCAAGCACTGCGATTGATCCAACAGGGAAGATGGATGAAATTTATTTAAAGGACAATGTGTACATTAGAAGAAACTCAAATGATAATAGTCCTCCTATAAAAATGTACACTTCATATGCTATTTTCTATGTTTCCCGTGATCTCATAGAGACTGATAAGGGCGTTACTATAATTACAGAAAATTCAAAAACAACTGGAATTGGCATGTCAGCTGATTTAGATGCAGGATTAATCGTACTCTTAGAGGATGTAAAAAGAGAAATAAAAGATAAAGAAGGAACAAGAATTATACAAGGTAATAAAATGATTTATAACACTAACACTAATGAGTGGACCGTTGATAGTTCATCGACTGATATTATTAGAAAAAAGATTAAAAAAAAAGTTACTACAACATTTAATATAAAATAATATGTCCTCGCTCGAATGTAAAAATCTAGAAAAATCATACGATTCTCAAAAGGTAGTTGATGACATTACAATACATGTTTCATCTGGTGAAATCATAGGATTACTTGGTCCAAATGGAGCTGGGAAAACTACAACCTTCTACATGGCTGTTGGGTTAATAAAAACTGATTCAGGTAAAATACTTTTAGATAATATGGATATTACTTTTTCTCCTATTCATAAAAGATTTGAGCATGGTATTAGCTATCTTCCTCAAGAGCCATCAATATTTAGAGATATGACTGCTATTGATAACATAAAATCAATACTAGAAAGAGGTAAACTGCTTAGTAATAAAGAAAAGCAAAATATTTTAGATGATTTAATATCTAAATTTAATCTCGAATCATTTTTATATACCAAAGGAGTTCAGCTTTCTGGTGGAGAAAGGAGAAGAGTTGAAATAGCAAGGGCACTTGCTTTAAGACCTAAGTTTTTATTGCTTGATGAGCCATTTGCTGGAATTGATCCATTATCAGTGAATGATATTCAAAAGATAATAAAAAATCTCTCTAGTGACGATATAGGTATTTTGATTACTGATCATAATGTTAGAGAAACTCTAAAAATTTGTAATAAGTCATATGTGATAAATTCAGGGAAAGTACTTGCTTCAGGACAAACAAAAGATTTATTAGAAAATGACAATGTCAAAAAAGTATATCTAGGTGAAACTTTCAAATTGTGAATAAGCTCAAACAATCAACCAGTGTTGCGCAAAAAAAGATTTTATCTCCACAAATTAGGCAGGCTATAAATATATTGCAGATGAACGCAATAGATTTACACACAGAAATTGATAATATAATTCTCGAAAATCCTTTTCTGGAAAAAGAAGAGGAGTATGAAATAGATTACAATATCATGAAGTCATATCACTCTGGTGATACAGATAATAGTGATATATTAAACTATCATCTCGATTCCGATAATTTAAGAGAACATTTAATGAAGCAACTTCAAGCTTCAAGATTTTCAGAAAGTGAAAAAATAATAGCTATTATTATCATTGATTGTGTAAATGATAATGGATATTTGACTGAAGATTTAAGAGAAGTTTTTATACAAGCAAATAGATCGACAGAAGTTACATTTCAAGATATTTTTTATGTATTGCATACATTGCAAAGATTTGATCCCATAGGTACATGTGCTATAAACTTATGTGATTCTTTATCTATTCAGTTAGATGCTCTACATAATGAATCTAAGCATTATGATGATGCAAAAAAAATAATCTATCATCTAAGCAAAATGGAGATTGATGAAAACTCTAAATTTAATAATGTGTTTTCAAAGTTAAATAATAACAATGTTTATGAAACTCAAGCAATAGATTTAATCAAGAGTCTTAATCCTAAACCTGGGTTAAAAATAAGCAAAAAATTGGATTTCTATCAAATTCATCCAGATGTGATTATATTTAAGAGAAAAGATAAATGGATTGTTGAATCAACAAAAAATACACCAAAGCTTATTTTGAATAAAGATTACATATCCTTAATGCGAGATAGTAAAATTAAAACTGATAAAGAATACCTAGAAAAAAATTATAGTTTAGCTAATTTCATTATAAACTCTATAAAAAATAGAAATCTAACTATTCTAAATGTTTGCAAAGAAATTTTTCAAAAACAATCTAATTTTTTAGATAATGGAGAAATAGGACTTGTGCCATTAACTCTAAAAGAAATAGCTATTAAGTTAGATATACATGAGTCAACAGTATCAAGAGCAACTAATGAAAAGTATGTTCAAACCCCTCGAGGAGTATTTGAACTTAAATATTTCTTTTCTTCTGAATTGGCTACTGATACTGGTAAAATGATATCATCAAAAGTGATAATAAAAATGATTGATGAACTGATAGAAAATGAAAATAAAGTAAGGCCATTAAGTGATAATGAAATTGCAAAATATTTTAATAATCAAGGGATATCTATTGCTAGAAGAACTGTTACAAAATATAGAGAAAGATTAAATATAGAAAACTCAACTGATAGAAAAATTAAATGTTAAATATAAAATTTGATAATTCACATGTGTCTATAAATGATAACAGTAAAAGTAAAAAAAGTATTTTGGAAAAATTAGCCTCAATATTGAGTGAAACGACAGGAATTGATGCAAATATTATTTTTAATAAGCTTTATGAAAGAGAAAAATTAGGATCAACATCAGTGGGAAATGGAGTAGCATTACCGCATGCTAGGCTAGAAGGTATAAATATACCATTTATTTCGGTAATCGTTTTAGAAGATGCGGTAGATTTTGATAATATTGACGATTTTGATGTTGATATTATCGTTTGTTTAATAGTCCCTCACGAACAAACTGAAGATCACCTAATTCTTTTATCATCATTAAGTCAAGTTCTTGATAAAATATCAAATAGAAAAAAAATAAGAAATTCTAGAAATAGTGAACAAATTATAACTAGCCTTAAATCTGAAAATTTGAATTATATATAGTATGAATGTAGGAATATTAATGATTACTCACAGTGACATTGGTAGTCAAATGTTGCTAACTGCAACATCAGTGTTTGGCAAAAATCCTTTTCGTGTAGAAATACTATCAGTTGATAATTATGATCATCCAAATGATGTCAAAGAGTTGGGACAGAAGTACGTTAAATTCCTTGACCAAGGTAATGGAGTTCTTGTTTTGACTGACATAATAGGTACAACGCCATCGAATATTGCTGAATCTATTGATTATAAAAATATTAGGATAGTAGCTGGGTTAAATCTTTCCATGCTTTTGAATGTATTCAACTATTCAAATGATTCTCTTAATCAGTTAGCTGATAAAGCGGTTGATGGTGGTATTACTGGAATAATGAAGTTATAAGGTGATGATTACAAAAAGTCTAACAATATTAAATAAATTAGGCCTACATGCTAGAGCTGCAGCTAAATTAGTATCATTATGCAATGAATTTAAATCAGAAATCATACTTGTAAAAGACGATAAAAGCGCTGATGCTAGAAGTATTATGAAATTATTAATACTATCGGCATCAAAAGGATCGGTATTAGAAGTAAACGTCAAGGGTAAAGATCAAGAAGAAGCTATGCGCTCAATAGAAGAATTATTCTTGAATGGTTTTGATGAGGGTTTATGAGTTTAATTATTAATGGCGAAAGCATCTCAAAAGGCATATGTATTGGACAGGCAGTCCATATAGATAAAAATAATATCGACTATGCTCCTTCTTATATTAAAAAATCTCAAATACCTAGAGAGATTGAAAAATTCAAAAAATCTTTAACAAATATTAGAAAAGGATATGAGAAATCAAGAGATAAAGTTAAAAGCAATGCGACAATTACAAAACTTATGGAAACCCAGCTTCATTTTATTGAAGATAAGAGCTTTCAAGCAAGCATAACAAAGAAGATTAAAAATAATCTTTACACTGTGAATTGGTCAATTGCTACAGAATATCAAAAGATTGAGAAATCATTTGAGGGAATAGAAGATAAATATATAAAAGAAAGGTTGATAGATATAAAGCAAATGGTTATAAGTCTATTAGATTTTTTAAGAGAAAATAAAAGTGGTACAAATCTAAAAAAAGTCGATTTGCGAAACAAAATTATAATTATAGATGAAATCACCCCTAAAGAAATTATAGATATTTACTATAATCATGCATCTGGTGTAATTACATCGCATGGAAGTAAATCTTCTCATAGCGCGATTCTTAGTAAAAGCCTATCTTTACCTATGATGGTAAAAACTGCAGCGTCAAATAGTATTATTAAAGATAATGATGTTCTGATTATGCATTCAGAAAATAATGAAATTATAATTAATCCAGATAAAAATGAAATCAGATATTTCAAAAACCTTGATGACAAAAATACCTCTTTAGAAAACAATTTAAAAAAAGTTTTAAAAAAGAAGTCAGTTACAAGTGATGGAAAAATCATAAAAATTATGTCCAATATAGAGCTATCGGAAGAGGTAAAGTTTTTAGATAATAACTGTGATGGAATAGGTCTTTATAGAACAGAATATTTATATATGAATAGAAGTAATCTCCCATCTGAAGAAGAACAGGTCTTAGCATATAAGAAAGTCTTTAAAAGAATGATAAAGAAAACTGTAACTATTAGAACTCTTGATATTGGTTCAGATAAGGAAGTTTCAGAAAATATAAAGGCAGGTGATATAGCTAAGAATCCAGCATTAGGTCTTCGAGGTATTAGATACAGTCTTGTGGAAAAAAATATTTTTAAAACACAAATTAAAGCTATGCTAAGAGCGGGCTATAATAATAAACTTAGAATATTAATTCCTATGATTACAAATGTAAATGAAGTCTTTATGGCTAAAGAAATTATCAATAATGCAAAAATTGAATTAAAAAATGAAAGAAAAAAATATACAGAAGAATACATGCTAGGGGTAATGGTAGAAGTTCCAGCTTGTGCTTTACAGGCAGATATATTATCAAAACATATTGATTTTATGTCTATTGGAACAAATGATTTAGTTCAGTATACTCTTGCAATAGATCGTATAGATGATGAGGTCTCTAATCTTTATGATCCAACTGAACCTGCTGTACTTAATCTTATAAAAAAAGTTATTGATTCTTGCAACAAAGCTGAAATTGATGTGAGCGTTTGTGGTGAGATGGCTGGGGAAACATTTTATACGAGGGTTCTTCTTGGTCTTGGCCTCACATCCTTTAGTATGCATCCTCAGGCAATTCCAGAAGTAAAGAATGTAATTCTAAATAGCAATGTTCAGAAAACAAGGAAAGCTATTAATAAAATTTTAAAGTGTGATAAAAGAATTACTAGAGAAAATTTAATTAGGAATCTTTAGTCTTTTAGCGTCAGAAAAAATTTTATTAAGGCCATACTACTATATAGTCGATTATGCGCTTGTTGCCAGACTGCACTATATTTAGAGTCAATGATCATATCATCTATCTCTTCACCTCTATGTGCAGGCAAGCAGTGTAAAAAAGTTGCATCATCTTTAGCTTTAGACATTAGATTCATATTAACTTGATAGCTTTTAAATATTTTTTTTCTTTCTTCATCTTCTTTTTCATCTCCCATACTTGTCCAAACATCTGTTGTAACAACATCAGCTTGTTCAGCGGCAGAACCTGGTAACTCACAAATCTCAACATTTTCACCAAATTTTTCTAGTGTGTAATTATCAGGTTCATATCCATGAGGTGTAGATATTTTAAGCTTAAACCCTAACAACTTAGACGCATTGATATATGAATTACACATATTATTACCATCACCTATCCATGCCATGGTGAGACCTGATAAATCATTACCTTTAATTTCAGTAATAGTTTGCATATCTGCTAATAACTGACACGGATGAAATAGATTACATAATCCATTTATTATAGGAACAGATGAATTCTCCGCGAGCTTTTTAATTTCATCATGAGTATTGGTTCTAATCATAATTAAATCCACCATTCCTGATAATACTTTACCTGTATCCGATATGTCTTCACCTCTTTTTAATTGCGATGAATCCTCTGATAAAAATATTGCATGTCCACCTAACTTAAACATAGCAGTCTCAAAAGAAACTCTTGTTCTTGTAGAATTTTTTTTAAAAATCATTGCAAGTGTTTTATTAGTAAAGTCTCTAGGAATAGTATTGCTTTTATCTAAAGCTTTATATGTCATTGATTCTTGAATTATTTTGTTAAATTCACTTGTATTAATGTCAATGAGGGATTTAAAGTGTCTAGTTTTCATAATTTTCTATAATTAACTGTTTTATTATATCTACTATTTTTAAAATATGTTCTTCTTTACAAATTAAAGGAGGTAAAAGTCTAATGACTTTTTCTTTAGTTACATTTAAAACTAAACCTTTTTCAAGAGCTTTTATAACAAGCTCCGTACAATTTGATTTCAATTCAATTCCTATCATCATTCCATAAATTCGAATTTCTGAAACTGCATTAAGTGATTTCAAATGATTATCAGCTGCACTTTTCATCACATCACTTATATGTTTTACATTCAAACAAATCTGGGAGTCCCTCATTATGTCTAATACAGAAAGTCCAACAGCCGTAGATAAATAATTACCTCCAAAAGTAGAGCCATGCATCCCTGCTTTGAGTATTTTTGCTGCCTCATTTCTAGCAAGACACGCTCCAATAGGGACGCCATTGCCTAAAGCTTTTGCAACCATTACAACATCAGGAAGTATATTAAAATGTTGATAACTAAACCATTTACCTGTTCTGCAAAAACCTGATTGAACTTCATCGACCATGAGCAATATATCATTCTCCTTACATAATCTATCTAACTCTTGTAGGTATGATAAATCACAGGATATAATTCCACCCTCGCCTTGAATAGGTTCCAGCAAGACTGCTGATATATCTGAATTTGATTTAATTGCATTTTTGATATCATCAATGTTATTAAAATTAACTCGTATTATTCCGTCCATGATTGGACCAAATAATTCATGAGAATTTTTATTACTCGTAGCACTCATAGCTCCCATCGTCCTACCATGGAAACTATTCGACATAACTACAATTTTAGGATTATTATATCCTCTTTCATGTCCATATTTTCTAGCAATTTTTATAGCAGCTTCTACTGACTCTGCACCAGAATTACAAAAAAATGCGTTATCCATACCTGTAAGTAAACATAATTTTTTAGCTAGCAATTCTTGATGGTCAATGATGAATGCATTCGATGTATGTAATAATTTTTGTGATTGATCCATAATTGTTTCGGATATAAGAGGATGAGAGTGTCCTAAACTTGTTACTGCAAGGCCACAAAGAGCATCTAGATATTTGTTATCTTTATCATCAAATAGGTAAACTCCATCGCCTTTAACAAAGGTCATGGGCTTTCTATTATACGTTGGCATTACATTACTAGTCATAATTCCATCATTTTCTCATGAAAAAGACATTCTATATCAATTAATTTATAAATCTACATAATCAGTTTATATATGCTATTCCTCATAAAAATGTTTATTTTTGGTGCAAATTCCCCTAATATATTGATGTTAACGTTAAACAATAGGGGAAAACATGAAAAAAATATTAAGTATCTTATTACTTGCATCGTTTTCATTAGCTTCTTATGCAGGTGGGCATGCAATGTCTGATAATGGACATAATTCTATGTCATCTGCAAAATCATCATCTGGTGTACATTTTTATGGACGTATGTATGTTGGATATGATGATAGATCTGAAGGCAGAGCTGCTGATGATGAATCTTTAGAAGATGGTGGAAATAAAAGTAGACTCGGAGTTAAGTTTAAAGAAAACTTAGGTGGCGGTCTTCAATTAATCGGAAACCTTGAATATAAATTCGATGGTATAGATGGTACATCAAATGATGGTGCTGATTGTTCAAACGGAGGTGATAACTGTAGAACGTTCAATCTGCATGTTGGAAACCTTGGTTTCAAGACAGGTCTTGGCTACATCGGTGCGGGTACATATGAATCTCCATACAAAACTATGGGGCAATTTGATCACAACATAGATACTGCGTGGGCATTAAACCAACATGGTGCTACAAGTACTGGTAATGCTGGTATGGATGGTAACATTGAAGGCGTGCTGTCATATCATAATCAGATGGGACCTTTGGAACTAGCTTATATGTATGCACTCAATGATACAGAAGCTGCTAACGATGAAACCAACACTGATCAGGGTGATTATGCAATGGGTCTGCAGCTTAAAGACATGTTCATGGCTGGATTAACTCTTGGTTATTCAAGATCACATTCGCATGGTGATGGAACAAGTAATGATAGATTCTATGCATCAATGAAAGTATTACCAAATGCTGGAGTTTTTGTATCACATGAAGATCTTCAAATCACAGGAACTTATTCTAACATGGCTAATGTCCAAGGTAATGTCCAAACTTTTGGTACACATTACTCTTTAGGATCAACTGATTTGCAAGCTGTTTATGCAAGAGGTAGTGCTGATGGTACTAATAATGCTCAAGATTACAAATCATTTGCCTTATCAGCAAAAATGAATCTTAGCAAAACCTCAGACCTTACATTTGGCTATGCAGAACAAGATTTTGATGCAACAGGCACTGATGTAACTACTAGAGGTATTGGTCTAACACATAGATTCTAATCTAGTAGTATTAAGTATAAATTACCTAACCTGAGAAATCAGGTTAGGTTTTTTTTTGATTAAACGAAAGTACTTAAGATTGTAGATGCCATACTTGATAGTTCAGTATGATGAGCAGCACCCATGAATAATAACATAGGAATACTTAAAGCAGTATTTGTTCTAGATGCTAAAAGCGCGGTCTTTTTAGCAGAAGCAATTTCATCAGCTGTAGCTTCAACCAATCCTAATACTTTTTGTTGATTTGGCCAGATCAACACCCATACATTGAACAGCATAATTGTTCCAAGCCAAGCTCCAGCGCCAATGACTGAGCTATAACCGCCTGCAAAAGTAAATGCAGCAACGAACTGTCCATGATGTCCTAGGTAAGCAGCACCTGTCACCCAAGTTACAACCGCGCCCCATCTAAACCATAATAACGCTAAAGGAGCTACATATTTTCCAATAGCAGCAGGTCCAGGTTCTTTTTCAGCCGTAGCATTTGCCATAGCTGGTACTTGTACAAAATTAAAATAGTACAGAAGACCTATCCAGGTAATTCCAGAAAGATAATGCAACCATCTAATATAACCTTCTCCATTAATAGGGAAAGAACCATCAGCTAATATCATTGTAAATACTACAGCTAGAACAAAGCCTAGAATTATAGTACCTTTGATTGATAATAAAGGATTCATATATACCTCATTTGTTGATTAAAATTATGTTAATGATAAATGAAGATGTGTATTTAATCTATAGGAGATACTCTTAAAATGTGCGGTATATGCGGTGTATTAAAATTTGATAACAGTCAATTTAATGATGTTAAATTAACAAAATTGATGAACTCAATTGCTAACCGAGGAAATGATTCTAAAGGTATATACAAAGAGAAAAATATATTTCTTGGTCATCATAGATTATCAATTATTGATACCTCTGATAAATCCAATCAACCAATGAAGATTAATGACTTGGTGATTATATTTAATGGAGTTATTTACAATTATAAAAATATCAGAAAGAATCTCATTACAAAAGGTCATGTTTTCAATTCCTCCGGCGATACAGAAGTAATTATAAGATCATATATTGAGTATGGTAGCAAATGTGTAAACTACTTAGATGGTGTTTTTTCGTTTGCTATATATGATACAAAGAAGAATAACTTGTTTATAGCCAGGGATAGAATAGGAATAAAACCGCTCTATTATTCGCTAAATCAAAATGAGTTAAGATTTTCATCTTCAATGAATGGCCTTATAAATAAAGATGAAAATATTCAGCTAAATCCTATAGCACTTCAATATCAATTTACACTTCATTCAGTGGTACCGGCGCCGCATACAATTATAAGTGGTATACAAAAACTAGAGCCAGGTCATACATTGAAAATTACACAATCTGGCGAATCTTATTTAAACAAATATTTTGATATTAACGAAGTTGAAATAAAGGAAAAAAAAGAACAAGAGATTATAGAACATTCAACATATCTTCTAAAAAAAGCGGTTGAAAAAAGAATTAATATAGCTGATGTACCAGTTGGGATACTATTATCTGGCGGTCTAGATTCAAGTTTAATTACAGCATTAGCAAAAATGTTTAAGGATAAATTAGATACATATTCGATTGGTTTTAATACTGTCAATGAAGAAATTGGTAATGAATTTTATTATTCAGATTTAGTAGCAAAGGATTTTAAAACTTCACATATTAAATACAATATTGATGATGATGAATTATTTAATAATCTAGATTTGGTGATATCTAACATGAGTGAACCTATGTTTAGCCAAGACTCATCAGCATTTTTTTTACTATCAAACAGAGTTTCTAATAATAATAAGGTTGTTTTGAGTGGTCAAGGTGCTGATGAGGTTTTTGGAGGATATTTTTGGTATCAACAAATTATGAATGAGAAAAATTTAAATGGAATTGACACATTATCAAAATATTATTTTGATAGATCGTTTAATAATTATAAAAACATTATAAATGAAAAGTATGTTGATGTTAATTATGTTCATGCTGATATCAGTAAAACAATGAATCAAATGAACCCTACTTTATCTACTTTAGATAAAGTATTTAGGCTAGAACTTTCTATGTTCATCATAGATGATCCTGTAAAGCGTGTAGATAATATGACAATGTCACATGCATTAGAAGCAAGAGTTCCATTTCTTGATATAGATTTAATTATGTTTATGTTATCTGTTAAAGGCTCAGATAAAATCAAAAACACAAGTAAATATTACTTAAAAAAACTATCTGAGGGTTTTCTTAAAAAAGAAATTATTTATAGGGATAAGTTCTATTTCCCTGTTCCACCACTTAAAATAATCGAAGGCAAATTCTATGACTATTGCAAAAGAGTACTTTATAGTGATGTAGCATTAAATAGGGGTATATATAACAAAAAACATATTGATGAACTGCTTAATGAACCTAATACTAAATATACCAATTTAAATGGTAATGAACTTTGGCACTTTACCTTACTTGAAAGATGGTTTCAACTTAATGTTGATGTGTAGGTATACTAGATATATAATTCGAAAATAACAAAGGAGAGATTATGTCAGCATTAGAAAGAATAAAGAAACAGGTTGAAGAAAGCCCGGTTATAATTTACATGAAAGGGACACCTCAAATGCCAATGTGCGGATTTTCATCTAGGACTGTCGAAGCACTTAAAAGTTGTGGTAAAGAGTTTTCATACGTAAACGTCATTCTTGACTCTGAAATCATGCAGGAACTTCCTAAGTTTGCTGACTGGCCAACATTCCCTCAGCTGTACATAAAAGGCGAGCTAATAGGTGGCTGCGATATAACATTGGATTTACATAAATCTGGTGAACTACAAAAAATGATAGATGAGGCAGTATCTTAATCAGCTGGGCTATTTATAGCGTGTATTATTCCCCAATAATCAAAAATATTAATTTTTGAAATAGACTGAACATTCAACTTTGCATAAGCATTGAATTCAGAAAATGGGAAGTAAGGTCTCCATCCTAGATATTTGCTTACAGGCATCAATCCTTTTTCTAGAAACTTTATTATTAAATTATCTGTATCAAAACTAAAATGGTTCACAAGATAAATATCGCCATTTGGTTTACATACCCTCTTCATTTCTTTAATTAATAAGTCAGGATTTTGAGTTACAGAGACTACATACATTCCGACAACTTTATCAAAAGAGTTATCTTCAAAATCTAAATCTTCACCATTCATCATAATGACTCTTTTATTTTTAAGTTTAGATTTTTTTATATGGTTTTCAGCTTTTTTCAGCATATCAGGAGAAATGTCTATACCAACTACAGATGTCTCTTCAGGATAAAAGCTATATGATGTACCGGTACCAATGCCTATCTCAAGTACTCTATCCAAAGAGTTACACTCCATCATGCTTACTAGCTTTTTCTGGCCAGGTCTAAATACCTTGCCAAAAGTGTAATCATAAAAACTAGACACTCTTTTGTATGATTTAATTATAGACTTGTCGTCCAATATGCTATCCTTAAAAATAAATATTGACCAAAATTATACCACTTTATGAATGGAATATTCACAACTTTCACAGATATAATGCTCTTCAAGAAAGGGCCTCAGGATCTTCCAACAAGTAAAAATCTATTGAATGTGCTCATAATTATAAATATCCTTATCAGTTTAATTCCTAATGATATTAACTATAACCTAGGGATAGCGGTAATAACTGCTTTAATATATGTTGGTGCTAGCTTATTCTTTATTCAAACAATTCTTAGCATAAAAGAAAATATGACTGCAAGCTCAGGATATCGAATTCGCTACGTTCAGTCAGCTACAACAATATTGGGTATACATGCAGTTATAGGTTTTGTAACAAGTGTTATTTTTCTACTAAGCGGGAATTCAAACTCAGTAATCTTTATAATACTTGTTGCGACAGTATACTCATGGCTTATTTATGGTCACGTATTTAAACATGCTTTAGACTGCACAACCTTCATGGGTTTATCAATTTCATTTTTGTACAGCATGATAATTGGCTTTATGCTTATTATTGTTCTCTCTTTTCTTATATGAAGATTCATATTCTGGGGATTTGCGGAACCTTTATGTCTGGCATTGCTATCTTAGCGAAGAAAACAGGACATAGCGTTACTGGTTCTGATCGAACAGCTTATGATCCTATAAAGTCTGTTTTAGATAAACACAATATAAAGGTGACTATTGGTCACAAGATTGAAGATATAAAAAATAAAGACTTAATAATAATTGGCAACGTAATGTCCAGAGGCAACCCCGTTGTTGAGTATGTTCTAAAAAATGACATAAGCTATACTTCAGGTCCAGAATGGCTAAGTAAAAATATATTAAAGAACAAACAAGTTATCGCTGTTAGTGGTACCCATGGCAAAACAACCACAACTACAATGATTGCTCATATAATGAATAAGTTAAAATTGAATCCTAGTTACCTAATCGGGGGTGATCCTTCAGGTACAATGAATTCAGTAAAATTAACTAAATCAAAATACTTTATAATAGAAGCAGATGAATATGATACAGCATTCTTTGATAAAAGATCAAAGTTCATTCACTATAACCCTAATATACTAGTTATCAACAATATAGAGTTTGATCATGCTGACATATTTAAAAATATTGATGATATCAAAAAGTCATTCCATCATTTAATAAGACTTATTCCTTCTAATGGTAAAATAATATTTAATAGCAGTGATAGAAATGTAGAAGATTTACTAAAATTAGGATCATGGTCAAAACTAATATCTGTTGATACAAAAAAGACTATTGGGGATTATAATTTAGAAAAATCTAACTGTTATAAATTAAAAATAAAAAATAAATCATATCTTTTGCCAGATAATTTAATTGGGCATCATAATTATATTAATGCAGTATTTTCATTGGCAGCTTGCAATCAAATTAGTAAGAATATTACTAAACAAATAGAAGGCCTAAAATCATTTAAAGGTGTAAAAAAAAGAATGGAATTCATAGACAAAATAAATAATGTAAAAATATATGATGATTTTGCTCATCACCCTACAGCTATTAAAGCAGCCATTGATACAATTAAAAATAAATATAAAAACAAGAAACTATTGACGATATTTCTTCCAAATTCAAATTCTATAAATCTAGGTGTACACAATGATAATTTATTATCATCGGTAAAACGTTCTAACTTAGTACTAGTAATAACCAGTAATGAAAAGCTGCTAAAATATTTCAGTAAAAACATTAAAATAAATGTTATTGAATGTGAGTCACAAATAGGAGACTATCTGTCAAATGTAAATAAATTTGATAATATTTTGATATTGTCTAATAAGAATACAAAAAATGCTATTAAATATATAAAAAATGAATTATATGGATAAAGATAAGCTTAGAGAGATTTTAAGTAACGAAGAGTTTACAGTGACACAAAATAAAGGCACTGAACCGCCATTTTCAGGTAAATATTTGAATAACAAGAAAACAGGCATCTACAGCTGCATATGCTGTGATACTGATTTGTTTTCATCAGAGCACAAATATGAATCGCACTCAGGTTGGCCAAGTTTTTTTGACATTCTAGATTCAGGAAATATAAGACTGATCGAAGACAAATCGCATGGAATGTCAAGAATAGAAGTTACTTGTGATAAATGCGGGGCTCATCTTGGTCATGTATTTGATGATGGGCCACAACCAACGAATAAAAGATATTGTATCAATTCAGTATCATTAAGATTCAATAATGAAGAATAATTATATCAATACAGCGATTTTCCCTTTGAAAAGTATAATTTTACCTGGTGGACAGTTTCCCCTCAGAATATTTGAAAGAAGATACATAGATATGGTTAAAGAATGTCTGAAAAAAAATACGGGCTTTGTAATCGCGTTGACAAAAAAAGATGCGGAATATATCTCTTCAGTGTATGAGTATGGATGTTATGTAGAGATAGTAGATTGGTCACAATTAGATGGTGGATTATTAGGTATTACGGTAGAAGGTAAGAAAATTGTAACGTTAAATAACTATAAACTTGATGAGTCAAATTTATTGAAAGGTGATGCAATAGATATTGATATAAGTATTGATTATTTAATACCACAAAAATATCAGATATTATCTAAATTCTATAAAAAGATTTATCCAGAAATTAAAGCTTATATATTTCATAATAAATCAAAATATAATGACGCAAATTGGATAAGTTTTCGCCTTATAGAATGCCTTCCAATAGAAATAAGTGATAAAGCTGATTTAATCTCTACACACGAGCCATTAGAAAGATTAGAAAAAATTCTGCATATTATAAAAAGAATTTACCCACAAGAACTTAATGTGCTTGACTAAGTTGTTGTTGCACCTGTATTGGCTTGACTCACTAATTTAGCATATTTTGTAAGTGCACCATTATTGGTTTGATTAGTAAACTGTTTCAATTTTTTTCTTCGAGATAGTATCTCTTTATTACTGACAAGTAGATTTATTTCCTTTCGTAAAGCGCATATTTCAATACTATCACCATTTTTTATGAGTGATAGAGGTCCACCAACAGCAGCTTCTGGAGCAATATGACCAACTACAAATCCATGGCTACCGCCAGAAAATCTTCCATCTGTAATAAGCGCAACATCATTGCCTAAACCTTGTCCCATAATAGCCGACGTAGGAGATAGCATTTCTCTCATTCCAGGACCCCCCACAGGGCCTTCATTTTTTATTACTATTACCGTACCTTTCAAAATCTTACCCTTCAGGATGTCGTTGAGACATTGTTCTTCGGAATTAAACACTCTTGCTTTTCCTTTGAAAGATGTACCCTCTTTGCCTGAAATCTTTGCTACTGCACCATCGGGCGCAATATTTCCTCTGAGGATAATTAGATGTCCATCTTTCTTTATGGGTGATTTTAATGGCATTATAATCTTTTGATTTTTTGGATATGGCTTTATTTCTTTTAAATTTTCAGAGAG
>Ga0181597_10002840_pt1 | contig 18424 bp, 16 predicted proteins | sample 041ome_5_FD_148647 | JGI IMG/M metagenome (GOLD analysis project Ga0181597, IMG submission 148647) | Coastal salt marsh microbial communities from the Groves Creek Marsh, Skidaway Island, Georgia - 041403US metaG (spades assembly) | ecosystem: Environmental > Aquatic > Marine > Intertidal zone... | reverse complement strand
AGGCCATTTCCAGTGCGTATACCCCGTGGCTGTCGACTTGTGCATGGCTGGCTAGCGCCAGATAGGTGTCGATGTGTCACAGGCAGCGCTGGGGCTTTCGAGTTGTATGGCAGCGTTAGCCTTCGGTCGGCACAGCTCACGGCGAACAGGCAGGCTACCAACCGTTGTTCCCATCAGCCCGCTATCTGCGGGCGCCACTCCGTGTTGGTGGAGTGATGTGTGCGGCCATTTGGTCCTGATGAGCGATCTAGTTGGTAACCGGCAAGCTGCCGTTGAAACCAGATACCTGCATACTCGTCCCCTTTCTTTGCCTACATGCATTCAATGTAACCCAGCAATGCCGGCTGCATTAGTTGGATTGGTAATAGCGCAATGTCCTGTAGGTCTTAATTGTTGTTTACCGCCGTTGCGGTCAATGGAGTAACCGCTATGAGTACCCTCGAACGCGTATTTGGCTTTCAACAGCTGCGCCCAGGCCAAGAACGGGTGGTGACTGCGGTGCTGGCGGGGCGTTCGGCGGCGGCAATTTTCCCCACCGGTTCAGGTAAATCGTTGTGCTACCAGTTGCCGGCGCTGCACCTGCCGCACCTGACCCTGGTGGTCTCGCCCTTGTTGGCGTTGATGCAGGACCAACTGGCGTTTCTGCATGGCCGCAGCATCAGCGCCGCCAGCATCGACTCGGCGCAAAGTCGCGAGCAGGCCTCGGAGGTCATGGCTAAGGCGAAATCCGGCGAGCTGAAGATTCTGATGATTTCGGTCGAGCGCCTGAAGAATGAGCGCTTCCGCAATTTCATCAGCCAAGTGCCGATTTCCCTGCTGGTGATCGACGAGGCTCACTGCATCTCCGAGTGGGGGCATAACTTCCGCCCGGATTACCTCAAGCTGCCGGACTACCAGCGCCAGTTCGGCATACCGCAGGTGCTGCTGCTCACCGCCACGGCCACGCCACCGGTGATTGCCGATATGCAGAAGAAGTTCGCCATTGCGGCGGATGATGTGGTCACCACCGGTTTCTACCGCGCCAACCTCAATCTGCTGGTCGAGCCGGTCAGTGGTGCCGATAAACAGCAGCGTTTGCAGCAGTGGCTGGGGGCCAAGGCCGGGCAGCCGAGCATCGTCTACGTCACTCAGCAAAAAACTGCCGAGCAAGTGGCTGCGCGCCTGAGCCAGCGCGGCATTGCCGCCAGCGCCTACCACGCGGGCATGCCGCATGAGGCGCGTGAGGCGATACAACGCCAGTTTATGGCCGGGCAGATCAACTGCATCGTTGCCACCATCGCCTTCGGCATGGGCATCGACAAGAGTGACATCCGCAATGTGGTGCACTTTGACCTGCCCAAATCCATCGAGAACTACAGCCAGGAAATCGGCCGCGCCGGGCGTGACGGTCAGCCTTCGGATTGCCTGGTGCTGGCCAATCGAGACAGCCTCAACGTGCTGGAGAACTTTGTTTACGGTGATACGCCTGAGCTGGAGGGCATTCGTTGCGTGCTCGATGAGCTGCTGGGCAGTAGCCAGAACGGCGAATGGGAGCTGATGCTCAATCAGCTGTCCGAGCAGAGCAATATCCGCCAACTGCCGCTGAAAACCCTGCTGGTGCAGTTGGAGCTGCGTGGCATCATCGCGCCGCGCTACGCCTATTTCGCCGAATACCGCTTCAAATACCTGCTGGAGCCTGAGGCACTGCTGGAGAAGTTCGACGGCGAGCGGCGGCAGTTTGTTGAAGCGCTGATCAGCACCTCACAACGCGCGCGCACCTGGTGTACGGTGGATTTCGACCAGCTCTACGGGCAGCACCAAGCCGAGCGCGGCCGGGTGATCAAGGCGCTGGATTACTTTCAGGAAAAGGGCTGGATCGAGCTGGAAAGCAAGCAGATGACCGAGGTCTACGCCTTGCTTGACCCCGCGTTTGATCCGGCCTCACTGAGCGCCGAATTGCACGGTTATTTCAGCCAGCAGGAGGCCAGTGAGATTCGCCGGATTCACGCCATGCTCGCGCTGTTTGCCAGCGAGCAGTGCCTGAGCCAGCGTTTGGCGGCGTACTTTGGTGATGCCAATGCGCCGCAGCAGTGCGGGCATTGTTCGGTATGCCGTGGGCAGGTGGCCCACCTGCCCACGCCGCCGGCCTTGCCGCCTCTGGCTGAACAGGATGTACACGGGCTATGCGACAGTTTTGTGCGCAAATATCAGGAGCTCAAAGGCCGCGAGCCGAGCGCCGAGTGCCTGACGCGCTTTCTCTGCGGTATCAGCGTACCGCTGTTTACCAAGCTCAAGGCGCGCCAGCTGGGCGGCTTTGCGGCGCTGGAGAACTATCCCTATGCCGAGGTGCGCGCGTGGTTGGCTGAGCAGAATGGCTAACCGTTATTCGGCCGGCTAGCCCGCTCTATCCACATCTACGTTGCGGCAATTGCATTCATTTTTGCTGCGCCGCCTGTCCCTGAGTCAGGGTCCACTGTAGAACATCACGCGCCAGTTGATCGCCGGCCAAGCCAAAGGCGCTGACCACGGCCGGCACTGAGGTATCGCCGGCGGCCTGGTTGGCCTCGAAGCGCTGGCTGGCGAGGATGCGCCGGCTGCTACTGTCCACCAGGCGCGCCTCGAACAGAATGCGCACGACGGGGCGGCCATTTTGGTATTCGCTGTTAAAGGCGCGCAGGTCACCGTCCAGTTCTAGGTCAGCTTGCAGGCGGCTTTCATCGCTGCTCACTGCTTTAAGGCGGCCGTCATCGCGGAAGGCGTCGACCAGGCGGTCGCGCAGCAGCAGTGGCGCGCGGTCGCTCCAGCGTACGCCCTGGTAAGCGCTGATCTGATCACCTGGCGGCACGACGGCAATCCGCGTGCTGTCGAGCAATTGACTGCTATACGGCGTGTTCACCCGTAAGGCCCAGTCGGCGCTGGCGGGTTGGCTGGGCAGGCTCGTGGCAGGCAGGCGGTAGGTGCTCAACACCTGGCTTTTCGGTAACACCGAGCAGGCGGTCAGGCTGCCGAGCAACAGCAGGGCGGCGAGCAGGCGCAGACGGTTCATGGTTGAAACTCCTTGATGGTGTCGCTGCGCAGCAGGTAGCCGGCTGGGTCCTCCTCCAGGCGGCGGGCGAAGGCGCGCAGGCTGCTGAGGGTTTCGCGCAGTTCGATAATGGTTGGGCCGAGTTCGGCAACCCCCTGCATGCCGCCGTCGAGGGCGCTGCGGTTAGTGCTCAGCAACTGCTCGACGGTCGTGCTGCTGCGCTCCAGTGAGGTCATCAGGCGGCTGGCGCTGTCCATCGCTTCGCGGCCCTGGCCGCTGAGCAGCTGGTTGGCGTTGCGCATCAGGTCGACGGCTTCCTGGCTGGCGCTGGTCATCTGTTGCAGGGCTTGGCGCAGCTCGTCGCGCTGGTCGGCCACGCTGGCGCTGGTTTGCTCGATGTTTTCCATGGTGCGCGAAATGCGCCCGACATTTTCACGGGAGAATACTTGATTGGCGCGGTCGAGCAGGCGAGTGATGCTGATCAGCATGTCTTCACCGTTGGCCATCAAGCGCGACAACGGTGAGGGGTCGGCGATGATTTCCACACGTTTGTTGCCCTGGCTTTCGAGTATCGGGCTGTCTGGGCTGCCGCCGTGCAGCTGGATCAGCGCCGCGCCGGTAATGCCGGTGATCGACAGGCGGGCGCGGGTGTCTTGCTTGATCGGGGTATTGGCGTCGACCCGGATATGTGCGCGGACCTTGCGCGGATCCTGCGGGTCAAGACGCAGGCTGATCACGTCGCCCACCTTGATGCCGCTGTATTGCACCACGCTGCCTTTAGACAGGCCGCTGACTGCCTCGTTGAAGATCACATCGTAGTCGCGCAGGTCCTGGTCCGAGTTGGCTTTGCTCAGCCACAGGGCAAAGCCCAGCGCAGCGGCAACCATCAGTACGGCAAACAGGCCAATTAACACGTGGTGGGCACGCGGTTCCATTCAGTTTCTCCCTGGCGCGCCGTTGGCCGCCTGTTCGGCTGCGCGTCCGCGCGGGCCGTGAAAATAGTCGTGAATCCAAGGGTTATCGGTGGCGGCCACTACGTCCAGGCGGTCGGCCACCAGTACGCGTTTTTCCGCCAGCACAGCCACCCGATCGCAGATGGTGTAGAGCGTGTCGAGGTCATGGGTGACCAGAAACACGCTGAGGCCCAGCGCATCACGCAGGGTCAGGATCAGTTGATCGAAGGCCGCCGCGCCAATCGGGTCGAGGCCGGCGGTGGGTTCATCGAGAAACAGGATGTCCGGCTCCAGAGCCAGTGCGCGGCCCAGCGCGGCGCGTTTGATCATGCCGCCGGACAGTTCGGTGGGGTATTTGTCGCCTGCCTCGCGCGGCAGGCCGACCAATGCCAGTTTGACCTGGGCCAGGCGTTCGGCCGCCGGGCGCGTGAGGCCGGCATGTTCAATCAGCGGCAGGGCGATGTTCTCGGTCACCGTCAGCGAGGAAAACAACGCGCCGCGCTGGTAGAGCACGCCGAAGCGCCGTTCCAGTTGTGAGCGACGCTCGGGCGGCAGGCTCAGTAACTCTTCACCAAACACTTTCACCGTGCCGGCGTTGGCGCGGCGCAGGCCGAGAATGCTACGCAGCAGCACCGACTTGCCGGTGCCCGAGCCGCCGACCACGCCGAGCACTTCGCCACGGTACAGATCCAGTGCCAGGTCCTGGTGCACGGTCTGCGCGCCGAAGCGGTTGACCAGGTTGCGTACCTCGATAATTGCTTCGCCCGTCACCAGCCCATCTCCATCAGAAACAGCGCGGCTAGGGCATCGAGCACGATCACCACGAAGATCGACTGGACCACGCTGGAGGTGGTGCGTTCGCCCACCGACTGCGCGCTGCCCGTGACCTTGAAGCCTTCCAGGCAGCCGATCACCGCAATCAAGAAGGCGAATAGCGGCGCTTTGGCCATACCGACCAAGAAATGTTTGAGGGCGATGTTTTCCTGCAGCATGGCCAGGTACATGGCCGGGGAAATGTCCAGGCTCAGGGCGCAGACCACCGCGCCACCGAGGATGCCGCTGAGCATGGCGATAAAGGTCAGAATCGGCAGGGCGATCAGCAGGGCAAACACCCGCGGCAGTACCAGCAGCTCCATGGGGCTCAAGCCCAGGGTGCGGATGGCGTCGATTTCCTCGTTGGCCTTCATCGAGCCGATTTGCGCGGTAAAGGCGCTGGCGGTGCGCCCGGCCATCAGGATGGCGGTGAGCAGCACGCCAAATTCACGCAGGAAGGAGAACGCCACCAGGTCGACCGTGTAGATGCTCGCACCAAAATCGGCGAGCACCGTGGCGCCGAGAAAGGCCACCACCGCACCGACCAGAAAGGTCAGCAGGGCGACGATGGGCACGGCATTCAGGCCGCTCTGCTGCAAGTGGGCGACCAGCGAGGTGATGCGCCAGCGGCCGGGGCGCAGGACGATGGAGGCCATCGCCGCCAGGGTCAGGCCGATAAAGCCCAGTAGCGCGACACCTTGCTGCCAGAGCTCTGCCAAGGCTTGGCCGATCTGCCCGAAAAACTCGCGCCAAGCGGGTATGTGTTTGCCCGGCACGGCATCACCGGCCTCGGCAATGGCGCTGCCCACCGCTTGCAGCAAGGCGCGGCGTTCGCTGGCCAGGCCCGGTGCATCCTTGGCCAGCTGGGCCAGGCGCTGGCTGCCGAGTAATTCCACCAGCAACGCGGCACCGGCGGTATCCAGCGCGCCCAGGTCTTGCAGGTCAATGCTGGCCGCGCTGTGCAGGGTGCCCTGCAGCTGCAGCACGTTAGCTTCCAGGTGGGCGTAATGTGCCAACGTCCAGTCGCCACCGATGCGCAAGCCTGAGGGCGCATCCGTGCGGTTGGGTTCAAGCGGGGTGATATAGGGGGCTGTGCTCATGGGCACAGCTTAACCTTGTCGCGGGTATTGCGCCCATATTCACGAGGGGCTTGCATGATCACGCGGGTTCGCCGGGGCCGATTGATCGGCGCCCCGCGAGATGGTTATCAGCGCACGGTGGATGAGGGGCCATTGCGGCCCAGGAGAAGTGCTGCAGCCGTTGGCTGCAGCGGCGGGATTCAGCGTTTGAAATCGCGGGCGTCTTTGGCCCAGGTATCCAGCGCCGGGGTGATGTCATCGAGGCGCAGCTGGGTGCTGTCGTTCTCCAGCTGCAGGCCATGGCCTTTGCGCACCACGCGGACCATCGGCTTGCTATTGCTGCCATCGATGGCTTCCAGCTCAACATAAACTTCCGTGTTCAGGTCGCGCGTGCCGGCTGCGGTGCTGGCGGCCGCAGCAACCAGGGCAACAGGGATCACTTCATAAACCTTGAGCCCTTCCGGTGAGAGGTTCACCGCGGTGATTGCGCTGCGCAGTACCAGGGTGTCCCGATCGGCCTGCTCGACAATTCGCATCCGCCCTGCCAATTCAAGGCGTATGGCTTGCTGCAGGTAGTTGGCGATGTCATTCAAGGTTTGCTGGCTGACCTGCGCGCTGGGTGTAGGGGCGGGGTAGAACAGCGGTTTTTCTACCAGTACCGAGCTGTAATTAGCGAGTTGGAAGTCGGGCGCAACCCAGCGCATCACCGTCGCGCCGCTGGGCGACTGCGTGGGTTGCAGCTGTGAGTAGTCGCTGAGAAAGCCTGAATACTGCGAGGGAGTTGGGGTGTTGCTGGCGCAACCGGCCAGTAACACGCTGGCGGACAGGGCAAGGCCGAGGGTTTTGAGCATCATTGCGGTGATCTCATAAGGGCGGGTTGCCTAACTGTAGACCAGCCCTCAGCCGTCTCCACTGCAGGCCCTAGGTTTTGTGGAACACCAAGGCCTTTAGCGCGCTGTCCGGTTGGCTGTCGGGGAACTCCGGTGGGTTACTCAGGCGTTCGTCAAAACGCAGCTCAGGGGCCTCGCTGGCCATGGCTTGGATCAGGTAGTCGGGGCCGATCTCCGGCTCGTTGCTACAGGCCAGCACCGTGCCATGGGCGTTGAGCAGTTCGGGCAGACGGCGCAGGACTTTTGGGTAGTCTTTGCTCAGTACGAAGCTGCCGCGCTGAAAGGACGGTGGGTCGATGATGATCAGGTCGTAGGGGCCGTACTTGGCCACCTTGCCCCAAGACTTGAACAGGTCATGCCCCAGAAACACCACCTGGCTGAGGTCGTGCTGGTTCAGTCGGTGATTGTCGCGGCCACGGCTGAGCGCCGCCTTGGCCATGTCCAGATTGACCACGTGTGTGGCACCACCGGCCAGCGCGGCCACCGAGAAACCGCAGGTGTAGGCGAACAGGTTGAGCACGCGTTTGCCCGCCGCGTGTGCCTGCACCCACTGGCGGCCGTAGCGCATGTCGAGAAACAGCCCGGTGTTCTGCTTGCGGCCTAGGTCGAGGCGATATTTCAGGCCGTGCTCGCAGATATCCCAGTGTTCAACCGGCTCACCGAGCAGCCACTGGGTTGGGCTTTCGGGCAGGTAGCGCTGCTGGAGTAACAGGCTGTGCGCGCCGCTCTGTTGCCAAGCTGTGCTCTGGCTGAGGTCCAGCAGCATGGCTTGCAGCGCCTGCAGTTCGGTATCGCCCAGCGGTTTGAACAGGGCGACCAGCAGCACGCCTTGCAGCCAATCCACCGTGACCTGCTCCAGGCCCGGCCAACAGCGCCCGCGGCCGTGAAACAGGCGACGGGTTTCCTCGGGCGCAGGGTCCAGGGCGATGAGGAGGTGCTGGTGCAGGGTGGCGAGGGCGTCGGGAGTCATGGCGGGCGGGCGGTCTAAGAAGGCGACGATTTTACAGGCAGCCGACCCGCTCGTGGCGTGGGGATCGTTATTGTCGATGAATGTTATCGGCAAAGGCGTTTGGTATTCGCCATGACAGCTGCCTAGCATGAGCGCTTTCCGAGCCACGTTGAAGGTACTCCTCCATGCATATCGATGAAGCCATTCGCAGCCGCCGCGCCGTCAAAGGCTATGACCCGACATTTACCCTCAGCAGCGCCGAGAAGGACGAACTGCTGCAACTGGCGCTGCATGCGCCGTCGGCGTTCAACCTGCAACATGTGCGTCTGGTCGAGGTCAGCGACCCGGCCCTGCGTCAGCAGCTGCGTGAAGTGGCCTGGGGCCAAGCGCAGGTGACCGATGCCTCGATGTTGGTGGTGGTCTGTGCCCAAGTTGATAGCTGGGAGCAAAATGTCGGCCGCGTCTGGGAAGGTGCACCCGAGGAGGTGCAGGCCTATATGAGCGGTGCTATCGACACCTATTACCGCGACAAACCGCAGGTGCAGCGTGACGAAACCATGCGCAGCTGTGGCTTGCTGGCACAAACACTGATGCTGGCCGCGCGTGGCAAGGGCCTGGACTCCTGCCCGATGGATGGTTTCGATTTCGATGCCGTGGCCAAGCTGATCAACCTGCCGGCCAATCATGTGATTGCCTTGATGGTCGCGGTCGGCAAGAAAACCATCGAGCCGAAACCACGTATCGGCAAGCTGCCGTTTAACGAGGTGGTGCTGCGTAACAGCTTCTAATCGCTATTGGCGCTCACGCTTCACTGATTAGTGGGCGCCGCCTCGGTTATGCACAGCCGAAAGATGGGGTGACAAAAGCGCTGCTTGAGGTGACTCTGGCAAGCACGACGGGCTGACCGCACGCGGCCCGTCGTGCATAAGAAGAAGCCCAAGGAGCCCCCATGTCTGTTGAACATCTGGACGTTTTGATTATTGGCGCCGGCCTGTCTGGCGTCGGTGCGGCCTACCACCTGATGAAGCATTGCCCCGGCAAGCGCTTCGCCATCCTCGAAGGCCGGTCAGCACTGGGCGGCACCTGGGACTTGTTTCGTTATCCGGGTATCCGTTCCGATTCGGACATGTTCACCCTCGGCTACAACTTCAAACCCTGGACCCACCCGCAGGCCATCGCCGGCGGCCCGTCGATACGCCGTTATATCGAGGAAACCGCCCGGGAAAACGGCATTCAGGAAAAGATCCGCTTCCAGCACCGGGTGCTCAAGGCCGACTGGTACAGCGAGCGCGCCATCTGGACTCTGCAGGTGCAGCGTGGTGAGGACGCCGAGCCGCTCAAATTCAGCTGCCAACACCTGCTGATGTGCACCGGTTATTACCGTTACGAGACGGGCTACACCCCTGAATTCAAAGGCCGTGAACAGTTTCAGGGAGCGTTTATTCATCCGCAGTTATGGCCGGAGGATTTCGACTACAGCGGCAAAAATGTCGTGGTAATCGGCAGCGGTGCAACGGCCGTCACCCTGGTCCCGGCGATGACCGACAAGGCCAAGCACGTGACCATGCTGCAACGCTCGCCGAGCTATGTGGTGAGCCTGGCGCAGGGCGATCCACTTGCCGCCTTCCTGCGTCGTTTTCTGCCGCAAACCTGGGTGTACCGGCTGGCTCGCACGCGCAATGTGGCCATGCAGATGGCGTTTTACAGCCTCGCCAAAGTCTGGCCCAGCCTGGTGCGCAAGTTGCTGCTGGGGCTGGCTAAGCGCCAGCTCGGCACAAATGTCGACATGCGCCATTTCAGCCCGCGCTACAAACCTTGGGATGAGCGGGTGTGTGTCGTACCCAATGGTGACTTGTTCACGGCGCTGCGCGAAGGCAAAGCCTCGGTAGTGACCGAGCGCATTGATGGCCTGACCGCCAAGGGCATCCGCCTGAAAACCGGTGAGGAACTGCCAGCGGATGTGATCATCAGTGCCACGGGGCTGGAGTTGCAGCTGTTTGGCGGCATGCAGGTGGCGGTGGATGGTGTGCCCTTTGAGGCAGCCGAGAGCATGGGCTATCGCGGCATCATGCTGCGCGATCTGCCGAATGTGGCGGTGGTACTGGGTTACACCAACGCCAGCTGGACGCTCAAGGCGGACCTTTCCAGCGAGTATTACTGCCGCCTGATCAACCACATGGACGCCACCGGTATGCGCCAGTGCACCCCGCGCGACCCGGCGCGGCAAGTAAAGGAAGCGCCGTTCCTCGACCTGGCCTCGGGCTATATCCAGCGCGCGGCCGGCAAGATTCCCAGTCAGGGCGACCGCGCACCCTGGAAGCTCTACCAGAACTACCTGCTGGATTTGGCGCTGCTGCGCTATGGCAAGGTGGAAGACGATTATCTGGCGTTTAGTTCACCGCAGGTCGATCCAGCCAATGCCAGCGCCACAGCGGTCTAGACTCTACAGCTGTGTAAGCCAGACGCCATAGTTTGGTGGTGCGATATGCCTACAGGGATGTGGCCTAACATCGCTTCTATTAGTGGTATTAGGACGCTATTGTTTCGACCGTGTTAATGGATGAATAGCCGGGCGTGCCGGGTTGTTGCAGATGACGCCTTTAGAGGATGAGTGGAATGGAATCGCTTCAACAAGAGCAGCGCTATCTACCTGAGCTGCGGGCCCATATAGACCAGCTGCTGGCCAAGGGCTGGGTGATTGCCGGGCGCAATCCGTTGACACTGCAGTCCGGCCGCAAGAGCTACAGGGTCATGCACGGCATGCTGATTGGTGATGGTACGTTCTAGACTTGGCCAAGGTTTCCCGGGCCGCTGTCGATCATCGCTGATCGGCAGCGGCCTTTTTTCTAGCCATTACTTTGCGTCGGCGTTATTACGCTGCAGATGGCTCAGTGAGGCTGGGCAATGGCGCTGATCTGTTCGATCAACCAATGCAGCGCTGGGTCGCGCTGACGTTGGGCCAGGCTGATGATCTCCAGATGAAACGGGCCGAGGGCGAACGGCAGCTCGAACAACTGCAACGGCAGCAAGCGGGCAAAGTGGCGCGCCAGTTGCGTCGGCAGAACCGCCGCCAGCTCGCTGCTGGCAACCACATGCGCGGCCTGCAGGTAGTTGGGCGTGCTGTAGAGGATCTCCCGACATAAGCCTTGTTCGCCCAACCATTGATCCACCATACCGCGGGTCTGGCCGCCGTGGACCCACAGGTGGCGCAGTTGCAGGAAGGTCGGTAGATCCATGGGGCCGGCCGCCAACGGATGATCACGGCGCACCGCCAGTTGCAGGGTTTCGCTCATCCAGTGCTGGCGAGAAAAGCGTGCGGGAATCTCCTCAAAGCGTCCCACCACCACGTCCAGCTCTCCTTTATCCAATGCTTCGGCCGGTAGGTTGGGCGTCAGGTGGCGGATGTCGATGCGCATGCCGGGGGCTTGCTGGCTGAGCTGCTCCAGTAATCGAGGCATGCAGATCAATTCGACGTAATCAGTGACCGCAATATTGAAGTGCTGACGGCTGCTGGCCGGGTCGAACACCTCGCCGGCGTTGAGGCTCTGTTCGATCTGCTGCAGCGCGGCGCGTATCGGGGTTTCCAGTGCCTGCGCGCGCGGTGTCGGTTGCATGCTGCGGCCAACCCGTACTAACAGCGGGTCATCGAGCAGCTCGCGCAGGCGATTTAGGGCATTACTTACCGCTGGCTGACTGAGCGACAGGCGTTCGGCGGCGCGTGAGACATTCTGCTCGCGCATCAATGCATCGAACACGCGCAGCAGGTTGAGATCGAAGGTTGAGATATTCATCTACTGAATACGACTTATCACAAGACTAAATTTCAAAAATAGTAACGCCTTGCCTATGGTGGCAGACGAATTTATTTCGCCCGTGCGGGTTTTCTGTCACCGCCACTAAGAGGATTGGCCATGAGCAAGGTAGTCAGCATTCAGCAGGTCGCCGTGATCGGCGCCGGAACCATGGGCCGCGGTATTGTCATGAGCCTGGCCAACGCCGGTCTTCAGGTGCTGTGGCTGGACAACAACCCGCAGATGCTCGAACAGGCCATGGCCGTGGTGGCCGAGACCAATGCGCATAACCTCAAGCTCGGGCGGATCAGCGCCGAACAGTCGGCCGCGCGCCTGGCCTGCGTCACCCCGGTGAGCGAGTACGCCGCGCTGGCGGATGCTGACCTGGTGATTGAGGCGGTGTACGAGAACCTCGAACTCAAGCAGCAGATCTTCCGTACCCTCGATGCCACCCTGAAGCCGAGCGCGATCCTCGCCAGCAACACCTCGGCGCTGGATATTGATGCGATTGCCGCTGTGACCAAACGTCCTGAACAGGTGCTGGGGCTGCACTTTTTCAGCCCGGCGCACATTATGAAATTGCTGGAAATCGTCCGGGGCGAGAAAACCGCCCAGGCGGTGCTGGAGGCTGCCGTCGAGCTGGGTCAGCGCATTGGCAAAGTGACTGTGGTGGCCGGTAACTGCGACGGTTTTATCGGCAACCGCATGCTGCACACCTATGTGCGCGAGGCGCGCATGCTGCTGCTCGAAGGCGCCTATCCGCATCAGGTGGACGCCGCGTTGCAGGGCTTCGGTTTCGCCATGGGCCCGTTCCGCATGTACGACGTGGTCGGCATCGACCTGGAATGGCGCGCCCGTGAACTGGCCGGCAAGGGCCAGGATGATCCGGCGGTGCAGGTGGATAACCGTCTGTGCGGCCTTGGCCGGTTCGGGCAGAAGGCGCGCATGGGTTATTACCGCTACGCCGAAGGCAGTCGCCAGGCCGAGCATGACCCTGAGGTGGATGCGCTGGTGCTGCAGGTGTCCGAGCAACTGGGCTTCGTCCGCCGCGAGATAGGCCCCGAGGAGATTCTCGAGCGCTGCCTGCTGGCGCTGGTCAACGAAGGCGCGAAAATCCTCGAAGAGAATATTGCGGCCAACAGCCACGACATCGATCTGGTCTACCTCAATGGCTACGGCTTCCCGGCCGACAAGGGCGGGCCAATGACGTGGGCCGACAGCCAGGGTGTGGCGGCTATTCATGACCGCTTGAAGACGCTACAGGCGGCGTTCGGTGAGCACTGGCAGCCGGCGACGCTGATTGAAAAACTGGCGGCCAGCGGCCAGCGTTTCGCCGACGTGCAGGAGGGCCGGGTATGAGCTATCAAGCCCCGCTGCGCGATATGCGCTTTGTGCTGCATGAACTGTTTGATATCAGCAGCCACTGCGAACTGCTCGGTAACGGTCTCGATCGCGAGCTGATCGACGGCGTGCTGGAGGAGGGCGCGCGTTACACCGCCGAGGTGGTGGCCCCGCTTAACCGCAACAGCGACGAGCAGGGTTGCCAACTGCGCGACGGCCAGGTGAGCACCCCGGATGGTTTTGCCGAGGCCTATCAGCAATATGTCGATAACGGCTGGGCGAGCATGACCGGGCCGAGCGAATACGGCGGTCAGGCGCTGCCGCAGATGCTCGCGTGTAACTTCCACGAGATGCTGATGAGCGCGTCGCTGTCGTTTCGCGTGTACTCCGGGCTGACAGAAGGCGCGGTGCTGGCGCTGTACAAACATGGCAGCGACGCGCTGAAAAGCGCCTATTTGGAGAAGCTGGTCAGCGGCCAATGGGCCGGCACCATGTGCCTGACCGAACCGCAGGCCGGTACCGACCTGGCGCTGCTGAGAACCCGCGCCGAGCCGCAGGCGGATGGCAGCTTTAAGGTTAGCGGCAGCAAGATCTTTATCAGCGGCGGCGAGCAGGACCTTTCGGAAAACATCGTTCATCTAGTGCTGGCGCGTCTGCCGGATGCACCGGCCGGGGTGAAGGGGATATCCCTGCTGCTGGTGCCAAAATTTATTGCCGCTGCCGACGGCTCGCCGGGTGAGCGTAATGCGCTGTCCTGTGGGGCCATCGAACACAAGATGGGCATCAAGGGCGCGTCCACCTGCGTGATGAACTTCGACGGCGCCACTGGCTGGCTGGTTGGCGAAGCCAACCAAGGCCTGGCCTGCATGTTCACCATGATGAACGACGCGCGCTTTCAGGTCGGTCTGCAGGGCCTCGGCATCGGCGAAGCCGCCTTCCAGGGGGCGCTGCGTTATGCCCGCGAGCGCTTGCAATCGCGCGGCTTGAGCGGCGCTGTGGCGCCTGGAAAAGCCGCCGACCCGATCATCGTGCACCCGGATGTGCGGCGCATGCTGCTGACCCAGAAGAGCCTGGTTGAGGGCAGCCGTATGCTCGCCGCTTACTGCGCGCGCGAGCTGGATCTGCAGCACGGCCATCCTGATGCGGTGCAACGTAAGGCCGCCGGCAAGCGTGCGGCGTTGCTGATCCCGATCGTTAAAGCCTTCTTCACCGATATGGGCCAGGAAGTCGCCAGCCATGCCGTGCAGGTGTATGGCGGCCACGGTTTTATCCGCGAGTGGGGCATCGAGCAACTGATGCGCGACAGCCGCATCACCCAGCTGTATGAAGGCACCAATGGCATTCAGGCGCTCGACTATATGCGCCGCAAGGTGCTCGGTGACGGCGGTGCCGAACTGTCGGCACTGCAGGCTGAGTTCAGTGAACTGTGTGATGCGCACGTCAGCCGGCCGGCCCTGGCCGCACTGGCTAAAACCGTGCAGGCGCGTCTGGGCGAATGGCGCGAGCTGAGCAGCGAAGTGATTGCCGCCAGCCAGCGCGATGTGCAGGAGATCGGCGCGATGTCGGTGGATTTCCTCCAGTATTCGGCCTATCTGCTGCTGGCCGGCTTTTGGCTGCAGGCCGCTGTGCGCGCGCAGGACGCACTGGAGGCGGGTAGCGGCGGGGCGGCGTTTTACCAGGCCAAGTTGCAGGCGGCTGATTTTTATTTGCGCAGAGTTCTGCCGCGTGCCAGCGCCCATCGCGAGGCGTTGCTCGGCGGTGCGGCCTGTTTGATGGCGATGGATGAGGCGAGCTTTGCGTTCTAAAGCGCGTAGGCTGAGTTCAAGACGCCCATAACCTAATTACAACAAGAGGACGCCCCATGCTGCCCTTTAGCTTTGCCACCACTGCGCAGATTCTCTGCGAAATCGGCGCGTCGCGGCGCTTGGCCGAACTGTGCCGGGAGCGCGGTGCGCAGCGGGTGCTGATCGTCACTGATCCCGGCATCAGCAAGCTGGGTTTGCTCGACGAGGTATTGCCCGGTTTTGCCGCAGCGGATGTAAATGTTGAGGTGTTCGATCAGGTGGTGGCCGACCCGCCGGAGTCCATCCTGCTGGCGGCGGTTGAACAGGCCAAGGGGCTCAAGGCGCAGCTGATCGTCGGCTTTGGCGGCGGCAGTTCGATGGATGTGGCCAAGCTGGTGGCGCTCTTGGCGCACCCTGAGTGCAGTCAGGCGTTGGCGCAGATGTACGGGGTTGGCAACGCTCGGGGCCCGCGCCTGCCGCTGATCCTGGTGCCGACCACTGCCGGCACCGGTTCGGAGGTCACGCCGATTTCCATCATCACCACCGGGGCAACCACCAAGATGGGCGTGGTTTCGCCGTTGCTATTGCCCGACGTGGCCGTGTTGGATGCTGAGCTGACCCTAGGCCTACCGCCGGCGGTTACAGCCGCCACCGGTATCGATGCCATGGTCCACGCCATCGAGGCCTATACCAGCGCGCTGAAGAAGAACCCGCTGTCCGATCTGCTGGCCCGCGAAGCATTGCGCCTGCTGGCGAGCAATCTGGATGAAGTGGTGCACAACGGCGCTAACCGCGAGGCGCGTCAGGCCATGCTGCTCGGCTCCTGCCTGGCCGGGCAGGCGTTTGCCAACGCGCCGGTGGCGGCGGTGCATGCGCTGGCGTATCCGCTGGGCGGGCACTTTCATATTCCCCACGGCCTGAGTAACGCATTGGTGTTGCCGCATGTGCTGGGCTTTAACGCCAGCGTGGCCGCGCCGCTGTATGCCGAGCTGGCGCCGCTGGTGTTGGGTGATGCCCTGCGTGCTGGCAGTGCGCTGCAGCAGACCGAGCAGTTGATTGCCGCCTTGGCCGACTTCAGCGTGCGCAGCGGCCTGCCCACCTGCCTGCGTGATGCCGGTGTGCCGCAGGATATGCTGCCGACCCTGGCCCGCGATGCGATGTTGCAGCAACGCCTGCTGGTGAATAACCCGCGCGAGATGACCGAGGCCCATGCACTGGCCATCTATCAGGTGGCCTATTAAGGCTGTCTGGTACCTGTAAGCGATCTCGACTTGTAGGAGCGGCCTTGGCCGCGATTGGCGGTCGAGGTGCCACGGAAAATCGCGGGCAAGCCGGAGTGCCGCCCAGCCGTTCCTACAAAAGCATGGGCGCTTGTGCTTCCCGCTAACTACAAGGATTCCCGATGAGCCAACCCCAACACCTGCGTAGTGATTACCGGCACTTCCAGCCGATCACCACGCGCTGGCACGACAATGATGTCTACGGCCATGTAAACAATGTCACCTACTACAGCTTCTTCGACAGTGCGGTGAACACCTACCTGATCGAGGTCGGCGGCCTGGATATTCATAACGGCGCTGTGGTTGGCTTTGTGGTCAGCTCCAGCTGCGACTACTTCGCTTCCATCGCCTTCCCCGAGCGCATCGAGATCGGCCTGCGCGTTGGCAAGCTGGGTAACAGTTCGGTGCAGTACGAGCTGGCGGTGTTCAAGGAAGGTGAGGATGAGGCCTGCGCGGCGGGGCGTTTCGTGCACGTTTTTGTCGATCGCAGCAGCAACCGCCCGCTGAGTATTCCCGAGACCCTGCGCGCGGCGCTGACGCTGTTGTTGATCGAGCCGGCTATCTAGGCAGCGCTTTTACACGGCCGCTGCGTTAAAGCAGGGTGGCGCTCGGCGCTTCCTGCACAACCAAAAAAGCCGCTGGTGAGCGGCTTTTTGCTGTCTACACGGGCGACTCAGTGGTGCCTGTGTTTTCTATGCTTTTTATGTTTCTTGTGTTTGTGGTCGTGGTAATGGCCGCGATCGTGACGACGGTCACCATTACTGCCGCCGGCGTATTCATTGGCCAGCGCGCCACCGGCTGCGCCGCCCAGGCCTGCACCGATGAGTGAGCCGGTGCTACCGCCGACCGTATTACCCAGTACCGAGCCACCGGCGGCACCCAGCCCGCCGCCCAGTGCGGCTTCAGTCTTGTTGCCGTCGCGCGCGGTTACTACGCCGCCGGCTGCGCCACCCAGGCCCGCGCCAATCGCAGCGCCGGTGCTGCCGCCAACCTGTTGGCCAATTACATTACCTAAGACTCCGCCAAGGCCGCTGCCGATGGCGACCTTGCCGGTATCGCCAGCCACGGCCAGGGGGCAGACCAAGGCGCTGAATATCAGCGCAGAACATAATTTACGCATACGGCAGACCTTCTTGATGTCAGTAGGATGCGGATCTAAGCCTTTGGTTTTAAAGGGTGAAGTGTCCGCTCCCAGTCTTAGAGTCAATTGCAGGAAAAAATTCCCTGCCGTTGGTCGCCGCTGTGATCGCCGCCACACAAGCCGAGGTTAAACAATGCGCGCCTCGGCGTGATGGGCTTGCAAACGGATCGCCACGTACTTCGAGGTCGGGGTGAAACTGCCCGCGCCAAAGCTCTGCAGCGGCACCAATGGATTGGCCTCCGGGTAGTACGCCGCGGCCTGGCCGGCGGGAATGTCGAAGGCCAATAGGGTGAAACCAACGACCTTGCGCTCGATGCCGTCATCCCAGATGGACTGAATGTCGACCTTCTGCCCCGGCTGAAAGCCCAGGCGCAGGATGTCGGCTTCATTGACGAACAGCACCTGGCGCTGGCCTTTGACCCCACGGTAGCGATCATCCAGGCCATAAATGGTGGTGTTGTACTGGTCGTGGGAACGCAGGGTTTGCAGGATCAGGTCCGGCGTTTGCCCGGTGTTGCGTACCTGCGGTGGCAGCAGGTCGGTGGGCAGCGGGTTGGCCTTGAAGTTGGCCTTGTGGTTGGCGGTCAGCCAGCGGCGTTCGCCGGCCGCATTGCCCAGGTAGAAGCCGCCAGGGTGCTGCACGCGCTGGTTGAAGTCGCTAAAGCCGGGAATGGTGTCGGCAATCAGCTCGCGGATGCGGCTGTAATCGGCAATCAGCGCGTCCCACTCGACGGGATGGTTACCCAGCGTGGCCTTGGCGATACCGGCAATGATCGCCGGCTCCGAACGCATTTGTGGCGACAGCGGTTCAAGCTGGCCGTATGAGGCGTGGATCATGCTGAATGAGTCTTCCACGGTCACCGCCTGCGGGCCATCGGCCTGGTGGTCGATATCAGTACGACCGAGGCACGGCAGAATCAGCGCATCCGTACCGGTGGTTAGGTGGCTGCGGTTGAGCTTGGTGCTGATCTGCACGGTCAGTGCGCAGCGGCTCAGTGCGATATGGCTGCGCGGGCTGTCCGGGGTGGCTTGGGCGAAGTTGCCGCCCAGGCCGATAAACACCTTGGCGTGGCCATCGAGCATGGCGTTGATCGCCTCAACCGTGTTGTGGCCCTGCGCGCGCGGTACCTGGAACTGGAAGCGTTGCTCCAGCGCATCGAGAAAGGTCGCAGACGGCCGTTCGTTGATGCCCATGGTGCGGTCGCCCTGCACGTTGCTGTGGCCGCGCACGGGGCACAGGCCGGCGCCGGGCCGCCCGAGATTGCCGCGCAGCAGCTGCAGGTTGACGATTTCCTGGATGGTCGCCACCGAGTTGTGGTGCTGGGTGATGCCCATGGCCCAGCAGATGATCACCCGTTCGGCGCGGCGGTAGAGCAGGGCCGCGTGCTGCAAATCATCC
>Ga0181597_10002833_pt1 | contig 18482 bp, 16 predicted proteins | sample 041ome_5_FD_148647 | JGI IMG/M metagenome (GOLD analysis project Ga0181597, IMG submission 148647) | Coastal salt marsh microbial communities from the Groves Creek Marsh, Skidaway Island, Georgia - 041403US metaG (spades assembly) | ecosystem: Environmental > Aquatic > Marine > Intertidal zone... | reverse complement strand
GAAGGCGGGCAACATCAATCATGTGGTGACCACCATCGTCAAAGTGGCGGATCAGACCAATCTGCTGTCCCTGAACGCCGCGATTGAGGCCGAGAAAGCAGGCGAATACGGCCGTGGCTTTGCCGTGGTGGCCACCCAGGTGCGTCGCCTGGCCGATCAGACGGCGGTCGCTACCTATGACATTGAACAAATGGTGCGCGAGATCCAGTCAGCGGTGTCGGCCGGTGTTATGGGCATGGACAAGTTCTCCGAAGAGGTGCGCCGAGGGAATAGCGAAATGGCCCAGGTCGGTGATCAGCTGACGCAGATCATTCATCAGGTGCAGGCGTTGGCGCCGCGGGTGCAGATGGTTGACGAGGGCATGCAGGCCCAGGCGACGGGGGCCGAGCAGATTAATCAGGCGCTGGTGCAGTTGAGCGAAGCCAGCGGCCAGACGGTGGATTCGCTGCGCCAGGCCGGCGCTGCGATTGATGAGCTGAACCAGGTAGCCGGTAGCCTGCGTAGCGGCGTTAGCCGATTCAAGGTCTGAATATGCCGAGCCCGAATGCTGGCCAGGCGACTTCTGCGCGTGAGGCGGGCGAGCTTTACCTGTTGTTCAGCCTGGATCAGGACCGCTATGCGCTCAATGTGCACGAGGTGGTTGAGGTGTTGCCCTTGCGTCGCTTGAAGGCTTTTCCGCAGGCACCGGCCTGGGTTGCGGGTGGCTTTGAATACCGTGGCGCGTTGGTACCGGTGATCGATTTGTTGGTCCGTGCCTGTGGGCGGCCTGCCGCTGCATTGGCCAGTACCCGGTTGGTGCTGGTGCATTACCGTCCAGCCAATCGTGTGCTGGGGCTGGTTCTGGAGAAAGCCACCGATACCCTACGCCTGGCGGATAGTGCTTTCCGTGACGCCGGCCTGAGCGCCGGTGACGCGCACTATCTGGGCGCCGTGCAGGCGTCTGCGCAGGGGCTGGTGCAGCGCATCGAGGTCGCTGGGCTGCTGCCGGACGATGTCTGTGCGTTGCTGTTTCCCAGTGGCGGCGCGGCATCATGATTGCTCAGGTGGAGCACCTGCTGAAGCGGCTGATCGGCCTGGAGGCTGAGTCAGTTGGGCGGCTGGTGATCGAGCGTGCGATTCGTCAGCGCATGCAGGCACAGGGTATTTCTGCGCAGGCCGATTATTGGCAGCACGTGAATGGCTCAACGACCGAGCAACAGGCGCTGGTTGAGGCTGTGGTCGTGCCGGAAACCTGGTTTTTTCGCTACCCAGAGTCGTTTGTCGCATTGGTGGAACTGGCGCTCAAGCGCAAGGCGGCACTGTGTGGCAGCCGCCCGTTGCGCCTGCTCAGCCTGCCGTGCTCCAGTGGCGAGGAGCCTTACTCGATTGTCATGGCGCTGCTGGATGCCGGCTTCGCACCCACTTCTTTTCAGGTCGAAGCGCTGGATGTCAGTGCCCGGGTACTGGAGCTGGCGCGACTGGGCCACTATGGTCGCAACTCGTTTCGCGGTCAGGATTTGAGTTTTTGCGAGCGTTATTTCGACGCCACGGACAGCGGTTTTCAGTTGCAGGCGCGCGCGCGCGACAGGGTCAAACTGCGCTGTGGCAACTTGATGGATAGCCATGTACTGGGCGGCGAAGCGCCTTTCGACTTTATCTTCTGCCGCAACCTGCTGATTTATTTTGATCGCCCTACGCAGCATGCGGTGCTCGATGGCTTGCAGCGCTTACTGGGCGACGGCGGCACCTTCTTCGTCGGCCCTGCGGAGGCCAGCTTGCTCACCCAGCGCGGGATGCAGGCGTTGAAAACGCCGCTGACCTTTGCCTTCCAGCGTGCGCTGGCGGCACCTGCATTCAAGGCACCGGCGCAATGGGTCGCGCCAGCCCCCGTTCGCCCGGTACGGTCTTTGCCGGTTTCGCGTGTGCGTGCTGAACGGCCTGTGGTGCCTGCTGCGCCGCTCGATGAGGCGGCCAGTGCGTTGGCCCGAATTGTCGCGCTGGCCGATGCCGGGCACGGTGCCGAAGCCCTTCAGGGCTGTGAGCGTTATCTGCTTGAGCATGGCCCCAGCGCCGATGCGTTTTACTGGATGGGCTTGCTCAATGACATGGCCGGCCAGGGCGATGTTGCCCAAGGTTACTACCGTAAAGCGCTTTATCTTGAACCCGAACATGTTGAGAGCCTGGTGCACTTGGCGGCGCTGTTGGCGGCGCGCGGTGACCATGGCGGTGCCAAGCGGTTGCAACAGCGGGTCAACCGAGCGAGCCCTTCTGGAGTGAAGCGCGATGAGCGATAACCTGATACCGACGCAGAGCGCCGCACGTATCGATGATTGCTGGAACCGCATTGGGGTTCGGGGCGATAAAAGCTGTGAGCGCTTGGTTGAGCACGTGCACTGCCGCAATTGCGAGGTCCACGCTGCCGCCGCGATCCAACTGCTTGAGCGCTATGCGGCCATGCAAGACGATGTTGAGCTGGTGGCGATGAGCCGCTCGTCGAGCATTGTTCGCTGCTGTTGTTCCGGGTGGCCGAGGAGTGGCTGGCGATCGCCACGCGTAGTTTGGTCGAAGTGGTGGCGCAGCTGCCGGTTCATTCATTACCCCATCAGCGCTCACGCAGCTTGCTGGGGGTCGCCAATGTGCGCGGTACGCTGGTGGCCTGCCTGTCGCTGGCTGAGCTATTGGGCATCCCAGCGGGTACTGCTCAGGCTTCTGGTCAGCGCGTTATTGCCCGCATGCTGATCCTGACCGGGCAGGGCGGGCCCGTGGTGGTGCCGGTGGACGAAGTCGAGGGAATTCATGCGATTGCGCGACATACGGTGCAGCCGGCTGTGCGCGATGGCGGGCTGGCGGTCAGTCAGTTTTCCAGCGGGGTGTTTCAGTGGCAGGGGCGCAGTATTACCCAGCTCGACGATGAGTTGCTACGTCAGGCCATGAGCAGGAGTTTCGCATGACGCCCGGTCAGATGAGGGATGCTTCGCTGCTGGAACTCTACCGCATGGAGGCGGATGCCCAAGCGCAGGTGCTGGATGCCGGTTTGCTGATACTGGAGCGTGAGCCTAATCATGCCGGCCAACTGGAAGCCTGCATGCGTGCAGCGCATTCGCTTAAGGGTGCGGCGCGAATCGTTGGCTTGGATGACGGCGTTAAGGTGGCTCACGCCATGGAAGATTTGCTGGTGGCTGCCCAGGAGGGGCTGTTGCGGTTGCTGCCCGAGCAGATTGATGGGCTGTTGCAGGGCACCGATTTATTGCGCCGGGTCGGCGCACAGGATGCGGCTTATGCCCCCTCGGCCGAACGGATTGAGCAACTGGTGGCCTTGCTCGAGCGTCAGCTGGCGACGGCTGTGCCGGCTCTGGGGCGTGGCACTGCAGCAGAGCCGGTTTTGCCGCAAACCAGCCTGGCTCCGCAGGTGGCGGCGCAGGAACCTGCAGAGGAGCTGCCTGATGAGGGGCGCGGACGAGTTTTACGGGTTTCGGCCGAGCGCCTTGATCACTTGCTGGACATGTCCGGTAAAGCCCTGGTCGAGTTTCAGCGGATTCAACCGCTGACCGACTCCTTGCAGCGGCTTAAGCGCCAGCAGTCAGCGGTTCGGCGTGCCTTGGACGGATTGCGTGACTTAACCCTGAACAGTTCGCTAGAGCCGCAGGCGCAGGCCTTGCTGGATGAGTCCAGGGCGCAATTGGCTGAATGCCAGCAATTACTGCAGACGCATTTCGAGGCCTTTGATGAGTTTGCCTGGGAGGGTGGCCTGCGCAGCCGCTCACTCTACGATGCTGCACTGTCCTCACGCATGCGCCCGCTGGCCGATGTGCTGGTCGGGCGTGCGCGGATGGTGCGTGACCTCGGGCGCTCGCTGGGTAAGCAGGTGCGCCTGGACATTGAAGGGGACGCCACGCAAGTTGATCGCGATGTGCTTGAACGACTCGATGCGCCCTTAACCCACCTGCTGCGTAACGCCCTTGATCATGGCATCGAACTCCCCGAGCTGCGCGTACGCAAGGGTAAAGCCGAGGAAGGGCGACTGCTGCTGCGGGCCCGTCACCGTGCCGGCATGCTGGTGCTGGAGCTTAGTGATGACGGTGCCGGTGTCGATGTAGAGCACCTGCGTGAGGTGGTTGTTACGCGTAAATTCGCCAGTGCCGAGACCGCCGCCAGGCTGAGTGAGGACGAGCTACTGGCGTTTCTGTTCTTGCCGGGGTTCAGTCTGCGTGAGCAGGTCAGTGAAATGTCTGGTCGAGGTGTGGGGCTGGACGCGGTGCAGCACGCGTTGCGTCAACTGCGTGGCAGCGTACGCCTTGAGGCTCGCCGTGGTGAGGGCAGTACCTTCATCCTGCAGGTGCCGCTGGCGCTGTCCGTGGTGCGCAGTCTGGTGGTGGAAATTGCCGGTGAAGCCTATGCCTTCCCCTTGGCGCATATCGAACACATGCTGCGGGTGAGCGTCGAGGATGTCGTGCAGCTGGAAGGGCGTCAGCACTTCTGGCACGGCGATCGGCATGTCAGCCTGATCGCGGCCAGCCAGTTATTGCAACGCCCGGAAGGACGCTGCGAAGAGGCGGGGATTGCGCTGGTGCTGATCCGTGAACGTGACAACCTTTACGGCATTGCCGTGGATCGTTTTATTGGCGAGCGCACCCTTGTAGTCATGCCGCTCGACGCGCGACTGGGTAAGGTGCGCGACGTGTCGGCCGGTGCCTTGCTGGATGACGGCACGCCGGTGCTGATTCTCGACGTTGAAGACTTATTTAGCTCAATTGGCAAGCTCCTGGGTAGCGGTCATCTGGAGCGAGTCGATCGGCGCAGTCAGGGTGTTCAGGAGGCCGCACGTAAACGTGTACTGGTGGTCGATGACTCACTGACGGTGCGCGAGCTAGAGCGCAAGCTGTTGCTCAGTCGAGGCTACGACGTGGCGGTTGCCGTGGACGGCATGGATGGTTGGAATGCGCTGCGCGACGAACACTTTGACTTGTTGATTACCGATATCGACATGCCGCGCATGGACGGTATCGAGCTGGTGACCTTGCTGCGTCGCGATAGCCGCCTGCGCACGTTGCCAGTGATGGTGGTGTCTTATAAGGATCGTGATGAGGATCGTCGCCGAGGGTTGGATGCCGGCGCGGATTACTACCTGGCCAAAGCCAGCTTTCATGATGAGGCACTACTTGATGCGGTGCAGGTACTGATAGGTGAGGCACAGGGATGAGGATCGGAATAGTCAACGATATGCCGCTGGCCGTGGAGGCGTTGCGTCGCGCGCTGGCGCGGGCGCCCGAGCATCAAGTGGCCTGGGTGGCGGGCAGTGGTGCAGAGGCTGTGCAGCGCTGTCGTGAAGACACCCCGGACTTGCTGTTGATGGACTTGCTGATGCCTGAAATGGATGGCGTTGAAGCCACCCGGCAGATCATGGCCGAGACGCCCTGCGCCATCTTGATCGTCACCTCAGATGTCGAGCGTCATGTCAGTCGGGTGTTCGAGGCTATGGGCTATGGCGCGCTGGATGTGGTGGCCACGCCCGTGTTGGGTGAGGCCGCGTTGCCGGATGCCGCCATGCTGCTGCGCAAGATCCACAACTTGGGCTTGCTCTTGGGGCAAAAAAATGTCCGTAAAGCCGCGCCGTCAGCCCCGCGTGAGAGCAGCAGTTGCCGCCAGCGGTTAGTGGTTATTGGTGCGTCGGCCGGCGGGCCGGCGTCCTTGGTTGAGTTGCTCAAGCAACTGCCCGCCGGGTTTCCCGCTGCCATTGTGTTGGTGCAGCATGTGGACGAGACCTTCGCTGCCGGTATGGCGCAATGGCTGGCCAGTGAGTCGCCGCTGCCGGTCCGTTTAGCCCGCGCAGGCGACGTGCCGCAGCCTGGGACGGTGTTGCTGGCGGGCAGTAATGATCATTTGGTCTTGCAGCGTAATGGCGAGTTGACCTACAGCGCCGAGCCCAGCGCGCATATTTATCGGCCGTCGATCGATGTGTTTTTTGACAGTGTGGTCGCCAACTGGAAGGGCGACTCTGTTGGCGTGTTGCTCACCGGTATGGGCCGCGATGGTGCCCAGGGGTTGCTGAATATGCGCCAGCGCGGGTTTCTGACCATTGCGCAGGACCAGGCCAGTTGTGCGGTATACGGCATGCCCAAAGCGGCGGCGCAGCTTGATGCCGCATCAGAAATATTACCGCTGACCGAGATTGGTCGGCGTCTCGTGGCGCTGTTTGATTAACGGCTGGAGAAGCTTAAGTGTTGTTGGATGTTGCAGGGTCTATAACGATAGAGGGCATTGAGCCTGGAGAACGTGGTATGCAGGATTTTACTCAGTTTAACGGTGCTCAGGAGGATGCGCCGATATCGACTCCGTTGATGGTCTTACTGGTTGATGATCAGGCGATGATTGGTGAGGCTGTGCGCAGAGCGTTAGCGAATGAGGCGAATATTGCATTCCACTTTTGTTCGGATCCTTTGCTGGCCGTCAGTTTGGCGGAGCAGATAAAGCCGACGGTTATCTTGCAAGATCTGGTCATGCCCGGGGTCGATGGTCTCGAGTTGCTGGCCCAGTACCGTAGCCGCCGGGTGCTGCAGGATGTGCCGATTATCGTGCTGTCGACCAAGGAAGACCCCAAGATCAAGAGCCTGGCATTTTCTCGCGGGGCCAATGATTACCTGGTCAAGCTGCCTGACGTGATTGAATTGGTGGCGCGCATTCGTTACCACTCACGCTCTTACTTAGCCTTGCAGCAGCGTGATGAGGCCTTTCGTGCGTTGCGTGAAAGCCAGCAGCAATTGCTCGAAGCCAATCTGGTGCTGCAGCGCTTGATGAGGTCTGACGGGTTGACCGGCCTGGCCAACCGTCGGCATTTTGATGATTGCCTGAGCAGTGAGTGGTCACGTGCGTTGCGTGAGCAAAGCGAGGTGTCGCTGCTGATGATCGATGTCGACTACTTCAAAGCCTTTAATGATCGCTTTGGTCATGTGGAAGGGGATGAAGCCTTGCGTAAAGTCGCGACCTGCATGAGTGAGATGTGCAGCCGCTCTTCAGACCTGGCGGCGCGTTATGGGGGTGAAGAGTTCGCCATGATCCTGCCGGGTACCTCGCGTGGCGGCGCACGCTTGCTGGCCGAGAAGGTCCGCCTCTGCGTGCAGGCCTTGGCGATTCCTCATGAACAGCCCGGCCAAGACTCCACTGTCAGCATCAGCCTGGGCGTTGCCACACTCACCCCGCAGATGGGCATGGCCGCGACCGATCTGGTCGAGTTGGCCGACCGCGGGTTGTACCTGGCCAAGCAGAATGGGCGTAACCAAGTCGGCGTGGCCGAGCGAGATTGAGCTATAACGCGCTGGGGCGGCGTGACGGTCAGCCTCCTTGGCGTGTTACGCGCAGGCTGCAAGCCGGCTATTGACTGCGCTATACTCACCGGCTTTTCTAAAACTTCGGGGCCACGGTCAGGTCGCCGCGTCCGCTGAGCAGCCGTGATGCTTGCTCGTCGGGCCGCACAAGGCCGCTGTACACCTCAATCGCCTGCGAGTGCTGAACGCCATGGAAATTAACCCGATCCTCAACAGTATCAAAGACTTGTCCGAGCGCACCCAAACCATTCGGGGGTATCTTTGACTACGATCACAAACATGATCGCCTGGTCGAAGTAAACCGCGAGCTCGAAGACCCTAACGTCTGGAACAATCCTGAGTACGCGCAAAATCTAGGCCGCGAGCGTGCCTCGCTGGCATTGATCGTCGACACCTTGGATGACCTCAACAGCAGCCTGGCTGATTCGCGCGACCTGCTGGAAATGGCCGCCGAAGAAGACGACCAAGCGGCCGCCGATGATGTAGCAGCCGAGGTCGAGCGCCTGCGCGATATCCTCGAAAAGCTTGAGTTCCGCCGCATGTTCAGTGGCGAGATGGACGCTAACAACGCCTACCTGGACATCCAGGCCGGTTCCGGCGGTACTGAGGCTCAGGACTGGGCCAACATGCTGCTGCGCATGTACCTGCGCTGGGCCGACAAGCGCGGTTTCGAAGCCATCATCATGGAACTGTCTGCTGGCGAAGTCGCCGGGATCAAAGGTGCGACCCTGCATATCAAGGGCGAGTACGCCTATGGTTGGCTGCGTACCGAGATTGGCGTGCACCGCTTAGTACGCAAGAGTCCATTTGACTCGGGTAACCGCCGCCACACTTCGTTTACCGCAGTGTTCGTCTCGCCGGAAATCGATGACAACATTGAAATCGATATCAACCCGGCGGATCTACGCACCGACACCTACCGCTCCTCGGGTGCGGGCGGTCAGCACGTTAACACCACTGACTCAGCGGTGCGTATCACCCACGTACCGACCAACACCGTGGTCAGCTGCCAGAACGAGCGCTCCCAGCACGCCAACCGTGACACGGCGATGAAAATGCTGCGGGCTAAGCTCTACGAGCTGGAAATGCAGAAACGCCGCGAAGCCTCCCAGGCGCTGGAAGACACCAAGTCGGATATCGGCTGGGGCCATCAGATTCGCTCCTATGTACTCGATGCCTCGCGGATCAAGGATCTGCGCACCAACGTCGAGCGCAGCGACTGCGACAAAGTGCTCGACGGCGATATCGACGAATACCTGGTGGCGAGCCTGAAACAAGGGCTCTAACCGCCGAAAGATGGTTTTAGGCCGGTTGGGTGGTGTTACGCGCCGCCCAACCACCCGCCGGGCCCGTGCCCAAGCAACGATTTACAGGACAGACAACCGACCATGAGCGACCAACAACTCGACCCCCAAGGCCTTTCTCACGAAGACCAGCAACAGGAAGAAAACAAGCTGATTGCCTTGCGCAAAGAAAAGCTTGCTGCCATCCGTGCGCAGGGCAATGCCTTCCCGAATGACTTCCGCCGCGAGAACTACTGCGCCGACCTGCAGAAACAGTACGCTGAGAAGACCAAGGAAGAGCTGGCCGAGGCTGCCATTCCGGTCAAGGTTGCCGGGCGCATCATGCTCAACCGTGGCTCCTTTATGGTGCTGCAGGACATGACCGGGCGTATTCAGGTCTACGTCAACCGTAAGACCCTGTCCGAAGACACCCTGGCCGCGGTAAAAACCTGGGACATGGGCGACATCATTGCGGCTGTGGGTACCCTGGCCCGTTCCGGCAAGGGCGACCTGTACGTGGAAATGACGGAAGTGCGCCTGCTGACCAAGTCACTGCGCCCGCTGCCGGATAAGCACCACGGCCTGACTGACACCGAACAGCGCTATCGCCAGCGCTATGTTGACCTGATCGTCAACGAAGACGTGCGTCAGACCTTCCGCGTGCGTTCGCAAGTGATTGCGCACATCCGCAGCTTCCTGATGCAGCGCGACTTCCTCGAGGTGGAAACGCCGATGCTGCAGACCATCCCTGGTGGCGCCGCGGCCAAGCCGTTTGAGACGCACCACAATGCGCTGGACATGGAAATGTTCCTGCGTATCGCGCCTGAGCTGTACCTCAAGCGTCTGGTGGTGGGCGGCTTTGAGAAGGTCTTCGAGATCAACCGCAACTTCCGTAACGAAGGTGTCTCGACTCGTCATAACCCTGAATTCACCATGTTGGAGTTCTATCAGGCTTACGCCGACTACGAAGACAACATGGACCTGACTGAAGAGTTGTTCCGCGAACTGGCGCAACTGGTCCTCGGCAGCACCGACGTGCCCTACGGCGACAAAGTGTTCCACTTCGGTGAGCCGTTTGTGCGCCTGTCGGTGTTCGACTCGATCCTCAAGTACAACCCCGAGCTGACTACCGACAACCTCAACGACATCGACAAGGCTCGTGAGATTGCTAAAAAAGCCGGCGCCAAGGTGCTGGGTTTTGAAGGCCTGGGCAAACTGCAGGTGATGATTTTCGAAGAGCTGGTCGAGCACAAGCTGGAGCAGCCGCACTTTATTACCCAGTACCCGTTTGAAGTCTCGCCGCTGGCCCGTCGCAACGACGACAACCCGAACGTCACCGACCGTTTCGAGCTGTTTATCGGCGGCCGTGAAATCGCCAACGCCTACTCCGAGCTTAATGACGCCGAAGACCAGGCCGAGCGCTTTATGGCGCAGGTGGCGGACAAGGACGCCGGCGACGATGAAGCGATGCATTACGATGCCGACTTCGTCCGCGCTCTGGAATACGGCATGCCACCAACCGCTGGTGAAGGTATCGGGATCGACCGCCTGGTGATGTTGTTGACCAACTCACCGTCGATTCGCGACGTGATCCTCTTCCCGCACATGCGTCCGCAAGCCTGATGTAGAAAAAGCCGCCCACGGGCGGCTTTTTATTGTCTGCCAGTGGACTATCTTTGCGATTAGCTGACTAAGTTAAACGTCGCTTTGAATCACCGACAGAGGATTGCCCGTTGTGACAGCTAACCCCGCCCAAGAAAGCGCCACGCTGGTGGCCAGCGCCGTCGCTGAGAACGTCCAATATCAAGGGCGTAAAGCCAGTCGTCAGGGCAGTGAACAGCGCCGCCAGGCCATTCTCGATGCCGCCATGCGCATTATCGTGCGTGACGGCGTGCGCGCTGTGCGTCACCGCGCGGTGGCCGCCGAGGCAGGGGTGCCGCTGTCCGCGACCACCTATTACTTCAAAGACATCAATGACCTGATCAGCGATACCTTTACCCAGTTTGTCGAGCGCAGCGCGGCGCACATGGGGCGGTTTTGGCAAAGTACCGAAGGTTTGTTGCGTGAGCAGGTTAGCCGTCTGGATGGCAGTGCCGAGGCGCGTCGGCGGCTGGCCAATGAAATCGCCCGCCTGGCTGTGGAGTATGTGCGTCAACAACTGCTCACGCGCCGCGAACACCTGCTGGCCGAGCAGGCTTTTCAGCAGGAGGCCTTGCTCAACCCGCGCTTGCACGGGCTGATGCGCGCCCATCGGCGGATTTTGCTTCAGGGCGTGACGCATTTCTTCGAGGTGCTGGGCTCAGAGCAGGCGGAGCAGGATGCCAAGCTGTTGACGGCGATTATCGTCCGCATGGAATATCAGGGCCTGCTCGAGGGTGTCGAGCATCTAGACAGTGAAGAGATGTTGGCCATGCTTAAGCGTTATATGCATTTGGTGTTGGACCTCTAATCCGGCCAATCCGTTCACAAGGAGAGTTCAATGATCGTCTGGCGCGCGCTGCTTGCCGTGTCCTTCCTGTTACTGGGTGGGTGCCTGGTGACTTTTAAAGACCCCATCCCTGCCCATGAGGCCGCCCCAATACCGTTGCTTGGCGAGTGGTCGCGCAAGAATGAGTGGGGCGAGCTGCAGTATTTGCAGATCACCCGCGCCGGCTCCAATGTTTACAAAGCGCGGACCTATGTCGACAGCCTGGATAACCTTGAAAGCGCTGAGGAATATGGCTTTACAGTGGCTCATCACGGGCGGCGCTGGTACCTGTCGGCAGGGCTGCCGAAAAGTATGGGGGCGAATTTCGCTATCGCCGGTTTTGAGCTGACCAGCGACAACGAACTGGTGATCTACAACCTCGATGTGGACCGCATTCTTCAGGAAGTGGAGCAGGGTGTGTTGCACGGCGAGGTGGTGGAGGCCGCTGAAAGCGACGGTGTGCTCATCAGCAGCCCGTTGGAGCAGGTATTCGGCTACCTTGATGATCAGGCTAATTCGGATGTATTTATCGAAGTCGCGCGCTATCAGCGTGCAGGTGATTAGCGTCGCGCCATGAGTAATCGGTCGCTGCCACAGAGGCTGGCAGTGCTCGGCATCATATGGTTGAAGTGACATTAGTGGGTAATAGGGAGCGCATGAACAGTCATACCGGGTTGGACGATTATCAGTTGATTGTGCGCGCACTGTCCGACCGTTTGGTCGAGGCGCAAACGCCAATTCGAGTACTGGACGCGGTGAAATGGGACGACTCGATTCGCAGTGAATTTCTCAAGCACCAGGGTAAAAAGCTGCCCGTCGTCGACCGTGCTTATTACGCAAGTCGGCCGCTGCCCTTTGATGCTGCCGCGAAGAAACTGGAGTTTCAGAATATCGAGCGCGACATCACCCGCCAGCTCGGTCAGTTCAATCCGGTGGGCAAGATCATGCGGCGCATGTGCCGCGAGTACCGCATGGTTATCCGCATGCTGGAAGCGCGCGGTACCGAAGATTTTGGCCTGATCAGCCAGGAGCTCTACGGCGCCGCCTCGGATGCCTTTCATGCTGGTGATCCAACCCTGGCCGATCTTGGTCTGATGTTTTCCGACTTTCTCAACAACATCGACAAGCGCGGCGACCTTAAAGATGAGGCCAAGACGCTGACCGCCAAAGAGGCTGTCAACTTGCTGCAACAGCGCCTCAACAAGGTGTTTGGCGAGGCCGAAGATACCATTCGGGTCTTCGAGTCTGACGGCATTCTTGCTGACGCCGCAGCGGGTGCGGACTACATCAAGATCCGCGCCGACGCGATGTTCAACGAGCGCGACGTTAAAGCCCTGGAAGTGCACGAGGGTCTGGTGCATGTGGCGACCACCCTGAATGGCTTGAGCCAGCCGGTGTGCACCTTTTTGGCGAAAGGCCCGCCATCCTCGACGGTGACTCAGGAAGGCCTGGCGATTCTCATGGAGGTGATTGCCTTCGCCTCTTACCCCACCCGTTTGCGCAAACTGACCAACCGCACCCGCGCCATTCATATGGCGGAAGAGGGCGCGGACTTTCTGCAGGTTTTCGACTTTTACCGCGAACAGGGTTTCAGCCAGGAGGAGAGCTATAGCAATGCCAGTCGGGTGTTTCGTGGCTCAACGCCAACAGGGCTGCCGTTCACCAAGGACCTGTCCTACCTGAAGGGCTTTATCATGGTTTACAACTACATCCAGTTGGCCGTGCGTAAAGGCAAATTGGAGCAGATTCCGCTGCTGTTTTGCGGCAAAACCACGCTGGAGGACATGCGCTCGTTGCGTCAGTTGGTGGATGAAGGGCTGGTGGTCGCGCCCAAATACCTGCCGCCGCAGTTCAGCGACCTCAATTCGCTGTCGGCCTGGATGTGCTTCTCCAACTTCCTCAATCACCTGAGTCTCGATCGAATCGAAGCCGACTACGCCAACATTCTCTAGGCGCTACTGCACTCGGTTGTGCGGCGTTGCGCCTGACCCTTCGCTCGTGAAGCTCCTAGCCCTCTAATAGACGATCCGTAGCCCAGATGAAATCCGGGTTGCTCTTCTCGCACTAACAGGAGCGACACATGCCCAGCCACCAACTCGACTACGAAATCCTCGGCGCCTCCGCGCAGAGTGTGGAGATCATTCTCGATCCCGGTGAAACGGTGATCGCCGAAGCCGGTGTGATGAATTACATGACCGACGGCGTGCGCTTTGAAACCCGTATGGGCGATGGTTCAACCAGCGGGGTGCTGGGCAAATTGTGGGGCATGGGCAAGCGCATGCTGACGGGCGAGTCGCTGTTTATGACGCACTTCTCCAATGCCGGCAAAACCCCGGCGCGGGTGGCGTTTGCCGCGCCGTATCCAGGCACCGTGGTGCCGATCCAGCTGGCGGAGCATGGCGGCACGCTGATCTGCCAGAAGGATGCCTTTCTCTGTGCGGCCTACGGTACGGCGGTTGGCATCAGCTTTAACAAACGCCTGGGGGCCGGCTTCTTCGGCGGTGAGGGGTTTATTCTGCAGAAGCTTGAAGGTGACGGCTTGGCCTTTGTCCACGCCGGCGGCACGGTGATCCGCAAGCAGCTGAACAACGAGACGTTACGCCTGGATACCGGTTGCCTGGTGGCTTTTACCGCCGGTATCGATTACGACATCGCCCTGGCCGGCGGGCTAAAAAGCATGCTGTTTGGCGGCGAAGGCATTCTCCTGGCCACGCTCAAGGGCACGGGGACGGTGTGGGTACAGAGCCTGCCGTTCTCGCGGTTAGCCGAGCGCATTTATGAAGCGACCTTTAAGGCCCGTGAGGAAGTCCGGGCGGGCGGCAAGTAATGCGGCAATCTGGGGCTTTGCAGGCGGTTGGCTTTGTTGCAAGCTGCGCCGCCTGATGCATTGCCCGCCTAATTGTTAATCCGAGAGCCTGTTATGAGTGAAGTCAATCCCATCCCGCTGATCCTTACCGCTATCGGCAGCATCTGCGCCACCGTGGCCGTACTTGGGTTTTACGGTTATTTGCACGTTGCCAAGCCGGAAGATGCGCTGCTGCTGTCTGAGTTCACCATGCTCAAGACCGTGCCGGGTGAGGACTATAAAGTCTCGCTCAAGCCTGCCAGCCAGGTCGCCCAGTGCATCGACGGCGTGCTGGTGATGTTTGACCTGGAGCAGAAAGGCCTGAGCGGTGTGCTGGTTGATCAGCGCAAGCAGGCGGTGCGTTGCACTGACGGCCAGTAACGCCTAACCCGCAGGGTTTTTCTGTTCGCTAAGGCGCTGCAGATGGCGGCGTGACAGGGCGAGGAAGCGCGGCGTCAGGCCGATGTCTTCATACAGCGGGTCGCCCTGCTCGTCGGTGGCCACCACCTTGCTGCCCTTGACGTAGGGCAGGCTGGCCTCCAGTTCGTCCAGCGCTGCGCCGAGCAGTTCCCCGAGCAGCTCTTCTACGTGGTGTTTGGGGTACATCTCTTGCAGCGCCGCCAGGCGCGCAGCGGCTTCCAGGTCGAGATGGATTTGATAGGGGGTGGCGCTCAGGCGACCCTGGGCGTTTTCCTGCCAGTGCTGCACCAGCTCACGAATCTTCATGATGGCCTCGTGTCCGTTCGGCGCCCGGCGTGTGTTGCCCAGGCTTGCCCTATTAAGACTAGTGCGTGCGCTGATAAGTGCGCTCAGGGCGTCGCGCACTTGTAAGAAGTTGGCGCGCTGGGCACTCTGCAAGGAGGATCAGCGGAGGCAATAGTCATGGCAGAAATCGATGCGCGTTTGCGCGAAGACGTCCACCAGCTCGGCGAACTGCTGGGTGACACCATCCGGGTGCAGCATGGGGCGGCTTTTCTCGACAAAATTGAACGTATCCGCAAGGGCGCTAAAGCCTCTCGTCGAGGCTCGAAGGACGGTGCGGAGCAACTCAGTGCAACCCTGAATCAGCTGGCGGATGACGAGTTGCTGCCGGTGGCGCGGGCGTTTAACCAGTTTCTCAACCTGGCCAATATTGCCGAGCAGTACCACCGCGTGCGCCGCCGTGCGCCGGGTGAAACGCAGCCCTTTGAAGACAATATTCTCGCCGAGCTGCTGCAGCGCCTGGCCAGTCATGGCCATAAGGGCGAGGCCCTGGCGCGCCAGTTTGGTCGGTTGGATATCGAGCTGGTACTGACCGCGCACCCCACCGAAGTGGCGCGCCGTACGCTGATTCAGAAATACGACGCCATGGCCGAACAGCTGGCGGCCGGTGACCATAGCGACCTCTCGGCGGCTGAACGCGAGCAGGTCAAGCAACGTCTGCAGCGGCTGATTGCCGAGGCCTGGCACACTGAGGAAATCCGCCGCAGCCGGCCAAGTCCGGTGGATGAGGCCAAGTGGGGCTTCGCGGTGATTGAGCACTCGCTCTGGCATGCCATCCCCAATGTGCTGCGCAAGGCGGATCAGGTGCTGCATGGTGCGACTGGGTTGCACTTGGCGTTGGATGCAGCGCCTATTCGCTTCGCCTCCTGGATGGGCGGCGATCGCGATGGCAACCCCAATGTCACCGCCAGCGTGACCCGTGAGGTTTTGCTGTTGTCGCGCTGGATGGCCGCCGATCTGTACCTGCGTGATATCGACCAACTGGCCGCTGAGCTGTCCATGCAGCAGGCCAGCCCGGCCTTGTTGGCGCAGGTGGGGGAGAGTGCCGAGCCCTATCGCAGCCTGCTCAAGCAGCTGCGCGAGCGTCTGCGGGCTACTCGCAGTTGGGCGCAGGCGGCCTTGCATGAAGATTTACCGGCACCCAGTGCCGTGCTGCATAGCAACCGTGAGCTGTTCGAGCCTTTACAGTGCTGTTACCAGTCTTTGCATGACTGCGGCATGGGCGTGATTGCCGATGGTCCGCTGCTCGACTGCCTGCGCCGCGCAGCCACCTTTGGCTTGTTTTTAGGGCGTTTGGACGTGCGTCAGGACGCCAGTCGCCACGCTGCCGCCCTGACTGAAATCACTGATTACCTGGGCTTGGGGCGATATGCCGAGTGGGATGAACAGGCGCGCCTAGAATTTCTGCAACAAGAGCTGGATAACCGTCGGCCGCTGTTGCCGGGGCACTTCAAACCGAGTGGCGAAACCGCAGAGGTGCTGGCCACCTGCCGCGAAGTGGCCCGCGCGCCTGCGGCTTCTCTGGGGTCCTACGTGATCTCCATGGCTGGCGCGGCCTCTGATGTGCTGGCGGTGCAACTGCTGCTTAAAGAGGCCGGGTTGCAGCGGCCGATGCGCGTGGTGCCACTGTTTGAAACCCTGGCCGATTTGGATAACGCCGGTCCGGTAATCAGCCGTCTGCTGGCCTTGCAGGGCTATCGCGCGCGTTTGCACGGGCCGCAGGAAGTGATGATTGGTTATTCCGATTCGGCCAAGGATGCCGGGACTACCGCTGCCGCCTGGGCGCAGTACCGTGCTCAGGAAACCCTGGTGCAGGTATGCCGCGAGCAGGACGTCGAGTTGCTGTTATTCCATGGCCGCGGAGGCACGGTGGGGCGCGGCGGCGGCCCGGCCCATGCGGCAATTCTGTCGCAACCACCGGGGTCGGTGGCGGGCCGTTTCCGCACCACCGAGCAGGGGGAAATGATTCGTTTCAAATTTGGCCTGCCGGATATCGCCGAGCAGAACCTCAACCTCTACCTGGCAGCGGTGCTAGAGGCCACCTTGCTACCACCACCGAGCCCGGAGCCGGCCTGGCGCGAGCTGATGGACAAGCTGGCAAGCGATGGCGTCAGTGCGTACCGCGCAGTGGTGCGCGAGAACCCGCAATTCGTCGATTACTTTCGTCAGGCCACGCCGGAGCAGGAACTCGGTCGTTTGCCGCTGGGCAGTCGTCCGGCCAAGCGGCGTGAAGGCGGGGTGGAGAGTCTGCGGGCGATTCCGTGGATTTTCGCCTGGACCCAGACGCGTCTGATGTTGCCAGCCTGGTTGGGCTGGGAGGCTGCTCTGGACAATGCGTTACAGCGCGGTGAAGGCGAGTTGCTGGGGCAGATGCGTGCGGGCTGGCCATTCTTCCGCACCCGTATCGATATGCTGGAGATGGTGCTGGCTAAAGCTGACGAATCTATCGCTCAGTTGTACGACGAGCGTTTAGTCGAGCCCGCCTTGCAACCTTTGGGCACACATTTACGCGGCCTATTGTCGCAGGCGGTGGCCGCCGTACTGGGGCTTACGGGGCAGTCCCAGCTCTTGGCACACAGCCCGGAAACCCTGGAGTCGATCAGCGTGCGTAATACCTATCTGGACCCGCTGCATCTGCTCCAAGCCGAGCTATTGGCCCGCGCGCGGCAGCGTGATAACCAGGCTGATAGCCCTCTGGAGCAGGCATTATTGGTCAGCGTGGCGGGCATTGCAGCGGGTTTGCGTAACACCGGCTAGCACATTCAGCGGGACCATTTTGAGGTTCGGTGGCGTGCCTCTGGCGCGCTGCCGGCAGCGTTATCTGGCTGAGGCGGTCGCAGGCGTATCCGACTTTTGGCGGCTTGTGCGCTACCGGTGCGCTGTGTATCTTGAGCGGCCTTTTGGCACTCTGGCCCTTGTTGGCAGCGCGCCTGAACCATTCTGAGATTGGCCCCATGAGGCGAGTCCGACCGATTTCTACTTAAATTTTGAGGAGCACATCGATGCGCGTAATTTTGCTGGGTGCGCCCGGTGCTGGTAAAGGCACCCAAGCGGGTTTCATCACCAAGAAATTTGGTATTCCGCAAATTTCCACCGGTGACATGCTGCGTGCTGCGGTCAAGGCCGGCACTGAACTAGGTCTGGTTGCCAAGAGCGTAATGGACAGCGGTGGTCTGGTTTCCGATGACTTGATCATCAACTTGGTCAAAGAACGTATCGCTCAAGCCGACTGTGCCAATGGTTTCCTCTTCGATGGCTTCCCGCGCACCATTCCCCAGGCTGAAGCCTTGAAGGAAGCGGGCGTGGTTATCGACAACGTCCTCGAAATTGCTGTCGATGATGAAGAAATCGTCGGCCGTATTGCCGGTCGTCGCGTGCACCCCGCATCGGGTCGCGTGTACCACACCGAGCACAATCCACCGAAAGTTGCCGGTATTGACGACGAAACCGGTGACGAGCTGATCCAGCGCGAAGACGACAAGGAAGAAACCGTGCGTCATCGCTTGTCGATCTATCACTCGCAGACCAAGCCGTTGGTAGATTTCTACCAGAAGCTGGCCGCCGTTGACGGCACCCCGAAATACAGCGCGATTGCTGGCGTTGGTTCGGTCGACGAGATCACCGCGAAGGTACTCGCTGCACTCAGCTAAGTACCTGCCGTAATCAGACAACGCCCCGCTTTTGCGGGGCGTTTTCGTTGTGCGCCAGGCATGGCGCGTTGCGCGCAAGCGCAACCAGCTTGGCTGTGGTGGCCTCGCTGGTGACTTGGAGGTGAAAGTCCTCTACACACCCGGCAAGGGGAAGTGTTAGCCAGAGGCAAGGGT
>Ga0181597_10002826_pt1 | contig 18524 bp, 13 predicted proteins | sample 041ome_5_FD_148647 | JGI IMG/M metagenome (GOLD analysis project Ga0181597, IMG submission 148647) | Coastal salt marsh microbial communities from the Groves Creek Marsh, Skidaway Island, Georgia - 041403US metaG (spades assembly) | ecosystem: Environmental > Aquatic > Marine > Intertidal zone... | reverse complement strand
CCAGAGATGACGCTCGTCTGCGTTTGGCTCACGTTGTTTTCGATATATTTAGCGATGTTGATTGAATCTGATTTGTTCTTCGCGCCGTTACGACCGACGATTATTTCGTTGTTTCTGCTGACCACGAACGGAATCATGCTGTTTTTGTGCGGTCTGTGGGCGAGTTTACAGTTTAAATGGGTGGAAATGGAACATCCGAACGTTTCGAGATGGATGGAAAGCGTTCTCGTGGCTTCGATTTTGCCGGTGTGCGGCGCGTTGATCGGGTGGACGTTGATGGCATCTGTGGGTGCGGTTTTAGCGCCGTTTTATTTACAGATTGTTTTGATGGTATTGTATCATCTTCTCTACGATGATGATGGTAAAAAGTCATCGCCGCCGTCTTCATCTCGGGGACGACGACAAAGAGGCGGCTCATTCAAAGGAGTATCCGGGGCGCCGGGAGAAAGATCGCTCACAAGTCGCGAAAAGTATATTCACAAATTTTGCGTGTGTTTTTGTCCAGCATTCGTGTACGTTGGAACGCATTGGCCAACACTCATAGAATCATCTTTTATTTTCTGGGAGCACGCGTTACACGTGGTCATTTTGTGCTCTCTCGGTGCGACGGTTTTATTTGAGACGAGAATGACGCTGCTCGTGACCGCGGTCGCGGTGGCGTTGCGGGTCGTCGACACGACTGAATATTCTGTATTGTTACTCATCGGCGGTGCATTTGTCCTCGGCATCGCAACGCTCATCGATATATCGAGATTAAACATTGGAATCTACGCGTTGTTTATGTGTCTAGCGATCGCAACGGTTGGATACTTTTTGAAGAGGAATTATTGGTTCATCGAAGGCATGGAAAATACGTGTTTCGGCATTTTGTTGATCACGTCAATCACATTCGCCGTTCCCGGTTTATATCTGATGGAATTTTCCAAAGAAGTTCTATTTGGCATGCTTTTCGTGCAAGCTGCCGTGATGGCGCAAGTGGAGGCAATGTTATACAACGAGATTCAAGAAGATGGGAGTACGTTTTACCCGCCGTATTTAATAGCGCTCACGACGTTCTGCGGCGTTCAACTTTCCACGAAAATGCTGAATCTCTCAAAGACAAGGTTTCCAGATATGCTCATTTATACCGTGTATGTTTCCAAACTTTCTGTATTTTTAGATCTCGATTGGGTGAAAGTTTTTGTGTTGATGTGTGCAAGTGCGTCTAAGTATACGATACTCATCGTTCTTGGGCTGTTGTACGCGAGATTGGAGCTGTTTGACGTTCTATTTCTCTTCACCGGCCATCGCCCGACGGATGCTGGATTGTTTGGTTCATTGCTGTGTGCGACGAGCGCACTCGGAGGGTTTCAATCCTTACGAAAAGCGCGTTTGATTTGCATGATAGCCGGTCTCCTTCTCGTTATAATAAAACCGCCTTTGCCGTGGCAAGGCGAAGTTGGATTCTGGTACGATCAAGACCACGTTCCAGACAGAGAGCCAGATAGGGATAGCATGTATTCACTGGGAGGTGAATATGACGGCGCAGAAGAAACATACAGAAGTTGGTTTCTAATTTTATCCATAGTTTTTGGTTTGTTCGGCGTCGGAACTGTTAGCGGCTTGTGTTTCGGTTTGTTCGTGATGAAAGAGAGCGTGGTGGTTTGCGCGTTGTGCGGCGCGTTTGTTCAATACAAAAGCGCGAGTGTATTTTATGCCATGGTTTTAGCAATAGTATTTGCCATAACCACGATGATTGGTGACGAAGAGGTTTACAATTTACTTTCTGTCGTCGCGGTGTGTTTCTTACACTGCGCTTTGAGCGTGAAGTATACTCACTTTGTGGTCTCGAGAGCACAACGAACGACGACGAGAAACCGCGACGATGACAACAACAACAATAAAGTATACAATCCGTTTGTACGAAAGAGGCAAAGCGCAAGTGAGAGAAACATGGGCTTTAACAACGGGAACAAGAATGCTATCTCGAAAAATGATTATCATGACGCAATGGATCGCGTGGGAAATATTGCGACGTTGTCTGCGTTCGTCGCAACGCTGGTCGTGTTTTGGGATTCCGAGGATTCGAGTTTCATTACGATCCCGCTCGTTTCCACGATTCTTTTCTTAGCTCGGACCGAAAAGGCGTCATTTTTCGCGTACGTCGCAGTCGTGTGCGGATACTTTGCCCAAGTGCTTTTGTGCAACAGTAACGATAGCGTCAGTTCTACCATCTTTGCAGCGTTTTCTTTACCGAGCGCGTTCGCTTTCGCCCGCTTCCTCTATTCCTCCTTCGAGCGACAATACGAGAAAAGCGCGTTAGCGCTCGCGTCTCCGTTGAACATCGTACCCATTGTGATGGGTCTCGGTGTCAAGTCAAAAGCAGTGGTATCTTTAGGAATAGTCGGCGTAGCGTCTGGTATTGCCCATTATGTCGTTCAAGGTAGAATACAAAGGAAAGGTAGCCGATATTTATAGATGTAGTGAGTTAGTTAATAGTAGCGAGTGTTGTAATGAGATTTTTTTTAGGTAAAGCTTTTTCAGAGAAACAGAGGAAAGTAAAAACCTCAGAAAGATGACGAAAGAATGAAAGAACACACCTAAACTATTCACGCGCTGAAAAAGAAAGAACAACAAAACAAACGAAAGAAACAAGATGGGTATTCTCGAACGAATAGCCGACATCGAGAAGGAGATGTCTCGAACGCAGAAAAACAAGGCCACGGAATCACACCTGGGGACGTTGAAGGCGAAGTTGGCAAAACTAAAGCGCGAACTTTTAGAACCGCAGAAAGGAGGAGGATCTTCGGAAGAGAGAGGCTTTGAGGTGAACAGATACGGTCACGGACGAGTCGCGCTGATTGGGTTTCCGTCCGTGGGGAAGTCTACGTTATTGTCAGAACTCACCAGCACGGAAAGCGAAGCGGCAAACTATGAATTCACAACGTTGACGTGTATTCCTGGGGTGATACATTACAACGACGCCAAAATACAACTGCTGGATTTGCCTGGAATTATCGAAGGCGCGAGCGAAGGGAAAGGGAGAGGGAGACAAGTCATTGCAGTCGCGAAGAGTTCGGATTTAATCTTGATGGTTTTAGACGCGATGAAATCGGAAGCCGCGAATACCACGTACGCGCACAAACAAATATTGACGAGAGAGCTCGAGGCGGTCGGGTTGCGCTTAAATCAAACGCCGCCGCGAATATACGTCAAGAAGAAGAAATCCGGAGGCGTTCAAGTTTCGGATACCGTACCAGGGGGCTTGACCAAAATCGATCGCAAAGCAATCATGAACGTTTTACACGAGTATAAACTGAACCATTGCGAAGTGATTTTTAGAGAAGACTGCACGGTTGATCAGTTCATAGACGTCTTAGAAGGAAATAGAAAGTACATCAAGTGTCTGTACGTGTATAATAAAGTGGACGCGCTGACAATTGAGGAGGTGGACAGATTGAGTCGAAGGCCTGATTCGATATGTATTTCGTGCACGAAACAGCTCGGCTACGATAGATTATTAGAATCGGTATGGAACGCGATGGGTTTGGTTCGCGTATACGCAAAGAAGATGGGTGAGAAGCCAGATTTTGAAGAACCGGTAGTTTTATCCGAAGCGAGAGGCGGGATCACGCTGAACCAATTCGCCGAACAATTACACGCGGAGTTGCCGAAACAGTTGAAGTACGCGTTAGTGTGGGGCTATTCCGCAAAACACATGGGCCAGCGCTGTGGTCTAAAGCATCGGCTCATGGACGAAGACGTCGTGCAAGTCGTCAAAGGTACCGCCCATCTAGACGAAGGTATCGGAAGATTTTCTCAATCGAAAAAAGACGAACCGGCGAGGATAGCGGACCGCGTGAAAAAGAAGAAGCTGATTTCATAACATACCAGTACTTGGTAATAGAGATTTTATACAAAGCATGGCGTGCGAGCGTGGATATTACAACAATACAAATTCTAACTAAAGCGCTAAATAATCTAATTTTGAGAAACTACCGTGCTCTTGGAAGCAGTTGGAACAAAACTCTCATATCGCAAGGTTCATTTTTCCGATAGAAGCGCGGTTTACCACCTTTCTCTCGTTGGTCGGAGCCAATCAATTCGCACTGTATAAAATCGTCCGTCTCTCGCAAGAATTCATACAAAGCTTTGATTTCGTGGTTCTCGAATTCTGGATAGTTGATGAGCTCATCAAATACGAGATACAGAGGAAACGCGTTGGTTCGAAACTGCGCGCTCTCTCGCAAAAATCTTCCGAGTTCGTTCAGAACAACTTTCGCGGACGAGTACAAATCAGAATCGATATGAACCAAGCCAAGAACAGAACTGCCGACGGAGAGCGCATCGCGAAAGAATCCTGGCACGGTGTCTTCAAACCATCCTTTAACTATCACCGCTCCTGATACAGAAATCTCCTTGGAGTTTAAATTAAACCACCCTTTCCCTTTGCCATTATACCAGTTTTCTGGTAAGCCCTCGAACGAATCAAACCCGTAAATTTTCGTGTGCGATGATGATGATGATGATAAATACTCGACAATCTGTCCTAACGTGCCTCCCGTGTAGCACCCAAACTCCGCGCACACGAAATCTTTTCCTTCGAAATTCTCATTTTGTTTTGACTTTCGTATCCGTTCCAGCGCGTATACCAAAGGCGTTTGCCTAAGATTTCTCGTTGAGAGAGTTTCCAAGACGATTGAGATGAAAGTTTTTAAATCAACCAAGTCTTTCTCTTTGGTAAAAAGATGCGGCGGGGCGATGATGATGTTTTCTTCAGCGGAGGACATCATCGTCAAATAATCATCGTATCATCTCTCCTGTTCGTTTTGTGTTGTTTTTTTTTTAGGTGTTTAGAAAGGAGTTGCAGAGAAAAACAAACCAGGAGTATTAGGTGAATCTGAACGTACGATAGTAAGTAACAATGGGCACACTCGCATGAACACAAAACAAGAGAACTCAACTCATCGAGCAGACGTTCTTCTTACTCTCTGCCTCGGCGGCACTCGCTTTTTCTCTCGCTTGCCACTCTTTCCGCGCCTTTTTCGTCGGGCGGAAAAGCGTCAAAACTCTGTGAGGACAGATCTCCGCCGGTTTGTAAAAACGTAACTTTTCGCCGGTATCTTCTCGTCCGTCAGCGCCCAACACGACGCACTCGATCCAGTCCTTGTTTTCTTTGAGAAATTCAAACAGAGCTTTAATCTCGTGATCTTCGTAGGTTGGGTAATCGATGAGCTCGTCGAACGCGACGAAAAGCGGCACTTCGGCGGACATGAAAAATCTGTTCTCTTTCAAAGTCTTGGCCAGTGCTTCGCCCAAAACTTCTTTCGTGCTTTGATACAAATCGCAGTCGATGTGCAGAAGTAAGAGCTCTGCGTCTGCAAAGTTGGTCGTATCAAAAAATTTCGGAACGGTGTCGCTGAATAAACCTTTCACGATGGACACGTTTTCTCCAAGAATATCTTTTGGAATCTCCCCGCCCTGAGAGAACGCCCCTTTGCCCCAGGACCCAGGGATCCAGTTTTCCGGAAGGCCTTCGAAAGAATCGAAACCGACGATGGTTTTCCCAACCGGGAAAAACTCTTTGATTTTCTTCAGCGTGTGTCCAGCGCCGACGCCGAACTCCATGATCATCTGCTTCGGTATCGGCAAGTGAGTTGGTCCGATATCTTCGTCCTCTTTCTGCCTTCGTCTCTGAAGCGCTTTCAAAGCGAAAAATAAAGGAGGTTCGTTCAAGTCGAGCGAGATCAAACTCGTGTGCACCTCGTCGATGAACGCGTCCAAGGACGAGAGCGATTTCAACACCGCCTCTTCTTCCTTCGTCTCTTTCTTTTGTTTACTCGGAGATGATGATGATGACATTTTCGTTTATGAAAAACGCGCGGATATCTTCTTGCGTTTGATATCTTTTTGTTTGTTGTCAGAGAGAGAAACACGTGTATTTTTTACATCCAGAGAGAGACAAAAAGGCAACCCTGAATTTTGCTCGTTTTTCTCGTCGAGACTCGCGCTCGTCGTTCGCACCTTAGTTTTAAGGCAAACCCACGTCCATCAAACCACAGACTCAAAGCACTCGTTAAAAAAAAAAAAAGACGAACATGGGAGGGAAAGACGACCAAGAAGGAAACAACGATTCCGGGTCGGACGACGACATCGCGTTCGCGGACGACGATAACGACACGAAAGACGAAGAGACGAACGTGGAGAGTTACGACAGCGACGACGAGAATTTGGAAGAGGTAAGTTTTATGTTGTCTATATTTTTGTATCGTCATCTCATCGGATGAGAGATTTTTGGTTTGAAATGATGAGAGAGATCGGCTTTTCGAGCGCGCGCGCGTTTAAGAGAGAGAGAGAGAGAGCGTTCAAACGCGTTAAAGAGAAAGAGAAGTGTAACAACGAGTTCTCATCGCGCAGAGCGTTTCTTTCGCTCTCTTTTTTAACGCTTCGATGATGGGCGATATATCGACGGTTCCATTTTTTCTCGGCAGATCGGTCTTTTTATCGTCCTCTGTGTCGCGTCGTCGAAAGGTGTCGAACAACAACAACAACAACAAAGAAAACCTTTCGAGCGAGAAAAAATATTTCGCAAAAAGTCGCAAACGACGTACTGCGATCATTGAACTAACCACGAAACATCCGTTCATCTCTTCTTTTTTCTTCTTCTTCTTCTTCCACGCATATATAGGGCAAAGATGGTGAAATCATGTCCCCGTCGAAGCTCGCCGCCGCGAAAGCGGAGAAGGCGCGTTTGCGAGACTTGAAGAAGCAACAGCTCGACGAACTCGAACGCGTGCGAAGAGAACAAAACGATAAAGTCGCAAAGGAAGGGAACAAGAGTTCGAAGTATAAAATGCTCTTGGCGGAAACGGAGGTGTTTGCGCACTTTCTCGCCGGGTCGAAGGCTCACGCGGCGTCGCAAAAGAAAGGGAAGAAAGCGAGAAAGGAAACCATCGACGAAGACGAGGAGGATAAAGAAATGGTTGAAAACGAAGACCACTTTCACGGAACGAGATTGACAGTGCAACCGTCGTGCATTAAGTTTGGCACGATGAGACAATACCAAATTGAAGGTTTGAACTGGATGATCAAGCTCTTTGACCAAGGCATCAACGGTATTTTAGCCGACGAGATGGGTTTGGGGAAGACGCTTCAAACGATTTCACTTTTGGGGTATTTGCACGAATATCGCGGCATCACGGGTCCGCATTTAGTCGTCGTTCCGAAGTCTACGCTTGGTAACTGGATGAACGAGTTCAAGAGATGGTGTCCGGTTTTGAGAGTGTTTAAATTTCACGGTAACCAAGAGGCTCGCGAAGAGCAAAAAAGAGACTCGATGCGTCCAGGCGGGTTTGACGTTTGTGTCACGTCGTACGAAATGGTCATCAAAGAAAAGTCAGCTTTGAAGAAATTCCACTGGCGTTACATCGTCATCGACGAAGCGCACCGTTTGAAGAACGAAAAGTCCAGGTTAGCGGTGACACTGCGCATGCTTTCGTGCAATAACCGCATGTTGATCACGGGTACGCCGTTGCAAAACAACTTGCACGAACTTTGGGCGCTTTTGAACTTTTTGTTGCCGGAAGTTTTCGCCGTCGCGGGAGATTTCGATGACTTTTTTGCGAACGTCGAAGACGAAGACGGTGGATCCGTCGATGTTGTTCAGCAGTTGCATAAAGTTTTGCGACCGTTCTTGTTGAGACGTTTGAAAGCGGAGGTTGAGAAATCTTTACCGCCGAAAAAAGAGACGATTTTGAAGATTGGCATGTCCGATTTACAAAAGCAAATTTATAAACGCATCTTGCAAAAAGACATCGACGTCGTGAATTCTGGCTCGGATCGCGCGAGATTATTGAACATGGTCATGCAATTGAGAAAGTGCTGCAACCATCCGTACCTGTTCGAAGGCGCGGAGCCGGGACCGCCGTTCATGACTGGCGAACATCTCGTCACAACCTCGGGTAAATTGATTTTGCTCGATAAATTGCTCCCGAAGCTTCAACAGCGCGGTTCTAGAGTGTTGATTTTCTCCCAGATGACGCGTTTGTTGGACGTTTTGGAAGATTACTTGATGTATCGCGGTTATCAGTATTGCAGAATCGACGGTAACACGGATGGTCAAATTCGCGAAGACTCCATCGAAGAGTACAACAGACCGGGCACGGAAAAGTTTGTGTTTCTTTTGTCCACCCGAGCTGGTGGCTTGGGTATTAACTTAGCTACCGCGGATACCGTCATCTTATACGATTCCGATTGGAACCCGCAGATGGATTTACAGGCCATGGACAGAGCGCATCGCATCGGTCAGAAGAAGGAAGTTTCCGTCTTTCGTTTCTGTACCGATAATTCCGTCGAAGAAAAAGTCATCGAGAAGGCGTACAAAAAGTTAGCCTTGGACGCTTTAGTCATTCAGCAAGGTCGTTTGCAGCAGAACGCGAAATCCGTCAATAAGGATGATTTAGCGAACATGGTTCGATACGGCGCCGAGAACATTTTTGATTCCACGGCAGTGACCGACTTGACTGCCGAAGACGTCGACGCGATTATTGCCAAGGGTGAGGAAGCGACGAAACAGTTGAATGAGAAAATGTCAGGTTTCACGGACAAAGCGTTGAAGTTCTCCATGAACGCGGACGCTTCTTTGTACGAATTCGAAGAGCAAGAGGCAAAGGAAGAGGCGAAAAAGCTTCCGGAAGGCATCGACGTCAAAGCCATCATTTCCTCGAACTGGATCGATCCACCGAAGCGGGAAAGAAAGAAAAATTACAGCGAAAACCAGTACTATAAAGACCAAATGAACCAAGGTGGACGTCCGAGCGGAAAGTCTGGCCCGAGAATCGCGCGTTTGCAACAAATGAACGATTTTCAATTCTTCCAAGTCAAGAAAATTCAAGCGTTTTACGACAAGGATGTCAAGCGCAAGACGTACGAGTGGGAGAAGAAACAAAACAGACCGAGAACGACTGGCGCGGACGGAGAAGAGGTGGAAGAACCGGACGACCCGAACGCTCCTCCAGCACTCACGCCAGAAGAACAGGAGGAGTACAATAAACTTCTCGCTGAAGGTTTCACGGACTGGAACAGAAGAGACTTTCAACTCTTCTGCAAAGCGTGCGAGTTGCACGGCCGAAAAAATTTGGACGCGATTGCGTTGGACATGGAAGGTAAGACATTAAGCGAGGTTAAAGAGTACGCGAAGGTATTTTGGGAGCGCTGCACGGAGATTTCCGATTGGAAGAGAATTGAAGGTAACATCAAAAAAGGTGAATTGAAGATTCAACGACAAGAAGACATGTTGAAGGCGGTGAAGAAGAAACTCTCGCTTTACAAGAACCCGTGGCGTGAGTTGAAGGTGGTCTACGGCCCGAACAAAGTGAAATCGTACACCGAGGAAGAAGATCGATTCCTTCTGTGCTCGATCACGGAGGTTGGCTTCGGGAACTGGGAAGAGTTGAAGGCGCAAATCAGACAACACTGGCAATTTAGATTCGATTGGTTCATCAAGTCCAGAACTCCAAAAGAGTTGGGACGACGCGTGGAGACTTTGATCAATCTCATCGAGAAAGAGGCGGAAGTGAACGACGAGAAAGCGTCGAAGAAGCAAAAGACGACCAATTGAAAGATCAAACAACAGAGAGATTCATTACATGTAAATACGTAGAACACACTTTTTAATGGGAACACAGAGAGAGAAACCATATCATTTTTAAATAAACGTTCATAGTAGTACTTTTTGTATATTTTTATCGAACAATCGATAGATCGGTTCGTCGAGGTGAAACGTATTCGATTTCTTCAAACTGGCCGTTAATTTTGAACGCGCGCTTGACATCAGACACCCCAAAAGCTGTTTCCGCAACGGCCCCGGCTTTGGAAGAGTTCCATTTAGCCATGAACTTAGCTTTGGCACCGGCTAACTTTCCAACGGTCGCCTTGTTGTCCGCGTTGTTGTTTTCGAAATCGAAATAAAGCATCTCGCCAAACTCTTTGTTGGATATTTTCGCATCCGGCGAAGAAGACAACATGCCCTTCTTCGTAGGTGGCGGCTTCGGTTTCATCGACGTCGTCTTCGTGATAATCTTTTCGGTAATGTTTTTCGTCACTTGATTGTTTGTAATTCTCGCAAACGCTTTTCTCGTCGGCGTCGCGACTTTCTTCACGTGCGCCGGCGACTCTACTTTTTGAGTCGCGTGCGAGAGAATCTTCTCTGCTTTCACTTGTTTCATATCCTTAGCGCTTTTCCCACAATTCGCCAAGACACTCAATCTCGCGCTATCTTCCAATGCAAATCGTGGATTGTGTTCCCACTCTCTCTCGCCTTCTTTCAAGTGCACTTCGGCTCTTTCGTGCGGTAACAACGCGGAATGCGGAACCACTTCGATTTGAATATCGTTGTCCATATCGCTCACGAGTCCGACAATCTCCGCCAAGAAATTTTCTTGCGTCTTCTCGCGATAGCTCACAATCTCGTTTCTCCACTGCTTCACCTTCTCTACGTGTCGTTCTTTGTTCGTTTCCAATTCGCTCGTCAGCACATTCACGCTTTTTTGCAAGTCTCTCGACGCTCTCTCCGCTTGCTCTTTCGCCTTCTCTAATTCTTCCAACATCCTTTCGATGGCGTTTTTCTGCGAGACCACCATCGATAACTCCTCTTTCGTCTCCTTGCACTCACTCGTCATCTCTCTCAAAAGCGAAGACACCGCTTCGATTCGACTCTCTGCTGATTTCACTCGCTCTAAAGCGTGTTCGTATTCCTCGTGTGGATGGACAAAAGTCGTCTTCTTCTTCTTGGTGACTTTAATAACCACGGTGCCTAATAAACCGGCGCCGATGCAAAAGACTTGCCCCGGATTGTTCGGCATTTGGACGTTCTTCGTGTTGTTGACGATGTTCGACGCGAACGATCCAAACTGGTGGAACTTTTTCGTAAACTCCATGATGTTGTTGGACGAAAGTTGGATGATGAGTAAAACGTGTGTCCGTCAAGTCGTCCCCCTTTTTAAATTCTCTCGTAATCCAATTTTACTTTCGCGTACGCTTGCGCTTGTCTCGTGAAAGTTATGTGTGTATATATATATAAGAGTAATAATAGATACAACGCTCTCTCTCTCTCTTTATTTACTACGAGTGAGTAAACGTCAAAAGGGAAGGGGAAAGAGAGATGCGTGAAAGCGCGAATCAGTTTATGCGAAAATTCTAACGACTTTTCCTTGATGAAAAATTGCCCCACGGACAAGTCCAATCGGAAATCCCTCTTAATATAAATCGGCAGACACAACGAACTCCACGCCTTTAAACAAAACAAAGTCACCCGTAGTTTTCACCGCTCGAAGACGCACGAAGGTAACGCGCACACGACGAACAGGTGGTCGAGGTTAGGAAGAGGACTGATGAGAAGAACAAAAAAAATGAGCACGAGAAGTGCAGACACAGCGTTGTTTGAGGGATATTAGAAGAACACTTAGAAAAATGCGGGAAGAACAACAACAACAACAACAACAACAACAACAACAACAACAACAATCTCTCTCCATGTACGAAAAGCTTGGCCGCATCGGCGAAGGCACCTATGGCGTTGTGTACCGAGCCAGAGATAAGAAGACGAACGAAATCGTCGCTTTGAAGAAAGTGCGCATGGACCGAGAAAAAGACGGCGTTCCAATCACCACTTTGCGGGAAGTCAGAATATTGCAACACTGCTGTTCGCACGAAAATATAGTCCACTTAATGAGAGTCGTCCAAGGGAACCAACTGAACAACGTCTTCTTAGTGTTTGAATACTGCGAACATGACTTGGCTTCTCTGTTGGATAACATGCGTCAGCCGTTTTTAGAGAGCGAGTCCAAGTGTTTAATCGTCCAACTGTTGAAAGCGGTGGAATATTTACACGACCGGTGGATTATGCACCGGGACTTGAAGTTATCGAACTTGTTATTGAACAACCGAGGGGAGTTGAAGTTGTGCGATTTCGGATTGGCGAGGAGTTTTGAACCCGAGAGAGAAGGAGAGGAAGAATCAGACGAGGAAATAGAAGAAGAAGAAGATGAAGAGGATGACAACGGGAAAAAACGGAGGAGGAGGAAGAAAAGGCAAATGTGTTACACGCCGAAAGTGGTGACGTTGTGGTATCGCGCGCCAGAAGTGTTGTTCGGAGACGACGCGTACACGGCATCCATCGATATTTGGGCCGCCGGATGTGTCCTCGCGGAGTTTTTAAAGCACGATCCACTCTTCCCCGGAAAGACGGAAGTGACGCAGTTGGAACTGATTTTTAAACTGTTAGGCGCGCCGAACGAAAGGATTTGGCCGGGATGGAGCAAACTGCCAAACGTGGGCACGACGCTCGTTCCAGAGCAACCGTACAACTATCTCGAGCATGAGTTTCCGAACTTACACCAGAGAGGCATTGATTTACTCAACTTGATGCTGACGTACGATCCGAAACGACGGTGCTCGGCGAAAGATGCGCTGGCGCATCCGTATTTCAAGACACAACCGAGACCAAAGTTGAAATCTGAGATGCCGAGCTTCCCGACGTTACACTCGCGTGTCAATAAGAACGAAAACGATTTTGGAGAAAAGTTTTAAAGCGAGATGAGATGGAACGCGTAGGTCTATATATAGTACTTAGTATTAACACAGTTTATAGCAAATTTAGTAGTTACACTTGTAAGCATAGTATTATTTAGAGTACGATTTAGGTAATTTAAAGCATCTCTCTTTTTTTTTAGTTGGTGTACCCGGAAGTGGTAATACTATCGGCGCTGTTCATGTCGCTCCACAAAGTATGGTGCCAGCCTTCCATGTCCATTCTTTCGTAGGTGTGCGAACCGAAAAAGTCTCTTTGCGCTTGGACCAAGTTCGCCGGGCATCGTCCTCTTCTGTACGTGTCGAAGTAGTTTAAGGATGAAGACATTGACGGCGTGGAAACGCCGGCGTTCACCGCGGCGACGATGACGCGTCTCCACGCTTGTTCCTTATCGACGAGTTCCGAAGCGAATTCACCGTCAACGAGCAAAGACGGTAAGTTCGCGTCTTTGTCGTACGCTTGCTTGATGCGATCCAAAAACGCCGCTCGAATGATGCACCCACCCTTCCAGATCCTCGCCATCTCGCCCAAATTTAATCCCCACTCTTGCTCGTTCGATTTAGCTCTGATCAAGTTCATGCCTTGTGCGTACGAGGTCACTTTCGACGCGTACAACGCTTTACGCACGTCGTCGATCAACTGTTTCTTATCGATACCAGGAGCCGGTCCTTTGGAATCCGCCGGCGCTAAGCCTTTGCTTTTGAACACAGCCTCTGCGGCGACGCGTTCGTCTTTCAAACCGGACAAAAATCTCGAATCTAAACTGCTCGCAATCGTTGGCGCGGCGACGGATAACTCCGCCGCTTGTTGCACGGTCCACTTACCGGTACCTTTCATGCCAGTTTTATCCAAAATTTTGTCCACTAAGAAGGAATTGTCGTCTTTTTGGTCGTCCTTCTTCTCCAAAATGTAGCTCGAGATTTCAATCAAATACGATTCCAGCTCGGCTTTGTTCCACTCCACAAAAGCGGCGTGCATTTCCTCGTTCGTTAACCCACCGACAGTTTTCAAGATATCGTATGCCTCAGAGATCAATTGCATGTCTCCGTATTCGATACCGTTGTGCACCATCTTTACAAAGTTACCCGCGCCGCCTTTTCCGACGTACGTCACGCACGCGCCCGTATCGGTTTGCGCGCTCACCGGTTTCAAAATATCTTCGATGCGTTTATAAGCCTCTTCGGAACCACCAGGCATCATCGACGGCCCATTTCTCGCCCCTTCTTCGCCACCAGACACGCCCATGCCCAAATACAACAAACCTTTCTCTTGAACTTCCTTCATTCTTCGTTCGGTGTTTTCGTACCATTCGTTCCCTCCGTCGACGATGCAGTCCCCGGGCTCGAGAAACTGCGACAAGCCTTCGATGGTCGCATCGACCGGCGCCCCAGCTTTCACTAAGATGATGATATGTCTGGGTTTCTCGATAGATTCCACGAATTCTTTTAAATCCTTGTACCCTCGCAACTTGCTCGATAAGCCTTCCTTTTCGGCTCTGTTCACGCACCCGTCCGTCTTGTCAGCAGAACGGTTGTAGACTGAAATCGGAAATCCTTTCTCTGCGACGTTCAAGGCTAAGTTTTGACCCATGACGGCCAAACCACACAAGCCAATTCTTGATTTCTGTCCATCGGCGTTGCAGACGACGACTGGAGATCTCTTCGCGGACTGAGATCGTCCGATCGCGGAGGACATCTGGTGCTTCACTTTTTGACGGCTCATCAAGGAAGAGGCCACATTGGAGGAGGAAAATTGCGACGCAAACATGATGATTATATAGAAAATAAAGAGATCGATGAATTCCTTCTTCTATTTTAAGTGATTATAAGAACTAAGTAATATATCTCTGTTCTTCTTCACCGAGATGATCTGCGATCTCCTCTTTGTTAAAGTCTCAGATGCGTGATCGCCGCGCGAAGAAAAGTAACGTTTTCTAAAATCCGATCGCTTTTTGAACGCTTCTGACTGGACTCTGACTTCGATGACTTTTTTTTCTTCAACTGTTTCAGATCTCAAAACGACGACAGATTTTTTGGAGACTTGCAAAAAAGTCAGTCCTGTCCGGAGAGAACAAAAAACAACGCGGACACATAAACGGATGAACAAACAGTATTCATAGACGATATAAATACATAATTACGACAACAATTCTAAGGCTTTCAACACTTGGTCCGTATCTTGCAGACTTTCGAAAAACAATCCTTTCTCTTTATCCACGCAGACTTCTCGCAAATCGTCCAAGGACCAAATACCGGTGGCGAGCCCGACGGGAATAGCGCCGCTCGTTTCCGCGGCGGTGATATCGTTGTGCGTGTCGCCGAAATGGAATCTTTTGTCGACTTTAAAACCATTCTCGGTCGCTCTTTCGTGCGCGATGGACACGAGCACAGATCTCTGTTCGTGATCGCTGCCAAAGCCGCCTCTTACCGCGTCGTTGAAATATTGCTTTATGCCTAATTGCGTCATTTTCGCCCAAGCGATGGGTTGCAAGTTCCCGGTCACGAGCGTTACGATACAATCGTCGCGTTCGGATAATTTGGTTAAAAGCTCTAAAACTCCGGGTAGAAGTTCGATACCGTTACCAGCATCGTGCATGTTTTCTGTCGCGTATTCGACCATCGCGTTGGCGACGTTTTCGAGTTCGTTCTCAATTTTCTCACCAGGAATTTCGTGATACTCCAAGACGCTCCTTATAATCAACTTATCGGTCGAACCGTGATGGCTGACCACGTCAATGGTCGTGTCTAACCCGAAAATTTTCTTGAAACCGTACGAAAATGCATTTTTATGGAATCTGTTTGCGTTTTCGCCCACCGATTTGATTAAAGTTCCATCCACGTCGAAGGTTAAGAGCGTCTTGGTGGTAGACATGTTGGTGGTTGTTAAAAGAAAAGATTTCTTCTTAAAAGAAGAACAAAATCGAACACTCCGACGACGATGATGACGTCCACAACGCAGAGGAAGACTGGAAGAGAGAAAAGAGTGGTGGTTGTGTATTGCTCTGCCGCTGCTGCACATGCACCGTCGCACCGGTGCCAATCAAGTTTAAAGAGAGAAGAAGAGAGTGCGCGTGTGTAGAATTATGTCGTAAATTTTTCATTAATAAAACTGCTTGTCTCTCTCTCTCACACTCTCAGACTCTCACTCTGTCGCGCTCTCTCTGCATTCATTCTTTTATCAATGAATAGGAGAAATCCTCGATAAATCCGGCAACGCGTCATCGTCCATGACTTCGAACTTCAAGCCGGTTTCGTTGAGCGCTTCGACGAAGAGTTGACCGCCGGCGATGCCGGGCGTCAAGACGCCGCCTTTGTGCGGCAACTCGTCTCGGCGTTCGCTCGTTAACAAAGCCAACTCCACGGATAAGTGCGCGGTTTCGTCGTAACCGTCTTTACCGGATAAGCGCGTGCGAATTTTCTCGCCGCGTTCGGAAACGGCATCGAACCAGTACTCGGCCCACTCTTTTTCGCGATCTTCAAGCGCTAAACCTTCATCTTTTGCAAAGAGCTTTCCTTCCGCTTTGAGCTTTTCTTCCTCCTTTTTGGAAGAGGTGTTCGATTGTTGCAAAGCTCGCGCGTGCTCTTCGCTCGGGAGTAACAAATGTTCGAGATAGTTCATGTTCTTCCCGTACGGAACGCCACCCATGTTTCTGCTCAGCCAATTCGAACGGCGAACGAGTCGAGTCTCGTAAAACGCGTACGTGAAGGGCGCTTTCCAACCTTTGTATCCATCATCATACTCAACAACCGAGAGATTTTTATCTGCGTCTTCCGGTCTTTGACCGCGTTTAATCGCGCCTCCCAAAGCGTACGGGTCCATCATGAGCGAATGAACATCGCGCATGGCAGCGTTCATCGCCGCTCGGGTGGCTAAAGTACCTCCTGAAGGAACGCCGCCGCCCGAGCCGCAAAGATACATGTGCATAGTATCAATGCCGCAGTCGACTTTCTCCGAATCAATCGGTTCGCTCGATTTGTCGATGTTGTCGGTGGCGTTCTCTTTGTCGTCTGAAACGGTGCCGTTTTCCATAGGATCATCCAAACGCGATTTCGCGATCCGCTCTTGGAGCTTTCGAAACGTGTAAAACGCGCCTACGTCTGGAACGCCACCCGCGCCGGCGCAGTTTGGTACGATCAACACGTCGTTGTTTCTCGCCCAATCGTGATATTCGATGAGCTTGGCACTGAATGGAATCTCACCATTAACGTCGATGTAATCTGTATCGTATTCAATGCACGCTTCAACCTGATAAATAAAAAGGAGAAGATTAGGAATGATAAGTTCGAGACATCGAGGGAGAGAGAGAGAGAGAGAGAGCAAGAAAAAATATTATGAAAAGATTACGTACCAGTAAATCCGCGGGCGTCAACATGAATGGACCTGCAATATTCACCACCGTTCTACACTGGATGACCATTCCTCTTACCGCCACTGGATCGCTTAAATCGCACTGGATGTACCCCGGCTCGTAATTTGTTGGAAACTTCGCCTTGACCTCTGCGTAACGATTTTTTAACTTCTCGATTGATCTCCCGGCTAAAGCAAACGTGTACTTCGTTCCCAAATTCTGCACAGTTTTCAAAATATACTCGATGACTAACGATCCCGTGTATCCACTCGCTCCGTATACCACAAAAGAGTACTCTCTTTCCGCTCTCGTCGGCCCCGCCCCAAATCTGTCGATGAAAAATTTTTCCAGCTGATGGTCCGTCAATCCTTCCCATTTTCTCTCCACCAAGGAAACGTTGCCGTCGAAAAATTCATCCGCCAAGCTCTGCTCTACGATCTCTTTCGCGAGCATGCTTTTGATAAAATTATGCGGAGGTTCGGCGAAATCGGTCGGGTGCACTTGCATGTTCTGCCCGGCGTTCATCCTTCAACTTCTTCTGCCCAAGGTTCGTCGAATTCTTTTTTCTTTCCAATCTCGAGGCAGCAGAGATGCAGCAAAATGTCTCTCTCGCTCGCTCTCGCTCCCCGCTCGCTCTTCAAAATGAGCGCGACGATCGAATAAGCACCACGAGCAAAGAAGAGAGAATTTATTTACTCTACTGTTTCCTACTGTTCTTTGTCTGGAAAAGGAATCCAGCGCGTGATCGATTGCGGTGCGATTTTTTTCTGAAGAAGAGCAAAAGAAGCGTTTTCCTTTTATTAATTTTTTGGTACGAGTTTGTGGTTTGATCGAACTTTTTGTCTTGTCTTGGAAGAAAAAAACGTTTATTGATGCGTACAATTTTTCCTTCTGATCAGAACAACATTAACGACAACAAGAATGATCAACCGTGATCAAAACTTCTTAGTGGGCGAATGGAATCTGGAGGCGATATCTGGGAACGTTCGCGGCGACGTGTGGTGGCACGCCAACAACGCTCGCAGTGATGAGAACGCACGAGAAGAACAAGGAGACGACGGTTTTGGAAAGCTGAAGTACACATGCGACGACGACGACGACGAGATCAACAGTCCCAAAAACGACTCAAAACGGAAGAAGAAGAAGACAAAGAAGAAGGAGATGTCCGTCGAGTTTGAAATTCGACTGAAAGACGTGAGACTCGTTTTGAATGAACGCGACGAGAGCGCGAATCGTGGTGGTCGATTTTTCTCTCGCGCGATTGCGTTGAGCCACTTTCTCGCGATGAAAATGTTCTTGCGCGTGTTTCAATTCGTCGCTCGCCTCTGCGTGCCGAAGAAAAAATTGTCGCAGATAATGTTCTATTCCGGAACGTACAGCGACGCAGACTTTGTATCGTCCGAAGGAACTGCGTTTGAAAAGATAATTTTCGTTTCACCTGATGATGATGACTATAGCGACAGTATTGGATACGTCGAACACGACGTCATAAAGTGCTCTGAGAATATAAAAACGTTTACGGAAAAAGAGATGCGTTCGAGACACTTGAAAAAAGATGTCCGGGATACGAAACTCCTTCTCGTCCGTAAATTTCATTTGAATAAGGAT
>Ga0181597_10002822_pt1 | contig 18539 bp, 18 predicted proteins | sample 041ome_5_FD_148647 | JGI IMG/M metagenome (GOLD analysis project Ga0181597, IMG submission 148647) | Coastal salt marsh microbial communities from the Groves Creek Marsh, Skidaway Island, Georgia - 041403US metaG (spades assembly) | ecosystem: Environmental > Aquatic > Marine > Intertidal zone... | reverse complement strand
TAGATTCCTACGCGTTACTCACCCGTCCGCCGCTCTACTCATATCCGAAGATACTTTCTCGCACGACTTGCATGTGTTAAGCCTACCGCCAGCGTTCAATCTGAGCCATGATCAAACTCTTCAATTGTTATCATGTTTGTTGATTTTTATAAAAAATCTAAATTATTTTTTCTCGTATTTTGAACACCCACACGAGTAACCAAATATTTTTAAAGAACAACCGTCTCAAGGACGGACGCGTATTCTAACTAAGTTATTCTAAAGAAGATACCTTTTTTTTTAATTTTTTTCTTTATCTACTAATTTTTTTGTATTCAAGAATTTCATCTTTGATCTTAGCTCACTTCCAACACTCTCAATCGGATGATTTTTAGTCGCTTCTCTGTTGGATTTCATGAATGGGCCACCTGATCCATCGTTGCTCTGACGACAGTCATTTAGGAACTCATCAGCAAAATTTCCAGACTGTATATTTTCTAGAATACCTTTCATAGCATCTTTAGTTTCTGAGGTAATAACTTTGGGCCCGCTTAAGTAATCTCCATACTCAGCAGTGTTTGATATTGAATAATGCATATTAGCAAGACCGCCCTCCTGAATTAGGTCTGTTATTAACTTTGTTTCATGCAGGCATTCAAAATATGCCATCTCAGGACTATAGCCGGCTTCAACAAGAGTTTCATATCCAGCTTTTATAAGTGCAGTTATTCCTCCACAAAGAACTGCTTGTTCTCCAAATAAATCTGTTTCGGTTTCTTCCTTAAAAGATGTTTCTAAGACTCCTGCCCTAGTTCCACCATTAGCTTTTGCATAAGACAAAGCAACATCTCTAGAATTATATGACTCACCTTCAATTGCATCCTCATATATGGCAATTAGTGATGGGACCCCTCCTCCTTGCTCGTATGTGCTCCTAACAGTATGCCCAGGACCTTTTGGTGCAATCATAATCACACTATTGCCTTGCTCAGGAATAATTTTTTTAAAATGAATATTGAACCCATGAGCAAATGCTAAGATTGAGTTCTTTTGTAAATTTGGCTTAATTTCATTCTCATAAATTGCCGCTTGAAATTCATCTGGGGTCAATATCATTACAAGATCAGCATTCTTTACAGATTCAGATACAGAAGCAACTTTAAGTCCTGCCTCAGATGCTTTTGACCAAGAGGCCGATCCTTCTCTAAGACCCACTGTAACGTCTACACCTGAATCATGTAAATTATTAGCATGGGCATGGCCCTGTGATCCATAACCGACAATAGCAACTTTCATATTTTGAATTAGTTCTATGTTTGCATCATCTTCATAATAAATTTTCATTTTTATTTCCTGGTTAAATATTAATTATTTTTCTTCATTGGCAACTAAAACATCGATCAGTTTATTAATCTGCCTCAAAATCTGTGTTAGCAAATTATCATTTACTGTTGTTGTAATTGTCATTTTAGAAACTTCATTTGGTTTCAATTCGATATTTAGCTCATCCTCTAAATTTTTATATGGAATAGTATCTTCAACAGCGTCTACATGCAGACTTTCTATGTTGTATCCTCTTTGATGAAATAGACCCACAACACGTGCAAGAGCTCCAGGTTTATTTTCTAATATGATTAGAATCTTTCTTTTAATCATGCTTTCTTATCCTTTCCTAACCATATATCTTTTAAGCTGCCATTAGGTGCAACAAGCATAGGATACACATGCTCAGATGGATCGACATAGATATCTACAAATACTAATTTATCTTTTTGCGCAAAGACCTCAGCAAGGCCACTCTCTAAGTCTGAATTTTTTTCTATTTTAATGCCCTCATGACCATATGATTTAGCTAACTCTACAAAATCAGGTAAGGAATTTTGATAAGTGCTCTCTGAATGTCTTCCACCATAGTTCATATCTTGCCATTGCTTTACCATGCCGAGAGCCTCATTATTGATGTTAATAATTTTTATCGGCAAATTATATTGAAGGCAGGTTGATAATTCTTGTATACACATTTGAATACTTCCTTCGCCTGTTATACATACCACTTCTGAATCTGGATGGGCTAATTTAACTCCCATTGCCGCTGGTAATCCAAAGCCCATAGTTCCCATGCTCCCAGAATTAATCCATTTTCTTGGCTCATCAAAATGATAATATTGAGCTGCAAACATTTGATGTTGTCCTACATCTGATGTTACATAAGCATTGCCGTTAGTTTGATGGTAAACATGCTGAACAACAGATTGCGGCAAAATCATGCTGTTATCAGAATTGTCTAAATACATATCATGATTTAAGCCATGAAGATCTTTCCAATCTTTTATTTGATTGTGCCAAGGAATCAATTCATCAGAATCATATTGATCTAAATTCTCTTTTAATAGAGAAATAATTTTTCTAAGTGAATTTTTTACTTCACCAAATAAAGCTATATTTGCTTCAATAATTTTTGAGACTGATGAGTAATCAATATCTAAATGAATAATTTTTGCATTTGGAGCAAATAAACTTGGTGTATTTGTGATCCTATCATCAAATCTAGCACCTATTGCAATGATTAAATCTGAATTATGCATAGCCATATTTGCTTGATATGTCCCATGCATACCTAACATACCAAGGAAATATTTATCAGAGGCGGGATAAACCCCAAGACCCATGAGAGTATTAGTTACAGGAGCTTTAAGAATTTCATTGAGCTCCCAAAGCTCATTAGAGGCATTACTAGAAATTGCGCCTCCACCCGCATATAAGACTGGCTTCTTTGCATTTAAAATTGCATTAACTGCTCTTTGTACTTGAGAGTCACTAGGCTCAACAGGTGGATTATAAGATCTAATATTAACTTGATCTGGGTAAACAAAATCAAATAATTTATCAGGAGCTGTCATATCTTTAGGTATATCTATTACAACAGGTCCCTGTCTGCCAGTCATAGCTATATGGAAAGCTTCTTTAATAATTCTTGGGATGTCCTGCTGATCTTCTATTGTGAAACTGTGTTTAACAATAGGTCTTGAGATACCGATCATATCGGTTTCTTGAAAAGCATCAGTTCCAATTAAATGACTGGCAACCTGGCATGAAAGAACAACCATAGGAATTGAATCCATAAAAGCAGTTGCAATTCCAGTAACTGCATTGGTTGCGCCTGGACCAGATGTAACCAAAACTACTCCAGGTTTTCCAGTTGAGCGAGCATAACCATCTGCGGCATGAGTTGCGCCCTGCTCATGTCTAACTAAAATATGCTCGATATCTTGTTGTCTAAATAGAGCATCATAAACGTGCAAAGCTGCGCCTCCCGGATACCCGAATATAAGCTCGACACCCTCTTTGTGGAGTGCCTGCATCAACATATCAGCGCCAGATATTTTCAAGATTTAAAAACTAAATAAATTAAAAGTCAGATTTTATATTACTTTAAGGCCTTGGTAACAAGTATTTTAAAGTTTTTTTAATTTTGAGATGAGGGTCTGCATGTCTGACGGAATGTCTGACTCATAAGTAATGACATTCTCACTTTTCATATCTTTAAAAGCAATTGAAGAAGCATGCAGAGCTTGTCTAGGAAAATTCCTTATAACTTCTACAAGATCATCAGATGTATCCTTCGAAATAATTTTTCTAGGATTGTATGTATTATCTCCTATGATTGGCAGTTTTTTTGAGGCAAGATGAACTCGAATTTGATGGGTTCTTCCTGTTTGGATTGATATGTTAAGTACAGAGTAGCCGCGAATTTTTTCTTTAATCTTTACAAATGTAATAGCCTCTTTACCGTCATCTCTAATTGCCATCTTTGTTCTATTATTTTTATCTCTTCCGATAGGATCAGTTATTTCAAAACTCCCTAAAGTAGACCCTGAAGATATTGCAATGTAATTTTTTGAAATATTTCGAGTTTGCATTTCGTTAATAAAGTGATTTCTAAATTCATTATTTCTAGCAACAACTAAAATTCCAGAAGTATCTTTATCTAATCTATGGACAATACCGCTTCTCGGTAAACTTTCCAATTCAGGATATCTATGCAGGAGAGCGTTAGCTAAAGTTCCGCTGTAACAACCCGAGCCTGGATGCATTACTAAATTATGCGATTTATTAACTATAATAAAATCATTGTTTTCATCCACAACCTCAAAATCTATATCCTGAGGCTCCCATGAAACCTTTTTTTCTTTTACTGGATTAATTTCTATTTCATCTAAATGAAGAACTATGTCCTTTGGTCTCGCTAATTCATTATTCACAAGAACTCTACCCTCAAGTATCCATTTCTTTATTTGTGTCCTTGAAAATTCATTAAACATTTCAGCTGCAACTTTATCCAGTCTTGATTTGTTTTGATCTTCTTGAACAATTTTTAACATTGGCATTTGAACTTATTTAAAATATTTCAATCTAAATATAGCTTTTAAAGCTTTAATGCTAATAATAAAGGTAAAATATGGAAATAATGAAACATCATAAAAATTTTTTTAGAGCTTTTGTTGTAACGCCATTAGTTATAACCTTATTAATTGGCTGTCAATCCGACGGCGAAGTAGTAGAGAGGCCTGAAAAAATTTACTACGATCAAGCCCAAAGAAGAATGTCTACTGGAAATTTCATGGGTGCAATTGAATCTCTAGAAACAATTGAAAGCAGATATCCTTTTGGTAAATATGCTGAACAAGCTCAAGTTGAATTAATTTATGCTCATCTTATGAACTCAGAGCCTGAGGCGGCTCATTCAGCTGCAGAAAAATTTATTAGGCTTCATCCTAGACATCCAAATATAGATTATGCATATTTCATGAAAGGCTTATCTAGCTATACAAGAGACAATAATTTTTTAGTTAGGATAACTGGCACTGATTTATCTAATAGAGATATTTCTGGAGCAAAAGAATCTTTTGCTGAGCTTGCAGAGTTTTTAACTAGATTCCCAGAAAGTCAGTATGGCCCATATGCGAAACAAAGAAGTATTTATTTAAGAAATATGATTGCTAGAAATGAACTGTCTGCTGCTGATTATTACATGACAAGAAAAGCATACATAGCTGCAATTCGAAGAGCTAACTATGTAATTGAGAATATACCTGGATCTAGCGAAAATCTTCGAGCATTAAAAATTCTTCTAGATTCATATGATGCTCTTGGATATATAGATCTGTATGAAGATACAAAAGAAATTATCAAGCTAAACTATGCGCGAAATAATAATGTGCCATTAGAGGATAGCTCTTGGTCATGGGAAGAGCTAAATAGAATTAAACCTTAGCTTTATCTATGACAATAATAAAATTAGTTTTTTTATTAATTCCAATAATAATTTTATCAATTCTTGCAATTGTATTATTTTCAGTGAGAGGTATATTTTTTAAAAAAAATAAGAAGGAAATTTCAAATGAAATGATAACTTGTTTTGCTTGCGGAATAAGCGTTCATGAATCTTTGATTTTAAAAAAAAATTCAAAAATCTACTGTTCTAATAATTGCGCTAATTCTTGATTTTATTCATCACTATAAACATAGCTGGAATATAAAGTAGTGCAAGTAAAGTTGCTCCTAAAACTCCAATAGTCATGGCCCATGCAAGGGGCCTAAAGAAAACGCTTGTAAAAATTAACGGAGCGAAGCCTCCTATCGTAGTTATCGAGGTTGTGATGATATGTCTTGTGGATCTAATGACTACTTCGATAATTTCTGCCTTAGATATAAGTTTTTTACTAGCCTCTTCTTTAATATGAGACAAAACAATAATTGAATCATTGATAGATAGGCCAACTAAACCTACTGCGCCAATAGTTGCAATAAAACCGTAGTTTTGATTTCCAATTGTAAGTCCAAGATAAGATAGACCTATACAAAGACCGCCTACTGATAATATCAACATGGTTTGTCTAAATGAATTTAAAGCAAAAACCAACCCGCCAATTATCAACACGAGATAAAAAAGTGCAGAAGAATAGATTTGACCTTGAGACTGATTTCTACTCTCGGCTTGACCGGACTGCTCAATATAAAAACCTTTAGGTAATAAACTTATGAATTCCTCTAGAGGTTCTTTTAAATAAGCTTCGGTTTCAGAAGGAAGGGTTCCTGTTTCAACCCATCCCTGCACTTGGTTTAATTTTTGGCTTTGAAAACGGGCAATGACTCCTGATTTTCTTACAATCTTACTTTCACCAAAATTATCAATATATTCAATTGAATCTTCAGAAGGAATTGTTAGGAATCTTGCTTCATCAATGGCCTGATTTGAAGAGATACCTGTAATCCTAATAGGTATTTCTTTAGATCCGTCAAGCATGGTGCCGACATTAATGCCATTGCTTACTGAATAAAGTTCATTGGTAATTATGTTTGGGTCACTACCAGAAAAATATACATTTGATGAATCAATCTCAAATTCTAGATTTGTAACAAAATCAGATAATTCATTTTTTGTTAATATAATATTTGGTGCATTGCTTACAATTAGCTCAAGCTGCTCCCCAAGTATTCCTAAGATCTCTCTATCGTTCCCAATTATTTTATATTCAATATCCGCAAATACTGGAGGGCCAGAAAAAAAGTTATCTACCAAAATTTTTATATCAGGATTGTCAGCACTTAGTTTTCTGCTTAACTCAGGAAGATTTTTCATCATCTGATAAAAATCCTCTGCGTATAAAACAGCCTCAGCAGTATTATTGTTTCCTTCTTTAGAATCTCCCCCAACCACATTCATAAGCACTCTCGGTAAGCGGCTACCAATAAACCATATGTCTCTTTTTAAAGGTATTAGGTTGGATTCAATTATCTGATTTCTTACGTCGATAGCTTTTTCTAATGTTTTTTCAGCTGATGTGCCTTGAGGCAACTCAATTATTACTTCAAACATATCTCTATCTTGCGGAGGGAAAAAATCTTTAGGAATTGATCCAAATGAAATAAATCCAATTATTGGAAATAGCAAGGCTAGACTTATAGCTCTTCTTGGTCTTTGATAAGCCCAACTGAGAAACTGTCTATAATTTGAAACTATATTTTCATTATGATAGCCCTCTTTGGATATATCACCTCTGTTCAAAAACTTTACCTTTTCAAGGTAAGTCATCATTACTGGTACTGCAATCAGAGCTAATATTAAAGAAGAGACAATTGACATGATTACTGTTTTTGCTAGACCTCCTACAAATTCAATACTTGATCCCTCCCCTGTAACGATTGGTAAAAAAGCAAAAACAGTTGTCGCTGTTGCTGCAGCAAGTGGAGCAACTAGGTGATTAACGCTAACTTTTATAGCTGCATTTGGGGAAAGTCCCAAAGATCTTCTGTGCTTGTAGTCTTCAACAACAATGATGCCATTATCAATAAGAAGCCCAAGGGCTATTATGATCCCACTCATTGATGTCATATGAAGAGGCAATCCAATTAAATTACAACCAAATAAAACGAGAGAGACTGAAAAAGGCAAGATGGCTGTAACAACTATTGCTGATCGTAATCCTAGAAAGAATAAACTAAAAGATAGTACAAAAAATATAGCTAGGGAAAAACTGGTATATAACTCAGAAAATTTCGCGGCTGTATAAGAGGATTCGTCATAGATTTTCTTAATAAATATTTCATCTGGTAGCTCTTTATTAAGCTTATCTACAATCTCATCTGCACCTGATACATATTCATTGACTCTTTGAGACATCGTTCCAGAAATAGCAACCATGGCAGTTCTTTTGCCATCTATAAGCATTATCTCTTCTACCGGAGTTACAGGTCTTTTTGAGACATTAGCTATATCGCCAAGTCTTACTAGCTCATTTTGATTAAAGACTTTTATGGGTATATCAGAAATTTTACTAATACTATTAAGGCCATCTTTAAGTTTGAATAAATACTCAGACTGATCATTTGATATAATCCCAATTGGTTTTTTTGAATCAAGCCCTTTAATGATTTTTGATAAGTCTGTGAAGGTCAATCCAAGAGATGAAAGCTTTGAAGAGTCTACCTCAATAATTACCTCCTCATCAGTTCCGCCAAATACTTTTAATTTTTCTGTATTCTTAAGTGTATTCAGTTGAGTTCTTAGCTGATCAGCTATCCTTGAAATCATTACATATGGAGTATCTCCATCACCTTCCCATTGTATGGCATACATAACTGTGATGGGTGGACCACTAGATCTTATTAAATTAAGATTAGCATCCCCAGGTATCAAGGGTTTAACCTGGTCAACTTTATCTTGTACTTGAGACCAAGTTTGCTCAATTAATAATGGATCAAGGCTTTGATCAAACTCAACAACAGTTGTTGAGAAGCCCTGTACAATAATTGAATCAAGTTCATCTATCTCAGTAACTTCTCTTAATTTTAATTCAAGCTGCTCAAGTACTTGTGTTTCAATTCTCTCTGGAGAAGCCCCTGGGAAACTTGTTGTGACTGAGCCCCAGCGTTGAGCCAATTCAGGATTCTCTTGAACAGGCAAAGATAGTGCAGAAGATACGCCTGCCAATAAAATAAAAGATAATGTTAAAAATAAAACCCTTGGCCTTTCAAGAAATATATCTAGAATTTTCATTAGCTACCTAGAACTTTTCCTTGAACTATTTTTGATGCTCCGCCGAGGACTATTTGATCTCCACTTGAAATAGTCCCATTAACATATGCATAGTTATCATCAAAGTAGATTATTTCAACCAAATCTTTGGTAACAACATTATTTCTAATTGTGTAAATTGACCAGAGCCCCTGATCAGACTGAGACAGAGATTTTAATGGCACCCATAAACCTTTTGCATTTTCTTTAATTTTTAGCTGAAGCTTAGCAACTAAGCCTGGACTTAAAAATTCATTAAATTGGAAAATTGCTAATCTAGAATTAGACCCACTTTTAGATACTGGCGCAACTCTCATAAGAGTACCTTTATGGCTATCTTCACCAACTGTGAATTCGTATTGACTATTTATCATTAATCTTTCAATAAATTTTATTGGAAGTGTTACATGAGCTTCAACATACTCAGAATCTATGACATCTAAAATTGGAGCCCCGCCACTGATTACAGTACCAGGGTCTAAATATCGACTTTGAACTATTCCATTAAAGGGCGCAACTAGTTTTGTTTGATCTAATTTGACTTGATAAAACTCATGCTGAGATTGTGCTGAAAGAAACTCAGAATTTGCTTCATCTAATTGCTGATCTGAAACATGGCCATCCACCCTCAAACCCTCCACTCTCTGCAAAATTATTTTAGCAAGATCAAACCTTGCTTTAGCCTGTTTAAGTTGAGCATTAATTTCCCTGCTATTTAATTGAGCTAAAATCTGTCCTTTTGTTACCTCATCTCCAATATCAACATTGATAATGGAAACTTTACCAGGTATTTCAAAAGATACTTTAGATTGTTGGCTTGGGTGCAGAATTCCAGGGAAGGCTTTTTTAACAAAATAGGAATCCTGAATTTGCGCTTCAAGAATCTCTATTGATTGAGCATTTATATTTTGGTTAAAAAAAACTAAAAATAAAATAATAAAAAAATTATTTAAATAATTTAAGCTTGAGATCTTTCTTTGCATAGCTCTAATTTTTATGTTTACAGTGTCAACATATTAAACTATATGTTTACAGTGTCAACATTAAAGTGTAAAATCCATGTTTTTCAATAAACTGTTATGAAAACATACCATCACGGCAATTTAAAACAAGAATTAATATCTTGTGCATTTAGATTGTGTGAAAAATATGGATATGAAACTCTCAGCATGAGATCTATTGCTAAAGAGAGCGGGGTTTCGCAAACAGCTCCATATAGACACTTTGATACTAAGGAATCTTTATATGCATCTGTTGCTATGGAAGGTTTCAAGAAATTAAGTGCAGCTACAAACATAGACACATCAAAGAAAGTCACTAAGAAAGATTTAGTTGAGAAAGGCGTAAATTATATTAACTTTGGCTTGGAACATGCTAATACCTACGACTTAATGTTTGGGACGGCTGTTGGAGACTTTTCCAATTATCCAGAATTATTAGATTGTGCTAATGACACATATGAAAACATGCGATTAAGCTTCTCAAAACTTTCAAATGATCCAGAAGAAGTAATTGCTTATAAATGTGTAACTTTATGGTCAATGTTGCATGGCCTAGTTGGGATATTAAGAAAAGTTGCTATTGTTGATCAATTAGATCCAGAGCAAAGCAATGGCCCAATATCAAGCGCCACTATAATTGGCGGTAACCTAGACTTTCATTTAGATAAAGTTATAACGGGTATTATTCAGAACTAGCTACTTCTATAGTTATTTTTTCTGAAACAAAAGGCCCTTGTCCAGCAAAATTATTTATTGAAAAACTTGCATTATGAACTGGATTGCCAAGAACTAATTGCAAGGTATGAGTGCCAGGCTCAAGTTCAATTACCGCTTCAGTTTGACCTTTTCCAAAATGAAGATGATTATCATCAAACGGGATCCAAGATGTGGGGTAATCCTCACTATCTACCAAAAGATGATGATGACCTACTGCAAAACACTTATCTTCCTCAGCTTCATTTACAACGCCAGCTGGAACAATCTGAACATTCTCTGAACCAAAAACAACTTTTACAGAAGTTTTTTCTGAGACAAATCCATCTCGGGGAGAAGCTATAAAAACTCTTGGTCTTTTTTCTCCACACTCTGCCCTATCGTTTGCAGTGGCTACTGCGGCAGAAACAATAACAGCTCCCATAACAGTATTCGTAACTGCAGCTGGGACAAATATACACCCACTTAAAAATAAACATGTTATTCCAACAGAAAAAAATTTATGCATATGAGCCATCCACATAAGTTAATGTATTTATCTTATCTTTGTTTACAGATTTTGTGACATGAGCAAGGACTATTGTATGGGTGTGATAAGGAATAAGATTGTCAACTTTACAAAAAATATTTGCTTGTGCATTTTTTAAATAGGGAGTAAGTGATACATCCCAGTTAGGGTCATCAAATCTCTTATCATGCATTGATTCACTTGAGCATACATTGGAAATATCTTGTTGTTCTTTTGTAAGAAGATTTATACAAAATTCTGAACCTGCTGAAAGTTCATCGTGAATTTTTGAATCTTTATTAATGCACACAAGCAAACTTGGTGGCTCCATCGAAATTGAAGTAACCGAAGATACAGTAATAGCATTACAAACACCATCTTCACTTTTATTTGAGAGAACACTTACAGAGTATATGTAACTCCTCATCGCTAACCTAAAATCATCTTGAATGCTCATTATTAAATTATACTTATGTAAAAGTTCTCATTTATGATTAATTATGCACATACAATACAACATAATCTATGAATAGCATAAGAATATCTGGCGGCAAATTAAAAGGTAAAAAAATTTTTTTTGATTTTAATGACAGCCTCAGACCAACCTCAAATAAACTTAGAGAAATTTTATTTAATTGGATACATTTTGAGTTTGAGCAAGGTTTTGAATGTCTTGATCTATTTGCTGGTACCGGGGCTCTTGGCTTTGAAGCAATCTCTAGAAATGCCAGTAAAGTTACTTTTATAGAGTTAAATAAAAAGCATTACTTAAATATAAAAAAAAATATTTCAAAGCTAGGGCTTCAAGATAGTTCAAAGATATTTTTTAAGGATGCATTCTCTTGGATAGCGAAAAATGATTTATCAAACTTTGATCTAATAGTTATTGATCCGCCTTTTAATATGCAACTTGAGGAGAAGATTCTTAAAAAAATTGTATCCAAAAATGAATTAAAAAAATCTTGTAAAATATATTTAGAGTTTAGTAAATTCTGTGAAATTGAGATACCTAGCAGGTTAAGAATTTTGAAAGAAAAAAAACTTGGAGATGTAAAAGCTCTGCTATTAGAAATATGAAATTAAGACTAGGAACAAGGAAATCAGAACTTGCTTTATTTCAAGCTAATTATGTAAGCAATAAACTATCTCAATTAGGTGTTGATGTAGAAATTATTCCTATTGTCTCTGAAGGAGATATAAAAACTGGTCCTCTTCATGAAATTGGTGGCAAAGGACTATTTGTTAATAAGCTTGAAGAGGCGCTATTAAAAGATGAAATTGATTGTGCTGTGCATAGTCTTAAAGATGTGCCGGCAAAAATTAGTAATAAATTTATTATAAATGCTGTATTGCCCCGGGAGAGCTATGCAGATATTTTAGTTATGAAAAATAATGTAGATTTATTAGACATGCCTGATGGAGCAAAAATTGGAACATCTAGTCCAAGACGAGCTGCACAGGTTCTTAATATGAATCCAAATCTCAAAGTTGAGCCTATAAGAGGAAATATAGCTACCAGACTATCAAAACTTTCTACTCAGGATTATGATGCCATTATTGTTGCTGAGGCTGCCCTAAATAGACTGAAGATAGTTTGCGAATACTCTACCAAATTTAAAATATCAGAAATGCTTCCATCGGCATCACAAGGGTATATCGGCATTCAATGTCTAAATGTTAAAAATGCTATAACAAAAGTTATAGAGAGTATTAATTCTAAGACTGACATGATACTAGCAAATGCTGAAAGATCTTTTGTTGCTCAACTTGATGGCTCTTGTACTTCACCAATCTGCATTCTTTGCACATTAGTGGATGAAAAGGTTCAAATACAAGCAAAAGTTATATCTCTTGATGGTAAAAGACAAATTGCTAAAAACTCTATTTCAAGCGTAGCTGAGCTTGATAAGAATATAGTGACTCTTGCTGATCAATTTATTTCTGAAGGGGCAAGATCAATTATTTTATGATTGTTAACACGAGACCCTTAGCATTATCTAATTCAATTAAAGAGATTGAATTAAAAGAAAAAATAGATATTAGACACATACATCTGACCTCAATATCACAGGTACAAGATAAGGTTAGTCAAGAGAAGTGGGCTAACCTATTAGCAAACATTGATATGTACAAAAATATAATCTTTACGAGTAGATCGGCTGTTATATTTGGCATGCAACTTGTGACAGAAAAAAAATTAAAAACTTTTTTTTCAAAAAAGATATATGCTATCGGGCCAGCAACGGGATCCGAATTGATTAAACATAATGTTAAGCCAATAATTGCTTCAAGCCCTAATTCAGAGGGTCTTGCTAAAGACCTTGATACTGATAAAAATGTCAGAAACTTAATTTTTTGCGGCACTAATACCAGGGGCCATCTCCAAAATGAACTTAAAAATATTGATGAAATAAAATGTTATGAGCTTACATACAATGAAATTGAATTAAGCTCATTTAATAAAGAAAAAGAAGTAGTTTTGATATATAACTTAAAAACACTTGAATTTATTTTGAATAATATAGGCGAAGATATTATTAAAGAAAAAATTTTTGTTATGTCTTCACAGCGTATTCTTGATGCTGGAAAAGATATTCAAAATATAAATGGAATTGTTGCTAATGATGCCTCGGACAAATCAATGATTGACGCAGCAAAAAAGATTATCTAGATTTCTTGCCGTTACCTGACTTCATTGAAGTAAAGAATTCTTCATTAGTTTTGAATGATTTTAATCTATCAATTAAGAACTGAATGCCTTGAGCATCCTCCATCTCATCTAATATTTTTCTCAACACCCACATTCTTTGTAGCTCTTCATCCGAGGTAAGTAAATCTTCTCTTCTGGTACCTGAGCGTCTAATGTTGATTGCAGGGAATATTCTTTTTTCGGCAATTTTTCTTTCAAGATGAATTTCCATATTACCAGTTCCCTTGAACTCCTCGTAAATCACTTCGTCCATCTTGGAGCCAGTATCAACTAATGCGGTTGCTAATATAGTTAAGCTTCCACCTTCTTCAAGGTTTCTTGCAGCACCAAAAAATCTTTTAGGGCGCTCTAATGCATTTGAATCTACGCCTCCACTTAAGATTTTTCCTGATGCTGGTTGAACTGAGTTATATGCTCTTCCAAGTCTGGTAATTGAGTCTAAGAGTATTACAACATCTTTTTTGTGCTCAACGAGACGTTTAGCTTTTTCAATAACCATATTTGCAACCTGAACATGCCTAGTTGGCGGCTCATCAAATGTACTTGCAACGACCTCTCCTTTTACAGTTCTGGACATCTCGGTAACTTCTTCAGGTCTCTCATCTATAAGTAGAACTATAAGTTCTACTTCTGGGTTATTGCTTTTGATTGAGTGTGCAATGCTTTGGAGCATTAAAGTTTTACCTGCCTTAGGAGGAGAAACAATTAGTCCCCTTTGGCCTTTTCCAATTGGTGCAATTAGATCAATAATACGAGACGAAAGATCTTCATTTGAACCGCTTCCTTGCTCAAGAGATAATCTCTCATTGGGAAATAATGGTGTTAAGTTTTCAAAGAGAATTTTATTTTTTGTTCTCTTTGGCTCTTCTCCGTTAATAGTATCAACTTGAATAAGAGCAAAGTATCTTTCCTTGTCTTTAGGAGTTCTTATTTTTCCTGCTACTGAGTCCCCTTTTCTTAAATTAAATTTTCTAATTTGACTTGGAGAAACATAAATATCATCCTCTCCAGCACAGTAAGAACCTTCTGGTGACCTTAAAAAGCCAAATCCATCATTCAATATTTCTAAAACTCCTCCGCCATAAATATCAATCCCTTCAGAGGCTTTGAATTTAAAAATTTTAAATATTATTTCTTGTTTTTTAAGTCGGCCGACATCCTCTAGACCAAGTTCTGTGGCAATTTCAACCAATTCGCTTATTGGCTTGACTTTAATTTCAGTAAGGTTCATTTGATTTCCCTATAAATATAATGATGAACTGTTTTGATAAATTGGGTTGTTTGGATATTAAAAAATCTGAACTATAAAAATGATAAGTGTTTTTTGTTAAAGATGCAAAATAAATTAAGTTTTAAAGGACTTGATTAATAAATTCTTGTAGTTGTTGTTTTGTTAATGCTCCAATTTCAGTACCTACGGCTTCACCATCTTTAAAAAGCATTAAGGTTGGGATTGATCTGATACCATATTTAACAGCAGTATCTCTATTAGCATCTACATCCATTTTACATACTGTTAGTGAGGGGTTTTCATTAGCAATTTCTTGGACTGTCGGCGCTAGCTGCTTGCATGGCCCACACCATTCTGCCCAAAAGTCCACTAAAACTGGTTTATCAGAATTCAGAACGTCTGTTTGAAAATTATCTTGATTTACTATGTTAACGTTGCCCATTTAGTTTAACTCCTTGGAAATTTCTTTGGCTGCATATGTAAGAATTGCATCAGCCCCTGCTCGTTTAAAGCTTAAAAGTGATTCTAGCATAACTTTTTTTTCTAACAAGCCATTATCAATGGCTAGCATGATCATTGAATATTCTCCGCTAACTTGGTATGCAAATGTAGGTATTTTAAATGTTTCTTTAACTTTTGAGATTACATCTAAATAAGGCATTCCTGGCTTAATCATCACAATATCAGCACCCTCATTTATATCCATAGCTACCTCATGCAGAGCTTCATCAGAATTTGCTGTTAGCATTTGATAAGAAGATTTGGATTCTTTTCCAAGATTTGAAGCGGAGCCCACAGCATCTCTAAAAGGCCCATAAAAATTAGAGCTGAATTTTGCTGCATAAGAAAGTATGACAGTATTCTGAAAATTATTTTTTTCAAGGGCTTCTCTTATTGCTCCAACTCTACCATCCATCATGTCAGACGGCGCAAGTATGTCTGCTCCTGCTTTTGCAAGAGCTAAAGCTTGTTTTTCAAGAACTTCAATAGTTTCATCATTTAAAACATAATTGTTTTTTACTAAACCATCGTGACCATGAGATGTATAGGGATCAAGAGCAACATCAGCAATTATAATTATCTCTGGAAAATTCTTCTTAATAATTTTAATGGCTGAACAAGCTAAATTAGATTCATTGAATGATTCCTTGCCAAATTCATCTTTTTTCTCTTTATCAACAACTGGAAAAATAGCTACGCATTTTATTCCTAAATCAGCTATTTCTTTAATCTCATCAAGTAAAACATCCAACCCTACTCTAGAAATTCCTGGCATAGTAGAAACAGATTCATATCCATTAATGTCTTTGATAAAGATGGGTTGAATAAGATCATCTTTGCTCAATCTACTTTCTGCTGTTATATCTCTAAGGTATTTACTAGATCTTAATCGTCTAAGTCTTGTAGATGGGTATTTTCTTTCAAACATATTTAATCTGTAACTGCTCCAAGGCTTGCAGATTTTACACTCTTTGCATACTTAGACAAAACACCCTTTTTGGGAGGAAGTTTTGGGCATGTCCATTTAGCAAACCTATCATTTATCTCATCATCAGATAAGTTAAGACTCAACTCATCTTTATTGGCATCGATAGTAATTTCATCTCCATCTTCAATTATCGCTATTACTCCACCATCAGCTGCCTCTGGAGTTATGTGACCAACAACAAAACCATGAGTTCCTCCAGAAAATCTTCCATCTGTTATAAAAGCAACTTTATCACCTAAGCCTTGCCCCATAATTGCAGAGGTTGGCTTCAGCATTTCTCTCATACCAGGCCCACCTTTTGGTCCTTCATATCTAATAACGACAACATCACCAGCTGTTATTTTCTTTGATAGGATTGCTGCCACCCCATCTTCTTCGGAGTTAAAAACTCTTGCTCTACCAGTAAATGAAGTGCCCTCTTTGCCAGTAATTTTCGCAACCGCTCCCTCTTTTGCTAGGTTTCCATATAAGATTCTTAGATGGCTGTTTTCTTTAATAGGCTTATCAAAAGATCTTATTATTTCGTTATCTTTATATGGTTTTATATCTTTAAGGTTATCAGCTAAAGTCTTTCCCGTTACTGTGAGACAATTCCCATTAAGCAACCCCTTCTCTAACATAGTTTTCATTAAAGGCTGTATTCCTCCTGATGCATTCAACTCAGACATAAAATGCTTTCCAAAGGGCTTTAAATCAGCTAAAACTGGAGTTTTTTTACCTATTCTCGTGAAATCATCTAATGTAATTGTAACTCCAATCGCATCAGCCATAGCAATAATATGAAGGACTGCGTTAGTCGAACCACCTAATGCAATAACTATAGCGATAGCATTTTCAAACGCTGATTTAGTCATAATATCTGATGGTTTAATATCTTTTTCTAAAAGGTGCATAACCGCTTTCCCAGCATCATCGCAATCTTTTTTCTTATCATTAGAAACAGCATCTTGACTACTACTACCCGGGAGACTCATTCCAAGAGCCTCAATTGCAGAGGCCATAGTATTAGCTGTATACATACCTCCACATGACCCAGGACCTTTGACTGAAATTTTTTCTACGTGAATTAGCTCTTGTTCAGGAAGGTCGCCTTTTGAAAACTCACCAGTTTTTTCACAAACCGTTACATAATCTGTATTTTCTTCACTGGGTTTGATTGATCCCCCATATACAAATATTGATGGACGATTTAGTCTTGCCATGCCAATAATACAACCAGGCATATTTTTATCGCATCCTCCAATAGATATTACTCCGTCATAACCAAGGCAGCCAACTACAGTTTCTATAGAATCAGCAATAACTTCTCTTGAGACCAAAGAATATTTCATTCCCTGAGTTCCCATGGATATTCCATCTGAAACAGTTATGGTGTTAAAAAGAACACCCTTCCCATTATTGTTATTAATTGATGACTCAACAACTTCAGCTAATTCATTAATATGCATATTGCATGGCGTTACTTTTGCACCTGTCGATGCTATTCCTACAAGAGGTTTTTTAAAATCTTCAGAAGTAAAGCCTACGCCTCTTAACATTGATCTCGATGCAGATTGATTAGGGCCATCTACTAAATCTTTAGAGTATTTTCTATTCATTTTTTTAATTAACCTGATGCATAACTTAATGCTGCGTTTAAAAGTTTTCTTGTATATTCCTCTTTAGGATTATCAAAAACCTCACTAGCCGAACCTGCTTCTACAATTCTTCCTTGTTTCATAACAAAAATTTCATCAGACATGGATCTTATAACTTTTAAATCATGACTAATAAATAAATATGTTAGAGAGTATTCATCTTGCAAATCTTTTAGAAGTTTAATTACTTGAATTTGAATTGATCTATCTAGGGCAGATGTAGGCTCGTCAAGTATCATAAATGCTGGACTCATAATCAATGATCTTGCTATAGCAATTCTTTGCCTTTGACCTCCTGAAAATTCATGAGGGTATTTAGACTTCTGTGATGGATTAATTCCTACATCATTTAATACCTTGTCGATCCTTTGATTTTTTTCTTCTTTTGAATAAGAAAAATGAACTCCCAAGCCCTCTCCTACAATCTCTCCGATAGTCATTCTTGGTGATAGTGATCCATATGGATCTTGAAATACTATTTGAATATCTTTTTTAAGGTTTTTAGATTCTTGTGCTGAATTTATACTTATATCTTTCCCGTCGTATATGATGCTGCCCTCAAAAGGGATGAGGTTTGCAATTGCTCTTCCAAGAGTAGATTTGCCTGAACCAGATTCGCCTACTAAGCCAATTGTAGAATTTGCTTTTATAGAAAAAGATATATCTTTCACAGCATGAAACCTATCTTTTTT
>Ga0181597_10002820_pt1 | contig 18550 bp, 16 predicted proteins | sample 041ome_5_FD_148647 | JGI IMG/M metagenome (GOLD analysis project Ga0181597, IMG submission 148647) | Coastal salt marsh microbial communities from the Groves Creek Marsh, Skidaway Island, Georgia - 041403US metaG (spades assembly) | ecosystem: Environmental > Aquatic > Marine > Intertidal zone... | reverse complement strand
CGCAAGCGATTGATCCGATCAATCAACACCAAATTGTCATTGACGACCACGCCTGCACAAGCGGTGATACCCATGATCGAGAACAGGCTCACCTGCCATCCGAGGATCATGTGACCGAATATGGCGCCCATCACGCCAAAGGGTACCGCGGTAAGCACCAGAACGGGTTGCCAGTAAGAGCGAAACACGACCGCCATCAACGCATAAATAACCATCATGGCTAGCGCCATCAATTTGACTGTAGCCTGCCTGAACTCGATTTCCTCCTGCAATTCACCGTCCAGATTCACAAATAGATCAGGGTACTGTTGCTGCCACTTGGGCAGGAATTCCCGGAATACCGATTCGACAATGGCTCTCGGGGCGGGGCCATCCGCCTCCACATCCGCGTCAAACTCAAGGGTGCGGAGCCGATCCAGACGCTCAAGCTTCTGGTATCCCGGCTCGAGTCGATAGGTGGCAACCGCCTCAAACGGGACTTCACCACCGCCGGGGGCGCGGATATACATATCATTCAGGTTCGCGATTGCGAGCCGCTCAGATTCGGGGTATCGCACCATGACCTTGACATCCTCGCGACCGCGAGGAATCCGCTGTGCTTCCGCACCGTAGAACGCTTGCCTGACCTGCCTCGCCAAGTCAGCCAGTGATATCCCCAAAGTCTCTGCCGCGGGTTTAAGCTCCAAGACCAACTCGTCCCGGGGGCTGTCGAAGCTATCCGATACATCGAAAACGCCGGGATAGGACAACAGTGCCTCCCTGACATCGACCGACATCGCCTCCAGGTCTTTGACATTTCGCGACGCCAGTACGAGTCGAATGGGCTTGCCCGGGTCGCGAATGGTGTAATCCATGCGCACTTCCTTGGCCTCGGCCAAGTCGCCGGAGTCTCTTCTGAGTTGTTGGGCAATAGCCTCAGTATCGACACCCTCGTAGATCGTCTGGACGAAAACTTCTACCGCATTTTCATTGGCGCGACCAAAAATACCGCCGACAGCAGGAACCTCTCGATACTCCGGACGCGCATTCCACTCGGCTTTGAGCGCCTCGGCTGCACCAACAACGCGGGCCATCACCTGTTCAGATACAGAAAAGGAGCCGCCCTCGGGCATGGTGATTTCGACTTCAACAAAATCCGAATTGATTCGCGGAAAGAAAGCGGATCGCAGCCAGCCGCCGCCATACAGCGCCAGGCTGAAACTCAACATCACCAAAAAGAACCCGGCAACGTACAGGTGTTGTTTCAGCGTCCATGCCAAAAAAGGCCGGTAACGGTGTTTGGCGACAGACATCAGCCAATCTGCACAACGATGCCGGTACCCTTCCATTTGCCTTAGAAAAGCCACGGTTGAGGGCTTCTCCGGCCCGAGGTTTGAGAGATGCGCAGGCAAAATCCAGAAGCACTCGACCAGGGAAAACATGAGCACCAGTAAAACAACAATGGGGATTCCCTTGGCGGCATGCGCCCATTCGCCGGGCATAAACAACATTGGCGCAAAGAACACCATTGTGCTGATCACCGCGAACAAAACGGGTTTGAATACGTCTTTGACGCCAAACAAAGCGCCCGCGTCACCCGTCACACCCTTCATTTGCGTTGTGTGAATGGATTCCCCGACGATAATCGCGTCGTCCACCACGATGCCCAGAACCAGCAAAAACGCAAACAGCGAAATCATGTTGAGACCAACACCGGTGTAAGGCAGGAGAAAAAACGCGCCGAGAAAGGCCACCGCAATGCCCGCCGAGACCCAAATGGCCACTGCGGGTCTGAGAAAAAGGACCAAGACCAAAAATACCAGCACCAACCCACCAAACCCGTTCTTCAACAGCGTCTCCACCCTGCCTTTAAACGGCACCGCTGCGTCGCGCCAAAAGGTGAGTGTCGCGCCCTCTGGCAGATTCGGCGTTTGCTCGGCAACCCAATCGGTAATCACCCGGGAGGACTGCACCACATCCGGATGAGTGGTGACGTAGGCATACAAACCGTGACCGGGCAAGCCGTTAAACCGGCTCAAGGTATCGACATCCTCAAAGCCGTCCTCGATAGTCGCAACCTCACCGAGATAGACCTGCGTACCATCACGGGCCGTCAGGACAACAATCTGCTCGAAGTCCTCGCGATCATAGGCCTGCCCTCGAGTTTGAACGCGAATATCTCCGTCCTGACCCTTAATGGCGCCCGCGGGCAAATTCACAGAGGCGGCTCGGATCGCGCCGACGACATCATCAAAAGACAGGTTATAGCGTCTTAGGTCAATCTCTGACACGTTCACCGACAATTCGTAGCGGCGAGGCGATACCAGGTCGACCACCGAGATCCAGGGTTGCCGGGCCAGATCATCTCTGAGCGTTTCGCCAAGCTCCTTCAACTCCCACTCGTCCAAGTCCCCCGCCAGCTGCACGATGCCCAGCATGTGCTTGTAAACCAGCTCGGTCACCACGGGACGTTCGGCGTCGGTAGGGAAGGTGGTAATCGCGTCTACGCGGGTCTTGATCTCATTGGTCAGACGTTGAGTAGGAAAGTCGGGAAAGGTCTCAACGATGACCTGACCCAAACCGTCGGAGGCCGTAGAGCGAATTTCTTTGATACCGTCGAGGTCGTGAATGGCCTCCTCTATGCGCACACAGATTTGCTCCTCCACTTCCCTCGGACTCGCACCGGGAAAGGGCATGGAGATACTGATACGATCGATAACTGGGGTGGGGAAAAACTGCTTGTCGAGCCCCGGAATGTTGTACAACCCCCCGATGATGAGCACCACCATCAGCAAATTGGCGGCAATCGGATTGGATATGAACCAGCCCAGCAGACCCGGCTTATCAGCCACTGGTCGGCCTCATTTCAGCTATTTCAATCGCGGCGCCGGCGGTCAACTGGCTGCTTTGCTCTGCGACAATCTGGAGACCTGCTTCGACGCCGCGGACCCATACCCTATCCTGCTCCCGACGGAGCAATTCGACTGCAAGTCGCTCTAACCGGCTGTTCTCGTTAACCCAAAGCACCGTATTGTCCCCACGCAAAGCAGTTGCGGGCAGCTCCACTGACGCTGTTATCGGCTTGCCGCTGATACTAGCTTCGACAAACAGACCCGGGGTCAGCGGCGGCCTCCGGGACTCACTGCCACCAAAAGGATCCCTCACCTCAGCAATGGCAAAAGTAACCCGACTGTCGCGGTCAATACTGGCTTCGACGCGCGTGATCTTACCCTCCCATTGCCAGCGCTCACCGCCGAAGCGCGTGCTCAACGTCACCGCGGGGTAGTCCACTACAGAGGTTTCAAACAGTGGCAGTTCGAGTAAGGCCAGCTGAGAGTTGCTGATCGGCAAATGAATCTCTACGCGATCTGTGGCGTAGATTTGCGCCAAGACCGAACCCGGCGCAACAAACTGCCCGAGATCAACTAATTTTTTCTCCAAACGTCCATCAAATGGTGCGCGAACCGACGTGCGCTCCAGCGCCAATTTAGCGGCAGCGACATCGGCTTTAGCAGCTGCCAGTGACGCCTCCGCGGCACGAAGCTGAGGCTTGCGCAGAAACAAATCATTTGCCTCGCTGGTGCCCAAATCACGCCACTCACGCTGCGCCTGTAAATTTCGGCCACGCTCCTCTGCCACACGTTGCGCCGCCGCCGCTTCCTGGGCCTCAGCACGCGCAATCGCAAACTGATAGTCCGCTTTCTCCAGTTCCAGCAGTACATCGCCCGCCTTGAAAAAGCGCCCATCCAAGAATAGGTCACTGACACGCTCGACTTTGCCACTCACCTGCGCTACCAGATCCACTCGGCGAACGGGTTCGACAGTGCCCTGGGTGCTGACAGAAATACTGTGGTCAGAGGGCTCTGCCAAAATAACCTCCACGAGGGGGCGCCGGGGTTCGGGCAGTTCTGTTGGCTGCGTCGCAGGCTTACCCACCAGCACAAAAAAACAGACAGCCAACCCCGCTATAGTAAACAGCGCCGAGCCAAGCAATCTGCGTCGCGTTAGACGACTCGATGTAGCGCTGGTATCAGGCATCGCTGAATCATTACTCTTCCTGGTGTGGAGGCAGTCGGGCCGCTACTACCTATTTTCTACCCGCCCGTCATAAAAACTGCGGAGGCGCTTGCACCGGTGGTGGCATCGCATCACCGCACGTGACGCATGAGGCCGCGGAGTTTAGCGGTTTACGCGCCAAAGAGGTATTCGGGCCATTGTGCAAAGCTACCAATCGCTCCAACTTGAACTGTCTGACTTTCGGGGTTTACACAAATTCTGCAAGCGCAACGCAACGGTAGCTATGCTTCCGGAACCTTTCCCCGCAGAAAATGCGCTGCATCGCAGGCCTTTAGGAGCAGCACCGGCTAAAAACCTAACAGATATGCAAAATTCCCATGCTACCGCTCTCTTTTTAGAGGGCGGATTCTAATTTTCGCCGCCACAATCCGCCCTGTTGTAGCTCAACACTACTAGGAGAAACGTAATGGCAGAAGCCAAGAGAAAAGTAGCACCCAAAGCAGCCGCAAAAAAAGCCGCTGTGAAGAAAGCTCCCGCCAAGGCCAAAAAGGCCCCAGCGAAGAAAAAGCCGGCAGCAAAAACCCGAGCCAAGGCCAGCACCAAAGCCAAAACCCGGGCGCGACCCAAAGCCATCGATACCGGCCGTAATGCCCTTCTCGCCGGACTCGGCGTCTATGGCAAGGCCTACGATCAGGTACTTGAGCAATTCTCAACCCTGCAGGAGCAGGTAGACGAAGCGCAAAGCCGACTGACGGAGCGCCGCAAGCAGGCAGAGGAACTCTATAAATCACTGATCAAGCGTGGCACGGCAGTGGAAAAAGACGCGCTGAAGGCCCTCGCTGATCTTGAGCTGGATTCTCTTGCAGACCGTTCAAAGCTTGAGGCGCAGATGAAGAAAGCCAAGGCTCGCTTTGAAGATTTGAGAGTAAAGTTCGGTAAGGCAGCGTAATCAACCATCCGGTCCGGATTATTTTGGGGGAGCTTAGGCTCCCCTTTTTTATTACTCCGCCCAATGCCAAGAGTCGGCGTTCTTGGCCACACGACCTTCGCGGCGGGCCTTGATTCCCTCCGCTACGCGGAGAGAGCGAGTGACATGAGTAACATCGCCCCTTTTGTGCAAGGGTGCTTGCCGCCCCATCGCGTTACAATTACCGGCAATGAAAACGGCACAGCGCATTCTTCTGACCGCGACACACCTGTTCAATAGGCAAGGTGAGCGCAACGTCACGGCCAATGATATTGCGTTAGAGCTGGATATGAGTCCGGGCAACCTGTACTACCACTTCAAGGGCAAAGACGGAATCGTTTCGGCGCTTTTCGCCGATTACTATCGAGAGCTGGCAAGTCTGTTGGCCACTCCCCTGATCACCGAGGAGTTTTTGGATCAGAGCAACCCGCTGGAACGCAGCTGGCTATTTTTAAGCGTACTGCTAGAGGTGATGTACAAACATCGCTTTCTGTATCTCAATCAGAGCGATCTAATGCAGCGCTATCCCGAAATAGACAGAGGTATGCGCCGCCTGATGGCGCTGAAACGGCGTGCCGCAGCCCGATTGGCGACAGACTTACTCGCGTCAGCCGACGTCGTCCCGCCGACCTCGCGGCTGCAACATATTGCCGATAGCATGGCGATGACGCTGATGTATTGGTTCAGCTTCGAGCAATTTACGGGCCAATCGCTGGGTGCCCAGCAATCTATTCACCGGGCCGTGCTGCAAGCGCTGTCGCACTGTGCACCGTATTTGGCTGAAAAACAGGGCGAATTTTTTGCAGAATGTGAACTAATCAATACCCGATTACTCGAAAAGTCGCCTTCATGAGGTACTATTCAATATGTATTTGCGCAATTTCTGTCTAGACTGACGCAGGTGCGCACGCTTGCAGATAAATCACATTAAAAAGATGGAGTGAAAACATGACTATTGCCGTAGGAGATTGCATCCCCAATTGCACCCTGTCCGTCATGGGTAGTGAGGGTCCAGCGCCGGTTTCTACCGCAGACCTCTTCAATAACAATAAGATCCTGATGTTTGCCGTGCCGGGCGCGTTTACGCCAGGGTGTTCCATGACGCATTTACCCGGCTACGTAGTCAACGCTGACAAGATTAAAGAAATGGGTGTCGACGGCATTATCTGTCTGTCCGTCAACGACGCTTTCGTAATGCACGCCTGGGGTGAGGCACAAAACGCCAATGACTCCATAGTGATGCTTGCTGATGGCAACGGAGAGTTCACCATGGCCCTCGGCCTTGAAATGGATGCATCCGGCTTTGGTATGGCGACGCGCAGCCAGCGCTACGCGCTGATTGCCGAAGATGGCAAGATCACCCATCTTAATATTGAGGACGGCCCAGGTGTCGACGTCAGCTCCGCCGAGACGATGATGGCGCTCTTGTAACACCTGATAACACTCCGCATCGGGCCACCGTTCGTTGCGGAGTGCGGCTTCTCGCAGCACTTACCTGACCACACTGACCAACACCGAGGTCCCTTCCCCCTAACCGCCCAGCCAACAAAAGCGGTCAGGTGAGCCTGACCCACAGAATTACGGCGATGATCATGGCGCCAATCAAATTCAGCAGTAACCCCTCTCTTACCATTCTGTGAATAGGAAGCTCTCCAGTACCAAACACCACGGCATTCGGCGCAGTGGCAACGGGGAGCATAAAAGCGCAACTCGCACTCATAGCGGCAGGCACCATCAGCCACAGTGGATCCACGTTCACCGCTATCGCGACTGCTGCCAGTACGGGCATCAACAAAGCTGTGGTTGCAGTATTGGAGGTGGCTTCGGTAAGAAACGTCACCGCCAAAGCCATGACAATCATCATCACGAAAACGGGCAATAGGGCTAGCTGCGTCAGCGCCTCCCCTACTTCAGCACTCAAGCCTGAAGCCACAAATCCTCGGGCCAAGCAAATACCACCGCCAAAAAGCAGCAGCACACCCCAGGGAATTTCATTAGCCTGGCGCCATTCAATCAGCGGCGCTCCTTCACTGTCCCGGACAATAAACAGCGCCAACACGGCAACAAGTGCTACGGAGGCATCATTGGCAGCGGGCAGATTCACCCACTGTTGCCAACCGCCAAAAGGTTCCGCGCGCGTTATCCAGGCAAGCGCGGTGAGGGCAAAAATCACGAGAACCCGTCTTTCAGCGCTTCGCCAAGGACCCACTACCGGCAAGGTGATATTGAGTTCAGAGGGCAAGTCTCGAGTGACCCACCACCACGCAGCGGGAAGTAATAGCGCTATGACCGGTAACCCCCATGACATCCACTGACCAAAACTGATTATCTCGTTGGTCGTAGCCTCGTACACTTGGATAGCGATCAGATTGGGCGGGGTGCCAATAGGCGTTCCCAAACCGCCAATACTGCAGGACCAAGCCAGACCCAACAGCAAAGGCACCGCCAGACGCTGGCGATCAGAACAAGATGCCAATACTGCCAGTGCTACAGGCATGAGCATCAATGCTGATGCAGTATTGGAAATCCACATGCTCAGCAAGGCGCCGGCCAACATAAAACCTAATACCAGTCGGCGCGGGTTATGCCCCCCCACCAGATTAACTACACTCAAAGCAATGCGATGGTGCGCCCCTGTACTCTCCATGCCGCGTGACAGCAAAAACCCACCCATCAATAATATAATCAGTGGCGAGCCCACTGACGCTCCCACTTGATCTACCGTCAAGATGCCAGTTGCCGGTAAAACGGCGATCGGCAGTAACGAGGTGACCGGGATGGGGATCGGCTCGAAAATCCACCACATCATGCACAGCCATCCGAGAACGGCCGTGATAACGATTGACGGGCCATAGTCAAATGACAGGAGCATCAGGCTCAGTAAGAGACCCGTGGTCAAGCCCGGCCAAACCGATCTTCTCGGATCAAGGTAGGTCATTGCGTTCATCTGCTGTATGCTCGCTCACCCTGCGCCCTTGTGTAAACTCCCCGCATGTCCAGAATGTCTGACTCAGAACTGATCGACGGATTTGGTCGAAAGATCTCCTATCTGAGGCTGTCTATTACCGATCGATGTGATTTTCGATGCCAATACTGCATGGCAGAAACCATGCAATTCCTGCCTCGGTCGGAGGTGCTCTCGATTGAGGAGTTACTCCGCGTCGCCCGTCTCTTCACCGAGCTGGGTGTGCGAAAAATACGGGTAACAGGTGGCGAACCTCTGGTGCGCAACGGCGCAATGGATCTTTTCAGAGGACTGGGGGCGTTACCCAATCTCACAACGCTAGCAGTCACAACCAATGGCAGCCAACTGGCCGGCACTGCGCAATCGCTGAAAGACGCGGGCGTGCGGTCGATCAATATCAGTCTGGACAGTCTGCGTGCGGAACGCTTTCGGGAGATTACCCGAGTGGGCGACTTGAACACCGTGTTGCGCGGCGTTGAAGCGGCAGTGGCGGCGGGATTCGACCGCATCCGTCTCAATACCGTGGTGTTGGACGGCCTAAATCAGGATGAGGCGCTATCTCTTGCCCAATTCGCCATCGAAAAGCGCATTCACATCGCGTTTATCGAGGAAATGCCCCTGGGCCAGGTTACGGTCGGTGGTAAAGCCCTCGCTTACGTTTCATCCGAGACGCTTTTGAAAGCGCTCGGTAATCACTACTCGCTGGAACCGCTACCCAGTAAGGACCTCGCGGGGCCCTCGAGGGACTTCCTGATCAGTGGCACACAGACCGAGCTGGGTTTTATCTCACCGCACAGCGACAACTTTTGCAGTAGCTGCAATCGACTTCGAATCAGCGCTGAAGGCCGCCTGCTGATGTGTCTTGGCAACGAGGAGTCAATTGATATGCGCGCCTTACTTCGATCGGGATGTTCCGATGAGCGGATCAAAAGCACTATTATTGAGAGTCTCGCATTGAAGCCCGAGCGGCATGTCTTCGACCGTCCCGAAGAGCCGCAAATCGTTCGCTTTATGAACGCCACTGGCGGCTGACGCCACAAATCTGAGAAAAACGCTTTGTCTACTTCTGATTATCCAGCTCTCGATGAGTTAAACACCATTCAGGCAGCTTTTGAGGCGGCCGGCTATATCTGCACAACGCGTATTGCCACCGTGATCAAGTTGGCGGCTGCGCTGGAAAAGCCAGTGCTGATTGAAGGCCCCCCCGGCGTCGGAAAAACAGAATTAGCTAAGACCTGTGCACAAGTTGTCCATCGACCTTTGGTAAGACTCCAGTGCTACGAGGGACTTGACGAAAGCAAAGCTCTATACGAATGGAAATACGGCAAGCAATTGCTGTACACGCAGCTACTGAAGGAGCAGCTGGGGGATATCCTTGATGGTGCCAAAGGACTGTCAGAATCGATGGATCGGCTGCACCAATTTGGCGACGTTTTTTACTCGGAGGCTTTTCTCGAACCTCGACCGTTACTAAAAGCCATGGGGGCCAAGGCGGGCAGCGTCTTGCTTATTGACGAGATCGACAAGGCGGATTTCGAATTTGAGTCACTGCTGCTTGAGGTCCTGTCTGATTTTCAGGTGTCCGTCCCAGAGTTGGGCACGATAAACGCCGAATCCAAACCGCTCGTATTTCTGACCAGTAACGACACTCGAGACCTTTCAGATGCACTCAAGCGACGCTGTCTGCACCTACATATTCCTTTTCCTACGGTGGAACTAGAGGCAAGAATTGTGGCAAGCCGAGTGCCAGATCTCAGTCAATCTCTGACCGATCAGTTGGTACGCTTCGTCCATGCCGTCCGCGCTCTGGATCTAAAAAAAGCGCCGGCAATTTCAGAAACGATCGACTGGGCCAAGAGCCTCATACTACTTCACGCTAAAGACCTCGAAGGCGGCTTGGTACTAGACACATTAAATGTGCTGCTCAAATACGAAGAAGACATCAAGATTGCCGAGGGCCAGCTACCGAAACTGATGGCCTCCGCCGCAGCCTAGGCCATACCGTTGACCGACCCTGAAAGACACCCGGTCGCGCACAGCGCCAGTAGCGACCAGTTGCTGACCTTTATTCAGTTCCTTCGCGGCAAAAAAATTCCGGTGTCTCCCGCGGACACCCTCGACGCCATCGAGGCAGCAGAGCTCCTTGGCTATAGCGACAGAAACTTACTCAAAAACGGGTTGGCAGCGACGCTGGCGAAATCAAGCCATGAACTCACCACCTTCGAAAACGCGTTTGACGATTACTTTCAGCTCGCGTCCAACACGCCCGCCGGTGCCTCGGCGAGCGAGGAGCCGTTCGGGCAACCAGAAGCTTCGCAAAACCTATCTCCTTTAGAGGGCAATATTCCGCCCCAGAATAGCGCCGACCCACTCGAAGGCTTGCGCGGAAATGCACTTTTCGACGCGCTTGAATCTCAGGACAAGAGCGCTTTGTCAGTGGCTATCGAGACAGCCGCAGCAGATGTCAAAGTTGATGAAATCTCTCTGTTTACACAGCGCGGGCAATACGTCAGAAAAATACTGGATGCACTGGGAGATGAAGCGCTTCGGGCAGCGGCGATTGAGTTTGAGCAGAGCGAACCCGCAGCATTTGAAGCCGTACAGGCTTTACGAGAGCAGCTGCGCGAACGGGTCCGGGACAGGGTGGAACGAGCCTATCTGATTCATGCCAGCGCGCAAACTGAGGATCTTTTGGACGATTCTCTGGCAAAGCTTAAATTAGGGAACATCGATCACAGCCAAATGGCGCGCTTAAAGCGCCTGATGGAACGCATGGCACGAAAGCTTGCAGCGCGACATGGTCGACGAAGACGGCAGTACCGACGCGGCAAACTTCACGTCGGCGAAACTATCAGAAAAGCCGTCGCCACTGATGGGATACCGTTTCAACCCAAGTGGCGCAAAATTGAACGAAAGCGGCCCCAGATAATGGCCATCTGCGACGTGAGTGGTTCGGTGGCTGCATACGCCAAATTTCTGTTGATGTTTATCTATGCATTGCAGGATGTGTTGCCCCGAACACGGACTTTTGCTTTTTCTGCGGCATTGGGCGAGGTCAGTGACTTGTTTGATACGTTGCCCGTTGAGGAAGCCATTGAGAAAGTGAATCTTAAATACGGTGGGGCAACTGACTACGGACGCGCGCTGAATGACTTCAGCGAATTAGCGCTGGCGGAGGTCAATCAGGCTACGACCCTCATCGTTCTTGGCGATGCACGTAACAACCAGGCGGACCCCAGGCTGGATCTGCTCTCTGAAATGAAAGCAAGGGCTAAAAAAGTCATTTGGTTAAATCCCGAATCCGCGCGCTTGTGGGGCACGGGAGATTCAGAAATGTTGCGCGTCAAGCGCCACTGCGATGTCGTCAAAGAGTGCAACAGCCTCAACCAATTGGCTCGCATCATTGACCAACTCCTCTCAGACAGACGGTAAATGCCACGTCCGTCATCTCGCTCATGACTGAGCCTCAGTCCTGCAATTTGAATGACGGTGCCGTGCGATCGGGCACTGGATCGCTGGCAAGCTTTAGCTTCAAGCGCAGATTGTTCTGGGAATCAGCATTACGCAGGGCGTCCTCCTCAGAAATGACGCCCGCCTGACACAACTCCAATAACGCCATATCAAAAGTCTTCATGCCACGATCCTTGGATTTCTCCATGATCTCTTTTAGGGCACCAATATCTCCGCGCAATATCAGCTCTCTCACGGTGGGAGACCCCAGCATCACCTCTATCGCGGCGCTCCTGCCACCCGTTTTATTGGGAATCAGTCGCTGCGAAACAAATGCCTGCAGATTGAGGGACAAGTCCATCAGTAACTGCTGGCGTTTCTCCTCTGGGAAAAAATTGATAATGCGATCCAGCGCCTGATTGGCATTATTGGCGTGCAATGTGGAAATACAAAGGTGCCCAGTTTCCGCAAATGCCAGGGCGTGCTCCATCGTCTCTCTGTCCCTTATCTCGCCAATCAGGATCACGTCCGGCGCCTGACGCAGTGTGTTTTTTAGCGCGTTGTGCCAATTGCGCGTATCTACGCCCACTTCCCGCTGATTAATGATGGACTTCTTGTGCTCGTGAACGAATTCCACCGGATCCTCGATGGTCACGATATGACCACTGGCCTGAGAATTACGATAATCGATCATTGCCGCCAGTGAAGTGGTTTTTCCCGAGCCGGTGGCGCCAACGAAGAGTATCAATCCGCGTTTTTGCATGATGAGCTCTGTCAGGACCTCGGGCAGGCCGAGCTCATGCCACTGCGGAATTTCAGAGACGATAAACCGCGCAACGATGCTCACCTCGTTACGCTGCCTGAAGATATTGACGCGAAATCGCCCGGTGCCGGGTAAAAACAGCGCCAGGTTCATCTCCAGTTCTCGGGAAAACTCCTCGCGTTGAGCGTCATCCATGATTTCGTCGGCGATGGCCGCGACCTCACCTGGGGCCAACATATCGGGCGCAATGGTTTTTAGCGCACCCGCAAACTTCGCGCACGGGGGCGCACCCGTCGATAAAAAAAGATCAGAGCCTTTACCTTCGGCAAGAATTCTTAGCCATTCATAGATTCGCATCGCCAAAACACCTCCTTGTGCTTGCGCGGTAGCGTTCCGTTAACCGAAACCGCGGACCGTTGCGCCTCTGTACGATAAGCCGTTCGCACCGTACACTCCGCACCAATTTAACCCCTGACGCGGGCTTTCGCCTAGCGCGATTGCCGTCAATTCATCACATGGGAGGAGAGCCGTGTCGAAACATGCTTCGGTTTTCCGACGGGTTCTGGAGAAAAACCCCACGCTGCTGCTGCAGGTCCGACGGGGAGTGGAGAAAGAAAGCCTCAGGGTTACTTCAAGTCAGGCGACATTGGCACAAACGCCCCACCCCGTTGCGCTCGGCTCCGCGCTGACGCACCCCTACATCACCACAGACTACTCAGAGGCGCTTCTGGAATTCATTACGCCGGTCTCTGCTTCTATATCTGCCACTGAACAAGCGCTGGCTAACATCCACCGCTTCACGGCTCAGCAGCTAGACAACGAGTTTCTCTGGAATGCCAGTATGCCTTGTATAGTCAACGGCGACGCCGGTATTCCCATTGCTTCTTTTGGCCCCTCAAACGTCGGCCAAATGAAGCGGGTTTACCGAAATGGCCTGAGCGTGCGCTACGGCCGCAAAATGCAGGCTATTGCGGGAATCCACTACAACTTTTCATTGCCCGATGCGTTTTGGCAGTCAGCGCGTGAGGCGGCGGGCCAGCAACATGGCGCCACGCAGTTTCAAACAGAGGGCTACCTTGCCCTGATCCGCAATTTTTTCTCCCGAGTGTGGCTGCTACTGTATTTACTGGGTGCCTCACCGGCAGTTTGCGCAAGTTTCATTCAGGGCAATCGTTCACATCCCCTTAAGCCTATTGGGGCAGATCATCACAGTTACTACCTGCCTTTTTCCACCTCGCTGCGCATGGGTGATTTGGGTTACACCAGCAATGCACAAGCGCGCATGAACGTCTGTTACAACGACATCGACCAGTACATTTCGACGCTGAGGGAAGCGATTCTGACGCCGCATCCCGCCTACGAATCCTTCGTGCAAATGGACAACGGCGAGCGAGCGCAGCTCAATACTGCGCTACTGCAAATTGAGAACGAGTACTACAGCCCGATTCGGCCCAAACGCGTCACACAAAGCGGGGAAGCGCCAATAGTCGCGTTGGCGCAAAGGGGCGTCGAGTACGTCGAGGTGCGATGCGTTGATATCAATCCGTTCATCCCCTTTGGCATTGACGCCGGCACCATGCGTTTACTGGACTTATTCCTGCTGGCCTGCCTGATCGACGACAGCCCACTTTGCGATGAATCGGGCCAACAGAGAAACGCCATCAATCTGCAACGAATGGTCAACACGGGTCGAGAACCGGGTCTAACACTCTTATCCGATGACTGCAGAGAGGTCACTGTTGCAAAGCTTGCAGAACCGATTCTGGAACGAATGATGGAAATCGCGGCTTGGTATGACGCCACTGATACTAAGAAGACCTATCAGGCAGTGGTCAAAGATGCGCGAGAAAAATTGGCGGATCCGGCGCTGACGCTTTCGGCGCGAATGCTAAAAGAAATAGAAGACAGCGGACAAAGCTTCTGGCAGTTGGTGCAACAGTACTCTCGCCGTTGGCACGCTGAACATCTCGCTCATCCGCTGGAAGCACAAACACTTGCGCAGTTGCGTGACGAAGCACAGGCCTCAGTCAGACACCAATCGGAGATAGAAGCGCGGGACACGCAAAGCTTTGATGACTACCTGGCGGAGTTCTACCGACAGTACGCGAACGATTGAACGAGACCCCAGAAGAACCGCATTAAAAAAGCGCTCCTCGGGAGCGCTTCTCGTGGCCACTGATGTTAGGGCTCGTGTCGCCACAAGCCGGTTAGGCACTCAGAGTGCGATGTCCACTGCGTAAGAGACTACAAACCTCACCTGATCGTTCGAATACTGTTGGGGATCAGCCGCCACCCCTTTAACGTCTGTATCGGAGATCATAAAGGTGAAGCCGCCCTTTGAAAGGGTTACGTTATAGTCATAGTAACCCTCCGCGTTACCATTAAACGCCTCGGCAAAGTCACCGTCGTGGTGCCCCACGTGCAATCCGATCGCTATGCCGTTACCAATCTCAAAGCCGTAGTCGAGAGACAGATAATGGGCTTCGCCAAAACCGAAGTCCTGCCCCTCAGCCTCATCTGCCTCGGTATTGGCCAGCACATTAAGCTTGGCGCTGAAGCCTCCAATACCGACACCTAAGTAGACTTCACCAAAATCAAACTCCGCTTCTTTGTCGTAGTTGTAATAGAGATAGCCCACGTCCCAGCCAATCGCGCCAGTGTCGAAGGCGAAGCCCGCGTAAATGTCGTGCTCGTAGGAATATGCGTCTGGTGATCCGTAGTTAACGTTTGACGCCCAAGTCCCCACATAGAAACCACTGTCTGACGCGTAGTCGATACCGCCCTGAACCGCAGCCTCGTTTTCTGTCTGGGTCAATCCTCGCCAAACGTAGTTACTGGTCATTGCCGCGTTTGCCGACCACTCCCCGGCTTGGGAAGAGGAAGCAAATGCGCAGGTAAAAGCCGCGGGTAACAAGATTGCGGCGAGCTTGTTGTGGGAAGTAGCAGTTTTCATAAGAGCTCCTCGTGATGTCATAAAATCGACCGACACAGCGAATAACGGACCTGGAATTACTGTGTTGGCGAACCTTTGCTCGATCGTGTCTGTGCAAAAGGCGGGCCAAAATCTATAACACACTGTTACTCATGCATTTTTTTTACTTTTTCAAGATTTTTTTGTGCGCGCAGTGAGGTGTAGAACACCTCTCGGGCAGCCTGCGCGCCAAATGAGTGCGCGATTGCACAAAGTTAGCGCAGGCTTGCCCTCTAAAGCCCGTGCCGGCGGCGCTGGAAACTGGTGTGGCATACCGAAGCTAATCCAGTGGCCCACTCGATGACGTAGACCAGAATGAATTGCAAAGAGGTTTCATCCATGTTCAAGCGGTACCCAAATGCTGGAAGACTGGCCCCGAGCCTGGTGCTGAGTGCCCTGTTGATAGCACCCGAGCTTTCTGCCAATACAGTGAATTGCGAGGCCATCGCCGCCGAGACCGTCAGCGAATTGAAAGCAGGCGCAGCTGGCTGGTGGTCAGAAGACGGGGAAAGATTGGCAGGTATGGCGGCGGCGGCGGCTTGCTTCAAGACTCAAGCGAATCTTGCGCAGTCCGTAACTGACACGCCCCCCGGGCAGGCGGCGAGGGAGCCCTCGCAGGGAGAGGCTACTGAGTTTATGGGATTGGAAGTGCGTCCCTTGAGCGGGCCGCCCAGTCGCAAACCTTACGAGCGGACGCGGGATTGACAAGAAGCGCTGGGGTGAAGTGTTGACTTCACCCCGAGCAGTGAATCGATTCAGCTTTTAATGTGGCCGGTTGCGCGCCTAGCTATCCTCGCGAGGTACCACTGCGATCAATTCGACATCGAACAGCAGGGTGGCATTCGGTCCAATCATTTGGCCGGCGCCGCCCTCTCCATAACCCAGCTCAGGGGGAATAATGAATTTGAACTTGGCGCCGGGCTTCATCAGTTGTAACCCTTCGGTCCAACCCGGAATCACCTGAGTAAGACCAAAAGTGACGGTTTGACCCCGTTCGAAACTGCTATCGAAAACTGTACCGTCAATGAGGCGCCCCTCGTAGTGCACCTCTACCGAATCGGCAGCAACCGGGTTGTCGCCCTCTCCTGCCTCCACCACGATGTACTGCAGGCCGGATTCAGTAGTTTGCACTTCACCCCTGGCACTTAACTCTTCCATGTGGGCTCTCCCCGCCTCAAGATTAGACTGTGCGAGCGCCGTGCGCTCTGCTTCAGCTTCTGCTTGACGACGCTCTTGGAACGCCGTCATTTCTGCATCAATTTCTTCCGTCGTGAGCTGAGGTTCGGCGCCCGTCATGGCATCCTCCAAACCCGCGGCGTAGGCTGCGACATCTATGGTCATGGCATCGGCAGCCATTCTCTCGCCCATGCGCAATCCAATGCCGTAGCTCAGACGCGCGTCGGTAGACTCCAGCGATACCGCTTCTTCCTCGGTGTTGGCGCCGCAGCCCAGAACCAGAGTAACGGACAGTGCCACTGCGGTCAGGCCCGTTCGAGTCTTGGGAGTACTCATATCAACTGCTCTCTCTGCAAAGTTTCGGACGGCGGATGTTACGTGGCTTGATCGATGAGTGCCACCACCTGCTCGCGTTCCGAGACATATTTACCGTCGCGAAAAGGTGAAATACAACCGAGATTCACCCGCATTAAATCGGCAATCGCCCTGTCAGGCTGATGCTGCACCTTGGCAGCGCCAGCACCCGATGCCATCACTGCGTCCCACATTAACTCCGCCAGATGGCGCTCTGCCTGCACTTCCAACGCCAACAGGTGCTCACGCGCTGTTTGCAGCGTGGGCTCCGATCGCCACTGCTTTCGAGTAGACCTTAGGGGCACAACGACCGCTTGGAGCCAACTATCAGATGCCGTGACTAATCGGTCGACAACATCTAGGTGCCACTCGCAGTGCTGGCTCCCCAACCACAAGCCAAAGAGCGCCTCCAACACAACCAAATTCAGGGAGTCCTGAAGCGTCAGCAGATACTCTCGAGTCGCCGGGTGGCTATAACGTTCGACCGACCAATCCCAAAACACATCAACCGTCATAGGGAGTGTCCCGATCAAATGATTCCACCAGCGCCCACTTTTGCGTGCGACTCAGGCGCCGCACCAATGCTTCTTCTTTTTGCGCACTGGAACGATCTAGGCATTTTATCCACCACACCAAGCGCACCGGTCGCCGCGCCCGGGTGTATCGCGCCCCACCCGCTAGATCTCCGTTATGCTGCCCGAGACGCCGCTTCAGGTGGGTGGTCACGCCGGCATAGAGCGTGCTATCGGCGCACTGCACCATATAGACATACCAAGCGGACGGCGCTGTTTGATCACAAGAGGTTGCCGGTTGGTTGGCAGTAGGATATTTTCTTACCTGCATCATCCAAATTCCCCACGAATGCGGCCGCGCGCCGCCGTACCAATTACTGGAGCCATTATGAGTGCCGACATTTCGCATGTGACTGACGATAGCTTTGACGCGGAGGTACTCTCCAGCGACCTGCCCGTTTTGGTCGACTTTTGGGCCGAATGGTGTGGGCCCTGCAAAATGATTGCCCCGATTCTCGAGGAGATTGCTACAGAATACGCGGGAAAAGTCAAAGTATGTAAAGTCGACGTTGACGCCAACCCTGACATGCCGGGCAAATTTAATATTCGGGGAATTCCCACCCTGATCATGTTCAAAGCCGGTAATGCGGTGGATACAAAAGTGGGGGCATTGTCCAAAAGCCAGCTTGGGGAATTTATTGACTCCACGATTTAACGAACTAGGACCTAAAAAAGCCCTTCAGATTTCGCTGGACGTCCCTCTCAGCCGATGCTAAGTTTCACACACGGTGTTCGAAGAACCCGTGCAGTGCCTCACTCTTTTTCCTTTTGATCCCCCACCACGGCAACCAATATTGGCCCGGGTGACCTTCAAATCGTTTGGGAGCGCGGGCACGCCGTTTCCGTCTGATGCGCACCCGTACAAAAACGCAAAAAGCATCACAGAACGGATTTCTTTCCTCTTACTGACATTCAAGCAGCCGGAAATTACTTGTGGAAGATCAAACCAACGCCAACACAGAAGAGTTGGATACCCAGGGCAGTGAACAGCCAGCGATCAGCAGTCCCGGCGTCGAGCCTGACGAGAACGCGAAGAAAAGCGCGCGAACACTAAAATTGAAAGCCGCTGAAGCGGGCGACAGTGCGGGCTCGGAAGAGCCGGTATCTGCAGCTAATGGTGAGTCGGAGGCGGCCTCCGAGGCAAATGCCAACGGCGATGAGGAGGGGCAACAAGGGCGCTCCCGGCGAGGTCGTCAGCGACGTCCCAGACGGGATCCGAATACCCCCAGCGCCAACCCCATGAGCCTCACTGAGCTAAAGAACAAGGCAACGCAGGATCTGATCGACATGGCCCGGGAGATGGGCGTCGAGAACATGGCCCGGTCGCGCCGGCAGG
>Ga0181597_10002812_pt1 | contig 18606 bp, 18 predicted proteins | sample 041ome_5_FD_148647 | JGI IMG/M metagenome (GOLD analysis project Ga0181597, IMG submission 148647) | Coastal salt marsh microbial communities from the Groves Creek Marsh, Skidaway Island, Georgia - 041403US metaG (spades assembly) | ecosystem: Environmental > Aquatic > Marine > Intertidal zone... | reverse complement strand
TGGGTAAAATCATCAAAGAAAATTGGTTTTGATTTCGAGTTGTAAATTACATAAGCATAGGTTCTATCTAATGCAGAAAACCTTGAGTGAAAGTTACTATCTACAGATGTAACACTTGTGACCTTTATTGTTCTTGGTAAATTAGAATTTATACCATCTATCCACTCATGGTTTTTACGATCTATGCTTGTTTCAAAATCAAAGACTTGAGATATTGCATGCACTCCTGCATCGGTTCTTCCGGCATAGTTTATTGATATTGTTTCTTGAGTTATCTTGTAAATTGAATTTTCGATTTCTTCTTGGATAGTCTTAGCATTCGCTTGTTTTTGAAATCCAGAAAAATATTTACCGTTATACTCAAGTGTGAATACTAATTTCACTTTGACTGAATTGATGTAATTAGTTCTCTTACTTTATCCTTTAGATTTTCATTCTCAGATTTTTTAAGGAGATTCTGTAAGATTACATTTGCCTGATCAAGCTCTCCCATTTCGATGTAAGTTGAAGCTAAATCAAGCTCTTGTTCATCTTCATTATTTTTTATACTCAACCCAGATGGTAATGCAGTGGTTTCAGGACCAGATGATGGAGCTTCATCAAAATCATAAACAATTGCTTTCTTTCGATTCTTGTTGAGTTGAATAAAAATTAAAGCAAGTAAAACTCCACATATTACTGATATTGCTGCAACAAATAGTAGATCAACGAGCTTTATTCCTGAAGATTCTTCTTGAAGATCAGTTTTATCAACACTATCTGCTATTTTTGTTAAATCCTCAATGACTTCATTTTCAGCATTAAAAGTAAGAGTAGAGGTATTTTTTGAAATGATGTCTTCTGGGGAGCTTGAATCTGAATCTATTGATACAGCCTCTCTTTGCTCTTTTTCCTCTTCAGTAATTATTTTAGCTTCTTCTAACTTGGAGATTTTTGGAGCAGTTAAGGTTAATAGTGATTTGCTAGATTTTTTAAAATCTAAACTAAATGCTTGGTTCATTTTTACTATGGCATTCTTAGCTTCTACTCGAGAGTTTGCTTGCATAGTTTGATAACTAGGTATGACAATATCAACATCGCTTCTAACCAGATTGATATTTTCATCTAAAAAAGCATTAGGATTGCCAAGGTAAATAGACCACATAATTTGATAGATAGATAAATCACCATTGTTTTTGGCAATATCAGTTGCCAAACTCCACATAGTTTTTATTTCACCTGCTGATATGACTTTTTCTTCTTGTTGAACACTTTCATCTAATAAAACTTCTTCCTTAATTTCCTGATCTTCCGATTTAGAGATAATTTCTTCATTATTTGAACTTGATATAGAGTTAATTGATTCTTTAAGGGTATTATTAATTGATAAGGGTTTCTCAAAGCGAGCTTTTGAAGGGAGAAAAATAAATATATCTTTTGCTATGTTATCTTTTACCCTAAGTTTGAAACTAAAGTAATCTGATGTATAAGTTTCTGATAAAACTATTGAGAACCTAGAGAATTTATCATTATCTAATAGAAGCGTGTAGGCAATTTTATTCTTATCAAGAACATCCTCTGACTTGTATTCAAAAAGCTTGATATCATTATCATCTATATTAGACTCTTTAATATTAAGCTCTATAACTCTTAAGCCATTATCATTAATGCTAATTTTGGGGGATGATATTAAGTTATTTGCTGATACAAAAGAGGTAAGAAAAATTAATGTAGCTAGCAGATATTTCATCAAAGTTTATTATGCTTAAGTAAATTTTCAGCAATCTGTACCGCATTTAAAGCAGCACCCTTTCCATATACATTATCAGCAACTATCCATAATGAAACCCATGTTTCTCCTTGAATAATTTGACTTCTAACTCTTCCAACATAAACATCCTCTGAGTCATTTGCTTGCTCAAGCGGAGTTGGATAAACGAGATTTGATGGATCATCCATCACGCATACACCTTTGAGATCTGAAAGAGAGTTAATGATTGCTTCTCTGTCTGCATTTTTATCAATTTTTAGAAAAACTGCTTCAGAATGACCGTTTTTAACAGGAACTCTTACGCATGTAGCTTGAACATCAATCTCGTTATCAAGAATTTTTTTGGTTTCCCAAACAAGTTTCATTTCCTCTTTGGTGAAATCATTATCAAGGAAAATATCGCATTGTGGCAAGGCATTAAATGCAATTTTCTTTGGGTAAACTTTAGCTTCAGCTCTTGGATTTATGGTTTGCTCTTTAAGCTCCTCAACAGCTTCTTTACCAGTTCCAGATACAGCTTGATAAGTCGCAATATTAAGAAACTTAATATTAAAATTTTCATGAATTGGCTTTAATGCCATAAGCAATTGCGAAGTAGAGCAATTTGGGTTTGCTATTAAACTAGGTTTTGTTAATTCTCTAAGTATTTCTCCGTTTATTTCTGGAATGATAAGTGGTACGTCTTCTTTATATCTAAATTCTGATGAGAGATCTATTACATATGCACCTGCACTAACAAAATTTCTTGCATGTTTTTGAGCAACTGAAGAACCAGCAGCCAAGATGATTAAATTTGCTTTAGTCGCATCAAATAAATCAACATCATCGATGACGTAGGTTTGATTCATTAAACTAACCTCATCACCTACAGATGACTTGCCTAATGGGTAAAAGTTATTAACTTGAAAGTTTTTCTTCTCTAAAAGCTGTATGATTTTTTGACCTACAACTCCTGATGCTCCAACTAAAGCTAAATTTAATTCGTTATTCATTGCTCATGATCTCAATTAGCGAGGTAGCTACCTCAGATGTTTTTATATAATCTTCTGTTGTACTGATATCTTTGGTTCTGTGTCCTTTTTCAATAAATATCTTAATTGAATTTTCTAATATATCGGCAAGTCCTGTCTGGTTTAGCGAATACCTTAGGGCCATTGCAAGTGACGCAATCATAGCGATTGGATTTGCGATATTCATTCCTGCTATATCTGGAGCACTTCCATGACATGGCTCATACATTCCTTGTGAAGAACTATTTAATGATGCTGATGGCAGCATCCCAATTGACCCCGACAGTGTTGCTGCAATATCAGAAAGAATATCACCAAATAGATTACTTGAGACAATAACATCATATTGATTTGGGTTGAGAACTAATTGCATGGCTGTATTGTCAGCAAGTTGATGTGAAAGCTCAACATCAGGATAGTCTTTAGCCATATCTGTAACTATTTCTCTCCAAAATTTTGAGACTTCAAGAACATTTGCTTTTTCAACTGAACAAAGTTTGCCTTTTCTCTTTTGCGCAGATTCAAAACCAATTTTTGCAATTCGTCTTATCTCATCTTCGTTATAAACCATTGTATTGAAAGCATAATTTGGAGTCTCATCAGTAACTATTGCTCTTGGCTCTCCAAAATATATACCGCCAGTTAGCTCTCGGACTATCAATATATCAAGACCTTCTATAATTTTATTTTTTATTGGAGAAGCTGATGCAAGTTCATCAAATAAAAATGCAGGTCTCAAATTAGCAAACAAACCTAGCTCTTTTCTTAATGTTAAAAGAGCTTGCTCAGGTCTTACATCCCAACCCAAATCATCCCATTTTGGTCCTCCAACAGCACCAAATAAAATTGCATCTGATTTTTTTGCTTCATTGAGGACATCATTTGGAATTGGAGAACCATGCAGATCATAGGCTGTTCCACCAACATCCATTGTCTGAATATCAAAATCAAGTGAATATCTATCGATTAAATAATTTAAAATTTCAATTGAAGAGGCTGTTACTTCTTGGCCAATACCATCACCAGGTAGAATTAATATTTTTTTAGTCATGTGCAAATATCCAGGGTTTTGCTTTCATCCTTTCTTCTTCAAAGCGCTTAATAAGATCTTTATGCTTAAGAGTAATATCTACATCATCTAATCCATAAATTATTCTCTCAAGAAGGTTGTCATCCACATTAAATGAAATTTGATTATTGCCTGTATCAATAAGTTTTGTTTCTAGGTTGATTGCCATATCAGAACCACTATTTTCATACTGCAGGAATAAATCTTGAATCTGATCTTTGTTTAATACAATTGGCAATACTCCATTTTTAAAACAATTATTGTAAAAAATATCTCCAAAAGAAGAGGCTATCACAGCCTTAATACCAAAATCTCTTAAAGCCCAAACTGCATGCTCTCTTGAAGAGCCACAACCAAAATTGTCTCTTGTAAGTAATACTGATGAATTAGCATAAGTTTCTTTATTAAGAATAAAATCGTGATTAAGATCTCTTTGATCAATGCTCATTCCAAGTTTACCTTGATCATGAAATCTCCAACCATCAAATAAATATTCACCAAAACCAAATTTTTTAATCGATTTTAAATATTCGGTTGGAATGATTTGATCCGTATCAATATTATCCCTATCAATTGAAGCCACAATACCCTTTATGGAATTAATGTTGGTCATGATAAATCTCCAACTGTTCCATTGACTGCTACATAGGCAGCCATGGCTGGACTCATGAGGTGCGTCCTACCAAGATTACCTTGCCTGCCCTCAAAATTTCTATTTGAGGTAGATGCACATCTTTCATATGGCTCTAATTGATCAGGGTTCATCCCTAAGCACATTGAGCAGCCTGGATCTCTCCATATAAAACCAGCTTCTTTAAAAATAATATCAAGGCCCTCTGATTCAGCAATGCTTTTTACCGTGCCTGAACCTGGGACTACAATTGCTTCTTTAATAGATGAACTTACTTTTTTTCCATCAACAACTTTTGCAGCATCGCGAAGGTCTTCTATTCTAGAGTTTGTGCAAGAGCCAATAAAAACTTTATCAAACTGCAAATCTGATAATTTTTGACTATTATCAATTCCCATATAATCTCTAGCAAGCATTAGGTTTTTGCTATCATTGGATGGTATTAATTCATCATAATCTATTGCCATTTCAGGTGAGGTGCCCCAAGTAACCTGAGGTTTTATTTTAGAAACATCTATTACTATTTCTTTATCAAATAGAGCATCAGTATCGCTTTTGAGAGTATGCCAATAATCAATTGCATTATTTAAATTTTGCTCATCTAAAAATGTATGCCTCTTTACGTATTCAATAGTAGTCTCATCAGGTGCAACAAGACCCACCTTTGCACCAGCCTCAATTGCCATATTGCAAATGGTCATTCTTGCTTCCATAGAAATAGATTCTATATAATTTCCTGAAAATTCTATCGCATGGCCGTTACCACCAGCTGTGCCTATTTTTTTGATCAAATACAAAATTATGTCTTTTGAGGTAACTCCTGGCATAGTTGATCCATTAAAAACTACATTCATGTTTTTTAATTTTGAAATTTTTAATGTTTGTGTGGCTAATACATGCTCTACCTCAGATGTGCCTATCCCCATTGCTAGACAACCAAATGCGCCATGAGTAGATGTGTGTGAATCTCCGCATACAATGGTCATTCCTGGAATGGTATAGCCTAACTCTGGACCAATAACATGTACTATGCCTTGATGACTTGATGAGATATCAAATTGTTTTATGCCAAATTTATTACAATTTTTATCAAGCTCGACAACCTGTATTCTAGAAATCTCATCATCAATATGTTGAGTGGAAAATGCATCCCCTCTCTCAGTAGGCACATTATGATCAGGGGTAGCTATATTAGCCTCTAATCTCCATGGTTTTATATTCTTTTTCTGGAGCCCTTCAAATGCCTGTGGTGAAGTTACTTCATGAATAAAGTGCCTATCAATATATAAAAGAGATTCCCCAGAATCTAATTTAGAAACATGATGTTCATCCCAAAGTTTGTCGTATAACGTTCTAGGCATATCATTCAATAAATGGAGGTTCTTGTTTTATATCACCGCACTGAGCTCTATTTCTCAAAACATGATCCATAATTACAAGATTAACCATGGCCTCAGCTATTGGAACAGCTCTTATACCAACACAAGGATCGTGTCTGCCTTTAACTTGAATATCTACCTCATCACCATCTTTGTTTAAGGTTTTACCTGAAGTTTGGATGCTTGAAGTAGGTTTAATTAAAAAATCGAGATTAATTGCATCACCATTTGAAATACCACCGAGTATTCCTCCAGCATTATTGGAGGTGAAACCAGTTTTTCTAATCTCGTCTCTTATTTCTGAACCCTTTAAAGATAATATATCTTCGGCATTCCCTATTGATACAGATTTCACAGCATTAATGCTCATAATAGCCTTTGCAAGGTCAGCGTCCAGTTTGTCAAAAACAGGTTCGCCAAGACCTATTGGGCAGTTTTCAACACTTACCCCAAGCTTAGCACCAACAGAGTTGCCTTCGGCTATTAGCGCCTCAAACATTGAATTTAATTCATCCAGTTTTGACTCATCTGCGAAAAAATATTTGTTTGTTTTGGGTGCATCAAGATTAATTTTGTCTGCTTTAATATTACCAATTTGACTTACATAACCTTTAGTAACAACACCAATGCTTTCAAGATATTTTTTTGCAATTGCTCCGGCTGCAACTCTCATAGCAGTCTCACGAGCACTCGATCTTCCTCCGCCTCTGTAATCTCTATGACCATATTTTGCATGATAGGTAATATCTGCATGATTAGGCCTAAAGGTATCTTTAATATCAGAGTAATCTTGTGATCTTTGATCTTTGTTATAAATAACTAAGCCTATCGGTGTGCCAAGTGTTTTTCCTTCAAATACTCCTGACAAGATCTTAACAGCATCATCTTCTTTTCGTTGAGTCGTAACATCGGATTGCCCTGGCTTTCTTCTATCAAGCTCTTTTTGAATATCTTCTTCACTGATCTCTATTTGTGGAGGACATCCATCAATTATGCAACCCAAAGCCACACCATGGCTTTCACCAAAAGTAGTAACTCTAAAAATTGTTCCAAAAGTATTACCTGACATGCAAAGATTATAATCTAAAAATGAAATTCAGCTATATTTTATGGGGTTTTAAAGCTGATTAGAACTTATTTGTTGATACTGTAAGCATTTCTTGAAAATCTATAACACTCATTTTTTCAAGTTCTTCTTGGTTTATGCATTTTTTAAATATTAAATTTGCTTTCTCTTTTCCGTAAGTTAGCTCTAAGTTTCTCTTAAATTTTTGCTCAAGGACAGGAATTCCCTCTTCTCTTCTTCTTTTATGCCCGATAGGATATTCAACTTCTATTACCTCTGATGAAGTACCATCATTAAAGTGAATCTGAATTCTATTAGCAATAGAGCGCTTATCAGCTTCATGATATTCTCTTGAATATCTCTCATCTTCTTTGATATCCATTTTTGATCTTAATTGATCAATTCTTGGATCAGACGCAACATCATCTTCGTAGTCTTCTGCAACTAAGTCTCCTTTTAATAAGCCTATAGCTATCATGTATTGAAGACAATGGTCTCTATCTGCAGGGTTATTTAGCTCCCCAACTTTAGAAATTATTCTAATCGCAGATTCGTGTGTAGTTACCTCAATAGATTTAATATCATCAATATCCTTAATTAAAGGATGAAGTTTTACAGCTGCTTCAACTGCGGTTTGTGCATGAAATTCAGCGGGAAAACTGATTTTAAATAAAACATTCTCCATCACATATGTTGCAAGAGGTTGGTCAAGGGTAATAGCTTTCTTGTTGAAAGAAACATCCTCAAAGCCCCATGTTGGAGCTGATAAAACTCCTGGATAACCCATCTCACCCTGAAGAACAATCATTGCAAGTCTTACTGCTCTACTTGTTGCATCACCAGCCGCCCAGCTTTTTCTTGATCCTGCATTTGGAGCATGTCGATATGTTCTTAAACTTTGTCCATCAACCCATGCATGTGAAACAGCATCTTTAATCTGGTCGAGGTTCCCACCTAAAAGTTTTGTAGCTATAGCAGTAGATGCAACTTTAACAAGCACAACATGATCTAAGCCAACTCTATTGAAACTATTTTTTAATGCAAGAACTCCCTGAATTTCATGTGCCATTATCATGCAGTGGAGAATATCTTTGACACAAAGAGGTTTTTCACCTTTGTCTATATTTTTTTGGGAAACAAAATCTGTTACTGAAAGAATTGCACCAAGATTATCAGATGGATGGCCCCATTCAGCAGCCAACCAAGTATCATTATAATCTAGCCACCTAACCGAACAGCCAATATCAAATGCAGCTTTGATGGGATCTAATTTAAAATTAGTGCCAGGCACTCTTACTGCGAAAGGAACTGTTGTACCATCGACAACTGGACCGAGCATTTTTGTACATGCAGGAAATTGAAGAGCTAAAAGCCCGCAACCAATAGTATCTATCAAACAGTTTCTTGCTGTTTCCAGTGCAAGTTTGGAATCGATATTATATGAATCAACATACTCAGCAATTTCAGTAATAATGTTGTCGTAGTCTGGCCTTACATTAAGGTCAACATTTGATGACATTTTTATGTCCTGTCAGCTATGTCTACCCATTCAGAGCTTTCAACACCTGTATACTCAGCACTAGGTCTAATTATTCTATTATTTGCTCTTTGCTCCATGCAATGCGCAGTCCAACCAGAAACCCTGGACATAACAAATATTGGTGTGAATAATTTTGTAGGAATCCCCATATAAAAATATGCAGGGGCATGAAAAAAATCTGCATTAGCAAACATTTTCTTTTCATCAGCCATAACTTTTTCAACCTCTTCGGCTACATGATATAAGGTATCATCATCAGCCAAATCTGATAACTCTTTAGCGTATTCTTTAATCACTGCGTTTCTTGGGTCCCTTATAGAGTAAACAGCATGACCAAATCCCATAATCTTTTCTTTTCTTTCTAGCATAGAGAGAATATTGGTTTTAGCTTCTTCTCTAGAAGTCCAATTTTCAATTAATTCCATAGCTTTTTCATTTGCACCACCATGCAGAGGACCTCTTAATGATCCAATGGCAGCTACAACACATGAATGAATATCTGACATAGTAGAGGCACAAACCCTAGATGTAAAAGTTGATGCATTAAACTCATGCTCAGCATATAAAACTAATGAAACATCCATAACTTTTCTATGTAAATCAGATGGTGACTTACCATGAAGAATATGAAGGAAATGACCAGCCATACTATCTTCATCATTAACAAGATCTATATCTAGGCCCTCGTGAGAATATTTGTACCAATAAGTAACAATAGAGGGCATAGTCGCAATCATTCTATTAATTGAGTTTAGTTGATTGGAAAAATCTCCCTCAGGTTCAAGATTTCCAAGCATTGAAGTTCCTGTTCGCATAACATCCATGGGATGGGCTTCAGCTGGGATTTTCTTTAGAACATCTTTTAGATCTTGTGGCAGATCTCTTTGACCTTTGAGTAATGCCTTGTATGAGTCTAGCTCACCTTGATTGGGTAATTTATTGTATAAAAGCAGGTAAGCAACTTCTTCAAATGTAGCTTTCTCAGCTAAGGTTTCGATTTTATGACCTCTATATGCTAATCCTTCAATCTGTCCAACAGTTGATAATGAGGTTTCTCCTGCAACCTGACCTCTTAAGCCAGCACCTTCTAGTTTTTTTACCATTTTATGGGTCCCCTAGTTTGTATTTTTTGAAAAAAGCTCGTCGAGCTTATTTTCATATTCATGATAATTGAGTCTTTCATATAACTCTTCACGGGTCTGCATTATATCTAACAGAGACTCTTGTGTCCCGTCTTTAGCCAGCGAAATGTAAACTTTTTCCGCTATTTGGCTCATAGCTCTAAAAGCAGATAGAGGGAAAAGCATCATATCAACCCCTACTGAACTTAATTCATCTTTAGTGAATAAAGGTGTTTTGCCAAACTCAGTTATGTTAGCTAAAACTGGAGCTGAAATAGACTCTTTGAGTGTTTTGTAATCATCTAAACTTGAAACTGCTTCAAGAAATATGCCATCGGCACCATTCTCAATATAGCTTTGAGCTCTTTCTATAGCTCCACTCATGCCCTCATTTGCAAATGAATCAGTTCGAGCCATTATAAAAAAATTCTCATCTGTTCTACCGTCAACAGCTGCTTTTATTCTGTCTTCCATTTCAGCTGGTGATACAAGTGATTTATTTGGCCTATGACCACACCTTTTTTGTGAAACTTGATCTTCAATGTGCACTGCTGCAGCTCCTGCTTGAATCATCTCTTTTATTGTCCTTGATATATTGAATGCACCACCCCACCCCGTATCAATATCTACAAGCAAGGGCAAAGAAGAAGCGTTTGTAATTCGCTTCACATCTATAAGAACATCCTCTAAGGAGGTAATACCTAAATCTGGAATTCCATATGATGCTGCAGCCACACCCCCACCTGAAAGGTAAAGCGCTTGATGTCCAGACCTTTCAGCCAATATAGCTGAGTACGCATTAATTGCACCTGGAATTATAAGAGGGCTATTCTCTTTGAGAGCTTTTCTGAATTTTAAGCCTGACGACATGGTTGGAGATTATAAAGCACAAATATAGCAATTCCCAAATGCTATTTTAAGAGTAAAATTTAATACCTCTTATAATTCTGTCTTTATTATTTTTTCTTCTCCATTTATTAGTATCTCTAAGACTATATACACATCCGCAATACTCTTGTTGATAGAACTCTTCTTTTTTTGAAATTTCTATCATTCTTGATGCGCCGCCTTTCTTTCTCCAATTAAAATCCCAATATTCTACAGAAGTATATCTAGATGCAGCTCTTTGGCCCGAATCATTTATTTGATCCATGTCTTTCCATCTAGATATACCTAAAGTGGTTGCATAAACCCCATATCCATTCTCTTTTGCAAAAAGTGCTGATCTTTCAAACCTCATATCAAAGCATTCGGTGCACCTTTTGCCCCTCTCTGGCTCATTCTCTAGACCTTTTACTCTTTCAAACCAATTATCCTTATCATAATCGGCATCAATGAAATCAAAGCCAAGCTTATCGCAAAATCTTTTGTTCTCATTTTTTCGAATTTCATATTCTTCTTTTGGATGAATATTTGGATTATAGAAATATACTGTTGTTTCAATTTTTGATGCAGCAACGGCTTCCATTATTTCTCCCGCACAAGGAGCGCAGCAACTATGCAGAAGTAATTTAGAGTCTTTAATAGGTAGCTCTAATTCTGGTCTGACATAATTATCGTGTTTTAAGCTTTCATTCATTTGTAAAATATTGAATTTTGTAAAAATGCATTTTCAAGATCTTCATAATTATCAAAAGATTGGATATGCGGCTGTGATGACGAGATCTTTTCAGGAGCATTTATAAAAAAACCTTTTTCAGCAACATCAAACATTTGTATGTCATTGTATGAGTCTCCAGCAGCAAAGCACCTGTAACCCATGCTTTGAAAGCCAAGTATTGCCTGTTTTTTTGCGGTTTCGTGTCTTAAATTATATGAACTTATAGTGCCGTCTTTTTCAACCCCAAGGTTGTGGCATAGCAAAAGTGGAAAGCCCAACTTTTGCATTAATGGTTGAGCAATTTCATGAAATGTATCTGAAAGAATTACAACTTGAAAATTTTGACGAACTCTATTTATAAAATCTTCTGCTCCAGGGAGAAGATCTAATTCTGAGGCAGCCTTTTGAACATCGCTAAGTTTTAGATTGTGCTTAGACATTATATCTAGCCTAAAGTCCATCAATTCTCCATAACTTGGAATGTCTCTAGTTGTCTTATTAAACTCATCAATACCAGTATTTTTTGCTACTTGCTCCCAAATCTCTGGAGTTAAAGTGCCTTCCATATCAAAACAAACTATTTCCATTTCTTATCCTTTATTTTTAATTCCATATGGCACATGACCAGATGTAAGTTCACTTGAGGCATCTATGATATTATTTTTTTGATCATCAAAGAATATGTCCGCATTAAAAGATTTCAAAAAATCTTTCTTAGGCATACCACCCAAGAATAAAGATTCATCAATTCTAACCCCCCACTCTCTCAAAGTTTTAATAACTCTTTTGTCTGATGGCGCTGATCGTGCCGTTACAAGAGCAGTTCTTATTGGACAACTTTCTTGATCAAAATCATTTTGTATTTTATTTAGTTCTAATAAAAAATTTTTAAAAGGTCCTGCTTTAAGCGGATTCTTAGCATTTTTTTCATTTTTAATGAAAGCATTTAAGCCCTTCTCATGATAGATTTTTTCAGACTCGTCAGAAAAAATTACAGCATCGCCATCAAAGGCTATCCTTAATTGATTTTTATCTAATGACTTATCTTGATGATTTAACCCACTAGAGACGATTCTAGCTGCGGCCACATTCCCATCAATTGCTAATTTAACGTCTTCAATACTGCTTGATAAGAATAAATGAACTCCAAAGTCCTTTACATACCTATGTGGGCTCTCACCTCCACAAAAAGCAGCTCTACTAATATCCAAACCATGATCTTCAATAGAATTCCTAATTCTTAGGCCTGTATCTGATGAATTCCTAGAAAGCAATATAACCTCTATTCTTTTATCATTGTTGTAGTAACTGTTTAAACTCAATATTTTTTTTACTAGGTGAAATGCCTCACCGGGTTTAAGAGTTTTTTCCTCATTTTCTATTTGGTATTGCTTATATGACTCAACACCATCTTTCTCATAAATTTCATGACTTTCATCTAAATCAAATAATGCTCTTGATGAAATTCCTATAATTAATTTTGATTCTGGTTTAGTCATTCTTGAAATTTTTTTTATATTTATTATACTGTATGTATATTCAGTATAATAATTTATTATGAAAGATATTACTCCTCAACAAAATAAAGTACTTGATTGTATTAAAGTTTACATTAAAGAAACAGGTTTTCCTCCAACGCGATCTGATATTTGCAAAGAAATGGGATTTAAATCCCCAAATTCTGCAGAGACACATCTGAGAGCATTGGAAAAAAAGGGTTTCATTTCGATTGCAAGTGGTGCATCACGAGGTATATCAATTATTAATAATGATATTAAAGAGGAAGCATCTTCATATGATTCAATTGAATATCCAATAGTTGGCCTTGTTGCTGCAGGTTCTCCAACTTTGGCCTCAGAAAATATTGAAAAACAAGTTAACTGCCCATCAAACTTCTTCTCAACATCATTTGATTATTTTTTGAGAGTCAAAGGGTTAAGCATGAAAGATGCTGGCATTATGGAGGATGATCTTATTGCAGTTAAAAAAACTCATGACGTTAGAAATGGTGATATTGTCATAGCTCGCATTGAAGATGAGGTGACAGTCAAGTATTTTAGAAAGCCAGCTGACGATATGGTTATTTTAGAGCCAGCAAATGATGATTTTAATGATATTGAAATAAACCTTCGCAATGAAGATTTTTTTATTGAAGGAAAATATGTAGGTTTAATAAGAGAAAATTAATGAACCACAACTGGTTTCTTTTGCTTAGCATCATTAGAACTATCTAAAAAATCGTCAAAATCACCAACATTCATGCTTACAGATTCAATGCCTGCTTTGATCATCTCTTTAGCAACTGACAGCTCCTGGCCCTTTAAAAAATCTTTGGACTCACCTGAGAACTCAATTTTCACAATTGGATTTGAGGGATCATCTGATCTTCTCAATACTATTGTTCCATCTGGTAGTTGGGCAAGTTCTAGGTAGTTAGACATATTTTCTCCGAGGTTTATTTAGCTTAACATTCCTCATGCATTTTTCTAAATAAATTAATCCATTGTTTATACATATCTAGTAATGAAATAAATTTTTTCAAGCTATTGGTACTGGAAGAGGTTATTAAATTAAGATTATCTTGCTCAATTTCTTTTTCTAAAGACTTGTTAAATAAAGTTATAAATCCATCAATTCTAAATTGATTATTTACAAGCCCATAAGATGGATAATTATCTTGTATAGATTTAAACTTTGAGATTGGTTTCATCTGACTGAATTTTTCTATATTGAAGTTCTCTTTCTTGTAAATTTCATCAGCAAATGAATCAAAGCTTTTTTCCAATGCTAAACAAAAAATTAATCTCAATTGGTTGTCGCTTTGGGAACCATCAAATTTAATTTGCTGAAGAGTATCGCTACTAAGGTCTAGATAATGATTAACTAATTCAAAAGACTCCACTAATCTTTTAAGTTTTGTTTCCAGTTATCATCAACATAGACTGCTGTCCATTTTGTCTTTTTGCCATCTTTCTCAGAAGCTAAATAATGCATATCTTCGGTTTTGTTATAGCGAATAACATATGGATTTCCATCTTTGTCATGGGTTGGCGCAGAAGTAAGGTAAACATGTTTGTTTTTATCTTCCAGATATCTACAAGCTTCCACAAGCTCATTGGAGAGATTATTTATTTCACTTACTTTTGGAGCTCTAGTTTCTCTATTTTTAGGGAATTTACTAGCAGCTAAAAACAATCCTTTCATGCTATCTCTTAATAAATAATGATCGTCGCACTTCAAACATTGCAAATCAGGTAATGGAATTGGCTCCATAGCTAGTGGCTTTGGTTCGCCATTTCTTTGAAGTTGTCTTGTTGCTCCACAATTATCATTTAAGCAACCAAAATACTTGCCAAACCTTCCGGTTTTAAGCTGCATATCAGATCCGCACTTATGACATTCAAGTACAGGCCCATCATATCCTCTTATTTTGAATTGACCATCTTCAACCTCATAACCATCACAGTCTGGATTATTGCCACATACATGGAGCTTTCTATCTTCATCAATTAAAAAATTATCCATGCTTGTTGAGCATTTGGGACATCTTCTTTTGATTAATAGATTAGATGCTTCTTCTGCATCGTCAACACTTATCGCTTCATCTCCAGAGATCAAATTTAAAGTTGTCTTGCATTTGTCATCTCCCTCATTGTCATAGCCCGAACAACCAAGAAAGACACCACTACTTGAGTTTCTTATAATCATGGTATTTTTTGAACAGCCTGGACAAGTAATATTTGTAGGAACAGGTTGATTAGATTTCATTCCTCCATCATCTTGAGATGCTGAAATTAAATCATTTTGGAATGCATTATAGAAATCATTTAAAACATTTTTCCACTGAAGATCTCCATTAGCAACTTTATCTAAAGAGTCTTCAAATGTAGCTGTAAAATCATAATCCATGATATCTGTGAAACTATCCATTAGTCTTTGAGCCACTATATGGCCAATCTTCTTGACAAAAAATCTTCGATTTTCAATCTCAACATAGCCTCTATCTTGAATTGTAGAAATAATTGATGCGTATGTTGAGGGTCTACCGATTCCTTTTTTTTCTAACTCTTTTACTAATGCAGCTTCAGAGAATCGTGCCGGGGGTTTAGTAAATTTTTGGTCTAGATTAACCTTATCTATGCCTAAAACATCACCCTCATTAAGAATAGGCAGGATATTAGCATCAGAGTCTTTTGCATCAACATTTGCTACTTTCGTATATCCATCAAAGACCACTTCTCTTCCTTTTGCTGAAAATGTATATTCCTCAATCTCAATTTTTGCAGTAGTTGATAAATATTCCGCATTAGGTAATTGAGATGCAATATACTGCTGCCATATTAATCCATAGAGGCGAACTTCTTCTTCTGAAACTTTCTGAAGATCGCTGGCTTTTAGAAAAGCATTAGTTGGTCTTATAGCTTCATGAGCTTCTTGAGCATTCTCGGTGCTTGAATAAATTCTTGGAGCATTAGTAAGATATTTTTCACCTATATTCTCCGTTATAAAATTTCTTGCATCTTGAATAGACTCTTTACTGAGACTTGGAGCATCTGTTCTCATATATGTTATGTAGCCGGCTTCATATAATTTTTGAGCAACACGCATGGTTCTCTTAACATTAAAACTTAGTTTAGTACTAGCTGCTTGCTGTAAGGTTGATGTAATAAAAGGAGGTCTAGGTTTAATTGATACTGGTTTTTTTGAAACATCTGAGATCTTCAATGATGATGAATTTATCAATTCAACAATTTCTTTAGCTTCTAATTCTGGTAATAAAGGATCAGATTTTTTTCTATTTAAAGCAAAGTTAATATTATTGTTATCTTTATCAATAGCATCAAAAGAAATTTCCCAGAACTCTTCTGGTACAAATTTTTGAATCAGTCTTTCTCTTTCAACCAATACCCTTAATGCAACAGACTGAACTCTTCCTGCAGATAAGCCTCTGGCAATTTTTTTCCATAACAGCGGAGATAACTCAAACCCTACAACCCTATCCAAAAATCTTCTTGCTTGTTGAGCTTTAACTAAATCCAGATCAATTTCTTTAGGATCAGAAAATGATTCAATAATTGCATCCTTTGTAATTTGATTAAATCTTACTCTTGAAAATTCATGTTTATTTGGGCCAAGAGCTTCTTTAAGATGCCATGCAATAGCCTCACCCTCTCTGTCTAAATCAGTTGCTAGATAGACGTGGTCTACACTTTTTGCAGCTTTTCTAAGATCTTTTATGACCTTTTCTTTATCAGGGATAATCTGATAGTCAGCCTTCCAACCATTATCTGGATCAACTCCCATCCTTCTAACAAGCCTCGCTCTATCATTTTTTGCTTTTAATTTTATTTTTTCCTCTGGAGAAATATTTTTTGGAAGTGTTAGTCTTTTAGCAGGTGTTTTTGATTTACCTTTTGGCAGATCACGAATATGGCCTACACTAGACTTAACAATGTAATCTTTACCAAGGTATTTGGATATTGTTTTAGCTTTTGCTGGTGACTCAACTATTACAAGAGAATTTGGCATATTTATAATGTTTTTAATTACAATTCAATACTATTTATGGTCTCGGATACTTTGTTGAGTACTGCAAGACCGCCCTTTTCATTCCATAGAAATGAAATTGAAGATGGTGTAAATATTATTTCAACAACCTCATATGGAAGGTCGTTAAGTGCAATTTCTAAACCATCATAAGCTTCAGAATACTTTAACTTGAGAGGAGAATACAAAATTATTCCATCTTTGTCTCTAATAAAATGCGCATCTTTTAAATTAGTTTTATTCTTAAATTGGTAAACCATATTTGAATAATCCTTAGATTTAAACTCTAGAGTGGATATTTTTAATGAAGAAATTTTAAAGCCTATCTTCATTGCATCCAGCCTTAGTTTTGAGATTAATTTAGTTTTTTTGGATGGAGCTGCCAGACTAATTGAACCAAATAAAAATAAAAATATTAATGTAATGACAATTAATTCCATAGATCCTAATTCAAAATTTCGCTAACAATGGAAGGGCCTTTAATTATAAAGCCAGTGTAAATTTGAACTAGGTCAGCACCACTTTCAAGCTTTTTAGAGTAAGTTTCTTTATTAATGACTCCTCCTACAGCAATTAAAGGCATGTCTTCTGCAATGGTATTTATTAGCTCAAGTTTTTGATTGGATTTATTGAATAAAGGAGCGCCTGATAACCCCCCATCAAAATTATGATACTTTGAATGTTTTAACAAAGTTTTATCTATGGTTGTGTTAGTAGCAATTAACCCAGAAAAAATTGAATTTTCAACCATTTCAACAATCTGTTTTAGACTTTCATCATTTTCATCAGGAGATATCTTAAGAAAAATAGGTTTAGTGTTGTCTAATTCCACTGAAAGCTTTGATATTGCTGAAAAAAGCCTATTTAACTGATCAGCAGAGTGAAGTTCTCTTAAATTTTTAGTATTTGGAGAGGAAATGTTAACTACAATATAGTCTGCATATTCATAAACCTTTCTAAAGCATGAGAGGTAGTCTTCTATTCTTTTCTCACCCTCTGATGTCTTATTTGCTCCAATATTTACACCGACTATTCCATTATATTTATGGGTTTTAAGGTTTTTTACCAAATGGTCAACGCCTTTGTTGTTAAAACCCATTCTATTGATAATTGCATTTTCATTAAAAACTCTAAATAGTCTTGGTTTTTCATTACCAGTTTGAGGTAAAGGTGTAACAGTGCCTACCTCCAGAAATCCGAAACCAAGTTTGCCAAGTGAGTTAATGTAATCTCCATTTTTATCAAGCCCAGCAGCAGTTCCTAAATTATTTTTAAACTTCATTCCTAAAAGGTCTAGTTCATTATTTTTAATTTCTTTAACAATAAAACTGAGGAGTCCAAATTTATCTAGGAGTTTTAGACCATTTAAAGCCAATGAATGTGCTAGCTCTGCTGGTAGGGTTTTTAAGAGAGATAATGCTAATTTCAAATTAATTCTCTGATAATTTTTTTGATGTTATCAGAAATTTCAGGATCTTTCATTCCAATTGCAATAGTTGCCTCCACATAACCAGTTTTGCTACCACAGTCGAATTTTTTTCCATCATATACTTTAGCTTTAACATTCTCTTTTTCTAGTAAAAGTTGAATTGCATCTGTTATTTGTATTTCTCCAGAGCTATCAGGTTTGACTGTTTCAATGAACTTAAAAATTGATGGATTAAAAATATATCTTCCACAAACAGCTATATCAGAAGGAGCATCTTTAGCAGATGGTTTTTCTACTATGTTAAAAACGTTTACCTCATTATTTATGAGCTTATTATCTCCGGGGTCAATAACCCCATATTTATGAATATTTTTTTTATCGATTACATTAACAGCAATGGATGTGTTGCCATGTTCGTTATAACTGCTTGCCAGCTGCTGAAGGCATGAGGGGGATGATATAAA
>Ga0181597_10002801_pt1 | contig 18641 bp, 22 predicted proteins | sample 041ome_5_FD_148647 | JGI IMG/M metagenome (GOLD analysis project Ga0181597, IMG submission 148647) | Coastal salt marsh microbial communities from the Groves Creek Marsh, Skidaway Island, Georgia - 041403US metaG (spades assembly) | ecosystem: Environmental > Aquatic > Marine > Intertidal zone... | reverse complement strand
CGATGTCTGGGCGTAGCACTGAGTTCAAACGACGATTGGCCATTTGGATCTTGCCATTGATCTGTGGAACCACGCGGTAGCGGTTGTAGATCTCGCCTTGGTCGAGGCCAATTGACTCGATGCAATGCTGGTAAGTCCAGGTGTGCAAGGCTTCTTCATATACTTGGCGTGCTTGATAAATCTGTAGCTCAGGCGCTGACATCTTTTCCATGACCGCTAGGCCGATGTTACGCATCGCAAGAATGTCAGAGGTGGTCAAGTAAGCCAGAACGTTTTCGTAAACGTGACGCTCTTCAAGCGTTAGCTTGTGGTGATAATCATGAACATCCTGTGCCATGTTGATATCAAGCGGCGTCCAGTGATTACGGTTTGCGTTGAGGAAATATTCCCATGCCCATGGATACTTAAACGGTGCTAACTGATTGATGTCAGTCATGCCGTTGATAACACGTTTGTCATCTGAGTTAACTGGCTTCAGTTCAGATGGTGCAGGGGTATGCATTGGCTGACCGTGAATCGCAGCCTCTTGGCCAGATACCGCGGTCAATGCTTCAGATGGCTTAGGCGCCGGTGCTGAAACAGCTGAGTTTGCATTTTTAAGTGGGTTAGCTTCTTCTGAGATAGGCGCCTTCGATGGAGCTGAAGACTTGCTGCTCAATGGTGCTAATGGGTCATCCCAATTCATTGGTGTTTCTCCTCAATTCTTCTTATTGGCACGCTTCGCAATCTGGATCCAGAATGCTGCATGCTTTAGGCGCTGCGCTACCTGACTGAGATGCACTCAGCGCGAAGCTTGCGTCTGTGGTTTTAGAGCCGCTGTTTGGAGCAGTAGCTGATTTCTCCATATGGGTAGCACCCATTGAGCGGAGGTAGTAGGTGGTTTTCAGACCACGAACCCAAGCTAGCTTGTACAAGTTGTCGAGTTTCTTGCCTGATGGCTCTGCCATGTACAGGTTCAAGCTCTGTGCTTGGTCAATCCACTTTTGACGGCGCGCGCCTGCTTCAACCAACCAGCGTGGGTCAACTTCAAACGCTGAACGGTAGATGGCTTTAAGGTCATCAGGGATACGATCGATCGGTAGTACTGAACCATCGTAGTACTTCAGATCGTTAACCATCACCTCATCCCACAAACCGCGGTCTTTGAGGTCACGAACTAGGTATGGGTTAACCACGGTGAACTCACCTGACAGATTCGATTTAACGAACAGGTTCTGATAGGTAGGTTCAATTGATTGGCTAACACCACAGATGTTTGAGATGGTCGCTGTTGGTGCGATCGCCATGGTGTTTGAGTTACGCATGCCAACCGTCTTAACGCGCTCACGTAATTCATCCCATTCCAAGGTCTCGGTAGTGTCTGCTTGCAAGTATTTGCCACGGATCTCTGCGAGTTCACGCAATGAGTCGATTGGCAGAATGCCTTGGCTCCACAAAGAACCTTCAAAGCTAGAGTAGCGTCCACGCTCTTCAGCCAAGTCGGTTGATGCTTTGATGGTGTAGTAAGACACCGCTTCCATTGAGTTGTCAGCGAAGGTAACCGCTTCTTCACTCGCGTAAGCCATGCGCATTTTGTACAGCGCATCTTGGAAGCCCATGATGCCTAAGCCCACAGGGCGGTGACGCAAGTTAGAGTTACGTGCTTGAGGAACGCTGTAGTAGTTGTACTCGATAACGTTATCCAACATACGCATTGCGGTGTTGATGGTTTTTTCGAGTTTGGCTAAATCTACGCCTTCACCTTCAATGGTGTGTGCAGGTAGGTTAACTGAACCTAAGTTACACACTGCGATCTCAGCTTGATTAGTATGCAGAGTGATCTCAGTACACAGGTTAGATGAGTGAACCACGCCAACGTGACGGTTGGTGTAACGAATGTTGCAAGGATCTTTAAAGGTTACCCATGGGTGACCTGTTTCGAACAACATGCCAAGCATCTTGCGCCATAGATCAACTGCCTTCACCTTCTTGTGAACGCTGATTTCACCTTTCGCAGCTTTCTCTTCGTAAGCAACGTAAGCGGCTTCGAATTTTTTGCCGGTCAGGTCGTGTAGATCGGTGGTGTCGTTAGGTGTGAAAAGTGTCCACTCTTGGTCTTCAGCAACACGTTGCATGAACAAGTCTGGAATCCAGTTCGCTGTGTTCATGTCGTGAGTACGACGACGGTCATCACCGGTGTTCTTACGAAGATCCAGGAACTCTTCAATATCGATGTGCCAGCTTTCAAGGTAGGCACAAACAGCACCTTTACGCTTACCGCCTTGGTTAACCGCTACCGCGGTGTCGTTGGCCACTTTTAGGAAAGGAACAACGCCTTGTGATTTACCGTTGGTGCCTTTGATGTGTGCGCCTAAGCCACGAACTGGTGTCCAGTCATTACCTAAGCCACCTGCATACTTAGAAAGTAATGCGTTGTCCTTAATAGCACCGTAGATACCATCCAAGTCGTCAGGAACGGTAGTCAGGTAACAAGACGATAACTGAGGACGCAAGGTGCCAGAGTTAAATAGGGTAGGCGTTGAGCTCATAAAGTCAAAGCTAGAGAGTAAGTTGTAGAACTCAATCGCACGACCTTCACGATCGATCTCATTGATGGCTAAGCCCATCGCAACGCGCATGAAGAATGCTTGTGGCAATTCAAAGCGGGTATCGCGAGAGTGAATGAAGTAACGGTCAAACAGGGTTTGCAAACCGAGGTAGGTGAACTGCAAGTCACGGTTTGCATCCATCGCTTGGCCTAGACGCTCAAGGTCGTATTGCGCAAGACGTGGGTCGAGCAGTTCAAGTTCAACGGCGCGTTGTACGTAGTTCTTGAAATAGCTTGGGTACAAATCAGCCATCTCAGCTTGAGTTGCAACATTGGTATCCATGCCAAGGAAGCCCAATGCATCAAAGCGCAGTGAGTCCATCAGCAAGCGAGCTGCAGCGTAAGAATAGTTAGGCTCTTTCTCGATCATGGTGCGAGAGCTCATAACGAGTGTGTTGGCTACGTCTTTTTCTTTGATGCCGTCGAAAAGGTTGCGACAGGTGTCATCAAAGATCGATTGTTCGGTAACACCTTCAAGGCCGTCACAAGCTTCTGTGATAAGTGCGCGTAAACGATTTACATCCAGTGGCTTGGTGCTGCCGTCGATTGCGGTCACGTTAACCAGATGTTCTTCAGCTTCTTCAGTAACTTCTTCCTGGCGCTTGCGCTTTTGCTCTTCGCGATAAAGGACGTAAGCACGAGCAATTTTGTGCTCACCACCACGCATCAAAGCCAATTCAACTTGGTCTTGTACGTCTTCAATATGAACCTGACCACCCTCTGGGATGCGGCGACTAATGGTGTCGACAACGCTCTTGGTTAGTTCGCGAACGGTGTCGTGAATACGCGAAGATGCCGCAGCTTTGCCGCCTTCAACTGCTAGGAAGGCCTTGGTCATCGCGACAGCGATTTTGTTGGCATCGAAGTTGGTGACTTTGCCGTTACGGCGAATAATTCTGAAGTTAACTGTTGGGCCGAAATCGGCACGTTTTGCTGCAGCAATGGGTTCTTCGGTTGGTGGGACAGCAAAACCCTCAGGGTTGGTGAGCTGATCTGCGGTTGATGTTTCCACAGTCATGTATTCCTCCAAAATTGGTACTTAGCAGTGTTTTTGTAGTTTTAGAGGAACTGGTGCGAGTCGTGCACAGGATGTATGTCGTTCAGCCTTGAACGGGTCCCCCTTTGAATAAATCGCAATATATATGTTTTTGGGGTCTAGTCAACCACAATATATTGTGTGTAAAAGCTGTGGAAAACTGTTGAGTAACTGTGAATAATTTGGGTGTAAATGGGAAAAAATCGCGACTTTCAATAGCTTAGGTACTCTAGTGTGGTGTGAAACTCAAAACACTATATGTTGTGGTTTCGATTCTATTTTGACCACTAATAGAAAAATTCAATAAGCCCATTTGCTAATACAGAATTCGCTTATATTCTTCAATTTTAGATAAAACCTGATTAATCAGACGCCATCAAATGATCAATGGTCTGAGCAAGCTCCGCTTTCTCAATGGGGCCTAGGTGCAGCTTACGCATTTCACCTTTGGGATCGACAAAAAAGGTGCTGGGCAAGCCTTTGAGCGAGAGCTGATTGCCTTCATGGTCGATGAAGAAATCCAGTGGGATGCCATCGCCGTTATATTTTACATGCGGGAATGCTGAAACATTCAAGGTGGCGAGAAAAGAGCGGGTATCTTCAGCAGTCGTTTCTTCAAAGTTCACCCCAATGAACTGCACGTCCGGTTTCTCCAAAGCAAGGCTGTCGAAGTCGGGCAATTCTTTCACACAGGGAGAACACCATGAGGCCCAAAAATTGATCACCACCCATTTACCGCGATGATCACTCAGCGACATGGGCTTGCCATCAAGTCCTTGTAGGGTGAAGTCGACAGGCTTTGCTTGCGCGTTGAAGGCAAGGCAAACCAGCAGGGCAAGGGTGATTCGGATCATTTTCATGGTTGCGTCTCTAATCTGTTCTAAATGTTATCGATGTGGCTTAACGGTACGGCGCTTTATTCTTGAGTTTATTTTGCGCCAATAGTTCCGGACAAAACGGGGGTAAAACTCACGGAATAAATCAGCGACAATAGAAAACTGACGTTTTGGAGTTCAGTATGTCGAATCCTTTTCCGGTTGATCGCACGATCATACCGCCAGCGACGTTTAAAGAGATAAAGGCAAATACTTTTATCTACGAGCGCCCCAATACCATTCCCAAAGATTGGTGTGATGAGATCGTGCGTCGATTTGAGGCGCAGCCTGAGCATCATAAAAAAGGTGTGATTGGTCAGCAGGGTGGTTTAGATACCGGCATCAAGCGCACCATGGATATGGTGATCAGCGACAAAGATGACTGGTCTGATATCGATCAGGTGTTTTTCCGTTGCATCGGTGCGGCTATGCAAGAGATGAAACAAAGCTTTCCGTTCTTTACCGGCCCCTTTAAAGACTTGGGTTATCAAATACAACGTTATCAACCCGGCGAGTTCTATCACTGGCATGTCGATGGCGGCAGTCATGATTTTGCGGATCGTCAGCTTGTGGCTATCTGGTATCTCAATGATGTGCCGGTTGAAGCTGGTGGCGCGACACAGTTTTTATATCAAGATGTCAGTGTGCAACCTGAAGCTGGCAAGATGGTGTTGTTCCCACCTTTTTGGACACATGAGCATCGCGCACAAGAGCTAACGGCTGGCGTGAAGTACATCGCGACAACCTGGGTTGTGTTTCGTTAATGCCAAGCTTGTTGTCGATTATTGAGTTGGGTGGTTATCCCAACCTGCAACCTTTATATAAAAGTATGGGCTTTGCTGTTGAGGTGCTGACATCACAACGCAAAGCGCGTAGTTATCTCAAGACGAATAGTCCGGATGTGATTGTGGCGGAATATAACGCGCAGTCCGATTTTCGTGATCGTAGTTCTAACTTAGAAACATTGGTTGCGGTATTGCAGAAAAAGCCTGCTACCAATCTATTGGTTTTTTATTTACCGGAGCAGCAAGATCGATTTGATGTGTTCTGCCAATCGCATCACGTTGATCATGCGATTGCCTTTCCGATCACCGAAGAAAAAGTTAAAGCTGCGTTGACGGCCTTAGGCTAAGCGATCATCCACAACGTGATATTTCGGATCTTCCATCATGTTCACTTCAACTAAGTCACCCGCTTGAGTGAGTAGCTCGCGACACTCTTCACTTAAGTGGCGCAAGTGCACTTGCTTGCCGGCTCGTTGATAACGTTCTGCTAGCGAATCGATGGCTTCAATGCCGGAGTGATCGACAACGCGCGCATCCACAAAATCGATAATTACATCTTGAGGGTCATCCTTTGGATCAAAGATCGCTTGGAAGTGAGAAACAGAACCGAAGAATAGTGCACCTTTTAAGTGATAAACCTTGCTGCCATTCTCGAGCAGGTCGGAGGTCGCTTGCATTTGCTTGGCGTGTTCCCAAGCAAAGACAAGTGCTGAAACGATAACACCAACAACAACGGCAACGGCGAGGTCAGATGCCACGGTCACTGCAGTCACTAAGATAGCAACGAAAATATCAGCCTTAGGGACCTTGCCAAATAAGCGCAAGCTAGCCCACTCAAAGGTGCCGAGTACCACGATGAACATTACGCCAACCAATGCAGCTACTGGAATCATTTCGATTAAGCTCGAAGCGACTAAGATGAAAAGTAAAAGGAATAGCGCGGCGCTGATACCGGATAAGCGACCACGACCACCCGAATTAATGTTGATCATCGACTGACCAATCATTGCGCAACCACCCATGCCGCCAAAGAAACCGTTAACGGAATTTGCCACGCCTTGGCCTACACATTCTTTATTGCCGCGACCGCGTGTCTCAGTGATCTCGTCAATTAAGGTGAGTGTTAATAAAGATTCGATCAAGCCGACGCCGGCTAAGATGATGCTGTAAGGCAAAATGATCTCAAGTGTTTCCCAAGTGAGTGGCACGGCTGGGATGCTAAAGCTCGGTAGGCCGCCGGCAATGGTTGCATTGGCATCGCCAGTCATATCGCGTAATACATCGACGACTGAACGTGTATCGAGGTCTAAGCCAATCACGATTAAAGTAACCGTCACGATCGCAGCTAAGGATGCTGGAACCGCAGAGGTTAACTTGGGTAGGAAATGGATGATCGCCATGGTCAGTGCAATCAAGCCAAGCATCAGTACCATTTGATCAGACGGTAGCCATTGCAAGCTGCCATCAGCGGCAGTGAATTGGAATTGCTTCATCTGCGCGAGGAAGATCACGATGGCTAAGCCATTCACAAAACCCAACATGACGGGGTGTGGCACTAAGCGAATGAACTTACCAAGATGAAATACGCCGGCGAGTATTTGAATTACGCCCGTTAGTACGACAGCTGCAAATAGGAACTGCACGCCGTGAGTGGCAACTAAGGCCACCATGACAACTGCCATTGCGCCAGTTGCACCTGAGATCATGCCAGGGCGACCGCCGATCAACGCGGTGATCAAACCCATCATAAAGGCGCCATACAAACCGACGAGTGGTTCAACACCAGCAACAAACGCAAAAGCAACAGCTTCAGGGACAAGCGCTAAGGCAACAGTCAGGCCTGATAAGACATCATTTTTAACGCATTGCTTGCCAGGGCAGGTGAGATTGAACATGCGGCTCTCTCATATTGGTTTCGCTAGAAAGCGGCGCATTATACAGGGCGTGAGAAATTATTCCGGATAGTGGGATGTCTGAGTGAGAAGTAGCTGGATCGGGTGGTTAGTCTTGAGATTCTTTCTTCTGCCACTCTGAGATGACTTCATTGGCAGCTCTAAATGCCTCGATACCCGCCGGTGCGCCACAGTAGACTGTGCATTGAAGCAAAACGTCTTGTATTTCTTCGACGGTACAACCATTTCGAAGACCGCCAAGTACATGTGTTTTTAACTCCGCGGATGCCTTGAGCGAAGCAAGAATAGCGATTGTGATTAGGCTTCTAATACGGTCAGGAATAATTCCTTCAGCCCAAATGCTACCCCAAGCGTTTTCAGTAATCATCTGCTGTAAGGGTTTAGAAAATTCGGTGGCTGAATTTAACGCACGATCGACGTATTCATCGCCTAGCACTTTTCGTCTAACAGCAAGGCCTCTCTCGAATTTATCTGAACTCATTACTTTCTCGATTTAGATATGGATTGAATTTCATTTAAAAGAAGGGTTTCTAACAAAACACGATTATAGGGTTTCAGAATAAGGCAAAGGAATGGGTTTGGCGCCAAGACGTTCCGCGATCTCTTCGATTTGTTGGCGAGGTGGATAGCTATTGGGATTTGCTGCTAGGTAGTCATTCCATTGCGCAAACTCATCTGCAAGGTGCGGGTCGGTGTTGTGGCAACCGAGGACGCGAATGAGGTAATCAGCAATTCGCCACGGACCATCGCCCTTTAGTTCGCCTTTAATTAGGTGTGCAGCTTTATCAGGGGATGATTGATGCCAAAAAAGATCGAGATAGAGCAAGCCTTGTGGATGTGTGAAACAGACGGCTGCAATATGCTCTTTACCATCAGGATCACGAATGACCAAAGGTGAGGTCATGTGATCAATGATCGCCATGTTATTTGGTTAGCGCATCAAAGCGTTGTTTGAAGGCCAAATCACGGGCTTGTTCAGCAGCTTCTTTTGAACCGTAAGCGCCCGATTCATTCCATGCTTGGGTTTTGTGATTAAACACAGAGAACTTGTATTGCTTACCCATTTTAAACACGCTACTGACTTCTTTGCCGGCTTGCGCCATTGCTTCGATTTTATTTTTACCACCAGGTACAGCGCTGTGATCAAAACCCATGGTTGATTGGCTACTGACGGGGGGGCTGTCTCCGAGTTTTAAGGTGTGATCTCGGATCTCACCTTGTTCAGAGAGTTCGACTTGTTCGATATGCGGAAAACGTGAGGCGATATAACCTGCCATCAATCGACCTAATTTAAAGTCTTCGTTTTCCAATGCGGTAAGGAGTTTGTCTGCGGCGATCTGGCCGCGCAGGTATTGGTCTGGTTGATCAACCCATTCGCGGTTAATTTGCCAGCCGGCATTCATGTCGTTATCCATCTTGTCGAAAAAGTCACTGGCCTGTTCGATGAATTCATCAGGCACGTTGAGTTCGATAAGTTGGTCGGCGAGGGTGACGGATAACTGCATGACACATCTCAAGCGGCTAAAAAAGATGCGCATAGTGTAACGGCATGTGTTTATGGATGTCGTGGTTAGCAGTAGGGATTTACTGTGTCATTGCGTATCATGTGCATATCAAATTATTTAAAGGTGATTTCGGTGTTAATCACAATTCCTGATTTGCTCAATGAGCCGCAGATCCAAAAGTTGCGTGAGATTTTGGCTGAAGGACAGTTTGTTGACGGAAAGTTAACCGCTGGCATGGCTGCGCGCCGGGTTAAAAATAACGAAGAGATACAGCCTTCGCCCGAACTTACTGAGCGCTTGAATCGCATTGTGATGGCAAGCGTGGCTCAGAATGCGCGTTTTCGAAGTGCAGCGCTTCCTAACCGCATGGCGGACTTTATCTTTGCGCGTTACCAGCCGGGTATGGCCTATGGCGATCATGTTGACGATCCGATTATGGGGGGTGGTAAGTTCCGTACTGATGTCTCTATGACGATCTTTTTGAATGATCCTTCTGAATACGAAGGCGGTGAATTGGTTGTGCGCACGCCGTTTGGTGATCAGAAAACCAAACTTGCCGCAGGCAGTGCGGTGGTTTATCCATCAGGCAGTGTGCATCACGTGGCTGAAGTCACTAAAGGTGAACGCTTGGTGGCATTAACCTGGGTGCAGAGTTTTGTGCGTGATGCTTCTCAGCGTGAGCTGCTGTTTGAATTAGATAGCGCGCGTGAACATCTCTTAAAGACTGAGCCAGATAGTGATCATGCGAAGTCGGTTGATCGCAGTTATTCGAATCTATTACGGATGTGGGCTGACGTTTAAACGCGTTTGATATGCAGTACTTACTTCTGGCTTTTATTGCATTGTTGATATCGGATGTGAGTGCGCAGCCACAACAGCCATTGCAACCTCTACCACCTTATATGCCAGCGCCATATGTAGATATGTCACCTCGTTATTACGTGCCCTACGATCGGTTTGAGCAACCACCGCCAGAGCGATTAAATCGCTACTTAAAAAGACAATGGCGAGAAATACGGACGTTTAATTTTGGGGATACCGAATGTGTAGTGATCTCTGAAAATAACATTCAGTGCGGTAAGCGTTTTTGGTGACTGGCGCTTAACCTGAGTTGGTTATGACTTAATGGTACTCGCCGGGGATGTCATTTTTTCTTACAGTGACTTGGCCCACTTTCTGTCCAGAAAATCTCAGCAATTCATCACCCGAGAATTCATAACCTAAACGCATAGCAATGCGTGCAACATCATCTGCGGTTGAAGCAGATAGCACTTCATTTTTCAGATCCTGATCGGCTTGCATCTTTTGCAAAAATTCTTTGATGTTATCGAGTGACATTTTTAGTTCCTAACGATGTTAAGGCTAGTTAAGCAGAGACAAAAAAGCCCCGCACTGCGGGGCTTTTTATCATCAATCGGATGATTGATTAGTAGCCGCCTTTACGTGCAACGTATGGCAAGCCTGCAATGCGGTTACCTTGCTTAGAAGGTGCACCTGGGAACAATTGATACAGGTCTTTGCTGCTCAACTTCTTGCCCCAAATTTTTGACATGCCTTTGTTGATAACGCGCTCCATTGGCTGCTCGTTTTCATCAAAGTACTGCGCACGAAGGTAGTTAATAACGTCCATGTGCTCTTGAGTGAGCTCACCCATGGTGTCGTCAGCCGCTGCTAAAGCGTGTGCAACCTCTTCTGACCAGTCAGCGGTGTTAACCAGGTTGCCGTGATCATCGAGTTCGATAGTCTTACCATTCACTTCTAGTGACATTGTCTTACTCCTTACTAGAGGGTTTTATCGTTAAGATCATTACTGTGCGGCTTATCGCCGCAAGTCAGTGCTGCTCTCTTTAGAAAATTCATATGCTTCGTTGGGAAGCGAGTATCCAAGTATATTGGACTATACTGATTTAATCATCTTCGGATTTCTTCACCGCTTCAATACCTTTATGAGGGATGAAAATGCCGCAGCCGAGGTGCATATGCTCACCAATGCCGGTTTGCTGCACGCGGACTGATTGTTCAGGCTTGAGACCATCTAACATGATGCTGCGTGTCGCAATATCTCCATTGGGAGTATGGATATGCTGAATCGTACCGCAGAGCGCTTTTTTTACCCGAACATCGAGATTCTTCATGTGTGAGATAACGCGCATCAGGAATTTGTTCTCATCTTCATCTTCACCGGCTTCTAGCGCGATATGACGAGCAAATATGGTGCTTTGCTTAGAGAGAAGCTTGCGCTTCGCTTTACCGATGGTGAGTGGATGGCCGTCGATATCCAAGGTCAGCCCGTCGAGCTTTTCCTGAATGCTTTGCTCCAGAGCGGCAGGTACACGCAAAGTGAGTTTAGTGCGCTTTGATAGGATAAGTTTTTGGCCAAGTGAGGGGTCAGGGCGTTCCCAGCCATTTTGAGAGCCAGCCAAGTGGATGCTATGGATAGCGCAGCCAGACGTCGCATCTGCAAACTCTGGGACAGCATCAATCAACGCTTGGCTTAATGCATGCGAGTGATCAACAGGGAGTTCTTTGCAGCTCAGTGAAAACACTAAGTCCACAATGTCATCGTTGACTTGAAACTCTTTGCGGTTGTCGTCTTCTTCCCAATACATGCGGAATCCTTATTCTGGCAAGCTGGCTTGAATCGCATCACGATCGATCCACCAGTTTTCTTGAACTAAGACATCTACGACGTTACGTAAACGTACAAAGAATTTATCTGGCTCGTTAAGCTCAAGCTTTTCAATCCAAAATTGGAACTGTTCTTGAGAATCGATGTTGCTATGACGACGTGCCACCTTGCCGAGCAGTTGTTGTGCAAAGAAGCTCAAGCGTTCTTGCTCAGGGCCAGGTTCAGCACGAACATCAGCCAGGAAACACGCAGCGGCCGCTGCCACAGCAGCGCCGTCTGAATCATCAGGCGTGTCATCAATAACGTGACTTAATAGATGTACGGTGATCTCAGGATCAATCGGGAAGGTCACGCCAATCCAAATGCCATGACCTAAGGCAACAAGCGCATCTTCGTGGTTGGTTTGATAAGCAACATCACAGGCATCAGCGGCAGATTGCCAATCACCAATTTGGCTAAAGATGCCAAATGCCGTCATTGCTAATGGCCAAGCTTCTTCGTCGCGCTCAATGATTTGTAGGACGCGAGCAATCTCTAATTGGAGTTTTGCTCGGTCAGCTTCTGGCGCTGCTTCTGGCAAGCTTTCCAGTTGTTTCTGTAACTCAACAAGCTCGCCTTCAAGCTCAGCTTGTTGACCAAGATCTTTTCGCAGTGATGCAGCTGCCGTGTCGACAAGTTTTTCGGGGTCGAAGTAATCCACCATGATGCGTTCCTAGTAGAGACTGCTAAAGGCAGCTTCAAGTTGATCTTCCCAGTCGTTTGGTGTGTCAGGGAATTGGGGCTTTACGTCAAAGCGCAAATGCATTTCACCGCGAGCTGCAAACTCTTTGATGATCGCTTTCAGCTCATCAAAGTCTTGTAAGTCTTGGTTAGCGATAATGACTTGGCTAAGCAATAACATAGTGGCCTCTGTGTTAAATCGTTTTAATCAAGCAACGCGATTATGGTAGCGCGCTCGGTAAATGACACGTCGTTGTGACGGATCATCAGAATCTGTAAAGCTGGAGCGATTATGCAGCACGTTGTTGCTGATAATGCCTTGGCCTTGCTCAAGAGTTAAATGCAAGATGTGGTCATCATCGCTATTTAACAAGTCCAAGATGGCAGATGCTGCAGCTTGTGTATTTGCATCATCTTTCCATTGCACATTTCGTTGACGGGCCGAGTAACGCATATGCAGCGAGTGTCCGTCGGGGTTGATACTGAAGACAGGACCCACGGAATCGCCGCGTATGACTTTGCCCCCTTCAACATTGCCGGGGATGGTAAAGGCATCGCTGGCCATTAATGCCGCGATCCACTCGGGGTTTTGGTCACGCAACTTAATATAAATCAGCTCGTGATTAATCAGTCCGTTAATGCCGCCTTCAATTGCTGGGTGACCGCAATACAGTAACCAGCCGTGTATCTGCTGATTTGGCATGTTGTAGTAGCCATCGGTATGCCAGCCGAGGGGGCGGTTGGTATAAGGAATGTAGACGTTATCGGTTGAGGTTTCCTTAACGCGGATCTCGGTTATGCCTGAATCTTCTGCGCAGAGGTTGTTGTCGATATCGTTAAGTCCTAGTGCCAGTCCAAGCTGATGAATGGCTATTTCGGCATGCTTAGGGGTGTGGTCGAAGCTAAAAAGTGAAAAATTTTGTTCACGACAGTTCTTTTTTAACGCTTCTACTTGCGACCCCTTGAGGGATAAAGGGTTAAGGGTCACCTCAGGCGCCATTTGAGCACTCTTTAGTTTTTGCTCACGCCATCGCGCGTAGGCGTCTGAATTGTCGAGAGAAAAGGGGCTGTTCGAGGTCATATTGCCTTCCATGCGGCCATTAGCATTTCTAATAGTACGAGTTGACGATACTTGAATGTGACACTAGTATCCCCACCCACTATTGGTTTATTCGTATGGTCTAACATACTGATAAAAAAGACAATCTCTTTTTATATCAATTAGTTAGATAAATACGAATGGCTCTGAGGCTGCAAAAGTATCTCTTAAGGGATAGTAATTTGTAAGCGATATCTCCCGTTGGTGGAGTATGTGAGAATTGCAAAAGACTCTAATATTCGTCGCCATTGGTAGAAGTCCAAGCTCTAGCTCGGGCTGCTGGGGGGAGCCCGCTACCGAGTCAAAGAGCACAGATTTTGCTGCACGGATAACCCGGGCCGCGAATGTAAATTTTAAAGCTAAGAACGATTAGTCAGGAGAGAAAGCGACATGGCAATCGATAAGTACGCAACACCCATGCTAGACCAATTGGAATCAGGCCCGTGGCCTAGTTTCATTACCGGTATCAAGCGCCTGCGTGACGAACACCCAGACGAGGGTATCAACAAGGTAACTAACTCATTGCTGGGTCAGTTGGAGCACTCATACGAAACCCGTAAGGGTTACTGGAAAGGCGGCACTGTATCTGTATACGGTTACGGCGGCGGTATCATTCCTCGCTTCTCTGAAGTAGGTCACGCTTTCCCTGAGTCGAAAGAATTCCACACCTTGCGTGTTCAACCACCTGCAGGTAACCACTACTCAACCGCTATGCTTCGCCAAATGGCTGACAGCTGGGAAAAGTACGGTTCAGGTTTGGTAACTTTCCACGGTCAGACCGGTAACATCATGTTCATCGGTACCGACACTAAGCGCACTCAGCACTTCTTTGACGAGATCAACGATTACGGTTGGGACCTCGGTGGTGCGGGCCCTTGTGTGCGTACTGCGATGTCTTGTGTTGGTGCAGCACGTTGTGAAATGTCTTGTACTAACGAGCAGAAAGCTCACCGTTTGTTGGTGAACAACTTCACTGACGACGTTCACCGTCCAGCGTTGCCATACAAATTCAAGTTCAAGGTTTCAGGTTGTCCTAACGACTGTCAAAACGCGGTAGAGCGTGCTGACTTCGCTGTGATCGGTACTTGGCGTGATGACATGAAAGTCAACCAAGATGAAGTTAAGAACTACATCGCTGACAAAGGTCGCCAGTACTACATTGATAACGTTGTGACTCGTTGTCCTACTAACGCTGTCTCTTTGAATGACGATGACACTATCGCAATCAACAACCGTGACTGTGTACGTTGTATGCACTGTCTGAACGTAATGCCTAAAGCGTTGCAGGTTGGTGATGATAAAGGTGTAACCATCCTTATTGGTGGTAAGCGTACGCTGAAGATCGGTGACTTGATGGGTACCGTAGTTGTTCCATTCAAGAAGCTTGAAACTGAAGACGATTGGGAATCACTCGTAGAGTTGGCTGAAGAAATCATTGATTTCTGGGCTGAGAACGCACTCGAGCACGAGCGCTGCGGTGAGATGATCGAGCGTATCGGTTTGGTTAACTTCCTTGAAGGTATCGGCATTGAAGTTGATCCAAACATGGTTAACCACCCACGTGAGTGTTCATACGTACGTATGGATGGCTGGGACGACGAAGCTGTTAAGTGGTTTGATCGTCAAGCTGAAGCTTCTTAATCAAGCTTTAACCCACTCTTTATTTAGTATTTGTCGCGCGGCATAGCGTCGCGCGGTCAGAACATTTACCCGGTTTTTGGAGGTAAAAATGGCAAAAGAAATGCGTGAACCGATTGAGACAGGTTGTCCTGATCCGTTCCAGTATATGCACCCATCTATGCGTCGTAACTTTGGTCAGTGGGCTTATCACGAGCATCCAGCACCAGGCGTTCTGCTACACGTAGCGAAGAACGGCGATAAGCTTTGGACTATCAAAGCGGGTACCCAGCGTATCCTTGACGTTTTCACTCTGCGTAAACTTTGTGATATCGCTGATGAATACTCAGATGGCCATATCCGTTTCACTATTCGTTCTAATCCAGAGTTCTTCGTAACTGATGAGTCTCGTGTTCAGCCATTGGTTGATAAGTTAGAAGCTGAAGGTTTCCCTGTTGGTGGTACTCAGAACTCTGTAACTACTTTGTCACACACTCAAGGTTGGTTGCACTGTGACATCCCTGGTACTGACGCATCAGGTGTTGTTAAGTCAATGATGGACGAGTTGATTGATGAGTTCCGTAAGGCTGATATGCCTAACCGTGTTCACATCACAACTTCATGCTGTCAGATCAACTGTGGTGGTCAAGGCGACATCGCGATCAACGTTCAACACACTAAGCCACCTAAGATCAATCACGATCTCGTAGCTAACGTTTGTGAGCGTCCATCAGTTGTTGCACGTTGTCCTGTTGCTGCGATTCGTCCTGCAATGGTTAACGGTAAGCCTTCATTGGAAGTTGATGAGAAGAAGTGTATCTGTTGTGGTGCATGTTTCCCTCCTTGTCCTCCAATGCAGATCAACGATGCTGAGCACTCTAAGTTGTCTATTTGGGTTGGTGGTAACCACTCAAACGCACGTGGCAAGCCTACGTTCCAGAAGTTGGTTGCATCAGGTATTCCTAACAACCCACCTCGCTGGCCAGAAGCTACCGCTATCGTTAAGCGTATCTTGAAGGCTTACAAAGAAGGCGCGAAAGACTGGGAGCGTATCAACGAGTGGGTTGAGCGTATCGGTTGGCCTCGTTTCTTCGAAGAAGTTGAACTGCCATTCACCAAGTATCACATCGATAACTGGCGTGGCGCTCGTAAGAGCTTGAACTCTTCTACTTACATCCGCTTCTAAGCGGTCTGTAAAGACGAGGTAGTTGCAGTATGAAACTGTCAGTACAGATTAACGAAGGTCCTTATCAGCACCAAGCGACTGATACTGCGTACCACTTCACCAAAGCTGCTTTGGAGAATGGTCACGAAGTAATGCGTGTCTTCTTCTACCACGATGGTGTGTTGAACGGCACTCGCTTGACGACTCCACCACAAGACGATCGTCACATTGTGAATCGTTGGGTTGAGTTGGCTGAGAAGTACAACCTAGATCTCGTTCTCTGCGTAGCTGCGGCACAACGTCGCGGCCTCGTGGATGACGGCGAAGCTGAGCGTAATAAAAAGAACGCAACCAATATCCAAGAGCCTTTCCGCATCTCGGGTTTGGGTCAGCTTATTGAAGCCGCTATCCAGAGCGATCGTCTGGTTGTGTTTGGCGATTAAGGAGAAATACGATGTCTGATATTAAGAAGTTTATGTATCTGAACCGTCGTGCTCCTTTCGGCACCATCTACGCATGGGAGTCGCTGGAAGTTGTACTGATCGGTGCGGCATTCGACCAAGAAGTTAGTCTAATGTTCGCAGATGACGGTGTTTACCAGCTGGTTAAGGGCTGTGATACATCTGAATCTGACATGAAGAACTTCATGCCTACGTATCGTACTTTAGGTGATTACGGCGTGCGTTATATGTACGTTGATCAAGCATCACTTGAGGCGCGTGGCCTTACCGCTGATGACCTTATCGAGGTTGCATGGGAAGACTGGGAAACTGAAGAAGAAGTCGACAACATTGTTGAGGTTGTTGACTCTGCGAAAGTAACCGAGTTGATGGCTGAATCTGACGTAGTGTTTAGCTTCTAAGGGTACGAACATGGCTGATTTATTCACTGTTAACAAGTCACCGTTTGAAAAGAACTCACTTGAAAATGCAATTAAATTTTCAACTGAGGGTGCGTCTATTCTTCTTATTGAAGATGGCGTTTACGGTGCATCAAAAGGCACTGCGTGTGAATCAATGATCACAGGCGCTGCGGGTAAGAAATTCTACGCACTCAAGTCTGACTTGAAGGCGCGTGGCATCGCTGACGATCGTTTGATCGCTGGTGTTGAGGTTGTTGATTACGCGGGTTTCGTTGAGCTGGTTTGTTCCACTGACAAAACTCAAGCTTGGCTGTAATCCCTGCCTGTATTTAACGAAACTACTTAATTAAGGAGATAGCTATGTCAGATACTATCAATGTAGACGGTAAAGAGTTTGCAGTAGACGAAGAAGGCTACTTGGCAAACATCAATGATTGGGTGCCAGGTGTTGCTGACGTAATGTCTAAGCAAGACGAGCTCGAGCTAACTGACGAGCACTGGGACATCATCAAGTTCTTGCGTGAGTACTATGAAGAGTACCAAATCGCTCCAGCAATCCGCGTTTTGACCAAAGCGGTAGCAAAGAACTTGGGTAAAGACAAAGGTAACTCAAAGTACCTTTACGGTCTGTTCCCATACGGCCCTGGTAAGCAAGCTTGTCGTTACGCTGGTCTGCCAAAGCCTACCGGCTGCGTATAAGTTACGCTCCCAAAGCTGCGGAGCTTTGCTCCGCAGCTTTACCTAACCCTTATCTTTTAGGCTGAAAGAGGTTTTCGGAAACATGTCGTTTCTGACTATCGCATTTGTTGCGTTGTTTTATATCGCTACCTTGATTTTGGTGGTCGGTTTAGCGCGTCGTATCCGTTTATACTGGAAAACGCCTGCGCCTTTGAAAATCCCAACAACACCAGCGCCAACCACTCAATCGGGTGTTGCGTTGCGTATGTTCCGTGAGGTTGTGTTTTTCGAAAGCCTTTTCAAGTCAACCAAGTGGACTTGGTTGTTTGGTTGGGTATTTCACATGGCGCTTTTCGCTGTGTTGTTCCGCCACTTACGTTATTTCCAGGAGCCAGTATGGGCGCCGGTTGCGTTTGTGTCGCCACTATTTAAATACTTAGCGTTCGCTATGGTGATTGGCTTGTTGGGTCTGTTGGCTCGCCGCATGCTAGTCGATCGCGTGCGCTACATTACTGCGCCGTCTGACATTTTGATGTTGTTGCTGTTGTTGGGTATCGGCGTGACCGGTGCTTTAACAACCTTTGTTGCACATACAGATGTCGTTGCAGTGAAGTCATTCTTCCGTCATTTAATGACCTTCAATTTTGAAACCATGCCAAACGTGCCTACTGATCCTTTGATGGTGGTCCATTTATTGTTGGTTGGTGTCTTGATGATCATTTTCCCGATTTCTAAGTTGTTACATGCGCCGGGCGTTTTCTTCAGTCCTTCGCGTAACCAAGTGGATAACCCTCGAGAGCAACGTCATGTCTCGGATTGGGCTAAGAAGCTGGAAAACTAAGTAAAGGTTATTGCAAGCATGGCAAAAGCAGAATTTGAAGTTCCAGAGTTAACCGAGTACACCGAAGTTCCTAAGCTTGAAGTCGGCGCGATGGCTCATGCGAAGTCATTTGTTGCGGCTCCAGAGTTCCAACAGGCACTTAACTTTAAAGGTGAGTTGCAAGACGGTTGGGAACAAGAAGTTATTGATCACATGGGTGACCTGCTCGGTAAGTACCGTTCTCTACAGGTTTACCTAGACTCATGTGTTAAGTGTGGTGCTTGTACTGATAAGTGTCATTACTACTTAGGTACTAAAGATCCAAAGAACATGCCAGTGGCGCGTCAGGA
>Ga0181597_10002798_pt1 | contig 18656 bp, 16 predicted proteins | sample 041ome_5_FD_148647 | JGI IMG/M metagenome (GOLD analysis project Ga0181597, IMG submission 148647) | Coastal salt marsh microbial communities from the Groves Creek Marsh, Skidaway Island, Georgia - 041403US metaG (spades assembly) | ecosystem: Environmental > Aquatic > Marine > Intertidal zone... | reverse complement strand
CGGCACGGAAATGTCGCTGTCCGACGACGCGCTCGGCCGGTTCGATTCCTATGGCTGGCATACGCAGCGCTGCAACGGGCATGACGCCGCGGCACTCGGCGCGGCAATGGAAGCGGCAATGGCATCCGACAAGCCGTCGATTATCTCCTGCAAGACCGTCATCGGTTTCGGCGCACCCTCCAAGCAGGGGACGTCCGGGGTTCATGGCGCGCCGCTTGGTGCCGATGAAATTGCCGCCGCCCGCAAGGAGCTTGGCTGGCCGTATGAGCCGTTTGTTGTTCCCGACGAAATCCTCTCCGCCTGGCGGGCCGCCGGCAGCCGTAATGCGGACGTCTACGCAGACTGGTCCGGCCGGTTGGGTGCCGCAGAATCGCGGGCTGAATTTGAACGTGCGATGGCCGGTGACCTGCCACAAGGCTGGGAACAGTCGGTGATCGACGCGAAAAAGGGCTTCTCTGCCGATGCGCCGAAACTTGCGACCCGCGCGTCGTCCGGCAAGTCGCTTGATGCGATCACCCCGGCCGTGCCGGAAATGATCGGTGGATCGGCTGATCTGACCGGATCGAATAATACGAAGGCTGTCGGGTTCGGCCCGCTTGCCCCGCCGGACTATGCCGGTCGTTACATGTATTATGGCGTGCGTGAACACGGAATGGCCGCCGCGATGAACGGCATGGCGCTGCATGGCGGTATCATTCCCTATTCCGGTACGTTCCTGATCTTCTCGGATTACCTGCGTCCGTCGTTACGGCTCGCCGCCCTGATGGGGATCCGCGTGATTCATGTACTGACGCATGATTCCATCGGCCTCGGCGAAGACGGCCCGACCCATCAGCCGGTTGAACATCTTGCCGCCTTGCGCGCGATCCCGAACGTGCATGTCTTCCGCCCCGCCGATGCAGTCGAAGCCGCTGAATGCTGGCAGGCCGCGCTTGAGCACACCAAGGGGCCCTCGGCGATGGCGCTGACCCGGCAGGGTCTGCCGACACTGCGTGTTGAGCATACCGACGAGAACCTGTCGGCAAAGGGCGCGTATGTGCTGGCCGCAGCTGACGGCGACCGTCAGGCAACGATCCTGGCGACCGGTTCCGAAGTTGAAATAGCGATGAACGCCCGCGACGCGCTGCAGGCCGATGGCGTGCCGACGGCGGTTGTGTCCATGCCCTGCTGGGAGCTTTTCGAGGCGCAGTCCGACGCGTATAAAGCAGACGTGCTCGGCGATGGCGTGAGGGTCGCGGTCGAAGCTGCAATCGGTTTCGGCTGGGAACACTGGACCGGTCCCGCGGGTGGCTTTGTCGGTATGAAGGGCTTCGGTGCTTCGGCCCCGGCAGATGAACTTTACGAACATTTCGGTATCACGGCCGACGCCGTTGCGGCAGCCGTAAAAGCCCGGCTCTAGACGGGTTTCAGAAGAAGTTTGACGAACGTTACGATGTATCAGAACGCAGTATTGGAGGATTAATAAATGGCGGTTCGTGTAGCAATTAACGGCTTCGGCCGGATCGGGCGGCTGACGCTGCGCGCGGCACTCGAAGCAGGACGCAAGGATATCGAGGTAGTTGCGATCAACGATCTCGGCTCAGTGGATATGAACGCATTGCTGCTGCAGAACGACAGCACGCATGGCCGCCTGGCAAAGCCTGTGAAGGTAACCTCCACCGGTATCAATGCCGGTTCCGGCGTGATCAAGGTATTTGCCGAACGCAATCCGGAAGACCTGCCCTGGGGCAAGCTCGACATCGACGTCGTGCTCGAATGTACGGGTATTTTCACCAAGCGTGAAATGGCCGCCAAGCATCTCGCAGCGGGCGCGAAGAAAGTGCTGATCTCGGCACCGGGTACGGGCGAAGACCTGACTGTCGTTTACGGTATCAACGACAACAAGCTGAAGAAGACGCATACGATCGTGTCGAACGCGTCATGCACGACGAACTGCCTGGCGCCTGTCGCCTCCGTCATGCACAAGGCGTTCGACATTCAGCAGGGCTACATGACCACGATCCACGCCTATACCGGCGATCAGCGCATCCTTGATACGCTGCACAGCGATCCGCGCCGTGCACGTGCCGCCGCAGGCTCGATGATCCCGACCTCGACCGGTGCTGCCAAGGCCGTTGGCCTGGTCCTGCCGGAACTGAACGGCAAGCTGGACGGCACATCGATCCGCGTGCCGACAGCGAACGTCTCGGTGATCGATTTCACGTTTATCCCGAAGAAGAAAACCACGGTCGAGGCCGTGAACGCCGCGGCGAAGAAGGCAGCAGCCTCCCCCCGCCTCAAGGGTATCCTGAACATCAACGAGGCCCCGCTGGTCTCGGTCGATTTCAACCATGACCCGGCCTCGTCCACATTCGATGTCACGCAGACCCAGGTGGTTGGCGGCAAGCTGGTCCGCGTGGTCAGCTGGTACGACAACGAATGGGGATTCTCCAACCGCATGCTCGATACTGCGGTCGCGATGGGCAAGCTGAAATAGCACCCGCCGAGCGGAACGAACATAACTGACGGAAATCCCTCATCCTTTATCGGGTGGGGGATTTTCATATCCGGAACCTGAGAGACAAGTGACATGCCCAAGACACTCGACGACATAGACGTAGCCGGCAAACGCGTATTTTTGCGCGCCGACCTGAACGTGCCCATGCGTGACGGCGCGGTATCCGATGCCACGCGGATTTCGCGCCTGGCGCCGACCATCACGGAACTTGCCGACAAGGGCGCGATCGTGATCGTCGCGTCGCATTTCGGACGCCCGAAGGGTGAGCCTGTTCCCGACATGTCGCTGGCACCCCTGGCCGGGCCGCTTTCGGCGGCACTGGGCGGGCGGAATGTCTCCTTCGCCAATGACTGCATCGGCGCGGAAGCGCAGAAGGTCGTCGGCGCGGCGAAAAGCGGTGATGTCGTGCTGCTCGAAAACCTGCGCTTTCATGAAGGCGAGGAACTGAACGACCCGGACTTTGCGGCGGAACTGGCGAAGCTTGCCGATATCTACGTGAACGACGCGTTTTCCGCGGCGCACCGCGCCCATGCCTCAACCGAGGCGCTGGCACACCTGCTGCCGGCTGCGGCGGGCCGGATGATGCAGGCAGAACTCGACGCGCTCGATTCCGCGCTCGGCAGCCCGGAACGCCCCGTCGGGGCTATCGTCGGCGGCGCCAAGGTATCGACCAAGCTCGACCTGCTCGGCAATCTGGTCGGCAAGGTAGACATGCTGGCCATCGGCGGTGCGATGGCGAACACGTTCCTGCATGCGCTCGGCACCGATGTCGGCAAGTCGCTGTGCGAACATGAACTGGCGGATACCGCACTGGAAATTCTGGGCCTTGCTGACGAGGCAGGCTGCCAGATTATCCTGCCGTCGGACGCCGTTGTTGCCCGGGAATTTGCCGAAGGGGCGCCCAGCGAAGTGGTGCCGGTTGGCGCCGTGCCGGGCGATATGATGATTCTCGATATTGGGCCCGGCAGCGCCAATGGCCTTGCCGCGAAACTGAGCGATCTCAAAACCCTGGTATGGAACGGCCCGCTCGGCGCGTTCGAAGTCCCGCCCTTCGATGCCGGCACCGTCATGGTTGCCCGCGTTGCCGCCGATCTGACCCGTGCCGGGGCGCTGAAAACCGTCGCCGGTGGCGGCGATACGGTAGCCGCCCTGGTCGCAGCCGACGTGCTGGATGATTTCTCCTATGTCTCGACGGCCGGCGGTGCGTTCCTCGAATGGCTCGAAGGCAAGGACCTGCCCGGCGTCAAGGCGCTGGGGTAACTATCCCCGCGTATTCCTGGCGATAAACGCGTCGATCTCGTCCGCCGTCATCGCGCCCGGGAACATCTCCGCGCGCATGGCGACGCGCTGGGCGCTGATGGCGCGGATGGCGTCTTTCATGCGGGTCATGTCGTCATCTGATTTGATCAGGCCGACGCAGATTTTCGCCTGTTCGGCATAGTGATCCTTTTCGTCGTCATAGATGATTTCCATGGCATGGGCTGTCATGTCATTGACGGTTGAGCCCGAAAGCTTCGCGCCTTCGCGGAACAGGCGTGCGCCGCCGCCCTCCGTAAAGCCGACCGCCGCCTTGGTCAGCTCGTCTTCGACATAGGCACGCCGGATGTCGCCGAGTTTCTTTTCCTCGGCGAGCTGCACCGTGTCTTCCGCCGTGATCTTGCGGCCCATGACGTGCTCGAATATGTCGGCCAGCATGACGTAGTGATTGAATTCTTCCGTCAGCTGGGTCAGCAGGAAATGGTATTCGTGACGATCGATACTGCGATCGACCTCGGGGAAGCGGTCGACCAGGTCTTTGAGCTCCCGGTGCAGACCGTTAAAGAATCCGTCGACCGGATGAAGTTCTTTCCAGAGCTGGGCGCGGAGGTAGAACGCGTGATCTTCGTCGGTTGCACCGTCAAAATAGCGTTTGGCAATCTCGCCCTCGCATTCCCAATAGGGCCATGCCGCATCGACAAGCGCCTGTTCCGTAGTATCTGTCATAAGTACCTCCGTTTCCTGCAAATTATACAACCCCCTATCCGCTGCACAAGATTGCGGTCGGCGCGCGGATTCGCGACAATGGGGCAAGGAGAAAGAAATCTATGATTCACTTGGAAACGGATGTGCTGGTGGTCGGCGCCGGCGGTGCGGGCATGTATGCGGCAATCGCGGCGGCCCGCAATGGGGCGGATGTCATTCTGGCCGATAAAAGCCTTATCAGCCGCGGTGGTGCGACGATCATGGCACAAATGACCACGGCGGCAGCGCTGGGCGATGAAGAGCCCGATAGCTGGGAAAAGCATTATGAAGACACGCTCGAAGCCGGGCGGGGGCTGTGTAACGAGGAATTATCGGCCATTCTCTGCCGCGAAGCCATCGACCGCATCCGCGAAATGGATGACTGGAAAGTCGGGTGGGCGCGTAAAGACGGCAATATCACCGGTGTTATGGCGCCGGGGCACAGCGTGCCGCGCTGCGTCTATGTCGATTTCCTCAATACCGGGCCGGCGGTTGCCAAGTGCCTGCGGACACAGGTTGCGCGGGCCGATAGCGTGATGCGGGTCAGCGGGCTCGCGATTAACGATGTGGTTGTCGAGAACGGTGCGGTTACGGGTGCCGTCGGCTGGAACCTCGAAGACGAGACGCCGGTCACGATTGCCGCAAACGCCGTGATCATCGCGGCAGGCGGGCTGACCCGCCTGTATCAGCGCAACAGTGCGTCGGTGAACATGAACGGCGACGGCTATGCCATGGCGCTGCGCGCCGGTGCCGACCTGATCGACATGGAATTCCCGCAATTCTTCCCCATCGGCCACCTGGCACCGCGCCTCGTCGGGATGGACCCGATCATGTGGGATCCGTTCCGCTACAAGCTCGGCGGGCGGCTGTTCAATGCGGAAGGCGAGGAGTTCCTGCATAAATACGGCGGCGAGGACGCGGAAAAATACACCACCACCCGCGATATCATTTCGTACGGCATCACCAAGGAACACGAAGCCGGACTGACCACCGAGAACGGCGGCGTTCACCTCAGCTTCCAGCACATTCCTGAAGAAAAGCTGCGTGAAGCTTTCGGGCCGGTGATCGACAAGCTGGCGGCCAACGGTATCGATCTGACCAAGGACACGGTCGAAGTCGCTCCCATCGCCCATTACCATATGGGTGGCATTCGCGTGAACGGACAGATGGAAACCAGCATTACCGGGCTCTATGGCGCGGGTGAGGTTGTCGGTGGCGCCAATGGTGCGAACCGGTTGTCAGGCAACGCGATCCCCGAGGCTTTCGTGTTCGGTGAACGGGCAGGGCGGTTCGCCGCTGAATATGCACGCGGCCGCAACCGAGCCTGGTCGGACGCTGCCGCACAGGAACATCTCGACCTGCTGAACACCCTGATCGGGCGTCAGTCGGATGGGTCCGGCGACAAGGCGGCCCTGGGCGAGATGTGGTTCGAACTGCAGAACCTGATGTGGGAAAAAGTCGGCGTGCTGCGCACCGGCGACAAGCTGGCGGCGGCGCTCACGCGTATTCGCGAAATGCGGGTGACGCTGGCCGATATGGTCCCCGCGGACGACGCCGAATTCAACATGACCCTGCAGGACTGGTACGACCTGCGCTCGGCGCTGCTGACGGCGGAATCGGTTACCCTGGCTGCGATTAACCGCACAGAAAGCCGGGGCGCGCATCAGCGTGAGGATTTCGAGGAAATGGATCCGGCACAGGTACACAACCAGCGTCTTCGGCTCGGGGATGACGGTGAAGTACTGTCGGATTACCTGCCCGTAGCAAAAGGAGTGGCAGCATGAGCGCGCCTGTGACGAATAGCGAGAAAACGGCCCCGATCACTATCCAGCGTGGCGCGCCCGGTGAAGAGCCGTGGATGGAAACCTATGACGTGCCGTGGCGTCCGGGCATGTCGGTGCTGGATGCCATCGTCTGGGTCCGAACCCACGCGGATTCCTCCGTCGCGTTCCGCTATAGCTGCGTCAGTGCGAATGCCTGCAAGGAATGCATGGTCGCGGTGAACGGCAAGACGGTCTATGCCTGCACAGAGCGCCTGTCGGAAGATGGCAGCGAGGTCGGACCACTGAAGAACAAGACGCTGATCCGCGATCTGGTGACCGATATTGTCCCGCCGAAGGAAAATCTGCGGACGATTCTGGCTGAGCGGGCGAAGGGTTAGTCGGCCGGGTCAGGCCATCATTTCACCGGCTTAGTCGCCCGCCAGCATCCCATCCACGACTCGCCGTGCCTGCAGCACGCCGGCATCTGCATTGATATCGATCTGCTGCCAGCCATCCGGGGCGGTATCGATACTGCGTTGCTGCGCTGCGAGCAGGCCGACATCTTCGCCGAATGCGGTGCTCGCGGCGATCGCGAGTTTCTCGGTCAGTGCTTCATCATCCAGCCTGAAGTCGCGCGCGTGATGCCAGAAATAATGGCAGGTGCCCTCGGTTTCCGGCGTGATCGTGTGGTTTGAAAATATTGTAATGCCGTGGCTCCGGTCACCGTCCCGTGCGCCGGTCCCGGCATCCGCGCAGCCGACATCGATGACGACATGAACCGGCGCCGTCCAGCTGATGAGCTGCCAACGGTCGACGGTGCCTGGAAAATCGCGGGCCGATGCGAACATCGCAGGTGGAAGCTTGTCCATGATCCACCGGTCGATATGGACCTTGTTTTCTTCGCGACGCGTATCGAGCGGAGCGTCGCTGACGCCGTCGGCGCCCAGGGTAGAGGCATGAACGAACTGGACGTGCGACAGGTCCAGCAGGTTGTCGACGACGAGCTGGTGATTGCATTCGACGTAAAAATAACCGGTATTTGATACCCAGGCCGGATCGTCGTTCCAGTGATAATCCGGGATCAGGCTTTCATCGGCTTCTGCCGGGTCGCCCGGCCATATCCAGATATAGCGGTAGCGTTCGACCACCGGAAAAGCGTGGATCGCAGCCCCCGGCGGTACCTTCGATTGCCCGGGCACCGATACGCAGGTGCCCGTGGTGTCGAATTCAAGCCCGTGATAGCCGCATTGCACCCGGTCGCCGACACGCTGGCCCAGCGATAGCGGCAGGTGGCGGTGACAGCAGCGGTCTTCGAGCGCAGCGGCGGTGCCATCTGATGTGCGGAACAGCACGACGGGTTCTCCGCAGATGGTACGTCCGAGAACGCCGTCGGTGATTTCGTGGCTCTGGGCGGCCACGTACCAGGAGTTTTTAAGGAAGGGCATAATGTGTCTGATTCTCCCTAGCTGGATTGGTTGATCATCTCGACGATCCGTTTCGGTTCGATCGGCAGGTCGCGTACCACCACGCCGAATGGCGATAATGCGTCGTCGACCGCGGAGGCGATGGCCGACGTGACGGGAATCGTGCCGCCTTCGCCCGCGCCTTTGACACCGAGCGGGTTGAGCGGTGTCGGGCTTTCCATGTGGATCATGTCGAAATGCGGCACTTCGGGGGCCGATGGCAGCAGATATTCGCCGAAATTCGTCGTCTGCGGCTGGCCCTGGTCGTCATAGATCATGCGCTCGAACAGGGCCGAGCCGAGACCGTGGGTTGCGCCGCCGGTGATCTGGCCTTCGACGATGGTCGGGTTTATCAGCCGGCCGCTATCGTGGACGATGACATAGTTCAGCACCTGCACATGGCCGGTACCGGGATCGACCTCGACCTCTGCCACGTGAACACCATTACAGTATGTCAGGGTCGGCGGGCTGAAATTGGCTGTCGCTTCCATCCCCGGGTCGACGCCGCCGGGCAGGGAAAAGCCGGGCATACCCTGCACTGCACGGGCGACATCGCCAAGTGTGACCGACATATCCGGCACGCCGCGGACAGATATTTTGCCGTCGGCGATATCAAGGTCTTCTTCGGCCGCCTCCAGCAGGTGGGCGGCAACCTTCAGCGCCTTGTTTCGGACTTCAAGCGCCGCGACATGGACCGATGAACCGGCCGTCACTGCCTGCCGGCTGGCAAATGCGCCAAGACCCAGCGATACCTTGCCGGTATCGCCGGTCACGACCTCGATGTCTTCGATCGCAGCGCCCGTCTGGGCGGCACAGACCTGGGCGAGGGCGGTTTTGAGGCCCTGTCCCTGATCGGTAGCACCTGTGTAAATCACGATCTTGCCGGATGGTTTGATGCGCACGACCGCCGATTCGAACGGGCCACGCCCGGTGCCTTCCACGTAATTTGCGACGCCGATGCCGAGATAGCGGCCTTCCGCAAGCGCGGCTGCCTGCCGCGCCGCGAAATCGCTGTATCCACCGCGCTCCAGCGCTGCATCGAGCGCCGCCGGGTAATCACCGGAATCGTATGTCATGGTCGCGCCGTCGCGGGTTTTTATCTGCGTGTCATAGGGCATGGATTCTGCCGGGATCAGGTTGCGGCGGCGCACCTCCACCCGGTCGAGGCCAAGTTCGCGGGCGATGCGGTCCATCAGCCGCTCCATTGCAAATGTACCTTGCGGCCGGCCCGCACCACGGACCGGTGTCACCGGTGTCATGTTCGTCAGCGCCAGCTTGACGTCGAGGGACATGCTCGGCAGCTCGTAGGGCCCCAGGAAATTGGTCGCCGCATTATAGGGCAGGTTAACGCCATAGGGGGTGTAGGCGCCGTGATCATGCGCCATTGTCCCACGTACGCCGAGCAGCCTGCCATCGGCATCGACGGCGACCTCCATGTCCCATAGCTGGTCGCGCTCCATGGTGGCGGCGGTGAAATGTTCACGCCGGTCCTCGACCCATTTTACGGGGCGGCCGAGGAGCATGGCGGCGAGCGGAACAACCACTTCTTCCTGGTAAAAGACGAATTTGGGGCCGAACCCGCCGCCGACATTCGGTGTCACGACCCGGATACGGTCTTCCGGCAGATCCAGCATCTGTACCAGTATGCTCTGTGCCCGGTGCGCCATCTGTGTTGCCGACCAGACGTTCAGCACGTGATCGCGCGGGTTTAGTTCCGCTGCAACGCCACGGCATTCTATGGCGTGACCGAGGCCCTTGTGCTGGTGAAGTGTTTCGCGAAATACATGCGCGGCGCCCGCGAAGGTGTCATCGGTGTCGCCATAGGCCAGCGTGAACCCGGCAACAAGGTTATCCGCAAAATCGGAATGGGCCGTCGCGGCGCCGTCATCCAGTGCCGAGAGGTAATCGGCAGAGACGGGCAGGTTCGAATAGTCGACGAAGACAAGTTGTGCTGCATCCTCTGCGATATAGGGGGATTCCGCGATCACGCAGGCGACGGGTTCACCCACATAGCGCACTTCGCCATCGGCAAGGGTCGACGGGCTGGCCGACAGTTTCAGCGCGCCGGAGGGCTGTTCCACCGGCATGACAGTGTCGGTCAGATGGGGGCGGAGGTCATCCAGCGTATAGACGGCGACCACGCCATCGATGGCGAGGGCCGCCGAACTGTCGATGTCTGAAAAAGTGGCATGGGCCACCGGTGCCCGGACAAAGGCCGCATGCAGCATGCCGGGCAGGTGGATGTCGTCGAGATACTTACCCTTGCCACGTAGCAATGCCGGGTCTTCTACCCGTTTGATCTTTTCACCGAACACTTGACGACTTTCTCTGTTTCCGCACCAGAATACCGGGGTAGGGAAGCGCCGTCATCCGTTCAGGTCGAATGAAGTGTAAAAATGCGGGTGCTTTTCAGCAGTTTGGCGGGTTTAACCCGTCGCTTGCCGCTGCTGTGCGTTGAGTTGCTTGAGGGCGAACAGGTAATCAGGGTCCAACCGCCAGTGTTCGACGACCTTGTGTGCGGCATCAAGCTTGATCCGGTCATACAAATCGAGCACGCGGGTCAGTTCCGACGGGTCGTTTATCGACATTGTCGCGTAAAACGTCTCGTATTTCTGACTGTTTTTGCTTGCCCGGACGGCATACGGGTCGCATTTTTACGGAATGACACAGGAAACAACTCCAGCCGATTCACCCGCCGGTTCACCGTCTGGCCCAATCGTGCGCCAGATTCCCGAGGGCGATAATCGGGAACGTCTCGTCTGCACCGATTGCGGCTTTATCAATTACGAAAACCCCAAGATCGTCGTGGGTGCAGTTTGTACCTGGGAAAACAAGGTACTGCTCTGCCGCCGTGCAATTCATCCGCAACGCGGCCTGTGGACAATCCCCGCCGGCTATATGGAGCAGAATGAAACCGCCGAGGCTGGTGCCGCCCGGGAGGCCAGGGAAGAAGCCTGCGCCGAAATCGACATCGACGGACTGATCGGCGTCTATACGATCCCGCGGATCAGCCAGGTCCAGCTTATCTACCGGGCCATAGTTCGGGATGGTGCATTCGATGTCGGAGAGGAAACCCTCGAACTCGACCTGTTCGACTGGGATGCGATCCCGTGGGACGAAATAGCCTTCCCGTCCGTCAGGTGGGCACTGGATCACTGGCGTGAACTGGGCGATGTGGATGTCTGGCCGCCATTTTCGAACCCGCCGGGCGAAGACGGGAACTATCCCGGTACCTGACGGAGAATCATTCCGTCAGGCGCGGAGTTCCGCCGGTGGAAATAGGCCAGCCTTGCCAATCATCGCTGGTATCGCATGGCCGAGCTGTTCGCCGATCCAGTCACCGGCGGCAATCAGCTTGTCGATATTGATGCCCGTTTCAATTCCCATCCGGTTCAGCATGTAGACCAGGTCTTCTGTCGGCACGTTGCCTGTCGCGCGCGGTGCAAACGGACAGCCCCCGATCCCCCCCGCCGAGGCGTCAATTGACTGGACGCCGGCTTCAACCGCGGCGTAGCAATTGGCAAGGCCGGTGTTGCGGGTGTTGTGAAAATGGGCGCGGAATCGTGCTGAAGGGGCGATTTCCATTAAAGCGCCGAACAGGTCGGCAACCTGGCTTGGAACGGCGCAGCCGATGGTATCTGCCAGAGCGATCTCGAACGTGTCGTCGCCGGCACATCGTTCGACGAGGCCGATCACGCGTTCGGGCGGTACTTCCCCCTGAAACGGGCAGCCGAAAGCTGTGGAGATTGTCAGGGAGCAACGCACCCCCGCTGCCTTTGCCTCGGCGGCGATTTCTTCATAGACGTCGACCGCCTGTTCGATTGTTGTGCCCTGGTTTTTCTGGCTGAACGTATCTGACGCGACCAGCGCGTAGTTTACTTCCTTGCAGCCTGCGGCGAGCGCGCGGTCGAGGCCGCGGCGGTTGAGCACCAGCCCGATATAAGTGATGCCGTCGTCATCGGGCAGGGCAGCCAGTACTTCTTCGGCATTCGCCATCTGTGGGACGCGCTTCGGATTGACGAAGCTGACCGCTTCCATACGCCGGATGCCCGAATCCACAAGCTTGCCGATAAATTCGACCTTGGTGTCGATATCGAGAATTTCCGGTTCGTTCTGCAGCCCGTCCCGGGGGCCGACATCGATAATTTCTACGCTACGTGCTGCGGTCGTCATTACGGCCAGTCCTTCAGTCGTGTTGTTGTCTGATTATAGTGTAGATCGGGCCGAATTGGCACGCCGCTCCAGCCTGCGCGACAGGACGGCGAGAATAACACCAACGGTCGCCAGTGAGACCATCAGCCAGACGACGTCGTTCCAGTTCCCCATCACCGCCCGCATTGCGGCCACCGCGGGCGGACCGAACAGCATTCCCGTGCTGGTACCCATGACCATCAGCCCGTTCATGGTGCCGATCTGGGATGGTGACGGTGTGTAAATCGCGACAGAACCGAGCGCCGCTGCGGGTACCATGCCCCCGAAAATGCCGAAAAGGACCGCGAAGCCGAGCCGCGCGGTATCGGGCAGAAATGCCGAGAATATGCCTATCTGCGACAGCCCCATACCGATGGCACCGACCGCAAGCAGCGACCAGATCGACACGCCGCGCCCCATCGCCCAGGCCGAGAACCAATTGCCGATGGCATTGAACATCAGCACGACAGCCGGGACGACGGCAGCGACCAGGGTGCTGGAACCGTAGACCTCGCGCATATAGCTCGGCAGCCAGGCCATCATCGAAATATGTTGTGACGCATACAGCGCGAAGCAGCCGGCGGCGAGTAATGCGCCGGGACTTGCCAGGCACCTGGTGACGTTGTTCAGCATTGATGTCATCGCGACATTGCCGCTTTGGCGTTGCCAGCCGAGGGTGGCCTTCCAGACGATGCCGGCCCAGACGACAGTGATGCCGCTGCTGATAAGCCACAATGTACGCCAGCCCCATGCTTCCAGAACCAGTGCACCGGCAATCAGCATGACTGAAAAGCCGACCGGTACGTAGGATGACCAGATGCCAAGCGCCCATTTACGGTCGCCGGCGGCGGTAACGTGGGTGATCATGCCAGCGCCGGTGATGGTCACGGAGGTGTAACCGACGCCTTCTATAAAGCGCGAAAGAAGCATGACCTCGCCCGATTGGGCAAAGGCGCCCAGCAGGCTTCCCGCGGTCATAGCTAGCAATCCGAATATCAGTACCTGGCGCTGACCAAGCCGGTCGGCGAGCGATCCTGCCACGAGGCCAAGCGCAAAGCCGGTGCAGGAGATCATGGAGGCGATCCAGCCCCCGGTCACCAGCCCGGCGTCCAGCGCCAGTCGGATTTCCGGCAGGGCAGGGGGGAGCTTCCCTATATGGGTCGCGGCAACGATGCCTGCGCCAAAGGCGACCCAGACGATCGGCCACTGGGTTTGTCGGGATTGAGTGCCATCTGTCATACGAGGTTATCCCCTGCGCGGCTTGACCCGTCCAGACCCGTCAGCGATCCTGCCTGAAATCAGTGAATCGACTACAGGGACGCACCATCGGAATGGGTACTGAATCCGCCCCCCGCACAGGGCCGCTTGCGAATATTCGCGTTATTGAAATGGGCACCATGATTGCCGGGCCGTTTTGTGGCCAGTTGCTGGCGGATCATGGGGCCGAAGTGATCAAGCTGGAACAACCAGGCGTCGGCGATCCGATGCGTGAATGGGGCAAGGAGAAACCTCACGGCAAGGCTCTGTTCTGGCCTGTATTGGGGCGTAACAAGCTGTCGGCAACGCTGAATGCCCGCGAAGCCGATGGCCAGGCGCTGATCAAAAAACTGGTCGAAAGCGCAGATATCCTGCTTGAAAATTTTCGTCCCGGGACAATGGAGCGCTGGGGGCTCAGCTACGAGGACCTGTCTGCGATCAATCCGAAACTGATCATGATCCGGGTTTCCGGCTTTGGCCAGACCGGCCCCTATGCGAAGCGGGCGGGCTATGGCGCCATCGGCGAGGCGATGGGCGGCTTGCGCTATACCACGGGTGATCCGTCACTGCCGCCGAGCCGTGCCGGTATTTCGATCGGCGATTCGCTTGCCGCCACCCATGCCTGTCTCGGTGCGATGATGGCACTGCATCAGGTGCACCTGACCGGGAAGGGCCAGGTTGTGGACGCATCCATCTTCGAATCTGTTCTGAACATGATGGAGAACGTCGTCACTGATTACGATGCAGGCGGCTATATCCGCGAACGTACCGGCTCGTTCCTGCCCAAAATCGCCCCGTCGAATATCTATCCGACCAAAGACGATATCTGGCTGGTGATCGGCGCCAACCAGGATTCCGTCTGGGCGCGGATGGCGGAAGCCATGGGGCGTCCTGAACTGGCAACCGATGAGCGCTATGCCACCCATGGGGCACGGGGGATCAACCAGATCGAACTGGATGAGCTGATTTCGGACTGGACGAAGGATTTCCCCGTCGCCGAGCTTGAAGAGCTGCTTCATGCGCACGGTATTCCCAATGGCAAGATCAACCGCGCCCCGGAAATGCTTGAAGACCCCCAGTTCAAGGCGCGCGAAGCGATTATCCGCGTCGATCACCCGGAATTCGGCAATATCGCCATGCAGAACGTCGCGCCGAAATTGTCCGAAACGCAGGGGACGGTACGCCACCCGGGGCCGGGCCTTGGTGAACACAACGATTATGTCTGGGGCGAACTCGCGGGCAATTCTGCCGACGACCTCGCTGTCCTGCGCGACCGCGGCATCATTTAGGGAAAGCGCTTATGCTTAAAACCGGCAAGGAATATCTCGAAGGACTGCGGGACGGTCGCGTGGTCTATATAGGCGGTGAAAAGGTCGAAGATGTAACGACACATCCGGCCTTCGCCGAAAGCGCGAAATCCATGGCCGCGCTCTACGATATGAAGGCAGACTCCGCGAACCGCGATGTGATGTCCTATGAAGAGGACGGCGAGCGGTTTTCGATGTACTACCTGCGCCCGAAAAATCAGGATGACCTGCGCAAACGCATGCGCGCCCACAAGCGCATCGCCGATGAGACCTGCGGGCTTTTCGGCCGTTCGCCCGACCATGTGTCGAGCTTCGTGACCGGCCTCGCGATGAAGCCCGATGTGTTCGACAAGATCGGTCCCGGTTACGGCGACAATCTCATGGCGCATTACGACTATATGCGGCGCCATGACATCTACGCGGCTTATGCCGTGCTGCCGCCGGCCGGTGCGCGGAACCCTGAGTTTTACCAGAAAAAGGAAATGCCGGTTCCAACACTGAAGGTCGTTGAAGAACGCGATGACGGGGTGGTTATTTCAGGCATGAAGATGCTGGCCACGGGCGGTGTATATGCCGATGAGCTGTGGATCGGAAACCTGCTCCCCATCGCCGATGGCCGCGAAGCTGAAGCCATAACCTGTGCCGTGCCCTGCGGCACGCCGGGCCTGACCCTGTGGTCGCGCAAGCCGTTCGGCCAGGACCTGCGCAACAAGTTCGATTATCCGCTTTCCGCCAAGTATGACGAAAGCGATGCCATGGTGTTGTGCGACAATGTCTTCGTGCCGTGGGAAAAGGTGTTCGTCCACGACAACGCGGAAATGTCGCGCGGGATTTATGTCCAGACACCATCTCATGCGATGGGCAATCACCAGTCCAATATCCGCTTCTGGGCCAAGATGCAGTTATTGACCGGGGTTCTCAGCCGGATCACGCAGTCTTCGGGTAACAACCAGATCCCGGCGGTTGCCGATCAGCTGGGCCGCATGGCGGCACTCGAAGCGACGCTGGGTGGTATGATTCACGGTCAGATCGAAGCTGCGGAAAACTGGCCGGGTACGGCGGATGGCGCGCCGGAAGACTACGTCACCATCAACCGGCGCTACATGTATGCGGCCCTGAACTGGTGTACCGAAAACCATTCGATGATTATCGAAATGCTGCGCGAATTGATGGGCGGCGGCGTGTTCCAGATGCCAGCCGACGTGTCGGTGATGGCGAACCCGGAACTGCGCGAAAAGTTCGAACAGTTCTGGGCGACGCCGTTTCTGGAAAGTTTCGACCGGATGAAGCTTTACCGTCTGGCGTGGGACCTGGTCGGATCGGAATTCGCAGGACGTCATACAACCTATGAAAAGTTCTATGCGGGTTCGTTCTTTGTCGTGCGGAACCATTCTTTCCGTGAAGCGCCGTGGGATGAATTCCACAAGATCGTCGACCGTCAGCTGGATGCGATGGAAGTGCCCGAAGACGCACAGTAGATTTTTCTGCGTGGTGCTGAAGTGGTGTTTCGGCGCACCTCGGAGAGGGCCTAGAACTCCATATCCAGTTCTTCGAAATCGTCGGGTTCATCCTTGGCCGCGTCAATCCATTCGGTCATCGGCGCCCAGGACATGATGGTCCGACAATAGTTTTGCGCGACGTCTGACAGCGCCACGTCATAGGTTTCGAATCGGGTGCATACGGGCGCGAACATCGCATCGGCCATGGTCGGCTTGCCGAACAGAAACGGTCCGCCCCAACGGTCCATGCACTCCGTCCAGATTGTCTCGATTCGCTCGATGTCCGCCTGGGCGCCGGCGAAGACCTTGAAGTCCGGATAGCTGGCCCGAAGGTTCATCGGGAGCGCCGAGCGGAGATTATAGAATCCCGAGTGAACTTCTCCCGAGACGGACCGGCAATGCGACCTGGCTTCGCGATTTTCAGGCAGTAATCCGGCATTGGGGCGGATTTCCGCCAGATATTCGCCGATCGCCAGGACATCCCAAACACTGCATCCATCATGATTCAGGCGCGGCACCAGCATCGACGGCGCTAAAAGAAGCAGTTCCGCCCTGTGATCCGGATCATCAAGGGAAACGACCTGCTCTTCGACCTCAAGCCCGGCGATCCGGCACATAAGCCAGCCCCGGAGAGACCAGGAAGAATAATTTTTGCTCGAAATTGTCAGCACGGGCGGCTGATTCGGCGTTTTGCCGGTTTTCGCGGGTTGGGCCTGGTTCATGATGTTTTAACCCCATTGCGGTGCAATATCAGTTATATTGCAGCGCAACAACGAAAGCACTAATTTATTCTGCGAAGATGCGTCATCCCGGTTGGATGAAGAGCAGGCGCAGAACGAAAATAACAGTACGGGACAGGCAGCACAGATGCTCTATCAGGCCTACCAGACCTACGCAGACGCATCGGAACCCATGCGCTTCATGGCCCGCACCGCTATGGCCTATACGAACATGATGCCGGGTTTCAAGGCGCTCGGGTTTGGGCGGGAAATCTCGGCCACGCTGGAGATGATCTCCCGTACCGAGTTAACCCACACGCGGCCCTCTTATGATATCGACCGGGTAAAAGTCGGCCGGAAAGAATTCGACGTCCGGGAAGAAACGATTCTGTCTCTACCATTCTGTAACCTGGTCCGGTTTGCAAAGGAAGGTGCCCCCGAACAACCCAAGATGCTGGTTGTCGCACCTCTTTCAGGCCATTTCTCCACATTGCTGCGCAAGACCGTCGAGACGCTGCTGCGCGATCACGACGTTTACATTACGGACTGGAAAAACGCGCGTGACGTGCCCTGGTCGGTCGGGCCTTTCGGCTTTGACGACTATATCGAATATGTCATCCGGTATATCGATACGATTGGCCCTGACGCACATGTGCTCGCCGTCTGCCAACCCTGCGTTCAGGCGCTTGCGGCGGTGGCGATCATGGCGGAAGACCGTCACAAGGCCTTGCCGCGCAGCCTGACGCTGATGGCCGGGCCGGTGGATACCAGGATTGCACCGACGGCCGTCAACGAGTTGGCAACGTCACAGCCCATCGAATGGTTCGAGGCGAACCTGATCGCGCGGGTGCCATTCCCCCATGCCGGTGTCGGTCGCGCCGTGTACCCGGGATTCATTCAACTTTCTGCATTCATGTCGATGAACATGGACAAGCATACCCAGGCCCATCGGGATCTGTTTGACCATCTCGCCGGCGGCACTGATGAAGAAGCCGACGCGATTAAAAAATTCTATGACGAATATTGCTCGGTGCTCGATCTGCCTGCCGAGTTTTATATCGAAACCGTCGAAATAGTGTTCCAGCAGGCCCTTCTTGCGAAGGGTGAACTGACCTATCGCGGCCGCAAAGTTGACCCCGGTGCGATCAAGCGAACTGCGTTACTGACAGTTGAGGGCGAACGGGACGATATCTGCGCCGTCGGTCAGACCGCAGCGGCGCATGATCTGTGCACCGGCCTGCGGCCTCATATGAAGCGCCACCACCTTCAGGCGGGCGTCGGGCATTATGGAACGTTCAGCGGCAGGCGCTGGGACAGTGAGATATACCCCGCAATCAAAAACCTGGTGCTGGCCACCAGTTGATCGATGTGCCGGACTAGGAAATCGCCCGGCTGGCGAAATTTCCCCGCGCAAATGCTACCCGCTCAGCGATCGTGTCCAACGGACCGGTATAGGCTTCAATTTTATCCAGCCGTGCTTGGAGGCCTTCACGGTTGGCGATCTGGATATTGAGGCCGGGCCGGGCATTCAGTTCCAGCAACAGTGGTCCGCGTTCTTTGTCGAGCACCAGGTCGATCCCCTGATAGCCGAGATTGGTCATCTCATAGGCGCCTGAGGCAATTTTCAGCAGACGCGACCATTGCGGTATTTCAACACCTGAAACCGGATTACCGGTATCCGGGTGCTCGGTGACGATGGTGTTTTTCCACACTGCGGTGAGCGTGTATCCGGTCGCGATATCAATACCGGCACCGATACAGCCGCGATGCAGGTTGGCCTTGCCGTCAGACATCCTTGTCGGCAGGCGGACCATGGCCATCACCGGTACGCCCTTGAAGATAATGATGCGGACATCCTGTCCTTCCCCCCTAAAACTGGGCCATTATTTTGTTCCAGATAGGGGAGATTTCGATGGCTCGGAAACGACATTCAGACGAGGACATTCTGAAGCTGTTGCG
>Ga0181597_10002796_pt1 | contig 18665 bp, 17 predicted proteins | sample 041ome_5_FD_148647 | JGI IMG/M metagenome (GOLD analysis project Ga0181597, IMG submission 148647) | Coastal salt marsh microbial communities from the Groves Creek Marsh, Skidaway Island, Georgia - 041403US metaG (spades assembly) | ecosystem: Environmental > Aquatic > Marine > Intertidal zone... | reverse complement strand
ATCGATAGCCAAATTAATATAAATCTTGCGAGCTCTTCAGACCAGGAGAGTGGTGCTTCAAATATATACCGCGCTATTACTTGGGAAAAAACTGTTAAGGTCATAGCAACCAAGAGGAAGACAAGTGCAATCTCCAAGCAGTACTTTAAAAGGAATATGTTAAGCTTTTTTAGTTGCTCAGTCATACAGGCCTATCTTTTCTTGCTTATATAGTTTTGTCCGTCTTGGTTACAAATCTGTAACAGGCAGAAAATATTCCGCCTGTTACTGCACTAATTATTGTTTAGCCAATGCCTCAATTGCTGCCATTCCACCGACGTTATCAGCATTTTTTAAGTATACAGATTCTACTTTTTCCCTAAAAGGACCAAGGTCAAGGTCATAGAATTTTAATCCTTTTTCTTTCAGTTGTTTCAAAGCATCACCAGTCATACTTGCCATTGCCGCTCTCTCGACAGAAACTGAAGATTTGGCCGCGTTGATAACTTTTTCTTTCAAATCAGCAGGTAAAGTATCTAAAAATTTATTGCTGCAAATAAGACCTGCTCCTAAATACATGTGGCCAGTTAAGGAAACATGCTCAGTTACCTCGTAAAAATTTTCTACAAGTAAATCAACGTGGTCTGTTTCTGCGCCGTCAATTACGCCTTGTTGGATAGATGTATACACTTCACCAAAAGACATTGGGGTCGCTTGGGCACCAAGTGCGTTAAATGTATCAATAAGAACAGGGCTTCCCATTACTCTTATTTTTAAACCCTTTAAATCGTCTGGTGATTTTACGGCTCGCTCATCATTCCAGACATTTCTTATACCTGAAAAATACCAACCCATAAACTCTGCGTTCAAAGCAGACTCAACCTTCTCAGCGAGTTCGGCACCAATCGGACCATCAACAACCCTATAAAAATGTTCAACGTCATCGAATACAAAAGGCAAATTCAATAAATCTGCTTCTGGCACAAACGGGGCTAAGCCTCCCCCGGCACTTTCTATCGCACACTGAAGGGTTCCCAGCTTAATCATTTGACTAGTTGCCTCCTCGTCGCCTAGTTGTTCCCCAGGAAATATTTGGACTTCGATAGAACCATTTGAAGATTTTTCAAGTTCGGACTTAAATGCAAGAGCACCGTCTTGAAATGGATGTTGTTCTGGGCCGTTATGTGCTAACTTTATCGTAAAGTCAGCTGCATTAGCGTTTGAAAAAACGTACATCATTGATATTGATAGCAACGAAAATAATTTTAGTAGTTTCATTTTTTTACCTCTCTTTATTGATAGTTAATACTCTTTGCTAAAACGTTACCACGAAATATTTAAAAAAAATCGCAGCATTTCCTCCAAAATTTGTGAAAAATCATATATCATCACTGTTCCATAAAATTCGTTTCTTATGGAAAAAATTCAAATCTCACAATTATAAATTAAACAATCAGCTGTGTTTCAAACATTCAATTGTTTCCATCCCAAGTCACACTCATTTTCATCCAATCAGCAGTATTATGAAAATCACTCACTACGCTCCCTGGAGGAACTAATTTGTCACATAACAATCGTGTTTCGTCCGACAAAGACATATGAATAACAGGCAAAATATCATTTAGCTGATCTAACGTTCTAGGGCCGATCAGGGGAGCTGTTATCCCTTCCTGATCCCTAGTCCAAATAATTGATAGTTGCGCTGGTGTAATTCCTAATTCTCTTGCGATAAGACTGAATTCTTTACCTACAGCCAAGCCTTTTTGAGTCACTCTATCCGCGTAAAAGCCTCCTCGAAGATTTGCTCTTGAGTTTTCTGGAAAATTCTCAGTCGAATCATACCTACCTGCTAATACTCCCATTCCCATAGGTGCCCAAGTTATTAGACCTAAGCCATGTTTTTTAGCCAAAGGGACAAGTTCATTTTCAATCCTTCTATCAAGTAAATTGTAAGGGGGTTGTTCACAAACAAATCGAGCTAAGTTTTTGAGTTCACTTACCATTAGAGCTTCCATGATGGTCCAAGGCGCATGGGTGCTGCAGCCTACATACAAAACTTTTCCCTGACGAACTAAATGATCTAATGCAGATAGTTGTTCTTCCCATGGAATATCAGGGGAAGGCCTGTGAATCTGATAAAGGTCTATATAATCTGTTCCTAATCGCCTAAGCGAATTTTCGCATGCACGTATGATATTTAATCTTGTGTGGCCATGGTCATTTGGCTCAAACAAAGCTGGATCATCTACCGAATAACCTGGTCTTCGTCTACCATGGTCAACTTTAGTAGCAATAATAGTTTTATGTCTTTTTTTATTAGCTTTAAGTGCTTTGCCAATTATTTTTTCGCCTTCACCGTCAGCATAAACATCACCAGTGTCAATTAAATTTATACCTGCATCAAGAGCTTTATCCAAAATTAGGGCACACTCTTTTTCCGGGGTAGGGTCAGCGAAATTGTCTGTTCCCAGACAAAGACTGGATACATTAATTCCAGTTCGACCTAATGTTCTATATTCCATAACTAACGGTGGCAATCATATTTTTTTGAACTCATATTTTGAAATCTCATTATTAGAAAATTAAACACCATATACTCGTCAGCGACAATAGTCGTTTTGTAAAAAAAAATTATTTTAGAATTGCAAAAGATTTAAGCAATTGCAGTAAGACTACATAAAACTTAATCAAAATGATTCAAAAAATAAATAAAATAAAAAATTTATTTGTCTGAAAGGAAATTTAAAAGATTTCCAAACTTTTTTTATTGCTGTGTTTAATTACCTTTGTTTTAAAAAACCCAACCTTCAAAGATTGCTCATATTATAATGTAACGATTTAGATAGGTAAATTGGTTGCCCGGGTTGGATGTGAACCCATGACCCATAGGTAATGAGTGAGGTGGTTGCTATGAGTGACTGGGCATAAATAATCACATATTTATAAATAAACACTCTATTATATAGTTGAACATCTTGCCTCATGGAATCTCTTTCGATAGCATCAAGAGGCATTCATAACTTAACAATAAGACGGCAATTATGTTAACTGATAAGTGGATTCAAGATGCAAAGCCAAGAACCTTAGTCCGTTACTTGAATGATATTCAGTGTGTGTCCTGTGGTTCTGGCTTGGTATATCTATAATGTTTTATGGTATTGTTTTAATGGAAGGAATATAAATGGTTAGTTCAGTATTTTCAGGATGTATGCCCGCGCTCATGACGCCATGTGATGCTAATCGTAATCCAGATTATGATGCATTAGTAAAAAAAGCGGTTGAGCTAATTTCTGTTGGAATGTCTGCTATTATTTATTGTGGGTCAATGGGGGATTGGCCACTTCTTACAGATGACGAGAGAATGATAGGCGTGGAACGTTTAGTCAATGCAAATATACCCGTTATTGTTGGAACAGGAGCTGTAAATACAAAATCTGCTGTGCGTCATGCGGAACATGCAAAAAAGGTAGGTGCGCTTGGTCTGATGGTCATTCCGCGCGTGCTTTCGAGAGGCTCCTCAGCTAGTGCCCAAAAAGCCCATTTTAAAGCTATATTATCTGCTGCCGAAAACTTACCCTCAGTTATTTATAATAGTCCCTATTACGGATTCGCAACCAGAGCAGACCTATTTTTCGAGCTAAGAGAAGAACATTCAAACCTTGTTGGTTTTAAGGAGTTTGGAGGTAATAAAGATTTAAGATATGCTGCAGAATTTATTACGTCGCGTGATGCAAACGTGACCTTAATGATTGGAGTGGATACAGGGGTATATCATGGGTTTGTAAATTGTGGCGCCTCAGGTGCAATCACAGGCATTGGGAATGCGCTGCCGAAAGAAGTCCTATTGCTTACCAAACTTTGTCAAGAAGCAGCTACTGGGAACGCTATATCGCGCCGTCAAGCTCAAGAATTAGATAACGCGTTATCTGTGTTATCTAGTTTTGATGAAGGTCCAGACCTTGTTCTTTATTACAAATATTTAATGGTGCTGAATGGAGATCCACAATATGAGCTGCATTTCAATGAAACTGATTTTTTGTCGGCATCTCAAAAACATTACATAGAAAAACAATATCAATTATTTAACGCTTGGTATGATGATTGGACCAAGCATGAAGCGCTTTGAAATTGACTAAAGTAGTAGATAGCCACACCGGTGGTGAGCCAACTAGAGTTATTGTCGAAGGAGGCCCGGATTTAGGATCTGGTCCAATTTTCGAACAAGCACGTCTGCTTGAAACAGAGCATAATGAATTTTGCCGCTCAGTTTTATGTGAGCCGCGAGGTTATGATGCAATGGTAGGAGCATTACTTGTTTCGCCACTGGAAAAGAATTGTCTAACAGGTGTCATTTTTTTCAACACTTCACACAACCTAGGGATGTGTGGCCACGCAACTGTGGGGCTTCTTGTTACGCTATACTATTTAGGTAAAATATCAGTTGGCAGTTACAAAATAGAGACACCCGTAGGTATTATAAGTGCTCAGTTGCATGACCCAAATACTGTGTCAGTAGTCAATGTAGAAAGTTATAGATATAAAAAGGGTGTGTCTATCCATGTTGAACAATTTGGAGAAATAACAGGAGATATAGCCTGGGGTGGAAATTGGTTTTTTTTAGTAAATAACTCACCTGTATCTGTGCAATTTGAGAATATTAAAAAATTGATAAGCTTCACCTCCTCTATCAAAAGAACATTACAACAACAGCATATAACTGCACCTGGAGGCCTAGAAATTGACCATATTGAATTATTTGGTAAGCCAATAAATAAACAAGCACAAAGTAAGAATTTTGTCTTATGTTCGAGTGGGGATTATGATAGGTCACCTTGTGGAACAGGATGTTCAGCAAAACTTGCCTGTTTAGCAGAAGACGGTTTGTGGCCAGAAAATACAAAATGGATACAAGAAAGTATTATAGGTAGCCTCTACTCAACTTTCTTTAGTTGGTCGAGTGGTCCGAATATCATACCAACCATAACTGGAAATGCCTATGTAACATCAGAAGCGACATTAAAGTTCAATCCACTTGATCCCTATAACCATGGGATTAGTCTGTAAAAAATAATGCTGTATCGCATCTCTGTTTGTCATTGGAACAACAAATGAAGCAACATTTGAATTATGATGTAGCTATTATTGGTGGTGGTATTATTGGACTTTCAATTGCTATCTCTTTGCAGCAAGTAGGCAAAACGGTTATTATTATCGACAGAGATGACGAGCTAATTAATGCATCTAGAAAAAATGCTGGTGCATTCGCTTTTGCGGATATAGTGCCACTCGCAACACCAGATATTATAAAGTCAGCGCCAAAATGGCTCCTAGACCGAGAAGGGCCATTATATATACATCCAGCCTATCTTTTACCTATTTTCCCATGGATGATACGTTTTTGGAGGGCAAGCTGGAATAACAGGTTCACTCATTTATTGGAAGCTCAAGCCTGTTTAATGGCGCTATCACGTGAAGCATTAGAACGGCAGGTAAAAGAGTTAGATGCAGAATTTTTATTATATCGAAAAGGTCAACTGAGGTTATATCAGCATAAAAGAAATTTTGATAAGAGTTCTGTATTATGGGACGCATGCTCAAGATATAATGTTAGACATACATTGTTTAATTCAGCAGAACAAATCACTGAAATTCAACCTGGATTGAACCCAAAATATAGATATGCTGGATTTACTCCAGATTGGATCAACGTTTCTGATCCTAATATTTGGGTTCAGTATATTCAGGATATATTCATTGCCCGTGGCGGAAAATGGCTAGAGAAATCTGCTAAAATGGTCACACCAAATGAAAATGATGTACTGATAAGAATGCAAGAAAGTGCGGTTAGTGCGTCTTTTTGTATTATAGCGGCAGGAGCTTGGTCTCAGAAATTAGCGTCTAGTATTGGTGATGAAATCCCACTTGATACAGAGCGTGGATACAATATTACCTTGCAGAATACAGGTTTTGACTTGAAAACTCACTTAACTTTTGCTGAACATGGGTTTGTTATATCAATGACAAATCAGGGAATTAGGGTTGGTGGTGCAGTTGAGTTTGCTGGACTAATTAGACCACCAAATTTTAATAGAGTGGATACTTTAATGAAAAAAACGAAAAAAATTCTTCCTGGTTTAGCTAATTCACGTAGTGATGATAAATGGATGGGGTTTAGGCCATCCCTTCCTGATAGCCTCCCTGTTATCGATTATTCTACTAAATCAAAGAGGGTGATTTATGCATTTGGTCATGGTCATCTCGGCTTAACACAGGCAGCGGGAACAGCAGAGTTAGTAAGAGACTTGGTAATTGGAAAACGTCCGGAAATTAATATAAGTGCTTTTTCAGTAAAACGATTTTAAGTTAATTTAGGATAATAGCAAAATTACCATAAAATTTTTTTGCTTAATTTCTTTGGATATTTAGACACAAAAAAGGAGCCATTTTAATGAGAAGTAATAAAGTTATTCAGGTTATTTCCTGTCATGCTGAAGGTGAGGTAGGTGACGTCATTACTGGCGGTGTTGCTCCCCCACCTGGAAAAACTATATGGGAACAGCGCAGTTATATTGAGCAAGACGAGACATTGCGCAACTTTGTGTTGAATGAGCCAAGAGGAGGTGTCTTTAGGCATGTAAATCTACTGGTACCTCCAAAACACCCGGATGCTGATGCCGCTTTCATTATTATGGAGCCGGAAGATACCCCGCCAATGTCTGGCTCAAATTCAATTTGTGTAGCAACAGTTCTTTTAGATTCTGGGATCATTTCTATGCAAGAGCCCATTACCGAAATGATATTAGAGGCTCCTGGGGGTCTTGTGAAAGTACGGGCCAAGTGCAAAAATGGAAAGGCTGAATCTATTGCAGTACAAAACCTGCCAAGTTTTGCCGATAAACTAGAAGTTCCACTTGAAGTTGATGGCGTTGGCACATTAATGGTTGATACCGCCTATGGAGGGGATAGTTTTGTAGTAGTAGATGCAGAATCGCTTGGTTTTTCGTTGACTCAGGATGAAGCTGGCGAACTGGCTGAACTTGGTATGTTGATCACAAAAACAGCAAATGCCCAACTTGGTTTTTCTCATCCGGGGGAACAGAGCTGGAACCACATATCTTTTTGCGCATTCTGTGGCCCTTTATCACCAACACCAAAGGGCCTTAAAGGAAAATCAGCTGTTGCAGTTAGGCCCGGGAAAATTGATCGCTCTCCAACAGGCACCGCTGTTTCGGCTAGAATGGCGTTGATGCATGCAAAAGGACTATTGCAGGTAGGACAAACTTTTGAGGCATACTCAATTATTGATTCTAAATTTACGGGACGAATTTTAGAAAAGCAAATTGTGGCGGGTAAGCAAGGTATAATTCCAGAAATAACAGGAAGTGCTTGGATTACAGGAACCCATCAGCATTTGCTAGACCCCGATGATCCTTGGCCCGAGGGTTACCGGCTAAAGGATACATGGGGCAGCAAGATATGATACATTAAGTCAATGTTGGCATAAGGAAGTAACTTTTCTAAATGGATAAAGATACATCACAGGCTAGTGAAAAAAAAAATTTCAAAAGAATGCTTTTATCCGAGTTGCAGGAAGTTGAAAATATCGCTCAGAAAACGATAGAAGATAGGGCTCCTGTTGAACTAGACCAGCAAGCAGTTGGACGGTTAAGCAGAATGGATGCAATGCAACAACAATCGATGGAAAAAGCAAAACAGGTTCGCCGGATTGAGAGGATTAAGCTAATCAACGCAGCTTTGAAAAGGTTGGAAGCTGGTGATTACGGATTTTGTTTGAATTGTGATGCCCATATTAGCAATGGCAGATTAGAGCTAGACCCTACATTTTCATTATGTATTGATTGTGCAAGGTAATACTTTTTTAGCGAGTGAAGTGTGAAGGGGATGGTTTGTTATGAGGACAGAAGCCGATTTTGCAATAATTGGCGGCGGTATTGTAGGACTTTCCGTAGCTCATGGTCTTTTGAAACAAGGATGTTCTGTTATTTGCATAGATGGGTCTGATACTGATTTTCGAGCGTCCCGCGGAAATTTTGGCCTTGTATGGGTGCAAGGTAAGGGTATCAAGGCACCTTTTTATGCGGCATGGACACAGAATGCCGCTCGTCTATATCCAGATTTTGTCTGCGAGTTATCGCAGGAAACAGGCGTCCAGATAAATTATAATCAGGCGGGGGGGTATGAATATTTCACAGATCCTCACACTCTTAGCCAAAGAATGGATGAATATAAGCAGTTAAAAAAAGCACTAAATGGTGATTACCCCTATGAATTTTTATCTTCATCACAAATCCGCGCCGCTGAGCCAATGATTGGAGGGGAGACCCTAGGCGCAAGTTTCTATCCTTATGATGGTCATCTCAATCCCCTGCAATTATTAAAAGCTTTAGCCTCTTATTGTCAAAAGAAGGGTTTGTCACATTATTTGGGTGAGGAACTTGAAACTGCAGACAAGAAAGAGGGGGTGTTTAGACTAGTGACTAAAAAGGGGCTTACAATTTCAGCAAACAAAGTAGTAATAAGTGCTGGCCTTGGTGCCAAAAAAATAGGTCCATTATTTGGGTTTTTGGGGCTTGTCTCACCGCAAAGAGGTCAAATACTCGTCACTGAGAAAATATCTGCTGTTCTCAATCGGCCATCAGTTACCATAAGGCAGGTAGATGAGGGAGCAATTCAGATAGGTGATTCACAAGAACAGAGCGGGTTTAACGATAAAGAAACCCAAGCTCAAATGTCGCGTATCGCCCGTAATGCAATTAAGGTGATGCCTAAATTAGCACAATTAAGGCTAGTTCGTGCTTGGGGCTCTTTGAGGGTCATGTCCCCTGATGGGCTTCCGATATATCATCAATCGCGCACTTTACCAGGGGCTTTCCTAATTACCTGCCATAGTGGGATTACTCTTGCAGCAACGCATTCTACTAATTTAAGTCTTTGGCTGACAGGGCATAAAAATGCCCTAGAACTTTCCGAATTTAGCGAGGATAGATTCCATGCCTAAATCGTTTTTTTATTTTGATGAGAAAAAAATCTATTTTGAACAAGATATGAGCGTTGCAGCTGCGTTACTGTGTGCGGGAGTTACAGATTTCAGACAGACACAGGTTCTTCACAAACCACGTGGACCCTTTTGTATGATGGGCGCCTGTTTTGATTGTCTTCTGGTAATTGATGGAATGGTTAATCAGCAGGGGTGTATGCGGCTTGCAAAAGAAGGTATTAAAGTTAAACGGCAAACATCAAATGCGCTATCGGAGATCAACTAAATGAGAGTTGCTGTTATTGGCGCGGGTCCTGCTGGCATATCAGCTTCGCTGGCGCTAATTGCTAGAAACGTTCATGTAACAATGCTGGACGAGCAACCGTCAGCAGGGGGGCAAATTTATCGCAATTTAGGTAATGTGAGTAGGAAAAATGCGCGGAGTCTCGGCTCTGACTATGTAAAAGGCCAATCACTTTTAAAGCAGCTGGAACAAGCAAACGACAAATTTTTTTTAACTCTTATTTCGCAAGCTTCTGTTTGGTCCGTAACAGAGGGAAAAGAGGTTTCTTGGTCTATTGACAATAAAAGTTATTGCCAGAAATTTGATGCTGTTATCCTTGCAACGGGCTCATTAGAGCGTTCGATGCCCCTTGATGGATGGACAAATCCGGGCGTTATGACAGTTGGTGCTGCTCAAATTTTGATTAAAACAGCACGTTATTCACCGCCTTCTTCGGTGCTGGTAGGCTCCGGCCCTTTATTTTACCTTGTTGCCTGTCAGATGCTTGAAATGGGAAATCCTCCAAAAGCTCTTTTAGAGACACAAAATAATTCAGATTTGTTAAAGGCTTTTATCCATCTGCGCCCTAATCTAACCTCGCTTTTATATCTAGCAAAAGGGTTGGTAATGCTAGCCAAGCTCAGAATTGCTGGTGTCAAGCGCATCAAGGCAGTAAGCGATGTTCGCATAAAATCTGCGGATAAAGCACATATTATAGAATTTAGTAAAGCAGGGACCAAGAGCCAGATTGAAGCTGAAACAGTGCTATTACATGCTGGCGTACATCCCAATATTCAGATAACGCAAGCACTCAGACTTAAACATGATTGGAACCAAGAAAATCAATGTTTTGAGCCACGCACAGATAAATTTGGTCGAACTAGTTTAAACAATATTTTTGTGGCAGGAGATGGTATTAAAATTCTAGGGGCTGATGCGGCCAAGATTTCAGGGAAGTGTGCTGCTCTTGCCTTGCTTGTTGATAATGGTTTCGCAAAAGCCAAAGCTGACTTATCCAGAGCCTATAGAGTACATCAAAAATATGTCCAAATTCGCAAATTTTTAGATGTTCTATATGCCCCAAAAGACTGGTATAGCTGTCCGCCAAACAACATTATAATCTGCAGATGCGAAGAGGTCATAGCAGGCAAAATACGAGAAGCTGTTAAGATAGGCTGTCTTGGCCCAAATCAGCTTAAAGCATATTCCAGATGCGGTATGGGAAATTGTCAGGGCCGATATTGCGGTAATATAGTTGTTAATTTAATTTCTCAAATAGTAGGGCAAACACCACAGGAAACAGGTTATTTTCGTATCCGGCAACCTATTAAACCGGTTACGTTATCGGAAATTGCGAATTTTCAAGAATTACCTTGATTATGCGACACTTTTGCCAATGCCCTCATATTTTTATTATTTCAAATTTACTCCAATTGTCTATAGTTTGAATTATTACTCTATCAAAAAAAAACAAATCACTAAAATTGCCATTCTTTTAAAACTGTGTTTCTCTGAAATTAGTAATCGCACGAAATTAAAAATAATAATGTAAGCGCTTACAAATAATTTTATTCTCACATATTATGGAGGTAAAGATGGGAATGAGGAAAGTAATTTACGGTAGCATAATAGCTATATTAACAACTTTTGGCGTATCACAGGTTTCTGCTGATCAATTTGTATCGATAGGAACAGGTGGCGTAACCGGGGTTTATTATCCGACGGGAGGCGCTATATGTCGTCTTGTTAACAAAGACCGCAAATCACACGGTATTCGTTGTTCTGCCGAATCCACAGGCGGCTCTGTTTATAATATTAATACGGTACGCGCAGGCGAGCTAGAATTTGGTGTTGCTCAATCTGATTGGCAGTATCATGCTTATCGCGGCACCTCAAAGTTTGAAGACAAAGGCGCGTTCACAGACCTAAGAGCTGTGTTCTCGGTTCATCCTGAGCCTTTTACACTTATTGTTAGAAAAGATTCAGGTATTTCTTCGTTTGAGGGTTTAAAAGGCAAAAAAGTTAATGTTGGAAACCCTGGCTCTGGCCAAAGAGCAACTATGGAAGTTGTTATGGAAGCGTTTGGCATGGAGATGAGCGATTTCTCACTTGCGGCTGAACTCAAGGGCTCTGAAATGGCACAAGCAATTTGCGATGGTAAAATTGAGGCAATGATTTATACCGTTGGTCACCCAGCCGCAGCAGTTACACAAGCAGCATCAAGTTGTGACGTTCAGCTTGTATCGGTTACAGGTGCTCCAATTGATAAGCTTATTGCAGATAATTCATTTTATCGTGTTGCCGGTATTCCAGGCGGCATGTATGCAGGTTCTCCGAATGATACAACCACATTTGGTGTTGGCGCTACTGTTATTACTTCTTCATCTGTCCCTGAAGAAGTCGTATATATCGTTGTCAAAGCAGTATTTGATAATTTTGCAGACTTTAAAAAGCTTCACCCTGCCTTTGCGAATCTAAATGAAGAGCAAATGATATCTGACGGGCTATCAGCGCCTTTGCACCCTGGTGCTGTTAAATATTATAAAGAGCGTGGCTGGATGTAGTCATTATCCAAGAGAGTGCCGGCCTTGTGCCGGCACTTTATTATACAAGCTTAGCGATTGATTTTATAAAAAGAATGATGATGAAAAATAGTTCATTAAAGAGCGAAAAACTACCAGCTAATCTTAAGAAAGAAGCATCCACTGCAACTTGGATTTCTTTGATATGTATTCTATGGTCATTATTTCAGTTATGGATTGCAGCAGATTTTCCATTTTATCTCAGTCAAATAACAGGATACAAATTAGTATTTAATGCACAAGAAGCACGGCAAATACATCTTGCTTTTGGGCTAGGACTAGCACTTGCAGCCTATCCATCTGTTATTAAAATTAATCCTATATTAGACAGGTGGGCATCTTTCGCCACTGCAATTTTGGCCGTTTTTACATGTTTTTATTTATTTTTATTCAAATTAGACATTGCAGATCGTGCAGGTCTCCCAAACCAATTTGATTTATTCTTCTCTATCGCAGGCATAATATGCGTGATGATAGCTGTTTATCGCGTGGTAGGCATTCCTCTCGTAATTGTGGCAGCGTGTTTTTTATTTTATGTTATGTTTGGACATTTAGAAATCTTTCCCGATTCCATGCGCTGGAAAGGAGCATCCATAAATAAAGCAACATGGCATTTCTGGATGCAGACTGAAGGCGTGTTCGGTGTTGCGTTAGGTGTTTCAGCATCAATGATATTTCTATTTGTTCTGTTCGGGGCAATGTTAGAGCGCTCAGGCGCTGGTAATTATTTTATAAAATTATCGTTCGCATTACTAGGTCATTTGCGAGGCGGGCCTGCCAAAGCAGCTGTAATGGCAAGTGGCCTTTCTGGGATATACTCTGGCTCTTCTATAGCCAATGTGGTCACCACAGGAACATTTACAATTCCACTGATGAAAAAAACAGGCTTGAGTGCCGAAAAGGCAGGTGCGGTAGAAGTTGCATCATCAACAAATGGTCAGTTAACGCCCCCTGTTATGGGTGCTGCAGCCTTTCTGATAGCGGAGTTTACAGGCGTTAGCTATTTTGAACTTGTTAAACACGCAGCTTTGCCTGCACTTGTATCTTATATCGCTTTGTTTTATCTGGTGCATATTGAGGTCACAAAACTCGGTTTAGAGGGTCTTAAGCGTACCCAACGCAGCAGAAGCTTATTGCGCAGAATCACAGGTTTCTTGACAGGGTTTTTAGTGCTTGCAGTATTAGCAACAATATCAAAACTAGGTATTGACCAAGTTAGTCGTTCGCTTCCGTCATTAACGATGCCGTTTGTGATAATTCTTTTAAGCTCTATATACCTGTTTTTATTAAGAATTTCTGCAAAATCTCCAGATTTGTTAGTTGGGCTTTCACCAGAGGAGATGAAATCTCTCCCCTCTGTCTCATCAGTTGCAAATACAGGATATCATTACGTTTTACCTATAGTTGTGTTGCTGTGGTGTGTTTTGATAAATCGCCTATCTCCTGGACTATCTGCCTATTGGGCATGTGTTGTAATGGTCATAATATTGTTAACCCAGCACCCATTGAAAGCATATTTTAGGGGAGAAAAATTTACCAAAGAAAAATTATTTGAAGGCTTAATCGACCTGAAAATTGGTCTGGAAAATGGTGCAAGAAACATGATTAGTATATCTGTTGCAACTGGGATAGCCGGCATAATTATAGGTACCGTATCGCTTACAGGAATGCATCAGTTTATCGGAGAATTTGTGGAGGTTGTCTCAGGAGGTAACTTGGTGGTGATGCTGGTTCTAGTTGCAGTTATGTGCTTGATTTTGGGAATGGGGCTGCCAACTACAGCAAACTATATTGTTGTGTCCTCGCTAATGGCGCCCGTAATTGTAATGGTTGGTGCCCAGAACGGGTTGATTGTTCCTTTGGTAGCTGTACATCTATTTGTGTTTTACTTTGGGATACTTGCTGATGATACACCGCCAGTAGGTTTAGCCGCCTATGCAGCCGCCGCAATTTCTAAAGGAGACCCGATAAGGACGGGCATACAAGGTTTTAGTTATGACATTCGAACGGCAATTCTGCCATTTATGTTTATATTCAATACATCAATTCTTTTGATAGATGTTGGTTTTGTTGAGGGAGTCGTTGTTTTTGTTACAATGACTATTGGCATGATGGCATTTTGTTCTGCAACACAGCGCTTTATTTTTACTAAAACAAAGCTATGGGAAATGTTTGCACTTCTTTTTATAGCATTTACTTTTTTTAGACCTGATTTCTGGCTTGATAGGATTTCACCTGCTTACCTAGAACTTGATGGAACACAAGTAGAAGCCCTTCTAGAGAATGAGTTGTTTGATGCGCCATCAAACTTAACAAACTTAAGAGTCAGGATAAGTGGCCCAGATTTTGACGATGAGAACAAGATTATTACAAGAAATAGTATTCTTGAGCTTCCGTTGGAAGGAGATGCTATTTCCCGTCTTAATGAAGCTGGCTTGGGTATTGTAGAGGATAATTCAAAGATTTTGGTAGAAGAGCCATTTCCAGGAACCCCTTTATTTCAAGAATTACAAGGATTTGATTTTTACGCAGATAGACCTGTTATGCTTGATGCACTTTTCATTGAAACTACAAACAGACCGGCCAGAGAGATTTTTTACCTACCAGCGATAATTTTGCTTATGATTATTCTATTACTTAATAGAAAGCGGTATCTTTCGGAAAAAAGCAAAAGGTCTGTATCGTGAAGAGTGATTATGTATTTCAAAGGAATAGTAGAGCAGACTTGCCGTTAGCTTTATCGGGTGATGGATGTTATTTATATGATGATAAAGGCAAAGCTTATTTAGATGGGTCTGGCGGTGCGGCGGTATCTTGCCTTGGTCATTCGGACGAGCATGTTAAAAAAGCTATAACAGAACAAGTGCAGCAGATGGCTTATGCGCACACCTCTTTTTTTACCAGTAATCAAGCTGAAAAACTGGCATCCAGATTAGCTCATGCCGCTCCTTACGATATAAGCCGGGTCTATCTTGTGTCTAGTGGCTCTGAGGCTGTTGAGGCTGCTTTAAAATTAGCGAGGCAATATTTTGTTGAAACAGGGCAGCCAAACCGTCGTCATATTATAGCAAGAAGACAAAGTTATCATGGCAATACGCTCGGCGCCTTGGCCGCTGGTGGTAATCAATGGCGTCGTGGTCAGTTTGAACCCTTACTCATTGAAACAACCCTAATATCTCCTTGTTATGCCTATCGCGATAAGCGCATTGATGAGAGCGAAGAAGCCTATGGGGTAAGAATAGCAAATGAGCTCGAAACTGAAATAATTCGGCTTGGTAGGGAAAATGTCATGGCATTTATAGCAGAACCAGTGGTTGGAGCAACAGCTGGTGCGCTCTGCCCTGTCGAGGGATATTTAAATAGAATTAGAGAAATTTGTGATACATATGGGGTTCTTCTTATTTTTGACGAGGTGATGTGTGGCATGGGTAGAACAGGCGCTTTGTTCGCCTGCAATATAGATAATGTTGTGCCAGATATACTAACTATTGCAAAAGGATTGGGCGCTGGGTATCAGCCCATTGGCGCTATGCTATGCAGGGAATATATTCACGAAGCGATTGAGAATGGGACCGGCTTTTTCCAGCACGGTCATACCTATCTAGGCCATCCGATAGCGGCGGCTGCAGCAAATGCAGTCTTGGATAGGTTGGTGAATGATAAGCTAGTTGAAAGCGTTTCTAAAAAAGGACAATACTTAAAAAACAAATTAAATGAGTGTTTTCATGACCATCCAAATATTGGTGATATTCGCGGCAGGGGGTTGTTTATTGGAATTGAGATAGTTCAAGACAAACAGAGTAAAAATGCATTTGATCCATCCCTGAACATAGCTGGAATGATAAAAAAACATGCATTTTCTGAGGGATTGATTTGTTATCCTGCGCAAGGAACCATTGATGGCAGAGCAGGAGACCACATTTTGCTTGCACCTGCTTTTATTATTTCTGACGCTGAAATAGAAATGCTGGTCGAAAAATTAGACACGACCATTCAGCAGACTTTACAAGTAAAATAGATAACATGTAAAATTTTACCCGTTTTATTAGCATTATAAACACTCAACTATAATACTTCTTTTTACCCACCCTCCTTTAAATATATGAGAGTTAGAAAGGCTATATTGTTTGCCTAAATTAATAAGTGATATTTATCTCGTATCTACTGCTCTATTTAAAGTGATGATCCCAGTGATTATTATTGTTAAAATTGCCGAAATTCTGGGGCTTGTTTTTTGGCTTACCATTCTATTGGAACCCGTTCTTAAATTTATCGGGTTGCCTGCGGAAATGGCCCTTGGTCTTACTACTACAGTTTTAACAAACCCTTATGCAGGTTTGCTTGTTTTTGCTTCAACTCCGGAAACGATGCAATTGACAGTTGCCCAAACAACCATAATTGCCTCATTTATGTTATTTACGCATAGTCTGGTTTTGGAAGCGGCTATTTCTAGTAAGGCTGGCTTGCGAGCTATAACGACTATTACATTAAGATTATTTTCGGGATTATTATTCTGTGCCTTATTGAATTGGGTATTTGTTTTTTTTGATTTGTTTTCTCAGACGGCAATATTGAATCTGCCTAGGATCACTGAAAATCCTGACTGGCTGCAATGGGGCAGGGACCAGCTGATGGGATTATTTTTTATTCAATTAGTTATCGTTCTACTTATGGTAGGACTTGAAATTTTACGCCTGCTTGGTATTGAGAAACTCATTCACAGATTAATGAGCCCGTTCTTAAAATTACTAGAAATTGGAGAACAAGCATCAACTATCGTTATTGTGGGTTTTACGCTCGGTTTGGCGTTTGGCGGTGGCTTGCTCATGCAAAATGTCAAACAAGGATTGGTGCCGGCAAAATCAGCGGCAGGCGCCCTTATACTGATAAATTTATTTCACTCCTTGTTTGAGGATACGGCAGTATTAATGTTATTAGGCCCGTCCTTGTTTGTAATCTTGTTAGCAAGGGGTATATTTGTATTTGCCATTACTTGGGTGATAATGAGATGCCTGAGCCATATTAATGATAAAACATTTGAAAAACTGATATTTAATTCGGCAATTCTTCCAGATAATAGATAAATGAAATATCCCTAGTGGATAATATTAGGTGATAATGTAAGAAGTGCTAAACCAGTACTCCTCAAGATTTTTATCTGAGGCTATCCGGTCAATTACAGCAAATATTCCTGGGGCTTTAAGGGGCGTTAAAACACCATGCCAAGTATTTTTATGAAAATTAATACCCATATGCACCTGCGTTAGGAATGCAACTGGTGTGTCTGGCACGCCGCCATTATCTTCAGCTACAATAACTAAAAAGGGTTGCTCATACATTGGGATAAAGGCCTGACTTCCTTTTGGATGACGCTCCATCATTTCTAATTTGTAGGGCAGGCTTCGCGGTTTAGCATTGAACAGGCTAATTCCTGGCTTGCCGCCAACCTCAAAATCAATATCTGCTAAGTTGTGATGTCTCTCGCACATATCCTGATTTATCAGCATGTCCGCAGTATCTTTGAGCTGAAGCAAATCACCAAAGGGTTTGAATAGTTCAGCAGTGATTTCTATATGGGATATAGAATGCGCATCATTGGCCATTAAAGTGCATCCCTATAAATGTAGTGGCATATGCCTGTTTACATCTTTATATAATAAATAGCGGAACGGTATATTCCCAGCCGCATAACAGGCTTGTGGGCAGAAGGCACGAAGCCACATGTAGTCGCCTCCTTCTACCTCGCGCCAATCGCCATTTAAATAATAGGCACCTTTGCCTTGGAGTACATAAAGGCCATGCTCCATCACATGTGTTTCAGCAAATGGGATAACACCTCCAGGCTGAAAAGTTACAATATTTACATGCATATCGTGGCTGATATCAGATGGGTTAACGAACCGACTGGTTTGCCATGCCCCATCTGTATCTGGCATAGAAACTGGTATTACAGCCTTGTCTGATGTGATAAAAGGCAGTGGCCTGTCAATCCCGCTAACATCCAGATATCGCTTTCTAATCCAGTGAAAAACAGCTTTTTCAGTACTGTTATTATGTAACCGCCAGTCAAGCCCGGCTGGCAAATAGGCATATCCACCAGCCTCTAAACTATGGGATTTGCCGTCATATTCCAGCTCTATTGAGCCATCGACAATAAATAACACATGTTCAGCGGCACTATCATCATCTGGTCTGTCTGACCCTCCTGCTGCTGCTACTTCCATAATATAATGTGAAAAAGTCTCCGAAAATCCGGTAAGGGGGCGTGCGATTACCCATAGCCGTGTGTTCTGCCAGAAAGGCAAAGAACTCGTCACAATATCGGTCATCACTTCGCGCGGGATAAAGGCATATGCGTTCGTAAAGATGGCACGATCTGCAAATCGTTCTGTTTGAGGTGGAAGGCCTGCTTCAGGCAAGGCATAGGTATAATTTGATTTAAGAATTGTCACGTTAATCCTCTGAGGCTTTTTTAGCTTTTAATCTTCAAATTAACATAGAAATCTTTTCAAGTGCGATTTTTTCAATTTGACGACAATTCTCAGAAAATTCAGTCATATAATCAGATTCTAATCGCTCTCGCAGATTTTGAAGAACATCACAATTATTAGCATCTGTTTCTGATAATGTATATTTAAAACCGAATTTCGTAGAAAATTGCTCGTCCAGAGCGCACGCTATTTCTTTGTTTTGCTCTGAAATAAGTTTTTCAAAAATCATAGGCTTTTTTTGCCCGCCGCTATGCGCCTCAACCAACTTCTTTCGCGTCTCATAGGATGCACTTCTAAATATTCGGCATAATGCATTATGAAGTCCAATTGCA
>Ga0181597_10002783_pt1 | contig 18710 bp, 7 predicted proteins | sample 041ome_5_FD_148647 | JGI IMG/M metagenome (GOLD analysis project Ga0181597, IMG submission 148647) | Coastal salt marsh microbial communities from the Groves Creek Marsh, Skidaway Island, Georgia - 041403US metaG (spades assembly) | ecosystem: Environmental > Aquatic > Marine > Intertidal zone >... | reverse complement strand
TTCTGTAAAGAGAGATATAAATCATCATCATGGGTTGGTTCGGTTTCGTCTCCGACGATGATTCCGACGATGCGAATAATGAAAACAACATCGACCAGTACCCGGACGACAGGCACTTGCAAATGTACGAAGAACAACCGAGAGTGATTCCGGGAGGCCATTACGTCGTCGTCGCGAGAGTCATCGAGGCGAAAGATTTACCATCGATTAAAAGTTTTGACGTGTGGCAAACGGTGACGAGTTTCTCCTTGAAACAAGCGACGGAGAACGCCGACGCGCTCCCAAACGTGACGACAAAAGTGAAACTATCCAGAGCTGGGTTCCCGCAACAAAAGAGGAAAACAATCGTGGAGAAAGAAACGTCGCAGCCGCTTTGGAACCAGTGTTTTTATTTCGAAGGGATGGACTTGGCCAACGGCGAGTTGGACGGGTGCGCGGTGAACTTCGAGGTGTCGGACAGGAGGAAGTTTGGGAAAGACGCGACGATTGGTTCCGTGGAATTGGAGTGTTCGAAAGTGTTCGAAGAGCACGAACACAAGGTTTGGCACAGGTGGTACCATTTGACAGATCCGAGCGGGAAGAGGCAAGGGAGTCAAGGACAGGTGAAGATTTGCGTGCAAGTTTTACGGAGAGGCGACGAAGAGGCGACGATGGCGAATATGGACCCCGAAGATTCAGATTCAGATTCAGATTCAAATTCAGATTCAGACGACGATGACGAGAAGAACGACAAAGCGAAGAACAAACTGGCGAAGAAGTCGTTCTTAGCCTCTTTGATGGAAAAAGAAACGGATACCCCGGCGGAGGAAGGCGAAATCGAGATTTGGGCGATTAAAGCGAACGTGTACATCGGGAAAGATTTACCGAGAATGGATTGGCCGAATTTAGGTGGCGCCGGAATTGATGCGTACGTGAAGTTGTCTTGCGGGTCGAGCGCAGTTCCGGCAAATTCGAAAGTTCGTCGATCGAAAAATCCAGAGTGGAACCAAGAGGTCATCATGCGAGCGCGAGTGGCTGGAGGGAAGTTTGGTGGCGTCGGCGCGTTGCCGCCGCTGCGCTTATCCGTGATGGATTACGATTTAACCGGCGACGACGACCACGTCGCGTCTACTTCGGTGTTGATCAGAGATATTATCGCGCAACCAAAGGCGCACGCGAAACCGAAATGGTACTGCTTCTACGGCGGCACGAGAAACTTAGAGTCCTCGTTTCGAGGTCACGTCTCAAAATTAGCGAAAAGAATGAACGCTGGGTATTTAGAAGGCTCGGCGTATAGAGGAAGGGTGTTGATGTCCTTCGAGGCGACTCGAGAGGAAACCGGGAAAAGAGCGAGTCGCGCCAAAACTCGGATACCCAAAGTGAGCGATAAACTGAGCCGAGAGTGGCCGTGTATTTTACACTCGGAAGTGTTAGACGTCGAGTTGTTTCAAACCAACTCGAAAGGGAAAAAGTGTTACGTGGAAGTCGAGATGGGATTATCCAAACGCACGTCTCCAAAAGCGACGTTGAAATCCGAGCGAGATCCTTTGGTGAGAGAATGTTACGCCGAAATCAACTCCGCGTTGGCGCCGTTGCAAGTGAACTTACCGATGCCTTTCGATGGCCCACACGCCGGAGAAGGTGCACCGGATGTGTTTATTCGCGTATGCGTCGCGGGGAAGTCGATCGGATTTGCCCGAGTTCCCGCGAAAAGGTTAACTCCGGTGGACGAAACCATGGGCCCTTTGCAACCGCCGGATGAGAAAAACTTACCAAACGGATGGAACGTTCAAGGGTGGTTTCAGTTACAAGCGGACGCGTTGACGAATCACAAGAAGGGCCAATCGCGATCTCTCGAGCACGTTAAACCAGTAGGACAAGTCTTGATTCGAATGATCATACGAGGTAATCCAAACTTGAAACGCCAAGCGAAATTGGACGCCGAGGAAGGCGCGGAGGAAGACGGCGACGCCGAAGCGTTAGCGTTGAACGAAGAGTACAAAAATTTAGATCCAGCCGATAAAAAACAGAAAGAAGAATTAGAAAAACGAAGGAAGAAAATGGAGAGGAAAATGAGAGGCGCGGTGGACGAGCTGGAAGCGAAACCGTTGAAACCGATGGAGAAGCGGAAGTTTATGCTACACGTGGAAGCGTATCAGGCGATGAACTTACCGGCGGCGGATCCGAACGGTGCGAGCGATCCCGTCGCGGTCGTTCGGTGTGGTCGAGCAGTTGTTCAAACGCAAACGCTCAAAAGTACCGTCTCGCCGTCTTGGTTTCGGGACTTATTCGTGGAGATTGAGTTGCCGCTGTTGCCACCGACAGCGATTGATCCCACCAGATCGGATTCTGATTCAGACTCGGATTCGGACGACGACGACGACGATTCCTCCTCGGACGAAGACAAGCTTGAATCCAAATTGCTCAAGAAACGAATGAAAGACTATCGGAAAATGAACAAAGCCAACAAATCCGGAGGAGGTAGAAAAGGCGGGGGATTACAAGGTCTCGAAGGCATCGCGTGGTGGGCAGCGCCCGCGATGACCATCTTAGTTTTCGACGAAGACGAAGAGACGCTCATCTCAGGCGCCGATATCGATCCGTTATCGGTTTTGATGGTACCGTTGTTACACCCGTCCGAAATGCGCGCGAAAAACGCTGGATCTTTAGGCGGCTATTCCGGTCTAGCGTCCTCGGTGTCCTTCTTTAGCGACTTTTCGCTCGATCCCAACAAACCCGATCGATACGATGAAGTCTTGGAACACGTGCAACACGCGGCAGAAGATAAACATCCTTCTCCGGAATGGTACGAAATGGTGAAACTGAACCCGAACAGCTCCGATTTGAACGCTAACGGTGGCGAGTTGCTCATGCACTACGAGGTGTTGCCGTTGCCAATCATGGGCGTGGCGAACTTCGTTTTAGGTCCGCAAATCAAAGTCCAGTGGGAAAATGTGAAACCGCGACTCGAACACGTAGCCACGAGACAAATCAAAGATTATTTTGGTTTCGAAGCGGTGGAAGTGAGCGTGTGCTTGATGGGCGTCAGAGGTTTGTTGCCGTATAAGCAATTTGCAGCGCACATGCCTAAGGTTGAATTTGAGTTGACCGGATGCGTTCCGTTGTTCGAAGGTTCCACGGAACACGTGAAATCGAGCGCGTTCAGGAATTTACCGAACGGTCCGAACGCAAACTTCAACGGGCAAACGTTAACGTTGAGAGGTTTAGTACCGAGACTAACGAAGATTTATACCTCGTTATCCATTCGAGTCATCGACGCTCGCCCGATAAAACGCTTAATCGGAACTGGCGAGCAACAAGTTTTCCTGCGACGAGACGAGCTCGCGTTACTCGAGAAGAAAGGCTCGAACTTAGTCTCGGTCAAGCGAAAAGGTACCACCGCAGACGAACGGGAAAAGTTGCTGGAAATCCTCAGAGACGAAACAATCTCGGACTACTCGTTCGACATCGACGACGGCACTGCGACGCTGGTTTCGCAATCAAATACGATGACAGATGCGTCCTCGGATTACGTCGCGAGAGCTAGAGAAGAGGTTTTACGGGAACGTTTGAGACATAACGAAGAGGTGAGAAGTTCAGCTGGGAAATCAGTCCTTTCCAAGTTTTTAGGCGGCGTCGGCGTCGGCGGCTCCTCCGGTCCGCCGGCGGCGTCGGCAAGACAGCAGCAGCAATTCGATATCGAGAGCGGTTACGGCGGTACCAATCGCACGAATCCAACTACGGCGACTAAATTTTTATCCTCGAAGCAGAAGCGAAAAGCGTTGAGTCGATCCATCTCGCAACGGTACGAAGCCGAGCAATTCGCGGCGAATGCGACGAACGTTGAGGAATCGAGGAGCGAAGGCAAATCTTTACGTCAAATGCGCAAATCGCGAAAAGCAGACTTCAAAAAACGCAAAGAAGAAACTCGTCGACAACGCCAAATGTTGCGCGATGGCGTAGATTCATATAAAACGCAGTCGCAATACGCTAACGCTCAACACGAAATTGATGACATGATGTCGAGGTTTACGAAATCAAAATCGAGACGGATGAAAACGCTCACGGAAGGAAGAGAGTACGGAGAGTCGTCGTCCTCAGATCAGGGCTCGTCGGATTCGGGAACTTTGGATGGCTCCGGTGCAGCCACAGACAGCGAACCAGAGTCTGTCGATGGCGATATGAACGCTGTGGATGAGAACGAGTTGAACAAGCGCTTGCAAGAAGAGCAGGAGAAGGTCGAAGAGGAGGAGGCCGCGGCGGCGGCGGCGGCGGCGCTCGAGGCAAAAGCTAGTAACGAAGACGACGAAGAATTGAACCGATCTAAGAAGAAGCAGAAGAAAGTGGCCACTTTCGACGACGGTTCCGGTAACGTTCCAGAGTGGATGAACGACCGCATGCTCTTACCAATCGGTACTTTAGAGGAAGAGCTCGGCGACGTGGCGATGACCAACGTTCCGATCTACCGCGCCGAAGGTTTCGAAGATAACTCGTCGAAGCGAGAGGTCGGAGGTTACGTCAAGTTTTGCTACTCGGTGTCGGAATTGAGACGAAAGTATTTCGGCTCTTCCGAAGAAGAGCACGAGTACATTCACGGCCCACCAGAGATTCTCAAACTCGATTACCTCGGTAACCCGAAGAAAGATAAGCCGGCGGTGGCGGCGAAGAAAGCCAAAAATGCCGCCATCATGCAAAACACTCTCTGGACGCCGGACAAGACCACGGCGACAATAAGCGAAGAAGAGTTTCTCAGAATCCAAAAGCAAGCCGGCGGTTATCTCAACGACAACCAACCGATGATGGGCGAACAACCGCGACCGGTAACCGTGAGAGCGTACGTCATCAGAGGGAAAGATTTACGACCAATAGATCAATCCGGCTTGTGCGATCCGTACTTAGTGGTTTCCGTCCCAGGTACGAATATTAAGTTTGGCAATTCGAAGGAGAGAATCGATCGCACGTGCACGCCGTGGTTTTACAAAACCTTCGAGTACAAAACGGAATTACCCGGTAACGGTCTTTTGAAATTTGACGTTTTCGATTACGAAAAGTATTCCTCGGATGTTTTTCTCGGACAATGTTTGGTCGACGTGGAAGCGCGATTACTCTCTGAGCGATGGAACACGGAGATGGGCGATAGGCCTCCTCTGGAAATCAAACAACTGTTGGACAAACACGGCAACGCCGGTTTCGGCGAGCTCGAAATCATCGTCGAAATCCACGACGGTCACGACAACATTCCGAAAGCGTTGGTGATTCAACCGCCACCCGTGGTTGAAGTCGAAATGCGCGTCTGTGTGTTTAAAGCGCGAAATATGGTGAACAAAGACGTCGGTGGAAAGAACGATTTGTATTTCAAGTTGAATGTTATCGGTCTCGATCGAACTTCTTCTCGATTCACAGAAACGCAGTCCACGGACATTCACTGGTTTGCCAGAGACGGCGTCGGTTCGTTCAATTACAGAAACATTTTTCAGTTGACGTTACCGTGTAATCGCATTGCCTTGAGAGTTTCCGCGTACGATAAAGATTTGATCTCCGGCGATGATAACATCGGCGAAAACAAGATAAACTTATCGAAAATGTGTAAACAGTTGATCCGAAATGTTTCGACGTTTGGCGAGATGTCGCCAGAGTGCGTCATCGAACACAAATACGACGCGAACGAAGAACCGTTTTCTCTGAACCCGTTCAAAAGCATGATGGACGGCCCTATGCAAGGCAAGTGGTTGAAGATGTTCCATCCGACGTTACCGGGTGAGTCTCAAGGGGAAGTCGAGATTATGATCACCTTGTTGCCTCGAAAGCAAGCGGAAGAGAGACCGGTTGGTAAAGCGAGAGATTTGCCGAATCGAGATCCAGAGTTGAAGGAACCTGATCGAGCGCATTTGAGTTTACTAAACCCGCTCGGGTCGTTGGCGTTAATCATGGGCCCCGATATGGTCAAGAAAGTCACATTTGTCGTCTTAATCGTAGGTTCATTATACATGTTCGTCATGTCGGCGTTTTTCATCATCAACGATATCGTCGACGCCGAAATCACGGCAACGATTAACGAGAAGAGAGAGATGGAACAAGAAATGGAACTCGAGCGCGAAAACTTAATCACTGGCGCGGAAGCGTACGCAAAGCACGCGGTCGGTTTGGACACGCTAGAGGAAAAGGTTCACAAGACGTTGAACGAAACGGAAACGAAGATTTTAGATGCGACAGGTTTGACGCCGGTGTTGGAAAAGTACAACGAGGTGAAGAGTGAGATTGATCAGTATTCAAATGCAGCGCACGATGCGGCGGTGTCGACGACCGTACCCCCATCTGCTACTACCGCAAATGCAACAGCCACTGCGGCTACGGCGGTGCCCGTGGCTGCCACGCCGGCGGCGACGACAACCGTCGTCGCTACCGCGGCTACTCCGGCAGTAGCAACGACGGAAGAAGAAACCGCCGCTGCAGCAGCAGTTACGCCAGTCGCGACTGAAGAAGCATCAACGGTACCAACGACAGAAGCAGTTACGCCAGTCGCGACTGAAGAAGCATCAACGGTGCCAACGACAGAAGCAGCGCCAGTCACCGAGGCGTACATGGGCCACCATCGGTACGATTTCGAGGACGAGCAAGACCGATTGAACCAATCCACGGACGGCGACGAGTTGGACGAGTGGTTCAGTAAGTATTCGTTGCTCGGGAACGAACGAGAACGCGCGCAGAAGCTCGCCGAGCTCGGCAAGAGAAGAGACGCGACGGAACAACCACTAAAGACGCACCAAAAGATGCATCGCAAGATGCTTTTACCGAATCCTTCGGTGAATAAAAAAACAATGTATTGATGTAGAAAAGAATGAAGTAGTAGCAGAAATAGCGCGAATAATGTTGTAAACCAAGAAGAATTACACATGCAGTAGTAGTCTGATTATTATATGTACAAAAAGAGCGCTAATATCATGCTGTCATCGAATGTTAAATCCGTGCCATTTCCTGGGCGTGAATACTTCGTTCTCAATTGAGTCGTCGCCGTCCAACCCTTCAAAGTCGTCGCCGATGGATCTCGGGCGAAAGAGTTGGTTGGTTATTTTGTTGTTCTTGTTTTTGTTTTCGTTGTTGCTAGTGTCCTCGCCGTCCGCGCCGACGCCGTTTCTCGTTCTCCCACCCGCGATTCCAACGCCATCGCTATTTTTGCTACGAGAATCAGATGATTTCTTCGGTCGCCATTCACCTGCGGCGTGCGTTTGATGAAAATTTCTTCCGTTGCGAAAGCTGCCGTGCACGCTCGCTTCGCACGCCATGGCGTCCAACTTCTTCGCCAATTTTTCCACGTCTTTTTCCGAGTATTGCGTGAATCCCATCCTGATGTGTTTCGCGGTTGGTTTTCGGTCGAAGTAAAACGCACCAGGTTCCAGTTTCGCGGCTTCTAGGCAGATCAAATATACGATCGTATCCGCGCCTTGTTCCGGTGTTCGAAGTTTGCCTTTCATGGAGTTGTAAAATCCAGGTAACGAGGAACGCAAGCCTGGCGTGTCCACCCAGCCCGGGTGCATGGAAACGTACACGATATCCGGGACGCGCTTTACCGCGTCTCCTTTTTTGCTGCTGCTATTGCTGCGATTATCGTTATTAACTTCCTTTCTAGTATCCTTTTTACTTTTCGCGACTTCCTTCTCCGGCGACCAACTTCCGGGCAGTTTCTTCTCCGCTTCCAGTCGCGCCCATCTTTCGGTCAAGGCCACCTGACGTCTCTTATCTCGCGCGTATTGCGATACGCCCGAATACTTTTTCGGTTTCGTGTATTCTAAATCGTCAATCACCAACTCTTCCGCTAACATTCCCGCCGACGATACCGTGATCACTCTCGGCACGTACGTCAACGCGTTTAGTTTCCCGCTTTCGCCGTCTAACAAAATAGACCCCGGACTCCCGCCGTCCCCTCCTCCTCCGTTCGCACTCATGCTTCCAAAATACCCACCATTCCTCCCGCTGACGCTGCTATTTCTCTGCGACTCGCTCGTCCTCCCTAAAACCGGTCGCAACGAGCTCGTCAGCAAGTGCGTACCGAGCGTATTCACCGCGAAAGAAGTCTCGTACCCGTCCACGCTTCTCTCGATCGCCTCCGAAGTGCTCAACGTCGCCGCGTTGTTCACCAACACGTGCAATTGATGCCCAGATCTCGTAAACTCCTCCACAAACGCGCGCACTTCCACGTTCGAGCCGACGTCGCAGACGTGTAAATGCAAATTACACTGCGGCATTGGTCTTCCTCCTCCTCCGCCGCCTCGCTCTCTCGCCACCGCGTCCAGAATCTCCTTCACCGCTTTCTCGCCTCGCTGCATGGATCGACACAGGAGGTGCACGGTCGCGTTTCTTCTCGCCAATGCGACTGCGGTGGCAAACCCTATCCCTCCGTTCGCGCCGGTTATTAAAACCGAAATGTTCGTTAAATCTCTTTTCAAGCAGTCCTTCGATTCATCGTCGTCCGCGTCTTCGTCTTTGATATTTTTCGCGAATCCATCTTTGGTGTACTGACTGTACCCGTGTATGCCGAAGGCGAGCGAGCGGAAGTACGAGGTCATTTGAAAACGGACAGACAGACTACTCGCGCGCTTAAAAACACCGTATTCTCTATTTCAAACGACTTTATTCGCTCCTTTTCCTGTCCTAAATCGAATTAATGTCTGCTCTTTCGTACACAACAGAAACAACTCAAGGGTTCCAATTTATCCAAAAGGTCCGCTTTTATTGCCAAAGGTCGCCAATGGTAAATTCCTCTCTGTCTCGTGCAGAAGCGCTCAGTCTCGCTCTCTCTCTCTGTGTGTGTTTTTGCGCGTGTGTGTATATATATAACGCGCCGTGTGCGTTTTGCCGTCCTTCGTACTCTTCTTCTCAGAAAGCACAGTCACGCGAGAAGGAGTGCGATGGGAGGTGTGAGTGAAGATAATTTGGTCAAGTAAGCACCAAAAATGTGAGGAAAAACAGGAGTTTCGCGGATGTTTTAGAGCGCGCGGAAGAAGAAGAACAACGACAAGTACAACAAAACAACTTTAACGACGACGCGTTTTAAGAATGGAAAACTTCTATTCTGTTAGTATCTGCGATCTTTTATTAAATCTAAATCCATCTCTAATTTGTATTCTTATTCAAACGACGCTTTTGGCGGAACGACGACCGAGGACGACGACGACGACGAAGGCTTTTTTTTAAGACCAGAACTTGGCGAAACCGTCGGCGGCGCAGGAAAGCATGAGATGTTTTTTACGACCACCTCCGCCTTTTCCGCCGAAAGACGCTTCGGACGGGTGAAAACAGACGTTGGATATGGATTTCGCGTGCGCGTTTGGTATTCGCTGCGGTTGGGAATTCAAAGTCTCGTTCGAGAGCACGTCCCATATGCAAATGTCGCCGACGGCGTCGCCGAGGACGACGTATCGATCGTCCGGGGTAAACGTCGCGCGTAAAACGACGTTTTGGTCGTTGTTGAAACCAGAGAAGGTTTGTAACACTTCACCCGTGGTTTTGTCCATGAGCGCGACTGTTTTCGGCAGCGTGGCGAGTACCAACCTATCGTCCGCGCTGTTTTCAACCGCAGTGACCGGTTGTTGCCCGAACAAAGTGTCCACGCGTAACTCACCTTTGCGAATATCAAACGTTCTCACGGTTCCGTCGATCGAACACGCGGTCACTTCGTTCGTTTTGCCTCCTCCTCTCCCTCCGCTCAGAGTCAAATCCATCGCGGCGTCGCTAAACTGGGATCCAACCGTCTCCATCGCCTCGTGTTGCCTGTTCGACCGTAAATCCCAAAACTTCACGCACCGATCGAACCCGCATGACGCAATCACGCTCTCCTCGTTTGAATGACCGAGTAAGAATTTCACGCAGTTCACTCCGAACGCGTCGTGTCCGATAAACCTGCGAACCGTTTGCCCTGTTTTCACGTCCCAGACGAATACGCCTTTATCGCCCCCAACTGAGGCCAGTTTCGAATTATCTCGAGAACTCGACGCGTCTCGCACTTCCCTCACGTGTGCGCCTTCGTACGTTTTCAGGCATAAATCTGTCTTCGGGTTGACCAGGAACAGCGCTCGGTTTTTGCACACCACCGCGTAGTCTCCGGTGTGATTGAATCGGATTTTATTCACAACTTGAACTTGCGCTGTGGATGATGATGATGAATGAGAGACACGCTCTCGCAACGTGAGCGTTTGCGAGACCGACGTCGGGACGATTGACGACCAGGGAGTCATGTTCGTTTTCCTCAAATCATCGTCTGTGAGACGTTATCATCATATTCATCGTCGCAAACGTGTACACATGAATGAATCTCTTTTCCCTAATATAATGAGGAAAATATCGCCTCTAAATGAGACGCTTATGAAGAGACGCGAAAATATATATCACGCGCGAGTGCAGTAATCGCGCAGAGATTTTCACTTCCTCGTCGATCTCATGGACGTTTCGTTGATGTACGTTTTGTGAGTACACGTGAAGTGTTGTCGAAGATGTTGCGTAAAATGACGATTTGAGCACTCCAAGAAAAGTGCCTAATGTGTTCATAAATGAGCCGGTTTATCTAGTACTAGATATACATTACACACGCATTAAAAAGAGAAGCGAGGATGCCGTCCTCCTCGTTTCTTTCCCAAAACGTACCATCTGTCTCGTTTTCGAGCGAACGTTCGAGCGCTTTTGAAAATGTCCGGCACAAAAGACGACGCGAACGATTCGTTCGTCCGATGATGTCGTCATCCATCAGCGATGCGGAGACTAGTAGCACTACGAATACGAATAAGAACAAGAATACGAAAAGAGTCGTCGTCATCACCGGAGGGAACACCGGCTTAGGATGCATCAGCGCTCGAGAAATTGCGCGTTTGTCGTCGATGAATGCGGACGACGAAAACGGAGGAAAAGAAAGAGAGTTTATGTATTCCGTCGTCATCGCCTGTCGGTCCATCGAAAGAGGACAGAAGGCGATGCGAGACATCGGATTGTTTTTAGATGAAGGAAAAGAAGGCGAAACAAACCCCGTGGTAGACGTGATGGAATGCGATTTATCCTCGTTCAAATCGACGCGCGCATTCGCGGAGAAGTTTAAATCGAAATACGATCGATTAGACGTGTTGATGAACAACGCCGGGGTGATGGCGCTTCCGGAAAAGACGCTCACGGAGGACGCGAATGAATTGCAAATGCAGACAAACCATTTGAGTCACTTCGCGTTGACGAGAGAGCTGTTACCGCTGATGCTGGAAACGGAGAAGCGATATCCGGAGAGAAAGCCGAGAGTGGTGAACGTGGCGTCTATCGCGCACGAGTGGGGGTTCGTCGATTTTTTCAACTTGAACTCGGAAGGCGTGTTCGGGTATCCCGGTTGGGGGTGGATCACGTACGGGAGGACGAAGATGGCGAACGTTTTGTTCACGTACGAGTTACAAAGAAAACTGCGAAAAATAGGCTCGAAGATTCAAGCGTATTGCGTTCACCCGGGAGTGGTGGATACCGAGCTCCAACGAAATTTACCCATCGATTGGTACGTCAACTTACGCGAAGCCGGTCGATTAATCAACCCGCCGGAAGGCGCGCGAGGACAAATCTTCGTCGCCACGAGCGAAGCGTTGGAAAACGACGAGGGCGGGAAATATTCCTCGGAACTTTCCAACGAAGGGAAACCGGGAGAACACGCCTTTCGTTCGTCCAACGCGTTCAGCTTGGACCAGGAAAACTGGGCTAAGTTGTGGAAGGAAAGCGAACGGATTATTGGTGCAACTTACGACGACGTTTTCCATCCTGGCGATATATAGTAGCGTTTAAATGATTAATATCATAGTCGTACCAGAACACGTTTAGCTTTTTTGCAAAACGCATAGTCGTAAACGCTTCCGTTTGAGAGCAGTTATTAAAGGCACCCACAACAAACAAATCTCCACTTTTATACATACGAGAACCACACGCACACACACAAACTAAGAAGAGTATAATACAAAAACAAAAATATAACAACACGATAATAATGGGTTTGTTCGACCTCATAAACCCGAAAAAGCGCGCCGAGACTCGCTTGTTGGACCAAATATTCAACTTGAAATTCACGGCCAAATCGCTCAATCGATCCGCCCAAAAATGTCTCAAAGACGAATCGAATTTAAAGTCAAAGTGTAAACTCGCCATGAAAAATGGCAACACGGAAGGCGCCAAAATCTACGCCACGGACGCGATTCGAAAAAAACACGAACAGTTAAACTTACTCCAACTGGCGAGCCGTTTGGACGCGGTCGTGTCTCGGTTGGAGACGCAAGCGAAGATGAATTCAGTGAACGAAGCGATGCAAAAAGTGGTGAAAGAACTGGACCTGTCGTTAAAAGTGAACGACATCGAGAAAGCGGCGATGACTATGGAGAAGTTTGAGAAGCAGTTTGAAAGCTTAGACGTGCAAACGCAATTAGTGGGCGAGGCGATGGGGGAGTCGGTGGCGAACGTGACGCCGCCGGAGGATGTGGCGAATTTGATGCGCGCCATCGCGGACGAACACGGGTTGGAGTTTGAGAGCGACTTGCCGGAAGCGCCGACGACGACGACGGCGAAAGGAGAGAAAGCAAAGGAGAAGGACGAGATCGAGAAACGGTTGGAAGCTTTGAAGTAGTGATCTCGTCTTCGAAGTATGTTGTTTTAGCGCCATTATTGTATTATTATAAATCGTAAATTGTTTAAAGAAACGGAGCGGAACGCACGGAATCCTCCACGCCGACTCTCGCAAACGCAGCAGCAGAGATTACGACGGAAGGATGTTCCTTGCTTTTATTACTTTTGCTCGGAAACGCGCTCGTGCACGCTTTGTGGAACTGTTCGTAAAACGTTGCGTTCCCAGAGCGTTCGAAAACCTCCAACGCGTCTCGGCATTCTTTCCAAGACGTCTTGCGCGGGTCCACGGCGCCTAAAAGCGCCTTCTCGAAGTCGTTCTTCATAACGGAGAGGTGCGCGGCGTCCACGAGCGTTTTGCACTGAACATTAACCTTGTCTACATTCAACGAAGATATTGTGGATTGTACGACTTGTTTCTCGATTTCGTTCTCAATCGACGCGATCGCTCGCGACAAACTGTCCACGCATCGGTGAGTCAACGGATTCTTCGGCGCGCACTTTGCCATCTTTCGCAGCGCTTTGGTCGCCAACACCCACTTTTGGCGTTTGAAATGGACCAAGAACACTAACGATTGCACGTTCACGTCCTCATCATTCTTTGCACTCATCAAAAGCGGGTTCATAAAACTCAACGCTTCCTCCATGGGATCTTTGCTCGCTTGCGCAAACGCTTTGGCGCCGTACTTCTCCTCGAGATACTCTTTCTCGATCGCGCTATTGTTGTTGTTGCTATCTTTATTATTAGTAGTAGTAGTAGTATTGCTGCTATTCTCGCCGCTGACTGGTTTCCCAGTCCTCTTTGCTTTCGTCTCTCTCGCCCTTTTCAAGTCCTCCGCTAAGAGTCTTTCAAACGATTCAACTTCTTTCTCTTTCTTTTCTTCCTCTTTGCGCGTCTTTTGTCGTTCTTTTTTGCGCTCCTCTTGGTCCAGCTTGGACAGTTTCGCTTCCACGCGCTCTTTTTTCGCTTCCAACGGATCGTCGTGCATGTCTACGCAGATTAATATGGCCCTTCGAGCGGCTTTTTTAAACCACGCGGACGCGTAGATATCGTCACACATTTTCAAAGTGTCCATGAACGATCTCAAAGTTCGTTTCACGTTGACGCAGTACCGGTGGAAATCAATTTGGTCTTCGATGATTTGTTCGCAGTGCGTTCGAATTTCGCGGTAATATTTCAGCGCTCTCCCCGTGTTCTTTTCAAACTTTTCGTGCGAGTGACCGGCTTCGTACGCGTACCAGTTGCATTGCATGTCAAACAAGTTCGTCTTGTAATTTTCGGCGTCCCGAGTAAACAACGTGCCCAGTCGTTCCGCCTCTCTAAATTTACCGCACTGAAAAGCTCTCTTTACGGAGACGGAGTTGATGTATCTGTCCGCTAAATCCATGTTGCGAGCGATTTCGGATTCCTCGTACGCGCCTTCTAAATCTCCCGCTCGCTTTAAAAACCTCGATTTGTTCAAATGAAACTCCAGCACTTTCTCTTGTTCCCCGTCGTTATCGCCGTCGTTTTCATCCTTCGCTTCAATCGCTTCGTCGATGCATTTCAACGCCTCGTCGATTTTACCTATTTTCGCGTAATGCATGGCGAGTAAGTTCAACGCGTATCTGTGCGTCTCTTTTGGTTTCGCCTCCAAAACATCATCCTTATTATCTGACGACGACGGGAACTTGCCGCTTTTTTTCAACGAATCCGCCGCCGCTTTCAAGACTTTACCTATGGATTTCTCCTCGTCGTGAATGCCTCCGTATAACGACGAAATGTCCGCGAACAAACTCGGCACGCCTTTCCGCAATGGCTTTTGTATGTATTCTGCTAATAAACTCTCAAACTCGCTGGAATCGTTGACGATTTGTAACGGGTATCGTTTGCACGCGCTCGATTTCGCGTGTTTCTTTTGTAAAGCGTCGTAAAGTGTCTTCAACTTTGCAATATCCTCCTCGCTTCTCTCCATCGGAGGCTCCATCAAAGAAACTTTCGTATTCATGGATTCGTGCATCAACTCGTGATACTTTTCGTTATCTGGCATGCGATTGACTAAATCGTTCTCGGCGATTTCTCTCGCCGCGGTCGCGTCGCCTTTCGCAATCTTCAAACGACACAGCTGCGTCAGTCTCGCCGCGTCGTCCACAATCTTCTTCTCGTTCTTCTCCAACAACTCCACGCACTCGTCCACTTTCCCCATCTTCTCTAAAACGACCGCCCGGAAAAGTAAAATCTCGCTCTCTTGAAACGTATCCTCGTACGTCGGTTCCGGAATCTCTTTCTTCTTGGCCAAAAGTTCCCCGTTCCTCCTCGTCCGGTCCATCGTATCGAACTTCTCGAACTCGTTCAACATCTCCAAGCACTCCTCCCACTTCTCGCTCATAAATAACCCAATCACGATTTGATTCGCGCGATCGCTCGACCCCGGTTGCCCCATTTTTAACTCGAACAACTTCCTCCTCGCGTCGACGTACTCGTCCATCTCTCGCAACATCAAATGCGCCTGCGCTAAATCTCTCACCACTAAGAAGTTGTTCGGGTCAATCTTCAGCGCTTGCGAGTAACACTTCGACGCTTCTTTGTAGTTTCGATCCGCTTTGTGGAGTAATCCGTACACGTGCCAACAGACGTGCGAAAAAATGTTGTTTTTTACACCAACGGAGACGAACTCGTGCGCTTTTTTCTTCCTCTCTTCCTCTGTCTCGTTCGGTTTCAACTCGCAGTGTCGAGTGATTAATCCTTTCATGCATAAGGTTTCCCCGTGATTGGGGAACTTTTTTAGGATTTTCTCGATCGATGCGAGCGCGTCTTTGAACTTTCGGTTCTCGTAAGAGATCAAGGCGTCGTTGAAGAGGTCGCCCTCTTTCCTCGGCAATTGGATTGCACCCCCGGCGTTCGTTTCGGGCGCAGCGTGTACCTCGGTGTTGCTGCTCTTTTTTTCTCCTTTTCCTCCGGCACTGTGAGTCGCACTTTTGGACGACGACGACGACGACGACGACGCTTTTTTCTTCTTACCGCTCGCCATTTTGAAAGGAGCGCGTTGTTGTTGTTGTTGTTCTTCTTCTTCTTCTCGCGAGTAGAAGTGAAGAAGTTCAGAGAAGTGTTGTTCTTTTCTAGGACTTTTCTTCCCTAAACGCCTTTTGAACGCACTCGAGCACGTACTAAAGCAGCACTTCGACGAGCGCGAAACGCTTCCCTCTTCCTCTCTTCCGCGTCCACCCATGCGTCGCGTCGCGTTTGGTGTCGATTTCTCGTCGTTTTTCGATTCGCGAGCGTATATATATATACATATATAACCTCTATTCCTTTGTCATGACAAAAGCTCGCGTGTTCACATGCGTGTGTTTTTTTCTCTGATCAGACATGCGACCAGAGTTACATTCTGACACACCTCTGTGACGTAGTAGGGTAGTGTCAGATGTTAAAACGTAACCATATCGTCACCTGATACAAACTGAGCTTTGGGATAAAGTATCCTCAGTCGCTGATTTTGCGATGAACAGAGCGTCACCGATTGCAAAACGACGCGTTACAAAGTATTCGTCCCACCCCTACTCTTTACGGGTTGAATTCGTTTTTGTATCTCTGAATTCGTTACTTTTGTGGCACTCTCGAAGAGCTGCGCTTCGTTCTCCTTTAAACAAATTCGTCTCGCAGTAGTAGTGGTACGTTGTGTCGTCGTTCTTTCTCTCGCTGATCGTCTCTCTGCCTCTCTGCCTCTCGCATTCGTTCGCGTTTTAGGGGAAACGATGACGATGAGAAAAACGACCCGGAACGTGAAGTCTTCCCCGTGAAGATGATTTTGCGGTGAAGAACAAGAAGAAGAAAATGATGAAGACGAAGGAAGATTCAAGAGGAGAACAAGGTAGAACGCTCTTATTCTCAAACGTGCACGATTTCCCGATTATATTCTTCCGAGACGTCGTCGTAATGCCGGGAAGTTTCGTCAGTCGAATGCCAGTAACATTACCGTTTTTAGAGGCGTGCGAAAAGTTTCGGGAAGGACGCCGAGACATCGAGCGGAGCGTAGAACGAAACAGTTCGACGTCGTCGTTTTTCGAAAAAGGGATGATGAAAAAGTCACCAGATGATGATGAGCAAAAGCAGCGTCGTCGTCGAGTGTTTGTTGGCGTGATTCAGTGCGAAACGATTCCAATCGATGGCGAAGAAAACGACCACGCGAGCGAGAAGGAATACGTCGGCACGGTGTGCGAAATCGTGTTCGTCGACGAGAAGGAGCGGAAAGAGTTGATTAGCAAAGAGGGCAGCTTTTGGTTCGTGAACGAAGGACGTTACGGAACTCACGAAAATCAATTCAGCTTGGATGCGTCGAGGTGCACGTACGCGTGTTTAATCGGGACCGGCATAAAATGTGCGCTGAAAAAGCTCTCTCGACTGCCTCCGAAACCTCTTTACAATGAGCTTTACGGCCAGTTTTACGTTCCAAACGACGATATGACCGACGAGGAAGCCAGAACAGTCAGAATAAATCTTCATCGCATTTTCGAAGTTCAAAGACAAAAGATTCGCGCTGCTCGGGAAGGAACGGTGGTGGATTTGTTTCAAGATGGAAACGCGGAAACGAAACAGAGCGCTCGATACCTGAAGAAATTGGATCCGTCGAGAGCGATTTTGAAAACAGCGAAAGTCAGTTGTGAATCCTTGCTGAAAGAGGCAACGAAGTGTGCCGCGATGGTGAACAGATGCGGAGGGAGATTGGCGAAGTCGATGAACGACGGAACGTTTCCTTACATTTGTGTCGCCAACAGTCCAGCGCCGGTGCCGTTTTGTCGTTTCGATTTGCTAAACGGGCTATTCGAAATCACAGAAGACGTGCGCGACATCATCGGCTCTAAATACGAACAACGCATCAGCAAATCTCTTTTAGAGAGTACATCTGCCGTGGAAGCGTGTTTTGCTGCCGGTAAAAATTTGTTTCGTGATGGTGAAACGGCAGAAGCGGAAGAAGGTATCGCGGAGCCGATTGGCACGACTGGTCGAGTGTTGAAACACGCAAAGGAAGAAGTTTCTTATTTACAATGCAGAGAGTGTCACTCGCCTTTCGGCAATGCGAGTAAAGCGATTAAGGCGATCAACCCGCCTGTTCATGAAGAAACCATCGACCCAATCCTAGTTTACGGTCCAGGAGCGTCGAAAATATTCTTCAATCCACATTTGCACGAGTGCGAAATTCTCACCGCGAGCGCCAGCCATTTATACAGCTTCACCCGTCCTAATATTTCTCCGGCATTTTATGACGTCGGCTGGACCGGAAGTGCAGAGGAAGTGAACCCGTTCCGATGCTTCTTTGATCGTTACGGTTGGTCAAGCGAGTCCTGTTATTGCTGCAGAAATTTTATAGGTTGGAAGTTTGAACGTTTATCCGAACGCGAAGAAGACGAGGAGGAAAACGAACTCCCGCGAATCTTTTTCGGGTTTCTTAAAAATCAAGTTCAAACGTCCAAAATTCAATCGAGAGAGGAAGAGGAAAAGTGTAAATCGACCGAGTCGGAAACGGATCGGGATTGGAACTATTGGAGAATGCACGAGACGTTCCGCGAGGAGCACCCGATGCGACTCGTGCCTCGCCAAGAGGCGGTGTCTTCAGACGACGACGACGACGGAAACGACGACGTCGACTATGCTGCCCTCGCTGAAGAAGAAAGAGCTATCATGGAAGAACTCGGCATGAGGATGGGCATGGAAGATGAGGAAGGAGAAGAAGAAGAAACCATGTAAACGCCTTTGCGAGAGAGAAATAGATAGATAAAGAGATTTGTACCATCAAAACATGTACGCGTCAATGTACTACCAAGAGAAGCAGATTTCGAAATATCTTCATTATTCATCCGACACAGACGCACCTGAAACGAGAGCGAAATGCACACGACTCGCGCTTTTTCGCGACGCGCAGCTTCCCTGGAAAGGAGTGCGCGACGACTTCTGTCCTCGTTCGAGTGTTCTGCTTCGTCGTCGAACACGAATGCTGTATGCAAACGCGCATCACGTTCGTCAACGACGACCCCGCTTTGTTCTTCTCGACCGTTTTCCACATCATCATCACCATCGAGTGGTTTGAATACCAACAACAAATTTACCGCCGCTGCGCACGCTTCTCGTG
>Ga0181597_10002781_pt1 | contig 18713 bp, 29 predicted proteins | sample 041ome_5_FD_148647 | JGI IMG/M metagenome (GOLD analysis project Ga0181597, IMG submission 148647) | Coastal salt marsh microbial communities from the Groves Creek Marsh, Skidaway Island, Georgia - 041403US metaG (spades assembly) | ecosystem: Environmental > Aquatic > Marine > Intertidal zone... | reverse complement strand
TTCATTCTCGCCACTATACTGACAATTAAATTCATCGTAAGTGAAATACTTTAGATCAATCATCTATTATCTCTGCTTCAATGAAGTCTTCAGCGGGTTCTGAGTCTGACGATGCTATTGTCGTTTCACCAACACCGCTTATAGTAATACTGATAGCACTCTTACCACCACCAACCTTATCTTTTTCAAAATAAGACAGAGGAAGCATTCTATCCATTAGAAGTTTCCACGCTGCTGCCTGATTCTTGTGATCATCATCAAGTGCAGCGTTAAGAATACTGTCCATCACTTTACGTGACTTAGGTGAAGCAAGTAAACGAGCTTTAAATTCATTTATAGCAGCAGCATCACCGGGAGGTCTGCCCCTTAAGCCCCTACTGCCCTTCTTTTTTGAATCCACAAGACTTTTAGAAGGTCTACCTATCTTCTTATCAGACATAATAAACCTCCATAACGTAATCGTTCAACGTTATCGTTAGAATACCGGACAGGTGCATTTCAGTTTAATGACTACCGGAAGGTGCAATTAAGTTACGATAACGTTATTATTATAACATAAGTTTTTTAATTTGTCAAGCATTATTTTAATTAATATTAGACAGGCAGGTATTCCCTATGTTAACCACATCTCGCTTACGTCCTTTTTGAGGGGACTACGCTTCCGCTATCCGGCACAGATTCCCCGGTATAGTTTCTTAATGTAATCAATAGCTTACTGTTTCTAGACGATAGCGACATTTAGCTGCATTATCGCCTTAATTTCACCCTTTTTTGTATCTAGGTTGCTACAGTAACAGTTACAGTCGTCCATGCCCCTCCCCCGTCCTTGAAATCGACCCGCCTACGTTAAAAAACGTTAAAAATTGTTAACAATCCGTTAAAGTTAACGTGCCACTGTCCACACAACGACACAGCAACGTTAAAGTTACGTTAACGAATCGCCAGCGGCTTATGACTGATAGAGAAAACCTATAAGTGAGAGGCGAATCCGCACCCTATAAGCTATCAAGACCACGGAAGCAACTCGTCACCGTCACTGGTCAAAAAACATACAGCACATCGAAAGACCATACGACTTACGTGGTCTAATTGATCACATAATAACCAATGACACTGAGAGGCCATATAAGCCGATCTAAGCGCGTTTAGCAGTAAGCCTTGCCACGGTATCAATTACACCGTAAAAACGCTGAGAGACGATTCGCCTATAAAATCAATCACTTAGGGAAAGGCTGAATTACTATAGATAGAAGGAAGAAAAGAATAAAAAAATTTATATATTTATGTGTAATTAGTTTGCATTAGTGTTATTGGTGTGTTTAAAATAGCTCCATTGGCGAGGCACATAGACCAGCCATATACAAATGAGAATCATTATCAATTAGAGGACTAGCACAATGACCAACACAGCAAAAGACAAACAGGAATACCTTGACACGTGGAACGCGCATATTGAACAGCTACAAAGCCTTATCTGGGCTACTGATGACGAAGATGGTGAGACGCTATTTTACGCAATATGCAATCTGAAACAGGTCGTAAAAAACAACGCAGAACGTACCTATACAGGAGAGTAAGACAATGCAAACAGCACAACAAGTTGAAGCCTATAGAAAACTTAAAGCTAATAATCAACTAGGTAATATTAGCGGGTATAAAGCGTCTGAGCATGAGTTGTATATCTATCATGTGAAAGATTCTAAACACCATATTACGGCTATTCATACTTCAGGGCTGATAACTGAACACATAAGCGATAAGAAGGTAAACACACGGCTAATACCTATTAGAGTAAAATTCTCAACCGCGCAGAATAAATGGCATGTTTCTGGAGCTGGCTTTAAGAGGGACACCGTTGATACTAGTTCGGACTATCTGGATAAAAGTGTAAAGGACACAGCGATTAGAAAAGCGCGTAACTTTGTTTATATGAACACTGCGACACGTGGTCAGAAAACCCCCAAATTGCTGTTAGAAGCTGTAGTAGAGCATTCCGATCATTATATGATTACTTTTAAAATTGAGGACTAAAACAATGAAAAAAGACAACTACCAAGTTATTACTGACCGCATTCTGGAACTGATGGAAGAACACGGAACCAACTGGTGTCGACCGTGGAAAACACGGGGCAAGGCTCAGCCGATGGGTTTACCTTATTCCATGTCGACAGGTGACGCATATCAAGGCATTAACAGCGTCTTACTATGGTCTGCGGATTATGACAATCTACGTTGGGGCACCTATAAAGCATGGCAAGCAAAGGACGCACAAGTCCGTAAAGGACAGAAAGGAACTCAGGTTATCTGGTGGAACGTTATCGAAAAGAAAAACGAGGACAGTGGCAAAGTAGAAAAAATCCCGTGCCTTAAGGTCTTTTCTGTGTTCAATGCAGAGCAATGCGACAACGTGCCAGAAGAAAAAATGCCGGAACCCTTGCCGATTCCCGAGCGCAACGCGCGAGTTGATGAGTTCATTGCTGGAACTGGGGCTGATGTACGTGAAGACCCAAACCGTGCTTTTTTCATCCCATCAGCCGACTTTATAGCCGTGCCGGACATTGCGCAGTTCAAGGATGTTGAAGCGTATTACAGTACCTTACTCCATGAGCTGACACACTGGTCAGGTCATAAATCGCGCTTAGATCGCGACATGACTGGTAGGTTCGGCTCTCAGGGTTATGCTAAGGAAGAGCTGATTGCTGAGCTGGGTTCAGTGTTCCTATGCGCTGATCTGGGTGTACAAGATGAGCCACGTGCTGACCATGCCAAATATCTCAATAGCTGGATCAAGGCTTTGAAGGATGATAAAAAATTCATCATATCAGCCGCCAGCAAGGCAAAGAAAGCCGTTGCATTCCTGCATGGCCTACAGGCTGAGGTAGTATCTGAGGCCGCTTAAAACGCAACACACACGGCCACGGATGGCCTTTACATTAACCAACTAATGAGGACTAGAAAATGGATAGCACACTGATAATTGAACATCTTTTAGAGCAATTTACTGGGAAGTCTACTTCCATCCTTCAAGACTTGCTAGACGCGCTGTGCGATGGGGAGTGCCTGACCGCTATCGGGGTGACCGATGAGGACGTTGAACAAGTGGAGCTGGCCTACAACACTATCCAGAACTTACTGACTGAGAGGACTATATAACATGACTATTAGAACTGACAAAGATGGGCAGATAATCCCTAAAAGTGTACCTACCAGACTGCTAAAACACATTGAATTCTGGGACGATGAAAGGTGTCACGGTAACCCCATTCTGGTCACTGCCATAGGGCTGGCGCACAGTGACGAAAACACAGACAACGCTGGGCATATCTTCACAGGTGAGAACGTGAGGGACGTTATTGACGACTTGAAGAATGGTTTACCCTGTGCTTGTACCGTGTGTAAATCATACGACTAATTAACACGGCCACGGATGGCCTTTACTTTGCAACCAATTACAATTACACTTTAGACCTAACCAACTAATGAGGACTAACATAATGAAAACTTTACGTATTGAAATTAGAGAAAAAAACACTGGCAAGGTACTGGCTCACGGCAGGGTCAGGCATGATGCACCAAAGCTGGAAAGGCGCAGGAAAGCCCGTGTATTGCATGACAGGACAACGTGGCAGGAAGTGGATACTTACGTTGTGGAGCGTTTATTTGAGGATGGCGCACCTACTGAGGATACGCTAGAGGCAAAGTATTGCTCCACTGAAATTAATGAAATCGTTTTATAAATTGAGAGGACTAACACAATGAACACATCAGCACATTACTTCAAGAATCATAATTTGACATCCTCGCATTATGTGGATGATTTACCGCCACTGGATGCCCAGAAAGGCCGTCTTAAATACACCTCAGTCAATATCCACAATGCAGTGGAAGTGAAGCAAGAGGTCACTGTGTTATCGGCAGATAAGGCGGTGACTACTATAACCGTTATCGATGATAAGGGCGTTGAAAATGAAGTGATAATTTTCCACAAGTAAAAACTAATCAGGCGCAGGGACGCGCCACAACTGAGGACTATATAAAATGAAATTCGACCCGATAGAAATACAACGAGAATATGACGCGCTAGTCAGTAAACGCAAACTAAAAAACTTTTTATGTGATGCCTTGATTTATGCTGGCGCGCTAATTACACTTACAATAACAGCATACGCGCTGTTACCTTAAACCATCAAAAGAGGACTATATAACATGAAACTACTGCACACCCAAGCCGACACTTGCGGAACTAGCCTACAAGGCTACCAGACCGTTGATTTTGACGAACTGGTGAAAATATTTGGTACGCCTACTTATTCGCACACCGTTGATATTGATCTTGATAAGGTCAATTACGAATGGGCTTTGCTCTTTAAAGACGCAGATGGCAAGGAAATCAAGGCCAGTATTTATGACTGGAAAACTTTACCGCAAATCTCAACTGCATCTGGGTATCGCTGGCACATTGGCGGGTTCAATTATGAGGCAGTTTCGGCTGTATCTGAATACATAAACAACTGGAGGACTAACAATGGTCAAGCCGTTATCTATTGAAAAGATGTCATCTTTACGTAATGAGCTGTGGGCGAACTGTTATCAAAAATGCGTTGATTATGATGTAAGCATTGGAGACTTTGCCACAATTCTAGTTTCAATGGCCTCAGAGATGGTTCACCACGCATCATCTAAAGAAAACGCCATGCAGGTTTTGAATAGAGGCATAAAACTAGGCGAAAATTTAAACAACTGGAGGGAAAAAAATGAGAATACCTATTAAGATGACTGAACCACTGACCAAGAAAGTCCTTGTGGCTAATCCATGTCAGGGTGTGTGTTCAACTAGCACTGTGGCCTCGATTTTTTGCGTAGGATGTCACCGCCACTACAAAGACATAATACGCTGGAACACCTACACGCAAAGCCAGAAGATTGAAGCCATGTGGAGAGCAAATCAGCACCGCAAGCTCAAGGCTGAAGGTAAAGTAACTGACAATGAAGACTATAAACATGAACTAGAGGGGTTTAACATAAATGATTAACAAACTAAAAAAGACTATATACCTCCACAAGCTCCGTAAAGGCGCGCTGACGTTCACTTTCACTAAGAGGGATGGGACTACTAGAGTTCTGACAGGAACGCTTAAAAACGCTCCTGAGACTTCTGGAGGCCATCGTAAGCATACTGACGAGATCATTACCTTGTACGATGTTGATATACAGGATTGGCGGTCAATTCGCTTAGATTCAATTCAGGAGGTTAAAGAAGCATGAATTACAGGAAAGGCTACGCCCACGGAAGGGCGCATTCAAAAGAAAAAGTACAGGAAGCACTCAAACTGCGGGAATCTGGCTTATCAATGCGGGAGATTTCAGAGCTGACACAGATACCACTGGACACACTGAAAGGGTGGTTCAGCCGTAAACATACGAGGCATATATATGAAAACGAAATACATTAACGATTTTTGGGAGATTTACGACCGGAAGGCCGAAAAAGTAAAAACTACGGTCTACGGTACTTATCTTGACGCTGTAACGAAATACGGTGACATACCGTGTATTGAGATCAGAAGAGTGAAAGATAAACCAATAACTGCGGTTGTACGTTAACGTCTCGTTTTCGTGCCTCAGCAGTTGCACCTGTCCGGTACTCGAAAAAACGTTTTCGTTTAACGAATTCGTAGAGGGTAGCCGAAATTTAAAAGGAATTCAACTATGATAGACAAATATTATGACAAACCAATCAAGTCCTACATTCTGTGTTTACAGAAAGCTGTGAAGGATGTACGGGATTTAGATATGTCACCGAAGATGGCGGCTAAGCTATACTGCGTACAAGAGCATGATGTGGTAAAGTTGACACAGGAAGAAACAGAGTATTTCAGTTGGTGTAGGACATTTAAGACCTCTTATGAGTTTTGATTTTTTTAATTTGACAATAACCATCACCCTACGATGGGGAATAGGTTTAGACCTTGAATCCACTGGGGGTGATGTACCAACACTTGTGATTGACACCGATGGAACTGCTACGCCTTGCTTTTACAACGGTTGGACAATTCGCATACCTTTCATTATGTTAACTTTGGGGATAATTAGGTGATGGAAAATAAATACAAGGCAACTCACCAAGACTGCGATGACTGTGGTCATAAAGGTTGTAAAACCTATTTTATGGACGGCTGGACTAGATGTTTCAGTTGTGACGCTAGAAAAAAACAGGAATACGGGGGGCCAGTTCAGGTTCCCAAGCAAAACCCTGAAGGCTCAGAAAAACGCATATCCTTTGTAGACGCTGAGAACTTCATAAATACTGGTGATTACCGAGATATACCAGAAAGGAAGTTGACGGCCTTGACTTGCAAACATTTTAGATGTTTGTACACCGGAGATCGCACTTACTACGGATATTATGACCCTGACGACAAGAGATCACCGTTAGCCGTTAAGATTAGGTTTCCAGATAAAAAGTTCTCAATCACGAGTAAATCAAAAGATGTGTGGAATACCTGTGGATTGTTTGGGCAACAGTTGTTTAATTCTAACAGCAGTCGATACCTAACAATTACAGAGGGTGAATTTGACGCTATGGCGGCCTTTCAGATGACAGGGAGCCGTTACAGTGTTGTTAGTCTTAAAAACGGGGCCAGCGGTGCTTACAAGGATTGTCAGGCGGCTATGGACTGGTTGCAGACCTTTGAAGCAATATACATCTGTTTTGACAATGACGAGGCAGGACAGAAAGCGGCTAAACAAGTGGCTGGTTTGCTATCTGACAGGACATACATCATACAGCATAAAGACGGTTACAAGGATGCTTGTGACTATTTGGTGGCAGGACAGGAACGGTTATATGAGAAGCTGTTTCACCAAGCCAAAAAGCACGTACCCGATGAAATTATTAACGGTGCTGAACTATGGGAAGAGGTTAAAGACCCGCCAAAGCATTCAGACCTACGCTACCCTTTTGAAGCACTTAACGAAAAGACCTACGGAATCAGAATGAAAGAGCTGGTTTGTATTTGTGCCGGAACTGGGTTAGGCAAGTCTCAATTTATGAGGGAAATTATTTATCACATCTTGCAGAAAACAGACGCGAATATCGGCCTGTTAATGCTAGAGGAAGCTACTAGAACAACAGCGGAATCAATGATGTCGTTGCATTTAAACAAGCCGTTACACTTACCCACAACTGTGACAACTGAAGAGGAACGCAGAGAAGCGTTTGATGCCACAATGGGGACAGGCCGTTTTATGATATTTAGACACTTTGGGAGTAGCGACATCAACGTGATAGTTGACCGTGTTAAATATATGGCAAAGGGAATGGACTGTGACTATATATTTTTAGACCACGTTACTATGGTAGTATCGGCTCAAGGTAATGCAGACGAGAGACAGGCATTGGACGAACTAATGACCAAACTCAGAACAGCAGTAGAAGAGACTGGCGTTGGTTTGTTTTGTATTTCACATCTGAAACGACCACAACAGAAAGGCCATGAGGAAGGCGCGAAGGTAAGCATAAGTCACTTACGTGGTAGTGGCGGTATAGCTCACGTTGCAGACTGTGTTTTGGCGTTAGAGCGTAACAATCTGGCTGAGACTGATGAGGAAAGAAACACGACCAAATTGTCAGTGTTAAAGAATCGTTTCAGTGGGCTAACTGGGCCATGCGGTGAAATTAAATATGATTTGCAGACAGGACGTTTAGCACCTGTCAGCTCTATAACAACTGAGGGGGCTGTATGAAACTTTTAGATAGGATATTATGCTTTTTCAAGGGTCATGACTTTTTACACATCATGGGAGCAGAAAACGAAGTAGCCTTATGTATGCGTTGTGGGAAAGAAGCAAATGTATCAGATTAGTTATTATGATAATGTTACAGACGCTTTAGACGATGCGGAGTATAATGTTGAACATGAAAAGCAAAGCTACGCGCTTGTTTCCATGCTTGCGTTAATCCCTTTGAATGAAGTTGCAGACTTATCAAAAGTTATAGAAGTCGTAAAATATGTTGATCCAGAGCAGGGAGCAGTGGACTTAAAATATGAGATGTAGAGCGTGTGATGAGCTTCTAACGGACTATGAAGTTACACGGAAATCAGCTCAAACTGATGAATATCTTGACCTTTGTAATAACTGTTTTAGACACATACAGGACGATTTTGAAATTATAGACCGTCCTGATTTAAAACACTTACAAGATGAAATCGAACTAGAAAATTATGAAGAGGACTAAATGGTATACTTAGATATTGAGACAACGTTGGCGCACGATAAGATATGGTGTTGTGTGTTAAAAGAGGGTGACGAGTTCACCGTGTTTACAACCAGAGAAGGTTTACAAGACCGCATAAATCAGGCAACTCAAATAGCCGGACACAATATCATTGGCTTTGATGCGCCTGTTTTATACGATGTGTGGGACATAGAGATTCCACACGAGAAGCTAGTGGACACTTTGATTCTTTCTCGAATGGCTTTACCAGAACGCAGAAGCCACAGTTTAGCATCGTGGGGTGAAACGTTAGGTTACGAGAAGGGAGACTTCACAGATTACGATGCTGGGTTCAGTCAAGAGATGCTTGAATACTGTCAGCGTGATGTGGAGGTGCTAGAGAAGCTGTACGAGCGTTTACAGATGCACTTAGATAAGTTTCCGGCTAACTGCGTGGCGATGGAGTACAAGGTAGCCAGTATTATCAAGAAGCAGGAGCAAGCTGGGTTCAAGCTGAATGAGAGAATGGCAAACGGTCTGTACCATGAGTTCACAAATAAGATGTGGGCTATCACGGAAGAACTACAAAAAATATTTCCACCGATTGTTACAGAGCGATACAGCGAGAAAACAGGCAAGCGTCTTAAAGATCACGTAGAAGAATTTAATGTAGGTTCGAGACAGCAGATTTATAAACGCCTGACAGAGCTGGGCGCGAAGTTTACGAAGCAAACTGATAAAGGAAATCCGATTGTAGATGAGGCCGAGCTAAAGAAGATTGATTTGCCAGAGGCCAAGAAGATACTGGAGTATTTATTGCTACAGAAACGCTCTGCACAAGTTAAGAGCTGGCTAGAAGCCGTGCAGGATGACGGCAGAGTACACGGCAGGGTAATTACTTGTGGAGCTGTGACAGGCAGGATGGCTCATATATCCCCAAATATGGCACAAGTCCCTTCATTCAAATCTGAGTTTGGTAAAGAGTGTAGAGAGTGTTGGACTGTCGAGAAGGGTAATGTTCTTGTAGGAGCTGATGCCAGTGGCTTAGAACTACGAATGTTGGCCCACTACATGAATGACGAGAACTACACAAAAGAACTACTAGACGGTGACATCCACACGGCAAATCAAAAGGCTGCAAAACTACAGACCAGAGATCAAGCCAAGACATTTATCTATGCGTTTCTATACGGTGCTGGGCCAGCCAAGATAGGTCAAATTGTAGGTGGTGATTATCGTCACGGTAAAAAGATGATAGACGAGTTCTTACGTAACACGCCAGCTCTTGCCATCCTACGTCAGAAAGTAGCAGCACAGGCAAAATGTGGTTACCTTAGAGGCTTAGACGGTAGAAGGTTACTTGTCAGGTCAGAACACTCAGCTCTAAATACGTTGTTACAGTCAGCAGGAGCGATAGCCATGAAGCAAGCATTAGTTGAGCTAGACCGGAAACTAACAGAAGCAGGAATACCGTGCGATTTTGTGGCGAATGTTCACGATGAGTGGCAGATAGAAGCACCAGAGTTCTGCGCTAATCAACTGGGAGAGCTGGCAGTAGAAGCAATACGTGAAATGAGTTTGTATTTTAATATGAACTGCCCGTTAGATGCCGAATATAAAATAGGCAAAACGTGGGCAGAAACTCATTGACAGTTAGTAATTTATCATATATGCTTAATCCGCACCTTTAATTGGAGATAATTATGCACATAGTCAAGACTGGAGACTCAAAGATCAAACGAGCCAAACTTGAAAAAGACGTTTTAGGTGAGCTTTTTTGGGGAAAGTTCCGTGACGATCAGAGAAACGAAAAAGGTCAGTACACCTTTGAAGTACAGAATATGAGTGAAACCGCCTTATCAATGATGGACGAGGCTGGTGTCACTTACAATAATCACGATGAAAAAGGTAAGTACATCACGCTCAAGAGCAAGAATCCTTTTGAGTTTGAATTTGCAGAAGGCCAAGAGTTAGAAGAAGGTCAACTGCTAGGTAACGGTACTAAGATTCGCGTAACGCTAGGCTGGTATGAAAACAGCTACGGTAAATACCCAACGCTGTTTGGCCCTATCAGAATCATTGAGAGTGTCCCCTTCTCAAGAGAAGCTGATATAAATCGAGAAGCCATCTAGCATCCGTGAGCGCGTAGGAGCAAGGACGCTCCTATTTCTCTCTCTCTTATGATTCTCGTAGATGCCGACATAATATGCTATAGACTTGGCTACGCTACCGAGAACGACCCTGACGCTTCAGAAAAGCTAGTCAAAGCAATGGTCAACACCTACGTTGACAATATGCTACAAACCATAGTCGAGAAGCACCCCCGCTACACAGAATTCTATATGTTCCTAACAGGTAAAGCTAATTTCAGAAATGAGATTGCTGTAACTGCGCCATACAAAGGCAACAGGACAAAACAGAAACCCCGCTTTATCCCTACAATTAGAGAACATCTAATCCAGAACTTTGAGGCAGTCGTGTCAGAAAACGAAGAAGCCGATGACGCTATTGCTATCAAGGCCACAGAGAACAGAGATAACTGTCTTATCTGTAGTGTTGATAAAGACTTCCTACAAGTTCCGGGCCATCACTACAACTTTGTGACTAACACGTATCAAACAGTAAGTGACGAAGAAGGTATGTTTAACTTTTATCAGCAGATTCTAACAGGCGACCGTGTAGACAATATCATCGGCCTGACAGGGATAGGGCCAGTGAAGTCTAAAAAGCTGTTAGAAGGGTTATCTGAGCAGGAGATGTACGATAAGTGCGTAGAGTTATACGATTCAGAGGAGCGCGTAATTGAGAATGCAAGGCTCTTATGGCTCAGGCGTGAAGAAGGGCAAATCTGGAGTCCACCGTATGAAAATTCCAAGCAAGAAGAAGAAACGGACGAAGAAGCCACCTAAAGGCTACGACAGTTGGTTTGAGTATGATTTACATCATAAGCAACTCAAAGGCTGTAAGTGTCATTCCGCAACTGTCAAGTACGTTCAGTACAGGACGTATCACCCTGACTTCATTTTTCACGAAGGCAAAAACTCTATCTACATTGAGGCTAAGGGCCGTTTTAGAGACAGGCTTGAAGCTCGTAAGTATGTGGATATTGCTGCTGGACTAGGAAAGCATGATGAACTTGTTTTTGTATTTTACAACCCTAAAACCCCGATGCCGGGAGCGAGGAAACGTAGAGATGGAACAAAATTCACACATGGCGAATGGGCCGAAAAGAATGGATTTAGATACTTCACAGAGCATACCATCCCTTTTAGCTGGGGTATTACTTAGGCTCACTGTTTCTGTGGCTACCTTCCTACTGCTTTACTGGTGGTTGCTGTGAGTAAACTGTCAAAGCGTAGCATACGTCCTGATATGTTAAAATGGGGCCGGAAGGGTGAAGAAGAGTTTAAGGCGTTTCTTGACCGAAATGACTTTAGCTATAGCTGGGACGACACGTATGAATATGACTTTCTAGTGTCCGGTACTTCTGATTTCAAAGTTGACGTAAAGACTACTGTACGTGGGACTGATCCGAGAGACTATTACGATTTCAATATTCCCGCTTACTCAATAGATAGAAAAGTAACAGATATTTACGTCTTTTGCCACATAAACAAGAAAGACCCTTCTGTAGAGCTGATAGGCTGGCTTCCGTCTGACGAGTTCTTAAACCATCCAGAACTGATTTACAAAGATTCAGGCGATACACTTACTTACGCAGGAACAGCAGTTACTGAGCCTTTACGTTCATTACAATACAAACATCTGCACGATATGTCAGCCTTTAGGAACTTGCTATGAAGCATCTTGTAATACCAGACACACAGGTAAAGCCGGGACACCCGATAGACCATCTGGAGTGGGCGGGGAAGTACGCTGTGGACAAGAAGCCTGATGTGATAATCCACTTAGGAGACCACTGGGATATGCCGTCTCTGTCCACCTACGATGTTGGTAAGAAGTCCTTTGAAGGCAGAAGGTACGCCCACGACATACAGGCAGGGTTAGCAGGAATGGAAGCGTTCATGAAGCCCATCAAGAAGGAGCAGAAGCGACTGAAGAAGGGTAAGCGTAAGCTATGGAATCCGCGCATGGTGTTCTGTTTAGGCAATCATGAATACAGAATAGAAAGGGCGGTAGAATCAGACCCTAAACTGGAAGGGCTACTAAGCTATGATGATTTCGAGCTTGAAGAGATGGGTTGGGAAGTGTATGATTTTCTTCAGCCAGTTATTATTGATGGCGTTGTATATAGTCATTATTTTACTAGTGGTGTTATGGGCCGTCCTGTATCATCTGCTCCAGCGTTGTCTAAAAAGGCTATGTCATGTGTTATGGGTCATGTTCAGGACAGACAGATATACATCCACCCCAGAAGACCCGATGGGAAAGCACTAACAAGTATCTTTGCAGGTATCTTCTACCAACACGATGAGGACTACCTAAACCCACAGACAAATGGCTCGTGGTCAGGTATTTGGATGTTTCACGATGTGGCTGATGGGGAATTTGATTTTGTCCCTCTACCTATGAATTACTTGAGGAAGAAATACGGTGAAAGTTAAATCAGACAAGGTAGCAGCAGGTTGCCTGACGAATAGTAAAGAGTACGCAATTCTAAGTAAAGGTGACAGAGATGCTGTCATCATAAATGACTTAGGCAAGCAGTGGATCATCAAACTGGAAGGAGCTTGTCCTAACCTACAACCGAATGGTAGCTGGACTATCATCAAAGATAGCATAGACGATGCTACAGAAGAAGAGTGGGCTGAAGTAGGTAAGAAGCTACGAGATGAATCTTCTGACAAAGAAGTTGACAGTCCAGCACATTATAATACTGGAGCTGTCGAGTGTATCGAGGCTATAAACGCGACACTAAGCACTGAGGAATTTCGTGGCTATTGTAGAGGAAATGCGTTTAAGTATTTGTGGCGATGTATGTATAAAGGAAAGACAAAACAAGATTTAGAAAAATGCCGTTGGTATCTTGACAAGCTGATTAACAGTCTGTAATATTGATACTGTCTCAATGTGAGACATCAACTTAAACTTAAAATTTCTCTTTTTGTTTTAGTGTTTTATCTGTCCTTAAGGCCGTCTAGTTAGATAAGTTAGTCCTCGTCTAGCTAGGCGGTTTTTTTATCTCCCTTCATTCAAGTAAGTTTTTTCTAAGTCAGCAAACTCATTAGGGTACTTTTCAGCAAACCTCTCCAAAGTACCGTTATCTCTCATTGCTTTGTATATTCTAATTTTTACTTGAGGAGATGCGTTACTAATTTGAGTTCTCTCTTTTTCTTCCTGCGCTACAATGTTTCCTCCTGCTACCGCACCAGCACCTCCGCTAGAACTAACTTGTCTTGATCTTTCAACTGCCGAGCTTAACCATTCTTGAAGAGCTGTTTGTCCAAAAAGAAGTCTTTGCGCTCTTTGTGTAGACAGACCAGAACCTACCGCAATCCCTCCTAAAATACTTTGAAAAGCACTTAAAGCAAGAGTAGCAATAACAGACTCTGACCCTCTAGCCAGTCCAGAACCTTGCGGTATAGTTGGGAATAGTGCTGTTATATTTTCTTGAAAAGTAGTTAGGTTTGCCAACTCTTCATCAAGAGCTTTAAGTTCACTTTCTAATTTTAAAACTCCTTCTCTATTTGCCCTTGAAAGGTCTGCTGTTAGCCTTACTTTTTCTTTTGCTTTTATCTCTTGAATTTCAGCAGCTATTCTTTTCTTTTCTTGTAGAGCATAAGCGCGAGCTTGTACTGCCATCTCTTCTACTTGTCTTACAGTGCTGTTCTTTATAGCTTCTGCGCCATCCTGCACACCTTTATTTGCCGCTGTAATAGTGTCTTCATTAATTTTAGCTTCTTTGGCAAAAGGCGTTTGGTCACTAGCTGCTTTTCTTGGATTTATTTGTTGGGAAGCCTCTCTCCAATTTGTTGGAGTAAAAGAGCCTCTATTTTGCACAGTAGCATTAGTTACAGCTCTTTCAAGATACAGCTTCTGCTCCCACTTCGCTTTATGGTCAGCAAACACTTTCATTTTCTGAAGAACTGCTGGTAATTGGTTGTCTATACCAGCATCTATTACGTCCTTCAAACTTAACAAAATATGAGCTTGAAGGAAATCATTTGCTTTTCCTGCTTTGTAACTGCTGCTTACAAGCTCAGAAATAGAGTTTCTCAGTACCGCTAAGTCAGCTCCTTTTATAAACCCGCTTGAATCTGAAAACTGAAATATAAAGTTGTTTATAGCATCTGCCACTTGAGTGATAATCGCGTCACGATTACCCAAACCTAACACAGAAGGATGATCTTTGATTAAAGCTGCATAGACATCATCAGCCAATGTATCTCCGTTAAACTTAAACTTGTTATTGTCTATAAAAGAAAAGCCGTATTGTTTCCAAGCATCTCTTAATTTAACAAGAGCTTCTGCATTTTTCCCCAAGCTAAGAAGTTCACTAATCTCTTCCCTTAGTTTAACTGGGAAGGTCTCTGGGATAGATGCCAGCCACATTTGCGCCCTGAACGCTTGCTCTGTGCGCATTACTATTTCATCAGCTTGATTTGTTAGTTGCTGTATTTTTAGTGGTTCTTGCGCCCTTGTAGAAGTTTGTACTTTTCGGTTTGCTTCTTCTGTTGTTAGTTTATTGTCTGCTGCTCGGTTCTTTCTAGTGTTTACTAATCTTTGTGTTTCAAGTTTTGCTTTCTCAGCTAAACGCTTTGCTAACTGCTTAGACAAAGCTCTAGTTCTTTCTAAGTTGCCTCTAAAGTTCTCAACTTTTTCCATAGCAGGTGTAAGCCACCTTTGTGCTTGTCTGTCCATCATACTTCGAGATATATAGGCTTTGCTTACGAAATTTCTGTAAATCCAATCTACAGCTTTTCCGTACGTCCCTTCTGGTGTTGTCAGAGTAGCTGGGACAAAGTCTTTTCCCTTTCCTAAAGTCTGAGTATTTCTCCTTTTTGACACAAAACCTGCAATACCGGGAAAAATGGCAGCCAAAGGAGCTAACGCAACGCCCCAAGCAGCTCCTGTTTTAGCTCCTTCTGTACTGTCTCCTCCTAATTGTGTTGTCCCTGCTCCGTAGATAGCTCCTCCAATACCTCCCATTACAGCAGCTTCTCCGGTAGCCTGTAATACCCTACGTCCAGTAGACACAGGAGCAGCAGCTCTTTCAATACCAGCTAACTGAGGAACACGCTGTTCCATTTGTTGCAAAGCTCTTTGCGTTCTTGTTAGTCCGATACCCGTTACAGATTTAAGTTTATCTGCGCCAGTAGCGAATGCTTGCAGTGCTTTTGTCGCGCCCATCTTAATAGCAAAATTAGCAGGGGAAACAATACCACCAACAAGCTGAAGACTAAAATTGGCATAAGGATGGTCTTCTGCAAATATCCTTCTATCCTCTTCTAAGTCAACCATTGTCTCGTTGTAAATATCATCCCACGATCTATTAGAGTCATCTAACACACTTGTGGCTAATGCAGACACTCCAGCAAATATCTCATCTGAAAAACCAAAAGTTAGACCATCGGCAACAGCTCTCGCTACCATAGTAGGGTCTTCGTACCAAGTCGATTCTGTTGTAGGTAAGCCAGCAGCTTGGTCAATAGCAAGAGGAGTAGCTGAAAGAATGCTCTCATTAGCAGTCACCAAAGGAACTGCACGATTTACTACTTCTCTATCTATTTTTAGCTGACCGCGTTGGAGTTGCTGGGCCACTTCAGGGCTTACATTACTTCCGTCAAAGGGCACAGAAGCGTCTTCTCTAGGCAAAGGCATTTCTGTTACGGAAGATGAAGAACGGCTGCTTCCTTCAAACGGGGCGGGAGTAACAGAGCCTGTCTCTCTCGTCTGCTCAGAAGCACTCGCTTGTGCGCTGGCCCCTACGCTAACCATAGGCACAGCTCTAGCTACAACAGCTTTGTCTATTTTAATAGCCATTAATTATTACTCCCAAAAGGCATGGGTACGACCTCAGAAGACGGTGTAGGAGTGAATGGTACATTGCTCCGCTGTTGTGGAGCAGGAGGCGCAGGAGGCTGAGGAGGCGTCTCCATAGCTGTAAGACCATCACGAATACTAGGTGTTCCTATAACGTCATAATGAACACCTTTCTCTTGATCGAGCACTATAAACTGATTACCTGTAACTGGGTCAACCATGACTGAGGTAGCATAAGCAGGGTTACTTGTATCCACGTAAGGATATAAGCCTTGATTCATTCTTGTTACGTTCATAAGATGGAACTTAATCTTTTCTAGTCCGGGCCTCCAAACATCTCTGTTACCGTTATCAGGTAAAGAAGCGATAGCTGACTGCAAAGCCTCAAATTCTTTTATCTGAACACTGCCAAGACCTGTACCCTCTCCTCCCAGCTCCGCACTGACAGCTTTTAGTTCTTCTATCTTGTTGAGAGCTTCGTCAGATTTTAATGATGTTAATAGAGAATTGAACCTTATTTGGTCTTCACTGAGGTTTGCTAGAGCAGGAAGGTTGCTGGTCAAAGTAAAAAACCCACCTAACTGATAAGTGCCACTTGCATCGTTGACCATATTTAAGGCGTTCTGCACAGTATCCAACTCATTGGCAGCTCCACCAATTATCTGCTGTCTCTGCAAACCCTCTTTCATAGTCTTATCAAGTATCGCAGCAGGAGTTGTTACATCACCTTCAAAATACTCATTTACACCTTCAATAGTGGTGACATATCCAGCCTGTATAGCTCTTAACAGACGCTCTCCATCAGGATTCCCGCTTTCTTGCCCGATATAGTTTCTTTCTATCGCGTGTTCGAGCAAAGGTTGAGGATTAACTGGTTTTTCTGCTTGCGGTGTACCGCCTAAACCAGAAGAAACTTTAGATAAATCATCGCCTACTTTTATTGCTTTCAACTTATCTGGCTTGTTCCATTGGTTGTCATAAAAGAGGTTTCCATCTTTGTCGGTAGGAAGGGCTAGTATAGACCTCTCTCCGGGTGCTGTTTCAATACTGTAGTTAGAAGTTTCGGCTTCTCCGCCCGGAGCAAGTCTTTCTCTGATAGCTTCTAAATCTTCATAAGTAGAAGCTGTTCTTATTTGCGCAACATCTCTAGGATCAGTTGCAGTCTGTAACAAAGAATTTTGAAGATTAGTATAGTTCATTGCTTTGTACGCTTCTTCTTGTTCTTTTTTCTGTAATTCTGTAGCACTTGTAATAAGCTGAAGATACTGTTGAGACAACCCAGCTTGCTGTGCTAATTTAGCAGCCTGAAATTGTCCTGCTGAAGTGTTCATACTAACCCCAGCTTGTGCTAACTGATCGTTAATCTTTTCAATAGGACTTCTGACATCAACACCAAACATACCAGCTAAGTTTCTTTTTTGCTGGGACGCAGCAGGAGCTACAGCAGTCATGCCTGTAATACCTCCTAAGAGGCTTTGTCCCACTGCTTGTTGAGACTGTGGTTGTTGCTGTTGAGCAGCACCAGCAGAGCTTCCGGGTCTTAGTTTTAAAAGCGGGTCGATGGCTCCAAGTAAATCAGGTCTAGCCATGTTAAATATCTCCTACGTTTGATAAGTCAATTTGACTATAATCAACTTTGTAATAACCGTTATCAGATAACAGAACAGCTTCAGGCATCGTCTTCATAACCTCTTGCGCCAACACTCCAAACTCAGGATTCTTACCTGCTAGTTCTTTACCTTTTTCATTCCACTTCCAAGTGTATAAACCAATATCTTTATTTACTTGTCCTACTTTTCTAATGTTTTCTTTTAAACGCATATCAGAAGGCATCATACTAGGGGCATTCCACATACCTGTTGTTGGGTTCCATCCAATCGCACTACCGAGAAGGCCAAGACCCTGCCCTGCAACACTTGTGAAAAGACTATTTGGCCCACCACCAAAAACATCTTTTAAAAGCCCTTCTAAATACAGTCTTTCAGTTGCTGCTGCGTTTGATTCTCCACCTAACAATGCTTCAAGACCACTCATCCCAAGCTCTCCCTGAGTAACGACACCTTGTAGTCCAGCTCTAGTACCGAGTTCAGAGAGGTTAATAGCAGGTTGTAACAACTGAAGAGCTTGCGCTTGTGGTAAGAAAGCAGCTTGCACACCGCCAAGTCCTAACTCAGACTGAAGTGCCTGTTGCTGTCCACCAAGACCAAGAGCCTGTGCTATGAGTCCTGCTTCTTGTCCTCTTTCGGTAAAGGCTTGCTGTCTTGCTGTTAAAGCGTCAGCAGCTTGTTGTTCTTGTATTGCTTTCTCCATAGCAAACTGCTCCGGAGTGCCTCCGAACATATCTGTTCTAACGCCAGTGCGTCCTTGACTAAACAGACGCTCTTCTAACCCAAGTCTCTGACGTTCCTGTTCAGGCTGTCTAAGAGCCTGTAGCTGACTAAAGATGTCCTGCTGTGCGCCTCCAAGTCCCTGACCTAGCAGCATCCCTTGAATACGCTCTTGCTCTGCCTGAAGTGTTCCCGGCCCAATAGCACCAACTAACTGCTGTGCG
>Ga0181597_10002778_pt1 | contig 18729 bp, 16 predicted proteins | sample 041ome_5_FD_148647 | JGI IMG/M metagenome (GOLD analysis project Ga0181597, IMG submission 148647) | Coastal salt marsh microbial communities from the Groves Creek Marsh, Skidaway Island, Georgia - 041403US metaG (spades assembly) | ecosystem: Environmental > Aquatic > Marine > Intertidal zone... | reverse complement strand
CCCTGGATTCCTGCCTGAAGACCCTGGTTTCCAAGGGCATCGTTAGCCGTGAAGCGGCGCGCGAGAAGGCCAAAACCCCGGAAAACTTCTAAATCGACAGCGCTTGGCAGGCCGTCGCCTGCCGGGTTCAGCTCAGCGGCAACACACGCGCCTGCCGCTGGCGCTTGCATAACCGCGTGATGCACATGGGCGAACAACGATGGAATTCGAAAAACTGCTGCGCCTGATGGTCGAAAAGGGCGGCTCTGACTTGTTTATTACCGCTGGCGTGCCGCCGTCGATGAAGGTCAACGGCAAAATCATGCCGATCACCAAGACGCCCATGTCGCCTGAGCAGACCCGTGAAACTGTGCATTCGGTGATGAACGAACAACAGCGCCGTGACTTTACCGAGAATCACGAGTGCAACTTCGCCATCAGTGCTCGCGGTATTGGCCGTTTCCGCGTCAGTGCCTTCTACCAGCGCAATCTGGCCGGCATGGTGTTGCGCCGTATCGAAACCAATATCCCAACTCTGGATGAGCTAAAACTGCCGGAAATCCTCAAGAAGCTGGCGCTGACCAAGCGCGGTTTGGTGTTGTTTGTCGGTGCTACCGGTACCGGTAAATCAACCTCGCTGGCAGCGATGATTGGCTACCGCAACAAGAACAGCAGCGGCCATATCATCTCCATCGAAGACCCGATCGAATACATTCACCAGCATCAGAGCTGCATCGTTACTCAGCGCGAAGTCGGTATCGACACCGAATCTTTCGAGGTGGCGCTGAAGAACACCCTGCGTCAGGCACCGGATGTGATTCTGATCGGTGAGGTGCGCACCCGAGAAACCATGGATCATGCGGTAGCCTTCGCCGAAACCGGCCACCTGTGTCTGGCGACGCTGCACGCCAACAACGCCAACCAGGCGTTGGACCGGATCATCAACTTCTTCCCGGCGGACCGGCAGAATCAGGTGTGGATGGACTTGTCGCTGAACCTCAAGGCCATCGTTGCCCAGCAATTGATCCCGACCCCGGACGGCAAGGGCCGTCGCGCGGTGATCGAGGTGCTGATCAACACCCCGCTGGCGGCCGACCTGATCCGCAAGGGTGATGTGCATGAACTCAAAGCACTGATGAAGCGCTCCACCGAACAGGGCATGCAAACCTTCGACCAGGCGCTTTACACCCTCTATAGCCAGGGTGAGATCACCTACGAAGATGCGCTGTTGTATGCGGATTCGGCCAACGACCTGCGTCTGATGATCAAGCTCGGTTCGGAAACCGATGGTGACCACCTGAGCAGCATGAGCCAGGGCTTGTCGCTGGAAGTCAGTGAGGATGATCCGGGTCGACGTTTTCGCTGACCTGCGGCGCTTTTGTTGCGCTGCGGCGAATGCTTTTGCCGGCCTGCTGGGCGACGGCGGCAGCCTGACCGTCGCGCTGTGCGCCGGCGCGGGCCTGGCTCATGAGTTGGGGAATCAGCGGGCCTTCCGGCAGATTTTTCCAGAAGCGCACCGGCAGGCTGTTCTCCAGCGCGCTGCGGTTTAGCCGCGCTGGATTAAAGGTGCTGCCGTAATAGGCCAGCCACAAGGCTTGTCCGTCATCTTCAGGCGTTTGCGCCAGGCGCTGCCACCCATCCGGGCAGGGGCGCTGATAGTGCAAATGCTGCCCATCCCAGTAGATGCCGTCATCTGGCGTAGCAATTAGCCAGGTGCTGCGGCCCAGGCGTTCCACGAAGTGTTCGCTGGCGCTGTGCAGAATGTCATGGGCAGGTTCGTGCCAAGCCACCAGGTGCGGGCCTTCGACAGGCTCTGGGCGGGGATGAAAGCGCACAAATGCATGCAGGTGATGGGCTTCGCGGCGCACTGCTTTGAGTCGCTTATGCAGCTGGCTGCCGTCGATATCTCCGGGCAGCATGGCGGCGCGATCACCCTGAGCGACGCGCCAGAGAATTCGGTACAACAGGCTCCAGCGGTCCTCGACACGAAAGCATGCCGCGCTCTGCAGCAGCGCTAGCAGTTGCCTGGGAATACGCGGCGCCTCAGCTGCAGGCGATGTATTTACTGGGCTGGGTGCTTGGTCAAACAGGCCGCCGCGGTCGCCGTCCCCCCGCCAGTTAACTTGATGCGGCGCCAGGCCCTGGCGCAGCAGCGCGCGGGCCGTATCACGCCAGCCAGCAAAGCTGCCGTCGAAATGCGCGCTGTGCATTACCACAGTGCCATCTGGGCCGGTGTTTCACTCAATTGCTGGCGCAAGAGCAGTGATTCACGGCTGGCCTGCAGTGGCCGATAGTCTTGGGTGACGATAAACGGCTTGGCCTTTTCCAGGGCGCAGCGCAAACGCGTGAGGTCTTCAAAGCGGATACGTCGCTGGCGGCGCAGCGCGACCAAGCGTTTCGCGCTGAGTACGCCGATGCCTGGCACGCGGGCAATCATGGCCGGTTCGGCGCGGTTGAGGTCAACCGGGAAGTGCTCGCGGTTGTTCAGTGCCCAGGCCAGTTTCGGGTCGATATCCAGCGCCAGATTACCGGGGCCAGTGAGCAGCTCGCTGGCCTCGAAGCCATAACCGCGCATGAGGAAATCCGCCTGATACAGGCGATGTTCGCGAAGCAGCGGCGGCGCTTCGAAGGGCACGGTATTGGGGCTTTGCGGGATTGGGCTGAAGGCCGAGTAGTAAACGCGGCGCAAGCGATAATTGTCATAAAGCGAGGCGGCGGTGTGCAGGATGGTGCTGTCATCGGTGGCGTCGGCGCCAATAATCATCTGTGTGCTTTGCCCGGCGGGTGCGAAGCGTGGCGCGCGTACTTCAGCGCGGGCTTCGCTTTCACCCAGATGAATCGACTGCATGGCCTGCTTGATGGTGCGCACCTGTTTCTCCGGTGCCAGGCGGATCAGGCTGGCCTCGGTGGGCAACTCGATGTTCACGCTGAGGCGGTCGGCATAGCGTCCGGCTTCGGCAATCAGCAACGGGTCGGCGTCGGGAATGGTTTTGAGGTGGATATAGCCGCGAAACTCATGTTCTTCGCGCAGCAATTTAGCCACACGGATGAGCTGCTCCATGGTGTAGTCGGCGGAGCGGATGATCCCGGAGCTGAGAAACAGCCCGCTGATGCAGTTGCGTTTATAGAAGTCGATAGTCAGGGTCACCACTTCTTCTGGGGTAAAGCGCGCGCGCGGCACGTCGCTGGAGCGGCGGTTAACGCAGTACTGGCAGTCATACAGACAGAAGTTGGTCAGCAGGATTTTCAATAGGGCCACGCAGCGACCATCAGGGGTGAAGCTGTGGCAAATGCCCATGCCGCTGGTTGAGCCGATGCCGCTCTTTCCTTTGGAGCTGCGTGTGGGCGCGCCGCTGCTGGCGCAGGACGCGTCATACTTGGCGGCGTCGGCGAGCACGGTGAGTTTCTCGATCAGCTGCATGGTAGTGCCTGAGATAACTGTTTATGCATACAGTATTTAATAATCTTAGGCAGGCCGCAAGCGCTGCTTTTGCAGTCTGCTCAGCGGATTGCCCCGCTCGGCGAACCTTGCGTAGAGTGTGGCGTCAAAGCGTTATCAGCCATCAGGAGGCACGCATATGCAGCGACAGGACACGCACAGCAAACTTATCGGCTATTTGTTGTGGATTTTCGGCTTTCTCGGCGCGCACCGTTTCTACTACGGCAAACCGGTCACCGGGACCATCTGGTTTTTCACCTTCGGCTTGCTGTTTATCGGCTGGATCGTTGACCTGTTTCTGATCCCGGCCATGGATCGAGAAGCGGATCTGCGTTTTACCGCCGGTGATACCGATTACAACGTTGCGTGGATTCTGTTGACCTTTCTCGGTATTTTCGGCGTGCACCGTATGTACCAAGGCAAGTGGATTACCGGGATCATTTACCTGTTTACCGGCGGCCTATTTCTGTTGGGCGTGCTGTATGACTTCTGGACATTGAATACCCAGGTGTCGATTAAAAACGCCGAACGCGGCTAAGGTGTTGATACGAAAAAGCCCGCCAATTGGCGGGCTTTTTCATGCTGCGCTGCTTACGCCTGGTAGCTGATGTGCCCATCAACCAGGGTATAGCGCACCGCACCGGGTAGGCAGTGGCCCATAAACGGACAGTTGCTGCCTTTTGAAAACCAGCTTTCTCCTGCCAGCGTCGATGCCTGTGGGTCGAACAGCAGCAGGTCGGCCGCAGCACCGACCGTGAGCCGGCCAAGTGGTAGCCCCAGCGCATCGGCCGGGCCGTTGCTTAGGCGTGCCAGCAGGGTCGGCAGGTCGAGCAAACCGTCCTGTACCAGGCTCATGGCCAGTGGCAGGAGCAGTTGCACGCTGCTGATACCCGGCTCTGTCGCGCCGAACGGGGCCAGTTTGGCGTCGCGTTCGTGCGGCTGATGGTGGCTGGCAATGGCGCTAATTACGCCGCTTTTTACCGCGGCACGCAGGCCGTCACGATCACGGGCGGTGCGCAGTGGCGGTTGCACGTGATACAGGCTGGAGAAACCTTCTAGGGCTTCGTCGGTGAGAATCAGTTGGTACAGCGCCACATCGGCAGTCACTGGCAGGCCGCGGGCCTGCGCGTCGGCGATCAGTTGGGCGCCGCGGGCGCTGGTCAGTTGGCTGAAGTGCGCGCGTACACCGGTCTGCTCAACCAGCAGCAGATCGCGGGCCAGGGCCACGGTTTCCGCGCTTTCCGGAATGCCCGGTAAGCCGAGGAAACTGGCCATTGCGCCTTCGTGGGCCAGGCCGCCTTCGGCGAGGTCATGGTCTTGCGAGTGGAAGACCACCGTCAGGTCGAAGGTGGCTGCATATTCAAGCGCGCGGCGCAGAGTACGGTTGTTGCGAAAGCTATCGAGGCCATTGCTGAAGGCCACGCAACCGGCGTCGCGCAGCGCCACCAGCTCGGCCAACTGCTCGCCTTCCAGGCCTTTGCTCAGGGCGCCAATCGGGAACACCTTGGTGTGCCCGGCTTCGCGAGCGCGGTCAAGAATCAGCTCGGCCACCGCCGGGGTGTCCAGTACTGGCTTGGTAAAGGGCGGGCAGCAAAGGCTGGTGACGCCGCCAGCGGCTGCCGCCAGAGTTTCCGTGGCGATGCTGCCTTTGCGGCTATAACCCGGCTCGCGCAGGGCGACGTTCAGATCGACCAGGCCTGGGGCGGCCACAAGGCCTTGGGCGTCGATGCTTTGCTCGACGACAAAGCCGGCTGGCGCCTGGCCAATGGCGACGATCTTGCCGCTTTCCACAAAGATATCGGCGAGCTGATCAAAGTGGCTGCTGGGGTCAATCACCCGGGCACCGAGGATACGCATACGCATCAGTTCTGCTCCTCAGCGTCTTGATTAAGTTGGCGCTGGGCGTTCTGCCCGCTCATGGTCATGGACAGCACGGCCATGCGGATCGCGATGCCGTAGGTCACCTGGTTGAGAATTACTGATTGCGGGCCATCGGCTACCGCCGATTCGATCTCAACCCCCCGGTTGATGGGGCCTGGGTGCATGACCAAGGCATCGGGTTTGGCCAGTTTCAAGCGCTGCTCGGTGAGGCCGAACAGGCGGTAGAACTCGCCCTCGCTGGGCAGCAGGCCGCCGCTCATGCGCTCACGTTGCAGGCGCAGCATGATCACCACGTCAACATCTTTGAGGCCTTTGGCCATGTCGCTGTACACGGTGACGCCGTATTGCTCGATGCCGACCGGAAGCAGGGTTTTCGGCGCGATCACGCGGATATCCGGGCAGCCGAGGGTCTTCAGCGCGAGCATGTTGGAGCGCGCCACCCGTGAGTGCAGGATGTCACCGACGATGGCTACCGAGAGGTTCTCGAAGCTGCCTTTGTGGCGGCGAATGGTCAGCATGTCGAGCATGCCCTGGGTCGGGTGCGCGTGGCGGCCGTCGCCGCCGTTGATAATCGCCAGGTTTGGGCACACGTGCTCGGCGATAAAGTGCGCTGCGCCGGAGTCCGCATGGCGCACGACAAAGATGTCGGCGGCCATGGCTTCGAGGTTGCGCAACGTGTCGAACAGGGTTTCGCCTTTGCTGGTCGAGCTGGTCGACACATTCAGGCTGATGACGTCAGCCGACAGGCGCTGAGCGGCCAGCTCGAAGGTGGTGCGGGTGCGCGTGGAGTTCTCGAAGAACACGTTGCACACGGTCTTGCCGCGCAACAGCGGAACCTTTTTCACCGCACGCGCACCGACTTCGAGGAAAGAGTCGGCGGTGTCGAGAATTTCGGTCAGTAGTTCGCGCGGCAGGCCATCGATGGAGAGGAAATGGCGCAGCTGGCCTTGATCGTTAAGCTGCAGCGGGCGCTTGGCGGCTTGGGTCGTCATCGGGCGAGTCTCAGTTGGCAAGCGTCTGGAGTTCGAGGGTCAGGGGCGTGGGGCCGGATAATTTTACCCGTTGATCCACCGCCAGTGACAGGGTTGCACCGACTACATCCGGGCGGATCGGTAGTTCGCGGGCATCCAGGTCGAGCAGGCTGACCAGGGTTACGCTGGCTGGGCGGCCATAGTCGAACAGTTCGTTAAGCGCGGCGCGAATGGTGCGGCCACTCATCAGTACATCGTCGATCAGCACGAGGTGCTGGCCTTCGATTTCGAATGGCAGTTCCGACGGTTGCACCTGAGGGTGCAGGCCGTTTTGGGTGAAGTCATCACGGTAGAACGACACATCAAGAATACCCAGGGCGTCCTGGCGGTTCAGCGCGGCAAGCAGCGCTTGGGCGACCCAGACACCGCCGGTACGGATGCCGATAAAGCGCGGCTCGCTGATCCGTCGCTTATTCAGGTGGCTGGTCAGGGCGGCGGCCATTTGCGGCAGCAGTTCGGCCGGGTTGGGTAAGCTCATGGCAACACTCCAGGTGCAATCTTAGTGGGGGTTAGCCCAGGCAGTTTTCTTCAAGCCAACCTTGCAGCAGCAGGGCGGCGGCAAGGGCGTCGACCGGGCGTTCGCGGTAGCCGCTGGTTTGTCCCTGTTGCAGGCGTTGGCCTTTGGCCTCGTAGGTGGTCAGGCGCTCGTCGTGGGTGTGTACGGGCAGGTTGAAGCGGCCGTTAAGGCGGCGGGCGAATTTTTCTGCGCGCTCGCTCATCTCACTTTTCGTGCCGTCCATGTTCAGCGGCAGGCCGACAACGATGGCGTCCGGCTGCCATTCCTTGACCAGCGCTTCGACTTTCTGCCAGTCGGGTACGCCGTTCTGCGCCTTGAGGATGCACAGCTCGCGGGCTTGTCCGGTGATGACCTGGCCGACTGCGACACCAATCTGCTTGCTGCCGTAATCGAAGCCCAGCAGCAGGCGCAGCGGTTTTGTCTTGGTTTCAGTCATCAGGCGTGTCCGGCTTGTGAGCTAAGCAGGCTGAGATTGACGCCCAGGCGAGCAGCGGCGGCATTCAGGCGTTGGTCGAAGGGCAGGTCGAAGAGGATGCTCGCGTCTGCAGGGCAGGTGAGCCAGGCGTTGTCGACCAGCTCAGCTTCCAGCTGACCGGCGTCCCAGCCGGCATAGCCGAGGGTCATCAGGTATTTATCCGGGCCGATGCCGTCGGCAATCGCGAACAGCACGTCTTGCGAGGTCGACAGGCCTAGCTCGCCCAGCTCCAGTGTCGCTTGGTACTGCGGGCCGCTGGGGTGCAAGACAAAGCCGCGGTCGGTCTGCACCGGGCCGCCGTTAAAAATTGGCAGGCTCTGGCACAGCACCGGTGGCTCTTCATCCGGGCGCAGCTGTTCGAGTACGTCGGCCAGGTTGAGGCCGCTAGGCTTGTTGATCACCAGGCCCATCGCACCGTGGGCGTTATGGTCGATCAGGTAGGTAACGGTCTGCGCAAAACGCGGATCGGCCATGTGCGGCATGGCAATCAGGAAATGGTGCTTGAGGTAGCTGGGGCTGGCGTCTTTCATGGGGGGTAGTTTGGAGCTTTGCGTGGCAAGCCTCAAGCCCATACGTTGAGCCGTGATGGTCCCTGGCTGGTTTTGCGTCGCTGCTCAGTTACTCGACAGGCGGTCGCCGCGGGCGAAGCGCCAGGTACGGATGATTTCCAGGCGGTCGACATCAGCCAGGTCTCCGGTGAACGGCGCGAACGGTGCGGCTAGGCGCACGATACGCAGTGCTGCCTGATCGAGCAGGCGCTGTCCGGAGGATTCCAGTACTTGCACTTCGTACAGCGTGCCATCGCGGTTGATCGATACCAGTAAGCGCAGGTTGCCGTAGATGCCCTGGCGGCGTGCTTCATCGGGGTAGTTGAGGTTGCCGACGCGCTCAACTTTTTTGCGCCACTCATCTTTATACCAGGCACCTTTGTCGCGCATGGTTGAGGCCGCGCTGATGCGATGGACCTTCGGGCGTTTGGCGTACTGCTGCACTTCCAAGGCCAGTTCAGCCTCTAGGCTGGCAATCTCCGACGACAGTTGAGCGCTGTCAAACACCGGCGCTGGTCGGGTTTGCGGCGTGGGCTTGGCTTCTTCGCGTTTGACCGGGGTTTTCTGTTGTTGCGGGGCGCGCGTGGCGACAGCTGCTTTAGGGGCTTGCTGGCGCACGGCGGGCTGTTGCGGCGCGGCGGGTGGGGTTACGCGCTTCACCTCGCTGTCCTGGAACAGCGCCTGCTCAGTGGTTTTCGGCGCGGCTTTGTGTTCCAGGGTGCCGCTGCCCTGTTGATTGTCCTGGGCGAGGAAGTCCGCCTCTTTAGGCTTTTCTTCGCTTTTGAAGGTGGAGAGGGTGATCTCCAGGGTTTTGCTGATCTGGCTGGGCTCGGCCAGGGTAAACCCCAGGCCAAGAATCAGTGCGGCATGCAGCGCGGCAGCGAGGAACAGGGTAAAGCCCAAGCGGTCCGCCGGCTGTACGCCGGCGCTGGGAAGTTCTGGGAGTTGGGCTGTTGCGTTCATTGCATGCCGGGTCTGCTCAGGTTGCCGCGCAGTCTGCCGAGGGTGCATGGAAAAGTCTATGAAGCACTGCGCGCATTGAGCTTCTCGGCAATTTTGTCCATCAGGCGCTCGCCGATACGTGTATCGAAGGCCGTATCGATCTCGCGGATGCAGGTCGGGCTGGTGACGTTGATCTCGGTCAGGTGTTCACCAATCACGTCCAGGCCGACGAACAGCAGGCCTTTCTCGCGCAGGGTTGGCCCGACGGCGGCAGCGATTTCACGGTCGCGTTCGCTCAATGGTCTGGCTTCGCCGCGGCCACCGGCGGCGAGGTTGCCACGGGTTTCGCCGGCCGCTGGAATACGTGCCAGGCAATAAGGCACGGGTTCGCCGTCAATCATCAGGATGCGCTTGTCGCCATCCTTGATCGCCGGCAGATAGCCCTGAGCCATAATCTGCTGCTGGCCGTGATTGGTCAGGGTCTCGAGAATCACCGAAAGATTGGGATCGCCTTCGCGATGGCGAAATATCATCGATCCGCCCATGCCATCGAGTGGTTTGAGAATGATGTCACGCTGCTCTTTGGCAAACTCGCGCAGAATGTCGGCTCTACGGCTGACCACGGTCGGCGGGGTGTATTGGCTGAACTGGGTGGCAAAGTACTTTTCATTGCAGTCGCGCAGACTTTGCGGGCGGTTGACCACCAGCGTGCCGGCTTGCTCGGCTTGCTCCAGCAGGTAGGTGGAGTAGACGAACTCGTTGTCGAAGGGCGGATCCTTGCGCATCAGGATCACATCCAGCTCGCTTAGCGCGACATCCTGCTCACTGCCCAGCTCGAACCAGCGTTGCGGATCGTTGAATACCTTAAGCTCTGAAAGCCGAGCGCGTGCGACACCCTTGGCTTGGTAAAGATCTTTCTGTTCCATATAGAAGAGGGTCCAGCCGCGCGCTTGCGCGGCCAGTAACATGGCCAGCGAGCTGTCCTTCTTGAAGGCGATCTGGGCGATGGGATCCATGACAATGCCGAGGCGGACGCTCATGGCGGTGTTCTCCGTAAATGGTAGCGATTAGGGTGTGACAGGACGCGATATGGCGTCAGGGTGGCGTTGACAAGCCAGGTGGTCAAGGAAAAACCTTGGCTCTGCCGGCTTATAGATTGCATCTGGAGAGTGTGCTAAAAAGGCCCGACGATTGGGAGGTAGCCCGTCGGTGACAGGGTCTCAGGCGCACTGATATAACGCAAAAATAACGACTCACCGAGGCGATGGTAGGGCAAACATGGAACAGCATTCCGAGGGCTTGAGGGTGATGGTGATCGACGACTCGAAAACGATTCGTCGCACCGCGGAAACCCTGCTGAAAAAGGTGGGCTGCGAGGTAATTACTGCAGTTGACGGCTTCGATGCCTTGGCAAAGATCGCTGATACCCACCCAAATATCATTTTTGTCGACATTATGATGCCGCGACTCGATGGCTATCAGACCTGCGCCTTGATCAAGAACAACAGCGCTTTCAAATCCACCCCGGTGATCATGCTGTCTTCTAAAGATGGTTTGTTCGATAAAGCCAAAGGGCGCATCGTCGGCTCCGATCAATACCTGACCAAGCCCTTCAGCAAAGAAGAGCTGCTTGGGGCGATCAAGGCTCATGTGCCCGACTTTATTCCGGTGGAACAAGCGTCCTGACGCCTGGCTGACCAGCTGCGCGTCTTTTTAAAGTATTGGGAAACACCATGGCTCGAATTCTGATTGTTGATGACTCGCCGACTGAAATGTACAAACTGACCGCCATGCTGGAAAAGCACGGTCATCAAGTACTTAAAGCGGAAAATGGCGCCGATGGCGTTGCCCTGGCACGCCAGGAAAAGCCGGATGCGGTGCTGATGGATATCGTTATGCCTGGCCTCAATGGTTTTCAGGCGACCCGCCAGCTGACCAAAGATGCCGACACCAGCCATATCCCGGTGATCATCGTCACCACCAAGGATCAAGAAACCGACAAGGTCTGGGGCAAGCGCCAGGGTGCGAAGGATTACCTGACCAAGCCGGTTGATGAAGACACCCTGGTTAAAACCTTGAATGCAGTATTGGCCGGTTAAACCGAGTCAGTCGGCAATTAAAAAACAATAAGGCCGCAGCTGGCATGTCGGACGCGCAAACACCTTTTCAAACCCTTCTGGATATCGACGCGCTTTGTCGTTCGCTGGCGGCTGGCTTGCCTTCGCAGCAAGCGGTCGTGCAAACCTGGAGCGGTATCGGTTTTCGCATGGGCGAGCGCTTCTTTGTTGCCCCCATGGGTGAGGTCGGCGAGGTTCTGCATGAGCCGCGTCACACCCTGTTGCCCGGCGTGAAAAGCTGGGTGAAGGGCGTGGCTAACGTGCGCGGACGCTTGCTGCCGGTCATGGACCTGTGCGGTTTCTTCGGCAATGAGTTGTCGCCGCTGCGCAAAAAACGCCGAGTGTTAGTCGTCGATCACCAAGAGGTCTTTGCGGGTCTTACGGTCGATGAAGTGTTCGGCATGCAGCATTTTCCAGTGGACACCTTCTCCGAGCAGCTGCCGCCGCTCGAGGCGTCCATCACACCTTTTATCCACGGAGTATTTCAACGTGAACAGCCCTGGCTGGTGTTCAGCCCACACGCGCTGGCCCAGAACGCGGGTTTTCTCGACGTGGCGTATTAACAGTTTATCGGTGGGGTCGGCATTGCCGGCCTTTTGGCGTTACATGGGAACCGTAGTGCGGTCGGTCCAGGCGGGGGCCAGTAAATGAAAAAACTAAATGCAGGTAATTTGTTAGCAGGTGCGCGCAGTAGCACATTGATCGCAGGGCTGTTTATTGTCCTGATCGTGTCGATCGTGTTGTTGTTCGCCAACTTCGCCTACATCAACACCCAATCCAACTACGACACGGAATACATCGGCCACGCCGGTGAGCTGCGCGTACTGTCCCAGCGTATTGCCAAGAACTCCTCTGAAGCCGCGGCCGGTACGCCAGAAGCGTTCGGTTTGCTGCGTGACGCCCGCAACGACTTTCAGGCGCGTTGGGGCTATCTGACTGACGGTAACGAAGAGACCGGTCTGCCAGCTGCTCCAGAGGCCCTGCAGCCGCAGATGACTGCGGTGCAGCAGGACTGGGATACGCTGCGGCAAAACACCGACGCCATTCTGGCCAACGAACAGACTGTTCTGTCATTGCACCAGGTAGCCGCCACGCTCGCTGAAACTATTCCGCAGCTGCAGGTCGAGTACGAAGAAGTGGTCGACATTCTGCTGGAAAGCGGCGCGCCGGCGGCCCAGGTCTCGGTTGCTCAGCGTCAATCCTTGCTGGCAGAACGTATCCTCGGTTCGGTGAACAAGGTACTGGCCGGTGACCAAGACTCGGTTCAAGCCGCTGACATGTTCGGCCGTGACGCCAGCCTGTTCGGTCGTGTGTTGAGTGCGATGCTTGAAGGCAACGCGGCCATGGAAATTACCCAAGTGGGCGACGCGGAGGCTCTTGAGCGTCTCGCGGAAATTTCCGAGCTGTTTGAGTTCGTTTCCGGCTCGGTGGACGAGATTCTCGAAACCTCACCTGAGCTGTTCCAGGTACGTGAGTCGGCTAACGTGATCTTCAGCGTTTCGCAGACCCTGTTGGACAAAGCGTCTGAATTGGCTGTCGGTTTTGAAGCGCAGTCCAGTGGCCGCGCGATCAACACCCTGATCGGTTATGTGCTGGGTGCTTTGGCACTGGCTTCGATCATCCTGATCGGTCTGGTGATGGTGCGCGAAACCAACAGTCGCTTGGCCTCCACCGCCGAGAAGAACGAACGTAACCAAACCGCGATTTTGCGCCTGCTTGACGAAATTGCTGACCTCGCCGATGGTGACTTGACAGTAGCCGCGACGGTAACCGAAGACTTCACCGGTGCCATTGCTGACTCCATCAACTATTCCATCGACCAGCTGCGTGACCTGGTAGCCACGATCAACCTGACCGCCGTTCAGGTAGCCGGTGCGGCCCAGGAAACCCAGGCCACGGCGATGCATCTGGCCGAGGCTTCCGAGCATCAGGCCCAGGAAATTGCCGGTGCTTCTGCGGCCATCAACGAAATGGCCGTGTCGATTGATCAGGTATCGGCGAACGCCTCGGAGTCCTCCGCGGTAGCGGAACGTTCCGTAGCCATCGCCAACAAAGGCAACGAAGTGGTGCACAACACCATCACCGGCATGGATAACATCCGTGAGCAGATCCAGGACACCTCCAAGCGTATTAAACGTCTCGGTGAATCGTCCCAGGAGATCGGTGACATCGTGAGCCTGATTAACGACATTGCTGACCAGACCAACATCCTCGCACTGAACGCCGCGATCCAGGCCTCCATGGCGGGTGATGCGGGTCGAGGCTTCGCTGTGGTAGCGGACGAAGTACAACGCCTTGCAGAACGTTCCTCGGCTGCGACCAAGCAGATCGAGGCACTGGTTAAGACGATTCAGACCGACACCAACGAAGCCGTTATCTCGATGGAACAAACGACTTCCGAAGTGGTGCGCGGTGCGCGTCTGGCGCAGGACGCCGGGGTTGCACTGGAAGAGATCGAGAAGGTATCCAAGACCCTCGCGGCCTTGATTCAGAACATCTCTAACGCGGCACGCCAGCAGGCCTCTTCGGCAGGCCACATTTCCAACACGATGAACGTGATCCAAGAGATCACCTCGCAAACTTCCTCCGGTACCACTGCCACCGCCAAGAGCATTGGTAACCTGGCCAAGATGGCCAGTGAGATGCGTAAGTCGGTATCCGGTTTTACCTTGCCGGGTGGTGAACAGGCTTAATTGGTTGCTGTGCAACAGGCTGGAAGCCTGTTGCACAGCGGGCTATGGCCGTAAGCGAGGGGCACGACATGCAGTCAGGCGTTTGGGCCTTGCAGCCTCTGGCAGACATGACAGCCACGGAGTTTCGTGACTGGCAGGTGCTGCTTGAGGAACGTACTGGGGTCGTTCTCAATGAACGGCGGCAGGCGTTTTTGCAAACCAATCTGAGTGCGCGGATGCGTGAGCTGGGCGTAACGGATTACGCCACGTACTACCAGCAGGTCACCGATGGTCCCCGCGGTGCCGTGGAGTGGTCGACCCTGCTGGATCGGCTGACGGTGCAAGAAACCCGTTTTTTCCGCCATCGGCCGTCATTTGATGTGCTTGAGGGCTATTTGCGTGAGCGCTTGCAGCAAGGCATGACAGAGCCATGGGCGCTCTGGAGCGTGGGCTGTGCCAGCGGCGAAGAGCCTTATTCACTGGCCATTAGCGCTGCAGAAGTCTTACGCGAAAGTGAGTATTCGGAGCATTTTGGCGTAACGGGCACCGATATCAGCCTGAATGCGCTGAATAAGGCGCGCGATGGCCAATACGGCGCGCGCCGTCTGGAACAGTTGGATGCTGACCTGTGCCAGCGCTACTTCCTGGCCCAGGATGATGGACGTTTCAAAGTGCTGCCGAACCTGGCCGCACGCGTGTGTTGCGCCCGGCTCAATGTATTGGAGCTGGCCAAGGCGCCCATGTCCGGTATGGACGTTATTTTTTGTCAGAACTTGTTGATCTATTTTCGTCGCTGGCGGCGCCGCGAGATCCTTAATCGCCTGGCTGAGCGCTTGGTGCCCGGAGGGCTGCTGGTGGTCGGAGTAGGTGAAGTAGCGGGTTGGCAGCATCCGGAGTTGATTCCGGTGGCCGACGAGCGAGTGCTGGCGTTTACCCGCAAGGGATAAGGCAGAAGAGCCAAGTTTATGAGTGGAGTGGCTATGGGTGATCGGCACGATTATGTCGCCCTGGAATGGGTTAAAGGCGAGATCGCGGAAACCCTGAAGCAGGCGCGTCAGGCGCTGGAGGCGTTCGTTGAGAACCCCCAGGACGCTACGCGCATGCGTTTCTGCCAGACCTATGTGCATCAGGTGCTGGGCACCTTGCAGATGGTCGAGTTTTTCGGCGCGGCGCTGCTCGCTGAGGAAATGGAACAGCTGGCTGGTGCGCTGATTGAAGGCCGGGTAAGCAACCAGGGCGAAGCCTTGGAAGTGCTGATGCAGTCGATTCTGCAGCTGCCGGTTTACCTAGACCGTATCCAGACAGCTCGCCGCGACCTGCCGATGGTCGTGCTGCCGCTACTCAATGATCTGCGCGCCGCCCGCGGGGAAAAACTGCTCTCAGAGACCAGCCTATTTACCCCAGATATGTCCGGACGCAATGCGGCGCTGTCCAATGATTCGATCGCACAGCTAAGCACCGCCGAGTTACCAGGGCTGTTACGTAAGCTGCGGCAGATGCTGCAGATGGCCTTGGTGGGGGTGATCCGCAATCAGGACTTACCGACCAACCTAGGCTATATGGCTCGGGTGTTCGCCCGTCTGGAAAACCTGTGCAAAGACTCGCCCCTTGGCCCACTGTGGCAGATCGCCTCGGGCGTGGTCGAAGGCCTGGCCAACGGCAGCGTAGCCAATGGTTCTTCTGTGCGTACCTTGTTGCGCCAGGTGGATAAAGAACTCAAGCGTCTGCTTGAGCAGGGGGCTGAAGGTCTGAATCAGCCGGCGCCTGATGAGCTGAGTAAGAACCTGCTGTTCTATGTGGCGAAATCCACGGCTCAATCGCCGCGCGTGCGTGGCCTTAAAGACCAATACCGCCTCGACGATGCACTGCCGGACAACGATGTTGTCGATGAAGAACGTGCGCGCCTGGCCGGTCCTGACCGCGACGCGATGCGCTCGGTGGTGGCCGCGCTCTGTGAAGAGCTGGTTCGCGTTAAAGACAGCCTCGATCTATTCGTACGCAGCGATCGCACCCAGGTGGCTGACCTGGAGGCGCTGGCCGCACCGCTCAAGCAAATTGCCGACACCCTTGCGGTTTTGGGCTTTAGCCAGCCGCGTAAAGTGATTGTCGACCAACTCGATGTGATCAACGGCTTGGCCAAAGGCCAGGGCGAGCCCAGCGATGCGGTATTGATGGATGTTGCCGGTGCCCTGCTTTACGTCGAGGCCACTCTGGCTGGCATGGTTGGCCCCGCACAGGACGGCGGCCGTGAAGAAAGCCACCTGCCGACTACCGATGTGGCGCAGATTCACCAGCTGGTAATCAAAGAAGCGCGCACCGGTCTGGAACAGGCCAAAGACGCGATTATCGAATTTATCGCCTCGCAGTGGAACCATGAGCACTTGGCCCGCGTGCCTGAGTTACTGACTCAGGTGCGTGGCGGCCTGGCCATGATTCCGCTGCCGCGCGCCGCGGATCTGCTGAATGCCTGCAACCGCTACATCCAAGAACAACTGCTGGCGCGCAAGGCCGTGCCCAACTGGCAAAACCTCGACACCCTGGCGGACGCCATCACCAGTGTTGAGTATTACCTCGAACGCCTGGCTGAAGACCATGCCAGCCAGGGCGATCTGATCCTTGATGTGGCCGAGGAAAGCCTCGACAGCCTGGGTTATCCGCTCAAAGAAAAGCCGTCGATTCTTGACCGCATCGACACGCCTGCAGAAACCTTCGCGCCATTGGCTGATCCGCTGCTCGATATGGAGGTGTTGCGTGACGAGCCCGAGCCCGAAGTCAGTCCGCCGGCGCTTGACGATGAACCGCTGAGCCTGGATTTGACGGATGACTTCAGTGCCGAGTTTGCGGATTTAGATTCGACCGCCCTGGACGCGCCGTCGGCTGAGCTTGAGCTGATCGACTTCAGTAGTGACCTGAGCGACGCCGAGCCGTTGCCACAGGCGGAAACCGAGGAAGAGCCGTCATTACCCAGTGAAGAGTTGTCGCTCGACAGCTTTGAGCTGGATGACAGCGATAGCCCAGCCAATTGGGGTGAAGACGAGCTGGCTGCGCTGGAGTTACCTGAAGTTGACCTGCCGAGCGCCCCGCCAGGCGAGGAGTCGGCGCCGCCTGTTGCTGAAAAAGCGCTGTCGATGGCCGATGTCATGGCCGCTCCCGTGCAGGCGATCAACCCACCCGCGCACGATGTACCGCCAAGCCTGCTCCCGCCGCCGGCCGATGAAGAACCGATTGATGAAGAGCTTATGGAAGTCTTTATCGAAGAGGTGGGCGAGGTGCTGGAAACCATCGCCGAGTATTTTCCGCAGTGGTGCGCGGACACCGATAACAAAGATGCCCTGAGCGAAATTCGCCGCGCCTTCCACACCCTCAAGGGCAGTGGTCGCATGGTCCGCGCGTTGGTGATCGGTGAGTTGGGCTGGTCGATTGAGAACCTGCTCAACCGCGTGCTCGACCGCAGCATTCAGCCGGCTGCCGAAGTGCAGCAGGTGATTGCCGATGTGGTCGCCCTGATGCCGGCCTTGGTCGATGAGTTTGCCAGTAAGGCACAGCGCCAGCGTGACGATGTCGACCACTTGGCCGCCACGGCCCATGCCTTGGCCAAAGGCCGAAGTCTCCCAAAACCTCAAGCCCCGGTTGAGCAGGTAGCTGAGCCCGAGGGTCTGCCTAGCGCTACCGACGAGAGCGGCGCAGACGCTGAAGGTCTGGACCCGCAGTTGCTGGAAATTTTCCGCAATGAAGCGGAGATGCACCTCGATACTCTGGTTGGCTTCCTGGCTGACTGTGCTCAGGAGCTGCCGCAGCCTGTAACCGACGACTTGCAACGGGCCTTGCACACCCTTAAAGGCAGCGCTTCGATGGCCGGCATTCTGCCGGTGGCTGAGATTGCTTCGCCGCTAGAGAAGCTGGTTAAGGAATTTAAAGCCAACCTGATCCCCATGGACTTGGCCGAAGCGGAGTTGCTCAGCAGCGCGGAGAAGCTCTTCCGCTTAGGGCTTGAGCAGTTGGAAAGCCAACCGCTGGGCGTATTGCCGGGTGCTGCCGAATTCCTTGAACGCGTGCAGAAGTTGCACAATGAGCGCCTCGAACAGGCGGAAAACAGCCGGCAGAGCGAGCAGGGTGGGGAAAAGCGCGACCCGCAGATGATCAGCATCTTCCTCGCCGAAGGCATGGATATCCTGCTGGATGCCGAAGACCTGCTGCGCCAGTGGCGTGAGCATCCGTCCGAACGCCAGGAACTCAGCTCACTGTTGGATGAGTTGACTACCTTGGGCCGCGGCGCCGAAATGGCCGATCTGCCGCAGATCGACGAACTCTGCGAAGCCTTGCTCGACCTTTATGGCGCCGTGGAAGAAGGTCGTCTGGCTGTCAGCGAGCGCTTCTTCAGCGAAGCTGAGCAAGCTCACGAAGCCCTGATTGGCATGATGGATCAGGTGGCTGCGGGCTTGCAGGTAAGTGCTGCCCCTGAGCGCGTGCAAGCCCTGCGTGAGTTGATGATGGAGGCGCTGGATCCTAATACTCTGGCGCTGTTGTCTAACAACGGTGCTGCCGGTATCGAGATTGTTGAACTGACAGACGCCACTGCTGCGTTGGCAGAACTCAGCCTGGGCGAGCCGGATGAAGTGATTGAGCCGTTGTCGCTCGATGTGCTGCCAGTCGACGCGCTGCCTGAGTCTATTGAGCCTGTTAGCGAGCCGCTGGCTGAACAGCCGAGTGCTTCGCTGTACGAATCGCTCGACGAAGAAATGGTGTCGATCTTCCTCGAAGAAGCCGTGGATATTCTGGACAGTGCCGGCCAGGCGCTGGAGCGCTGGTTGGCAGACCCAGACAACAAAGCCGCACTGTCATCCCTGCAGCGTGATCTGCACACCCTCAAAGGTGGTGCGCGCATGGCCGAAATTCGTCCGATTGGCGATCTCGCCCATGAACTCGAATCGCTGTATGAAGGCTTGGTCGATCGCCGTTACAGCGCCTCCCCGGCGTTGGCGAGTCTCCTGCAGCAAAGCCATGACAGCTTGGCGCAATTGCTCGAGCAGTTGCAGGCACGCGCGGCGATGCCTTCCCCGGTGGCGTTGATTGAGGTCATTCGCAACTTCCGCCAGAGTGGTGGGCAAAGCTTGTCGGTCAGCCCCGC
>Ga0181597_10002764_pt1 | contig 18779 bp, 17 predicted proteins | sample 041ome_5_FD_148647 | JGI IMG/M metagenome (GOLD analysis project Ga0181597, IMG submission 148647) | Coastal salt marsh microbial communities from the Groves Creek Marsh, Skidaway Island, Georgia - 041403US metaG (spades assembly) | ecosystem: Environmental > Aquatic > Marine > Intertidal zone... | reverse complement strand
ACCAATCACAGTGGAGCCTCGGTCAAAGATTATCTGGAAGGAGTCGGAAGTGGTTTGCAGATCACAGAGGCTCCTCTTCCGATGATGGCCATTCCGACGACGGCGGGAACCGGTTCTGAGGCGACAAAGAATGCCGTCATCTCTTCCTATAAGCCGAAGTTCAAAAAGAGCCTTCGCTCTGATTTGATGATTCCTGATGTCGTTTTGGTAGATCCCGAATTGGCAGTCAGCGTCCCCGCTGAAACGACGGCATACTCAGGAATGGATGCGATCACGCAATGTATTGAAAGTTATATTTCCAAAAAGTCTCAGCCAATTCCCCGTGCGCTCGCGTTACAAGGAACTCGACTCGCAGTCCCTTCAATTGTGGAAGCCGTGAACGATCCGTTTTCGCGTCAAGCGCGTTCTCGTATGGCTCATGCCGCGTTGCTCTCAGGAATGGCGCTGGCAAATTCGGGACTCGGTATGGCTCATGGAGTTGCGGCGGCATTGGGGGTTCATTGCAAAGTCCCGCATGGACTTGCCTGTGCCGTCATGTTACCCGTTGCACTTCGCGTCAACCAATTAGTTGCCCAACGTCGACTGGCAGAGCTTGCACGAGAATGTGGTCACGACACCGAAGACACCACGGACGCTCATCTGGTGGATCAATTTATCCAGCGAATTGAATGGCTGTGTCAATCGGTCAATATTCCCAAAAATCTGTCTCCGTTGGGCGTGACACAGGACCAACTTCCCGAGATTGTTCAAAGTTCGCGAGGCAATAGCATGTCGGGTAATCCACAAGAATTAAGTGATCAGGAACTGCATCAGATATTAGAGGAGATGCTGTGATTCTCGCTTCTGGACTCTCGCCTGCTTGGCAGAGAATAATGGTCTTCGATGAATACAAGACGGGTGAAGTTAACCGTGCTGAGCAGGTGATTCATTGCGCGTCTGGAAAAGTTCTCAATGTTGCCATCGGTTTGAAAACTCTCGGTGCTGAGGTTCATTGCTTATCTCCCGTTGGAGGCGATCCGGCTGCTTCAATCAAAAGAGAGTATGAAGAGCTGAAACTCCCCGTACATTGGATTGACACACAATCAAAAACCCGCACCTGCATTACCATTCTTGATCAAGGCCAACAACAAACCACAGAACTGGTGGAAAACGCCGAACAGTTATCGACAGCAGAAATTGAGAGTTGGATTGACCAATTCCATCAACTTTCGGTCGATTCTTCTCTGGTTGTTCTCTCAGGATCGCTGCCAGCGGGCGTACCACAGACTCTCTTCAGTGAACTACTGGCTTCTCTGAAAGCTCCAGCCATTCTTGATATTCGTCGCGAAGAATTACTCGCCGCCCTGTCCCATCACCCTTTGGTCATCAAGCCCAATCGAGAAGAACTGGAATGGACCGTTGGACGACAGTTAACAACATCCGAGGAGATCGTGTCGGCTGCGGAAGAATTGCGAAAAGCCGGTGCGCAGTGGGTCGTCATCAGCGACGGACCAAATCCTGTAACCGTTGTCGGTCCCGATGAACGCTGTCTGATTGCTGTAGCGCCTGTCGATCGTGTGGTTAATCCCATCGGTTGCGGTGATTCTCTGACTGCCGGGATTGCCGCAGCAATTGATGAGGGACATTCCATTCTCGACGCGGTTAAATGGGGCATTGCCTGTTCTTCGCAAAATCTGGAGTCGCTACTACCAGCGCGTCTTGATCGACAAATAATGCTCGACAGAGCGAATCGTCTCTCTGTTGAAAGGTTGTCGTAATCGATGGCCATCAATGTCCCGCTACTCGAAGTTCGTCAGCTCAGTCGAACATCGCGCGATGGCTCCACGCTCCTCGAAGAGATCAACCTGAAAATTGAAGCGGGAGAGCGTTGGGTGATCGCCGGGGCTTCAGGGAGTGGCAAGACCTTGTTGCTGCGATCATTGGCGATGCTCGATCCCGCTGAAGGCGAACTGGAATGGAGTGGCGAACCTGTTGGGGCACACAACATCACTGAATATCGGTCTTGTGTGATCTATTTGGCACAGTCGGCAGCCATTATCGACGGTGATGTCCGTGAGAATCTCCGTCTTCCCTTGTCTCTTACTATGCATCGGGACCTCAAGTGTCCGGAAAAAGAAGTGACAGACTGGTGTCATCGATTTGGAAAAGAGTCTGACTTCCTCAATCGCGATGCGCATGATGTCTCTGGCGGAGAGAAACAGATCGTCGCTTTGATCAGGGCGCTGATGATTCGACCGCAGATTCTGCTGTTGGATGAGGCAACCAGTGCGCTCGATCCAAATTCTGTCAAAGTCTATGAACAAATTGTGGAGGAATGGTTGCAGGAGGACTTGAATCATCGGGCGACGATTTGGGTCAGTCATTCAGAGGATCAACGCGGACGAGTGTCCGATCACGAGGTCAATCTATCTGCGGGCAAGATTGTAGGGAGTGCCCCCTGATGTTCCAGACACTCTCTTACTTTGATGTGATGATTGCCGCGTCGCTGATTCTCATTAACGGTGCAATTTCCGTTGCGTTGAAATTGGGATTGGAGAAAAAGCTTGCCTGGGCGGCATTGCGAACAATCGTGCAACTAACATTGATCGGCTTTGTCCTCGAATGGATCTTTGCCGTGCAAAGCTGGCCTGTCATCTTGGCGATTGGTGTGGTCATGACATCAGTTGCCGCGTTCTCGGCAGTGGGTCGCGTTGACAATCAACTTCCGCTGATGAAAATCAACAGCGTGATCTCTGTCTTTTCCAGTGCGTGGTTGGTAACGGCCATCACTCTGTTTGCAATTATTGGCTACGACGGCTGGAAAGATTATCCCGCTCAGTACGTGATTCCGTTTTTGGGATTAGTGTTAGGCAATACGTTGAACGGAATTTCGCTCGGCATGGACAAACTCGGCGATCAGTTAAAGCGACGACGCGGCGAGATTGAGCTTATTCTGTCGCTTGGTGGGACTCGCTGGGAAGCGGGGAGATCGTCTGTCAGAAATGCCGTCCGAACGGGAATGATCCCGATTCTGAACTCCATGCTGGTTGTCGGCTTGGTTTCATTGCCGGGAGTCATGACCGGTCAATTACTTGCTGGTGCCAGTCCTGTGGAAGCGGTGAAGTATCAGATCGTGATCATGTTCATCATTGCGGCAGGAACCGCGATGGGGACGATCAGTGTGGTGCTGCTCAGTTACCAGCGCGTCTTCAACAAAATGCACCAGTTTCTGTTTGACGAAATTAATTCGAAGTCGAACAACCGAACCTCATAGTTTCTTCGGATCCAGAACCACATGTTTGACGCGTTGACGTTTCCAGGTGTACGTAATGTGAATTTTCCCATCGTCTGTTTGAATTACGGCAGGATAAGAATATTCGCCAGGCTTATCTTCGAGAATCAACACGTCTTTCCAGGTTTTACCATCCGTCGAGAGAGCGACGTTCAATGGTGATCGACCTCTTGGTGTGTTGTTGTAAATGAGGATGCCGCGTCCATCTTTCAGACTGACGGCATCAATTCCTGAATTCGGATTGGGAAGATCTTCCAATAGCGTCATTTCGGACCAGGTCTTTCCCAGATCGTTTGACCAGGAAGAAGAGACGCGTTTCTGGCGTGTTCGACAGACAATTTGCAATCGGTCTCCCCATTTCAGAATCGCAGGCTGAATGGCGGCCAACTGTTCGCCATCGTTGAGCGGAGATGTTTTGCCCCAATTCCCGGAGGAGTCGAGCCATTCCATATGGACGCGCCAACCGTTGTCTTCTGTCGATGTTGGGCAGAGTAGCCGACCGTCAGTAAGCAGTTCCGGCTTGTTCTTGATTGGGCCCACAAAGCCTTCGGGAAGTTTGACAGACTTCGACCAGCTCTTTCCGTCATCCTGAGACGTGATCAGTTCACCCCACCAACGGCGAGGGTCGGCGCCGACTTTATAAAACAACTGAATCTCACCATCTGGTTGAGTAAACAGCACTGGATTCCAGCAGGGATAACGAAAGTCTTTACTTTGAATGCCGTTGGCAACACTGCGGACCGACGACCACTTCTCACCATCAAAGTGAGAAATCCAGATTTCGACATCGGGGTTCTTTTCGTGCGTTCCTCCGAACCAGGCGGCCAGTAATCCAGTTTTGGTCGGAGTGATTGTCGAGGCGTGACATTGGGGAAACGGAGCTTCCGTATAGACAAATTCTTGTGTGATGATTGCCGGATGATCGGGTGTTGATGCCGGATCTTCCGCATGGAGAGTCGTAGAAGCCGTACAGAAAACGAATAAAACGAGCAAAATACGCATGAAAATAGCCTCCGTAGTATGAGAATCACCTGATTGTTATTGCCTGAAATCCTGATAGCAAGGACAATCTTGAACTATGAAAATTGTTCTGATCTTCCTATTGGCAATCGCGACATCTACCGATGCAACCGGCATCGATCAGATTCCCGTCGCGGGAGAAGCAGGAAGTACCGTTCCCTCATTTCAGATGCGAACTGTCTCGGGGCCACTGATGAACCGTTCGGTTTGTCATGTCTGCCGGAATGGTGACCGACCGGTTGTGATGGTGATCTTACGAGTTCTCAATCCTGCTCAGCGAGTATTATTGAGAAATCTTGATCGGAGCGTTGAACAATACCGCGAGGAGGGACTTCGATCATTTGCCGTCTATTTATCGGATGTGCCTCGCCGGGATATTCAGAGAGTGCAGACGTTTCAATATAACGGGCGTATCGACATGCCGGTCGGATTATCACCATCGGCGATTGGAGAAGATCAACTCGGGGTCGATGCATCGATCCCGGTGAGCGTCATTCTTTACAATGAGCAAACGGTCTGGAAACGATTTGACTTCGATGACGACGGGCCGTCTCATCAGGAGATTCGTGAAATTCTCAGTCAGGTTGAAGGGTTGGTCGACATGGCAGTGGAGTAATTTCGGTGAATCTCCCCCGCTCTCGTAAATCCATCCGCGATCGACAAGACTTTGCTCTCTATGTTGACTCGACTTCTGATGTTGTCTGTGATTTTTCTGTCGGCTTGAAGCCGGCGTTCTTTAACATCAGAACCGCGACAAGCCCAACTGCCATCAATCCGGCACCAAACCAATACGGATTCGCTGGCGTCTTTCCTTCATTAAACAGCACCACACCGGCAATTGGTCCGAGAATACGGGCCAGCGCGGACATGCTTTGTCCCACTCCCAAAATTCCCCCTTGTTCCGATTCAAGGCTGGAGAGTGATAACATCGATTGAAGTGACGGCGTCGTGGCAGCAAATCCGATGACGGCCAACGGGACAAGTGCGTACAACATGTTCGCACTCCCCGTAATCGCAACCCACGCAAGAGCCAGAAGCCCGGCTGTCATGGTCACCACGCCGAACAGACTCATCCGGTAATCGCCAATCTTTGGAGCCAAGCGGCGTACCAGAAACCCTTGACTGATTGTGAGAATCAAACCGATGTAGGCATAGGCGAAGAAATTGTCTTGTTGAGACATTCCCAGTTTTTTTGTGAGTAACGATAGTGTTGTTTCAAATTGCCCAAACGCAAATGTGGTGATAAAGATCGTTCCCAGAATCATGCCGACATGTGGATGCCCCATTGCTGTTTTGAAACTTCCCAGATCGAGCCAGTGTCGCTTGGCAGATTTTGAATCCGGGTTAAGAGATTCGGGAAGTTTGATGATGGCGAACAGTAATGCCAATCCCGAGAGTCCGGCCGCGACATATCCGGGAGCGGGACTCGGTGCCGCTCCTTGCACATCGCTGACAAACATGGCTCCCAATAATGGGCCAAATGTGAATCCAATGCCGAATGCGGCTCCAATGAGTGCCATCCCTTTTGCGCGTTCAGCAGGTCCGGTCACATCGGCAATGTAGGCTTGAGCTGTCGGAATCGTGGCTCCGGCAATACCGGCGCCAATGCGAGTGATGAATAACCAGCTCAATGCACTGATGCCAAGCATTGACCCCTCTGCCCCCAACGATGTCGCGTAGCCAAACAGAGCGTAGGAAATGGTGGAACCTGCCAGACCCAGGATTAGAACTGGTCGTCGTCCGATCCGGTCGGAGACTCGTCCCCAGAGCGGAGCAAAGACGAACTGCATGGCGGAAAAGGAGGCCATCAACAGACCAAGTTCCCATTTGCTTGCCTCAAACGATTCGCCGTATCGGGGAAGCAGGGGAAGCACGATCCCGAAACCCAACAGGTCGATGAAGACCGTCACAAAAATCAGGAACAGACCGGCTTTTCCAGACGAGGCCACGATGAAAACTTTCCGTATAAGTAATTAATATCGACTCTAAATTAGCCGCGAATAAACCACCAGGCGAGATAACACAATGCAGGAGTAAGCACAAAAATGAGCAGAAGCGTTGTTACGTTCGATCTTTGATCTTCGGGCCAGCGTCCCATGCGTCTTCTCGCGATATCGACTTGAGTAACGAGGAGTCGTTAAAAAAACTGCGTGTACGGCACCGCAATACACGCAGTCTGAAATGTGAAACTCTTGCAGGTTATCCCAAATCGTCCCAAGAGCCTTCGGGGAATTTCTCCACCAGCTTGGCGACATCTTCCTCGGGAACTGCATCATTGTACGGGTCGAACCACTCGTCTCTGAAGACGATCCGACGATTGTGCTTCATGGCAAGATTTGCCGTGAGTGCCATGATGGCGTCGGCCATGGCAACAACTCCATTGCAACGTAAATCCGTTAAAGGACTCTCATTGCGGATGCAATAGCAGAAGTGTTCCATCTCTTCACGGTACCCACGACTGATTTTCTCGCCCATGCTTGAGGATGCGGTTGTTGCGGCTGCTGAAGGAGCCGTTGTTTCGTACGCATCCAACACAGGAGCGGCCGAGGCACCTTCTGTGTTGACGACCCAGAGTCGTTGATCGGGTCCGCCACCGGTGGAGCCTCTTCCCTCTTCTTTGTAAAGCAGTGCCTCTTTCTCTGTTTTCATCCAGAGAGAACCACGAGTTCCGTACACCAGTTCGCCGTATGGTTCTGACTTATTGGTATTGATCGACGAATAGGTCACCACGCATTTATCGCGAGAGTGTGCGGGATCTTTCGCGTCGTAGGTACGACCGGGGAATTCAAATGTGACAAAGATCTGGTCATCAATTTCGCGATCATCATCCCATTTATCTGGTGGCCCGACATTTGGAATACCATAGAAGTTCTTGCCTCCGAAACCGGAGACCGCAATCGGGTGGACTTTCCCCAAAAAGATACTGGCGGCATCCATCTGATGTGATCCAAGTTCGGCCATCAACCCGCCGCCTGTTTCATTAAACAAACGCCAGTTGATCAATTGATCGACATCCTCGTATCCATATTCACTGACGTTGCCTTTGAGAGCTTCCATGTCCTCTTTGGGGACACTTTTTCGCCAACTGTCCGATTCGGGGAAACTGTTATTGCGGTGCCACTGGGCACGAATGTATTTGATATCTCCCAAGACGCCAGTCTTGACCAATTCGTTGGCGTTGTCGTAGAGAACGCTGTAATGGCGTTGATGACCGACAGCCAGCAGTTTGCTTTTTTCTGCCGCTTTGCGAATCATCTTTTTGCATTCGGTGATGCTATGTGCCATCAGCTTTTCTGTCAGCACATGTAGCCCCGCTTCCATCGCTTCCATGGCGATGGGAGCATGTTGGCTCAATGGCACGGCGATCACGACAGCTTCAAGGCCGAGTTCTTCTTTTGCGGCGATCAAATCTTTGTGACTCGAATATTGTTTAATGGACTTGGCTTTTTCTTCTCCCAGCTTCTGAATCAAGCCCATGCGAACGTCGTTGCCATCCCCTTGGAATGCACGCTTCAGGTTTGTCGGACGCAGGTCGGCGACGGCTACGACGTTCATATATTCGGGGGGATGCTCGTTGAGCAGAATGTTTCCTTCGTCACCTGTTCCGATGAAGCCGACACGGACTGGTTCTCCTTCGAGCTTTTCATAGCCGAAGTACATCGCGCCCAAACCGGTGGTCGCGGCGGCGGCTCCTTTGATGAAATCGCGTCGGGTATATCCGACCGCTTCGTGGAAATTATCTCTACCAATCTGAATTTGTTCGGGTGTCAGTTTCATGGAAGTATCTCCTGATCTGTATTGAGATCAAATTGAAAAAATGAATGGTTTGAATGCTGCGTTAGATAATCACGTATGGAATTATATCCCATTCGCTGAATCGGTTACTTATTTTTTCTCCAGAGCAATGCACCTAAAAGGGCATCGACTCCAAACCAACGACCGGTTGGAAGCATTGCAATGGCGAGCAAAGCGACTGCCTCGATGGAGTTTTTGTTGACATACAGAGAATGCTCTGGGCCCGGTGCTTCAGGAACATTCGGCCAAGGTGGCCAGACCAGATAGAACGAGATTAACATCCCCGCTCCCGCGATGGCTGCCAATCGAGTCGCAAATCCCGTCATCAGGCAACCGCCCAGAATGAGCAACGCCCAAACTGTTAGCTGATTGACTTCGGCGATCTTGTTTCTTTCGGCAGGGACGGGGCCGCGTGCAATTTGTTCGTAGGTGAGAAGTTGTCGAGCCTCTTCTTTCAGATCAGACTCCAATGACTTTACGGGGCCAACAAGGGAAGCCTTTTGCGTCTGGATTTTTTTCCAGAGAGACTCCAAATGGTCGAACTCAAAGTCCTGGTCTGCAGTCGTCAGTTTCTTGTTGTAGTCGGCCAGCATGTCCAGATACATCTGCTTGTCGCCAACTTTGACAACATGGTCTTCGTTTTCGACACGAGGTCGCATTTCAAACTTCCCTTGCGCTCCTTCTTCTTCGACGATGAACACAACACCCGTGACGCCAGGGTCACCTTTCAATCGGCCTGCCAACTGTTGTCTGTAGCTCAGTCGATTGGCAAGTATGCGAAGCCGTTCGAGTTCCTCGTGGAATGTTTTCTCTTGATCCGACATCTCAGTGGGGTCAATTGGGATTTGCTTGGAGATCCGTGCGAAGTCCGTTGGTGTCGGTGGTTCCCAACTCGGAAAGCTGAGAATCTGAGTCTTCTCATCATACTCGAAGGTCGTTTTTGCGAATGATATTCCTGGAGGAAGTTCAAAACGATTGGAAGTCCTTTTTTCAGGACCGTCAATCAAACCGTCAAGTCGTTGGATTTGAGAGTCACTCAGTTTGTAGTGAGTTTTGAATCGTGATGCCCAGCGATCCCATTTCTTGCTCATCAAGTCGTAGTCGAGCCACTGGAGTTCATCAGGATCACCAGTCATGCTACGAAATTGATCGCGGAAGGGACCTTGGGCATTGCTCAAAAAGCCCGATGCCGTCCAGGGAGTGGTTGTAGACATCGACTCCAGTTTCCAGAGTCCCTCGTAGACAAACTGCCATCCAATTGAAAGTCTCAAGAGAACGATCAAAAGTACGGCCAGAAATGGAATGCGGTATGGATCTCGCACAGGTTTACCTCGTGTGTGAATACTCGTTGAATCAGGTGTGCAAAAAATGAATCAATGATAAGTTTCAGGCTGATTCATCGATCTGGTTGTTGTGGTCGCTCAGGAAGAGCGTCTGCTGGGGGAGATTAAAGGTGTGAACTTTCAGTTGCCGGCCTGTCTCTGGCGGAGGAACTAACAGTACCCCAATCTCGGGATGATTATCGCAATATTGGCGTGTTTTTTCGAGTCCCATGACAAAAAACGCCGTAGAAAGTGCATCTGCCGCGGCGGCTGTGGGTGCCAGAACCGTTACAGACAGCACATTTTCCGCGGGAATTCCTGTTCTCGGATCGAGAATGTGGCCATATCGTTTCCCCTCGTGACGGAAAAATTGAATTCCCGCTCCCGAAGTGGACATTCCCTGATTCTTGAGTAGGAGTGTGGCCATCCGCTCTTTGGGAAACAGAGGATTTCGGACACCGACAGGCCAACCCTCTAAATGATGGTGAGTCCCCGACGCGAAAAGACTACTTTTTCCACCGTGCATCAGCCAGTTCGACTGCTCTCGTTCGTGAAGATGTTGTCCCAGACAATCGAGAGCGAACCCCTTCCCAATCCCTCCGAGATTCAATTCGAGTCCTTCAACGTTGTAGGACAGGGAACAACTCGATTCATCGGTTTCGATGTGTTGATATCCGCATCGCTGCAATGTTGTCTCTATTTGCTCATCTATCGGAATTTCTGCCTCTTGCCGAGACCTTTTCCAAAGGTCAATCAGTGGAGCAGACGTTGGGTCATAGGCGCCCTCTGTTTGTCGAGCGATGCTCAGAGAAAGCTCGATCACTTCGTACAGACGGGGCGATATCTGTTGGGGAGTTCCCGGCTTGGCACTCTGGTTGAGCAAGTAGAGTTCGCCATCATCCTTGTAGACCGTCATTTCCTGTTCGAGCGAATGAATCTCTTCCAGGACTTCTGACGCAACCAGAACTTGTTCGGGTGGCCCCGGATTCATCATGATCACAAAGTCGGCTGCCATTGCCGTGGTGCCGAGTCGAACGCTTGGTCCCGAAGCGGGAGGAAGATTCTCGGCAGCTTCTGCAATCGAGTCGGCGATCTTGTCGCCAACCCATTCGACTTCTTTACGTACCGCACGCCCCGTGAGAAATTCTCTGCGGTTACCGACGGGGCGGCTTTCGTTTGTCATACGAAGACTCGATAGGTATGGAGGCAAAGTTCAATCAAACGGCGAAACTATTTAAGTACGGAATTTCGCCTGCTGTTTGTTTGATTTCTTCCTGATTTTCGAGTAGCAAGCCCAGAAAATCCCAGCGTCCGCTGATGAGCGCGTTCCGGGCCGATTCGGCGATTTGGCAGTCGAATTCTTTATCGCCGACAGTCACTTTCAGAGTTTCGATATCGACTGAGACCGCAGTTTCGGGATCTGCTTGTATCGCAGCCGACATTTCTTTCAGGTCAGCCCGAGAGCAAGTAACGGCGGGAATTCCTAACGAAGTGCAGTTGCCGAAGAAAATTTCTGCGAAGGATTCCGCCACGACCGCTTGGAGTCCCCAACGCATAAGAGCTTGCGGAGCATGTTCGCGGGACGAACCACAACCAAAGTTTCGTCCCGAGACTAATACACTCGCATTTTGATATTCCGCTTTGTCGAAAGGATGGTCGGAATCTTGTTTACGATCATCTTCGAAGGCGTGGTCGCCGAGACCATCAAAGGTGACGCAGCGAAGATATCGTGCCGGGATGATGCGGTCGGTATCGATGTCGTCGAGGAACAAAGGGATGCCGGTACCGGTGATGTTTTTGATTTCGTTCATGGTGATCAATTTAAGCGAGAAGGTTATGGTGAAATGGTGATTATTTAATGAAAAAGGTTGTCAGGCTCGACATCTGCGAATCAGACGGCCTCCAAGACAGAGAAATGCAGCGCCCACTAAGACTGTAATGTGAGAGGCACCGAGAATTCCCATAAACTGTTGTTGCATTCTTTCTATCTGGGAGATCGCACCTGAGTCAAACATGGTGAATGAATAAAAACTAACGGCGGCACTAATTGACAGTATTCTAGGAACACACAACAACAAGGCCAAGCAGATCCCGGTAAGCAGTGTGTCTAATAAAAATTCGGGGTCTCCTTGATAAAAAACAGCAAAAACTGTCATTAGCATATGTGATCCGGTTAATGCTGCCGATGCGGTGATCCATCTGTTTTCTTCATCTATGCTGGAGCGTATCCAGCCCGCAAAAACCAACCTCCAAAAGATTATGGAGATCAAGACTTTACCATCTTGCTTTCCGATGGATGCTAAAATCAAAAAACTAAATACAGAAAGAAAGTAACCAAACCCTTTCAGTATATAGCCGAGTCCTATCCATCCACGCTTGTCTTTTGATCGCTTCTTTCGCTTCTTCTTTTTCTTTGAGGTTGCTGAAGTCTTTCCGGGCAATCTTTGACCAGAATGGGACTGACTCACAGCCTGGTCGAGTATTGACGAAAACTCATCTTCTCCTTCTTCAAAATACTCTTCGACATCCTCGTATTTTTCACTAGCGCCAGAGCCACCAGGAATGCTCAGTGGGAATTCACATTTTTTGCAATTGACCTGACGTCCCGCCAGCGATTCTTTGACTCGGTACTGCTTTCCGCAGACATCACATTCAAATTCAATCGGCATGGCTAAATATATTCGAGGGGGAGAATCGAGTAAATTTGGTGTGCATCAAACACTCACAGGTTCCAGCATTTCTCTGACATCGGTGACATAACCATTGATGGCAGCCGCTGCGACCATTGCGGGAGACATCAGCAATGTTCGGCCTGTGGGGCTTCCCTGTCGTCCTTTGAAGTTGCGGTTACTTGAAGAGGCGCAGATTTCACGCCCTTGAAGCTTATCGGGGTTCATCGCCAGACACATCGAGCATCCTGCTTCACGCCATTCGAAACCGGCTTCTTCAAAAATCTTGTCGAGCCCTTCTTCCATCGCCTGCTTACGAACTAATTGTGAGCCCGGTACCACGATCGCTTTGATGTTTTCCGCAACGTGGCGACCTTTCGCGATCTCGGCCGCTTGGCGAAGATCCGAGATACGGCCATTTGTGCATGAACCGATAAACGCAACGTCGATTTTTTGACCTTTAATTCCTGCCCCCGATGTCAGATCCATAAACGCCAACGCTTCGGCAATTCCGACTTGTTCCGTCTCGTCGAATTGTTCGGGAGATGGGATGTTCTCGCTCACTCCAACAGATTGAGCCGGGTTGATTCCCCAAGTGACGGTCGGTTCGATATCGTCGGCGGCGAACTCGACAACATCATCGAACTCTGAATCTTCGGTGGAAGCGAGACTCAACCACCACTCGGCGGCTTTGTCGAAATCTTCCGTGGATGGAGCAAATGGGCGACCTTTGAGATAGTCGACGGTCTTCTGATCGGGATTGATGTAACCACATCGAGCTCCACCCTCGATGGACATATTACAAACCGTCATTCGTTCTTCCATTGTCATGTTGTCGAAGACTTCTCCAGCATATTCATAGGCGTATCCGACTCCCCCCTGCACGCCGAGCTTGCGGATAATGTGAAGAATGACATCCTTCGCAAAGACACCCGGTTTGAGTTCTCCGTTGACAACAATCCGCCGGACTTTTGGTCGGTTAAGATACATTGTTTGAGTGGCCAGCACTTGTGCCACATTGCTGGTGCCGATCCCAATGGCGATACTTCCGAACGCTCCATGAGTCGAGGTATGACTATCACCACAGACAATGGTCATTCCAGGCTGTGTGAGGCCCTGCTCGGGACCGACCACATGAACGATGCCCTGTCGTTCATCATCGATATCTAAGAGTGTGACGCCGAATTCGGCACAATTCTTCTCAATCGCCGACATCATCCCCTCGGCGAGAGTATCTGCGAAAGGTCGGATTTGACTGGTTGTCGGTACAATATGATCGACGGTCGCGATGGTTCGGTCCGGGTACATCACCGGCAAATTGCGGTCACGCAGGATTTCAAAGGCCTGCGGGCTCGTCACTTCATGAATCATGTGCAAACCGATGAACAGTTGTGTCTGTCCATTCGGCAGTTCAGTGACGGTGTGTAAGTCCCAGACTTTATTGAAGAGATTCCGTGTTTCACTCATGATTGTCGTCACAAATTCCAAAAAAAATCAGTAGATAGGGTATTCGAGTAGCAGAGACAGCGAACTCGTCCGAAAGGCTCACTCAGAATTCTCCGAGGAAGTTCTCCAGTGTAAACGAATATCGGGGAAAAATGCGAGTCTTCCACCGTTCGACACGAGGAGATATCAAGACAGGTGAGAGACTCGTCTAGTCTTTCTCAATTCTCGACTCTGAATAGTGCATTAAAGTATATGTATTCGAGGTGTGCCCGGTCGGTTGTCAATACCGTTACGGTTTTCTATACTCAACGATTCGACCCAAGACCGGTGATTGCATTGCTTTGGAGCGTCATTGATCAGACAGCTCATTACCGGTTTGCGCGAACCATAAAGACAACGGCTACTTATGTTTGAAGGCATTACCGAAAATCTGGGCACAGCACTGTCCGCCTTTCGTCGTCAGGGAAAACTGACCGAGGCGAACATCAGAGACGGTATGCGCGAAGTCCGTCAGGCATTGCTGGAAGCCGACGTTAATTATGAAGTCGTTCAGGACTTCATGAAGAGAGTCACCGAAGAAGCAGTCGGTGAACGTGTTCTCAAGTCATTGCGACCGGAAGAACAGATCGTTGGTGTTGTTCATGAAGCCCTCGTTGATTTTATGGGGCCCGTTGATCATTCATTAAATATTCGTCGTGATGGCGTCTCTGTCATCATGATGTGTGGTCTTCAAGGATCCGGTAAAACCACAACTTGCGGCAAATTGGCCCGCATGTTGAAAGAACAGGGGCATCACCCCCTTCTGGTTGCTGCCGACCTTCAACGTCCCGCCGCTGTCGATCAGCTCAAAGTGATCGGTGAACAGATAGGCGTGGATGTTTACAGCGAGCCGATTGAAGGTTCTACACCGGTTAAAGTTTGCTATAACGCCGTCAAACAGGCGCGGAAAAAGAATGATCACGATGTCATCATTCTGGACACCGCCGGTCGATTACACGTCGATGACGAGTTGATGGCAGAGCTCAAGCAGATCGATAACAAATGCACTCCAGATCAGGCGTTGTTGGTTTGCGACTCGATGACGGGTCAAGATGCCGTCAATTCGGCGAAAGCATTCAACGACGAACTGGAACTCGATGGCGTCATCCTGACCAAGCTCGACGGTGATACTCGCGGTGGTGCTGCGATTTCCGTCAAAGCCGTCACGGGCGTACCGATCAAGTTTATTGGTGTCGGAGAACAACTCGATAAGCTGGAGCCGTTTCATCCCGACCGGATGGCTGGACGAATTCTGGGGATGGGTGACGTTTTGTCACTCGTCGAAAAAGCCCAGGAACAGTTCGATGCCGAAGAGATGGAGAAACAGCAGGAAAAGATGCGGAAGGGGAAATTTACCCTCGAAGACTTCCGCGATCAGATGCGACAGATTAAAAAGCTCGGGTCCATGAAGGATATCATGAAAATGATTCCCGGCATGGGTGGTCTCATGGACCAAAACCCGGATATCGATGCCGAAGGAGACATGTCTCGCATCGAAGGCATTATTAACGGGATGACCCCCGATGAACGGAATCATCCCGAACTGATCGATCGTTCTCGTCGGAATCGCATCGCACAGGGATCGGGAGTTGACCCTTCTGATGTCAACAAGTTGTTGAAAGACTTCGGCAGCATGGCTGGTGTCATGAAAAACATGGCCGGCATGGGGATGCGAGGTCGCATGCAGATGATGAAACAGATGACGGATGGGGGCCTCTTTAATGAGGGAGCGTCCATTGCTGAGCAGAAACAGCGTTCAAAACGAGGGACGCAAGATAAATTGAAGATGCGGGAAGATAAGAAGAAGAAACGTAAGAATGCCCGCAAACAACGTAAGAAAAACAGACGCTGAGTTCGGTACGCCGAGTCGGCATTTTGATCAACGGCTTCCGCAACGGAGAAGCCAAATTTACTGAATAGGAGATAACGTGGCAGTTCGGATTCGTATGAAGAGAATGGGACGTAAACATCGTCCATTTTACCGTATTTGTGTGATGGATTCTCGCAAGCCTCGCGATGGCAAAGCGATTGAGGAAGTCGGCACGTACGACACCTCCGTCACCGAGAAGTCACAACGTGTGACATTAAATCTCGAACGGATTGATTACTGGATGTCGGTCGGAGCTCAACCGAGTGAAAACGTCAAGACATTGATCAAGAAGGTCAAAACGAACAAGTTCGGTTTGACTAAAGAGCCACCGAAGATGCAGGCTCCTAAACAACCCGAGCCGGAAGCTCCTCCAGAAGAAGCAGCTCCTGCCGATGCAGAAGCGACTGAAGATGCCACAGCCGAAGTGCCTGCTGAAGAAGCTCCCAAAGAAGAATCCGCAGAGTAATCAGCGGGAACTTTTGGTCATGATTTATGATCGAAAGGGACGGAGATCATACGATGCGTTTTGATGTCCTGACACTTTTTCCTCGGTTGTTCGACAGTTATCTCGACCAAAGCCTGCTCAAAAAAGCGATTGATGCAGGACTGGTCGATGTCAACTTGTGGGATTTTAGGGATTGGACGACGGACAAACATCGATCGGTTGATGATAAGCCTTTCGGTGGTGGCCCGGGAATGTTGATTGCGTGTGAACCGGTCTATCAATGCGTCGAGCATGTTCAGGCACAGGCGGAAGAGCCCGGCCAGTTAATCATGTTGACGCCACAAGGGCGGAAACTTGATCAGAATCTGGTCGAAGAACTCGCAGAAAAGCCTCGTTTGATCATGTTGTGTGGTCGATATGAAGGCTTCGATGATCGAATTCGTCAGGGCTTACAGCCTCTGGAGATTTCCGCTGGTGATTTCATCTGCAATGGGGGTGAAGTCCCGGCGATGATGGTAATCGACACCGTGATACGACTGATTCCCGGTGTTTTAGGAGACGAAACGAGCCATAAGTACGACTCGTTTTCACAGTCTGGGTTATTGGAATATCCACAATTTACCCGTCCTCGGGAGTTCCGGGGGATGGAAGTTCCCGATGTATTACTCTCGGGAGACCATGGTAAAATCGAACAGTGGCGGCATGAACAGTCACTTTTGAGGACTCGAGAACTCCGGTCAGACTTGTTAGAAAACGACGAAACCGGCGAGAATTCGTGACTTGCGTCGATTTTTCCTATGTGGAATGAGTTGACGTTCTGTTCAAATCTGCCATACTTACCCTCTTGATGAAACTTTGAGACCCCAGAGGCTGACCATGAATCAAAAAGAAATTCTCGATCTCGTCGCACAATCCAGCTTGCGAGAAACTAAACACGAATTTGAAGTGGGTGATACCGTTGAGGTACACACGCTGATTCAGGAAGGCAATAAAGAACGCGTCCAGGTGTTCGCGGGTGTGATCATTGCCATGAGTGGCGAAGGTGTGAACGAAAACTTCACCGTTCGGCGTATCGTTTCTGGTGAAGGAGTCGAGAGAACATTCCCGATTCATTCTCCCAAAGTCTCGCAAGTCGAAATCAAACGTCACGGACGTGTTCGTCGCGCCAAACTTTACTATCTGCGTGATCGAGTCGGTAAAGCGACTCGTCTCACAGAACGTCGGGCCAAAGTCAAAGGCAAATAAATCGCGAAAGCGGTTGAGTCATTATCTCATCTCTCCCTCGACGATTCGGGAGATACACGCATGCCCGGTTGGCTGAATCAATTATTCGGCGATGCGGGTGAAAAAGCGGCTGTTCGCTATTTGAAACAGCAGGGATTTCGCATTGTCACCCGGAATTACGAGAACCGGGCCGGGGAAATCGATGTCATTGCTATTGAGGGGCAAACGCTTGTCTTCATCGAAGTGAAAACTCGACGAAGCGAACGCACCGGTCACCCACTGGAAGCCGTCGATGCCTCAAAACAACAGCAGATTTTACGCGCAGCACAAGTCTATCTGAAAGAGCGAGACCTCTTGGGGCAAGCAGTCCGCTATGACGTGATTGGACTCGTCTGGCCGGAGGATCAAAAGCAGCCAGAGATTCATCATGTGAGGTCTGCGTTTCCCGAATAAATGAATGAGATTGTTTGGGAATTCGTTGCGATCATCGTTCCTGCAAATTAGCTTGGGATAACCCCCACCGTTCTCGTAAGGATCACATTCAATGATTGTCGGCATCGATCTGGGAACCACGCATTCGCTGGTCGCCTGTTTGAGGGAAGATGGTCCCCAATTGATCCCGAACGCACTCGGTGAATCTCTCACTCCCTCTGTGATTGGACTCGATCAAGAGGGAAACTTGCTGGTCGGTCGTATTGCCCAAGAGTATATGGTCACCAATCCCGATCGATGCGTCGCGATGTTCAAAAGGCAGATGGGGACTGAATGGAAATGGGTGATTGATAATCGAGCGTTCACGGCTGTCGAGCTCTCTGCCATCATCTTGAAGTCCCTAAAGGACGAGGCCGAGCAACATTTGGGAGTGGCTGTCACCGAGGCAGTGATTACAGTCCCCGCCTATTTCAACGAACATCAGCGAACAGACACCATCCGCGCGGGAGAAATTGCCGGTCTCAAAGTGGCCCGTATTGTCAATGAACCCACGGCTGCCGCGTTGGCCTACGGTCTTCAGGAACAGGATCAAGAGCGGATATTGCTCGTCTACGATCTTGGCGGGGGAACGTTCGATGTCTCGATTGTCGATCAACTCGATGATGCGTTGGAAATCAGGTCATCTGCGGGAGAAACTTTTCTGGGAGGAGAAGATTTCACCACGACCATTGCTTCCAGAATTCTCGAATCACGAGGGATGGTGTATGAACATGTCGAAATGAAAGAGCCAGAACGTCTTTCACGATTGCGGCGAGAATGCGAGAAAGCCAAAAGGCACCTCAGTTCCCATGCTTCATTTACCATTCGGGTGCCCGATTCGAAGGGGGACTTTGCACAGGATGCCCCTGAAATTGAGATCACTCAAGAACAGTTTTCTCAGTGGACATCTCATTTACTGGGGAGAGCCGAGTTGCCGCTGAGGAAAGCATTGGGAGATGCTGGACTCAAACGTAGTGATATCGACGAAGTCATTCTTGTGGGTGGTGCGACACGCATGCCGACAGTTGTTGCTCGTATTGTGGAGATTTTCGGGAAAGAACCTTTGCGCCGCATCAACCCCGATGAAGTGGTCGCGATCGGTGCTGCTGTTCAAGCGGGCCTGATTGACCGTCACGAACATGTCGAAGATATGGTGGTGACCGATGTCGCCCCGTTCACATTGGGAGTCGAGACGACTCGTGAACTG
>Ga0181597_10002761_pt1 | contig 18793 bp, 20 predicted proteins | sample 041ome_5_FD_148647 | JGI IMG/M metagenome (GOLD analysis project Ga0181597, IMG submission 148647) | Coastal salt marsh microbial communities from the Groves Creek Marsh, Skidaway Island, Georgia - 041403US metaG (spades assembly) | ecosystem: Environmental > Aquatic > Marine > Intertidal zone... | reverse complement strand
ACGACCTATAGGCAGGCTGCGAAAGCGGTAACCTTCGGTATTATGTACGGTGCTGGACCGCATAAGATTAGTGAACAAGTTACTAAAGACGGTGGAAAGCTTTCCGTTGAACAAGCTCGACAGATTATCAAAGAATACTTTGGTGCTTTCTGGAAACTCGAAGAGTGGATTGAAACCCAGAAAAAGATTATTATGAGAGACTCTGCTATCTATTCTCACTTTGGACGTAAACGTCGATTGCCTGATGTAAAGTCAGACAACAAAGGAGTACAAGGTCACGCAGTTCGATCTGGTTTGAATTTTCTAGTTCAATCCGCCGCTTCAGATATCAATCTCATCGGAGGTATAGAAGCTCACGCAGTGTTGCAGCAGCGCAAAATGAAAAGTAAAATTTTCGCGTTAGTACACGACTCTGTGTTAGCAGAAGTACCTTTAGATGAAATTGATGAGTATTGCGATATACTAAAAACTGAGATTCAAAGAGACAGAGGAATTTATATCTCCGGTGCTCCAGTAGGTTGTGACTTTGAGATTGGAGACGATTACTCAATGGGTAAGTTTGAAAGTAAATATGGTAATCTCACTAACGTATAAACAAGTGTGTAGACGAATTCGCTTTCCGGTACATACAGTTCCTCGGGATGACCTGTACTGGGAAGACGGATTACTAATGTTGGATAATCTAGTAATAGATGATAAAAATCAGAAAGGAGATACTCTCGGCATAAGAAGGCTTCAAACTCCTCATAAGTTGAAGAGATTGAATAAGACTTACCTAGAATTTTCTGATCTTCTATATGAAAATCCTCCAATATTAATTGACACAAATGGAATAGTTTTTTCCTATCAAAAAACTAGGTGGCAGAATGTGATAAGCCACAAGATTAAAAAAAGAGAGCAAATGGATACTCACACCCGAATATGGTTGCATGGAGTAAATTTCGCTTTCTTAGTTTCAAACCCTCCTGTAGGGAAAGATTGGGCTCAAGTCTTGTATCTAAGAAAATGGCCCTGGCTACTGTATGGTTTTTCAGAACGCAAGGAAAACACTACAAAAAGGAAGATTTAATGCCAAGAAGAAAAAGAGACGTATTATCTAGTCTTAATTTTTATTTAAAAGAAATAGAACCTTTAACAAAAAGTCAGCTTGAAGTGTTTGAGTCTGACAAACATTTAATGCTTCATGGATGCGCAGGAACGGGGAAAACTTATATTTCCTTATATCTTGCTCTTGATGACTTACAAAAAGATGTATATAATAAGATTTTACTTGTTCGTAGTGCAGTGCCTACAAGAGAAATGGGTTTTCTTCCAGGTACGGAAGATGAAAAATCAAAAGTATATGAAAATCCTTATGTAAATATTATGCAGGAATTGTTTAGCCGAGGAGATAATCCTTATGGGCAAATGAAACAAAAAGGAATTATAAATTTTTTAACCACTTCTTATATTAGAGGAACTACATTCTCTGATTCAGTAGTAATTGTAGATGAGTGCCAAAACATGACTTTTCATGAGCTTGATAGTATCATCACAAGAGTTGGGCAAAACTGTAGAATTATCTTTTGTGGAGACTTTTTTCAGACAGATTTACGAAATAGTGGTTTGAAAGACTTTATAAAAATTATAAAGAATATGAAAGAGTTTGATTTTATTGAGTTTGGTATTAATGATATTGTGCGTTCTGACTTTGTAAAAAATTATTTAGTAGAAAAGTATAAAGAAGGAATACAATGAAAAGCAATATAGAAATGGAGAGCTTAGAACGTAAAATAGACCAACTGGTAAGCAGGGTAGAGATGCTACAGCGAAGACTAGTTGATGTCGAAAATTTCCAAGTTACTCTAAGAAAAGAAAGACAAGAAAGAAATTTAAAAGACGAGATGTGGACTAAAGCTTGAAAGCGGTTATTTCCAATAGAATTTATATGGATATAGAGCCTTCCGCTCTTGCGGATATTGATAAGGCACTTACATATAAAATAGAGAGCTATAGAAGAGATGCTCCTCCTCAGTATGTAAAAAATTTGAGAAGGTTGAATAGTAATCTTATCTCTATACCTGTTGGAAGAACCGATCTTATTCCCCCAGGATATGAAATCAAAGATAAAAGAATAGAAGTTCCTGTAGACTTCCCTGAGTTTAGGTTTGACCTGAGAGAAAGTCAACAAGAAGTCTATGACCAGCTTAACGACAATGCTGTTATCAATGCTTTTGTATCTTGGGGAAAGACTTTTACCGCACTCGCAATCGCTGGAAAGCTAAAGCAAAAGACTCTAATTATTACTCACACTGTTGCACTAAGAACTCAGTGGGAGAAAGAGATAAGAAAAGTCTTTGGCATAGAGCCTGGAGTTATAGGATCAGGAAAATACAATATTAGTGCTCCGATTGTTGTCGGTAATGTGCAGACTTTGTATAAAATCAAAGAACAGATTACTAAAACTTTCGGAACGCTAATTGTAGATGAGTGTCATCATATACCGGCAAACACCTTTAATCGACTGGTAGACTCTAGCTATGCTCGATATAAGATAGGCTTATCTGGCACGGTAGAAAGAAAAGATGGTAGGCATGTAATGATGCCTGACTACTTTGGACATAAGAGATTTACTCCGCCCAAAGAAAATTACATGCAACCTTCTGTAGACGTAATTCAAACTAAAATACGTTTTATGGACGGTGCTAAAATACCTTGGGCTAACAGAATAAACGATTTGGTAGCTCAGGAAGAATACGGTAAACTTATTTGTTTTCTCGCCGCCGCTTATAGAAAGAAAGGACACAAAGTATTACTTCTCTCCGACAGAGTATATTTTCTCAAAAGAGTAAAAGAAACTTTAGGAGACTACTGCGAACTTATAACAGGAGAAGTACCTCTAGCGGAGCGAGAGAAAAAGATAGAAAGAGTACAGGCAGGAAAAGTAGATATTCTTCTAGGAACTCAGAGTATTTTTTCAGAGGGTATTAGCGTAAATCCTTTAAGCTGTCTAATACTCGCTACTCCTGTAAACAATACTCCTCTACTAACACAGTTGGTGGGGAGAGTGATAAGGGAACATCCTGGAAAGATAGATCCTGTTATAGTAGATATAAATTTAAAAGGAAAAACCGCAGAGAAGCAAGCAAAATTACGTCTTGGGCATTACTTACAACAACAATATGATGTGTTTTTTAAGGACATGTGAGAAAAAAAGTTCTTGACAATTGTAGATCTTCCCTGTATAATATACGGTCTGACTTCGAGAAATAGTAGTGATTTTTTATAATTGGGCAAAAATGTACTTAGCTACGGAAGGTAATTCTTCGGCTATAGTTACATTAATCGCAAATATAACCTACCCCACCCTGCCTAAAAATGTGCGGGATCCTATCTATCGTTTGATTCAGAAAGACTGGACTGGCGATAGCTTTCTATTGCACCCAGAAAAAATATTATCAAACCGAAGCAAGTTCGGTGACACGGAGCTAGCACAGTATGTGGCACTCGCTAGTTTTCGCAGCTATGCTGAATATGAAGCCACAGGAAAACGCAGTTTAAACATGCTTATATCGCCTGTTTCTACTGTAATTATTGACAACAACAGACTACTCTCTCGTGTAGAAGATGAAGTTTTCTTCTGCTGGGAAGAAGTCACGCATTAAAAGGAAAAACTATGGGTATTAAATTTACTTCATCCGCTGGGGGAGCTAAGAAAAGCTCTTTAGAGCAGTACACTTATAAAAATGGAGACAACTGTGTTCGTCTTTTCGGAGATCTTCTACCTCGATATATCTATTGGGTAAAAGGTGAGAATGATAAAAACATTCCTATGGAGTGTTTATCTTTTGACCGAGAAAAAGAAGCTTTTGTAAACCAAGAAAAAGATTGGGTTCGTGAATACTTTCCCGATTTGAAATGTGGCTGGTCTTATTCTGTACAGTGTATAGACCCCTCTGACGGTAAAGCTAAAGTATTTAACCTAAAGAAAAAATTGATGGATCAGATTCTTGTAGCTGCTGAAGATTTGGGCGACCCTACTGACTTGGAAGCAGGTTGGGACATCCACTTTAAGCGTGTTAAGACCGGTCCTAACGTATACAATGTTGAGTATACTCTTCAAACTTTAAAGTGTCAGAAAGCTATTCGCGCTCTGACAGACGAAGAAAAAGATGTTGTGGCTAGCGCTACTCCTATTGATGAACTTCTAACTCGTCCTACTCCCGATGCTCAGAAAGAGTTATTGGAAAGAATTATGACGGCGGGTGCAGGTGCAGACTCAAACACCGATGAAAGTATTGAAGATGAGTTTGATGTTGCCTAATGAAGATTCTATTCTCTGCCGATTGGCATATTAAATTAGGTCAAAAAAACGTGCCCCTGAACTGGGCACGTGCTCGCTATGATTCATTCTTTCATCAGATTCATATCTTGGAAGACGATGCTGATTTGCATATTATTGGCGGCGACCTATTCGACAGAGTACCAACAATCGAAGAATTAGAATTATACTTTACTTTTGTAAAAAAGTGTAGTATAGAAACGATTATCTATGATGGTAATCATGAAGCTACGAAAAAGAATAAAACTTTTTTCACAGCTTTAAAAGAAGTTACTAACTCACTCAACCCCTTGGTCTATGTAATAGATGAAGCTTTTGAGGACGAGAGAGGCTTTAGTATTTTGCCTTATTGTGATTTACACAAGAAAAGCTCTATAGAAATGCTAAATAAGTCTCTACCCGTGTTTACTCATGTGCGCGGAGAAATACCTCCTCACGTTACTCCAGAGGTTGATTTAGATAGATTTAAACGATTTCCAATAGTTTTTGCTGGGGATTTGCATTCTCACTCAAACTGTCAACAAAATATAGTGTACCCTGGTAGTCCTATGACAACTAGTTTCCATCGTTCTAAAGTAGCGACGGGAGTAATTACTATAGATACAGAATATTGGGAGTGGGTTTGGAATGAGTTAGAGCTTCCACAACTACTACGGAAGACAGTAACCGACCCTGCTGATATGATAAATGGTTTATATGACCACGTTATATATGAATTAGAAGGAGACCTTGGTGACCTTGCAAAAGTAACCTCTACTGATCTCCTTGATAAGAAGGTTGTAAGAAGAAGTTCTGAAGCTACTCTTGTACTAGACAAAGAGCTTACAATCGGAGAAGAGTTAGTAGAGTATCTAATGTATGTACTAGAGATACATGATGAAAAAATACCAGACATATTAGGAATATTTAATGATTACGCTAAAAACTTTGAAATGGAGTAATTGCTTCTCTTATGGAGAGGGCAATGAGCTTGATCTTTCTGACAGCAAACTGACCCAAATTTTGGGCAGTAATGGTGTTGGTAAATCTTCTATTCCTCTTATACTGGAAGAAGTGTTATTTAATAAAAACTCGAAAGGAATAAAGAAAGCCGATATTCCAAACAGAGAATTAAATAATGGATACTCAATCTACCTTTCATTTTCGAAGGGTGGAGATGAGTACGAAATAGACCTTCAGCGTAAGTCTTCGCTTAAAGTAAAGTTTCTAAAGAACGAAGAAGATATTGGCAGTCATACGGCCACCAATACTTATAAAAGCATACAAGAAGTTCTTGGAATTGATTTCAAAACATTCTCTCAGGTAGTTTACCAAAATACAAACGCAAGTTTGAATTTTTTAACTGCTACTGATGCTAATCGTAAGAAGTTTCTTATAGACTTGTTAGGGCTAGAAAAGTATGTAAAACTTTTTGATGTGTTCAAAGATGCTTCTAGAGAAGTCGAGCAAGAATTTGCAACGCTTGAAGGTCGCATTTCGACTATTGAAAAATGGTTGGAAAATAACCGTTTGACCGATACTACCCCACGAGAACTTGTAAAAGTACCGAAAATGTCGGATGACGATGAGGAAGAATTAAGTTCTCTTATGGCTGAAATTAAAAATATTTCATCAACGAATCGACAAATTTCTCAAAATAATCAGTATAAAAAATTATTGAAAGAAATTAATATTTCTGAAATTAATGCTATCAAAGCATCTGAATTTCAGTCTTATGATGAGTTGCAGTCACAGCTAGGCGCTATAGCGGGGTCGATCGGCTCTTCGGAAAAAGTCATTCGAAAGATGGAGAACCTGGAAAATGTATGTCCTACCTGTGAACAATCCGTTGACTACGATTTTAAAGAAAAACACATCTCGGGAGAGAAAGAAAAAATTAAAATCGAAAAAGACAGACAAGATGATATCCAGAAGAAAATTAAAGAAATTCAAGAAAACAATGAGAAATTCAAGCTAAAATCTACAAAACAGAAAGAGTGGGAGGATTTGTATCGTTCAGTGGACGACTCTCTCCCGAGCCTTCTTGTAGACGAAGAAGAGCTTAAAATTAGAGTTACGCAAGTTCGTAATCGAATTGCAACTCAAAAGAACGATATTGAAAAACTTCAGAGAGAGAACGAAGCTCGTTCAGCCTATAACGCAAAGATTGAAGTTATAAGCGAACAAACTGAAGAGTTTGAGAAGCAACTCGAAGAAGTATCTACTCGTTATAGTAGAATTGCTGAAAGAAAAGGTAATCTTGAAATTCTTAAAAAAGCCTTTAGTACTAATGGTCTAATAGCATACAAGATCGAAAATCTTGTGAAAGAACTGGAAGAATTAACGAGTGAATACCTCGCAGAACTTTCAGACGGTCGTTTTACTCTGAATTTCGCCGTAAATAACGATAAGTTAAACGTAGAAATTACAGACAATGGAAATATAATTGATATTCTTGCGCTTTCTAGTGGGGAACTGGCGAGAGTAAATACTGCCACTCTTCTTGCGATTCGTAAGTTGATGAGTAGTCTTTCTTCAAGTCGTATCAATGTATTATTCCTAGACGAAGTTATGACAGTTCTAGATGAGGTAGGAAAGGAGAAACTCGTAGAAGTTCTATTAGAAGAAGAATTGAACACCTACCTAGTAAATCATGGATGGTCTCATCCATTATTAGAAAAAGTAGAAGTTCATAAATCAGGCAATATAAGTAGGTTGGTAGCATAATGGTAGATTCAAGAGCAAAAGGAGCGAGAGGGGAATATCTTGTAAGAGATATGCTTCGAGATGCCAGTGGCCTACAGTTTGAGAGAGTCCCCAGTTCGGGGGCTCTTTCTTATCTTAAAGGAGATTTATACGTTCCCGACGAGAAGAATTTATTCTGTATAGAAGTAAAAAACTATGAAAAGTCTCCTCTTACAGATAAAATATTTACAAACAAAACAAACTATCTTTTGCAGTGGTGGGAGAAAATAGTAAAGCAAGCCGAATTAAAATTACAGCAGCCTTTACTCTTTTTTAAATACTCAAGATCAAAAGTGTTTGTAGTAACAACTCTAAAACCTGAAAATACTAGGTATACTTATGTTTCTTGGTTAGATTGTTATATAATGATAGCTGAAGAATGGCTAGACCAAGAAAAAGTGGAGTGGATAGGTGGTTAGTTTTAAAGATCAAATTATGGAAAAAAACAACAATGTTCTAATAGTAGATGCTATGAACATTGCTTTTCGTTGGAAGCATCAGGGAAAATTAGAGTTTGAGCTAGAATATCTAAGAACTGTGGAGAGTTTGGCTCAATCTTATGAATGCAGCAACATTATTATTGCGGCAGACTGGGGTAATAGTAAGTACAGAAAAGAAGAGTGTCCCCAGTATAAAGAAAATCGAAAAGAAAGATACAAAGATCAAACTGAAAAAGAAAAAGAAGAAATAAGACTTTTCTTTGAGGAATATGAGAGAACACTTATTACTCTCTCAGAAAAGTTTCTAGTTCTTCGATACCAGGGAGTTGAGGCAGACGATATTGCTGCCTACGTTGTTAAAAATAGAGAAAAGTACGGAATAGATGATATCTGGCTCATTTCAAGTGACCGTGACTGGGATTTACTTGTTGACGAATATGTATCACGATTTTCTACAGTTACTCGTAAAGAGACTACAGTATTTAACTGGGAAGAGTTTTTTGACTTCCCAAGAGAAGAGTATATAAGCTATAAAGTATTGACCGGAGATAAAGGAGATAATATAGACGGTATTCCAGGAATAGGGCCAAAAAGAGCTACAGACCTTATTCATCAGTATGGAAGTGCCTTCGATATATATGACGCTATACCTTTAGACGGAAGATATAAATATATTCAAGCCCTTAACGAGAGTGGCGATTTGATATTACAAAACTATAAAATGATGGATCTTATTACCTATTGCGACGAAGCAATAGAATATCCTGGGCATAGTCTAGAAGAAATAGACAGTAAAGTAAAGGAATTTATGAATGTTAATTGATTATGGAAGAGATCGTCTTCTCTCAAAATTCGGTATACAAACACTTGAAGACAGGTATTTGATTGAAGGAGAGAAGTCGCCTCAGGACGCTTTCGCACGTGCGGCGAAAGCTTTTGCAGATGATGATGCTCACGCACAGCGTTTGTATGATTACGCAAGCAATCTGTGGTTTATGTTTTCTACGCCAGTTCTTTCAAACGGAGGAACTACAAGAGGTTTACCTATCTCATGTTTTCTCAACTATGTTGAAGACAGTAGAGAAGGTCTCACAGGCCACTACACAGAGAATGCGTTTCTTTCCTCTGTCGGTGGCGGGGTCGGCGGAAGCTGGAGCGATATTCGCTCCGTAGGCTCCCGCACAAGTAACGGAAGTGAGAGCACCGGCGTAATTCCTTTTATGAAGGTAGTCGATGCCGAAATGCTCGCTTTTTCACAAGGTGTAACTAGAAGAGGTTCTTATGCAGCGTATTTACATATTTCTCATCCAGAAATTGAAGAGTTTCTTGATGTACGAAAGCCCACTGGCGGAGATATTAATCGCAAGTCCACTAATTTGCATCATGCTGTGGTCATTCCTGACAGCTTTATGAAACTTATCGCGCAAGCGACTAAAGAGCCAGGCTTCGACGATAGTTGGGAATTGATAGATCCTCATTCAAAGAAAGTTACTAAAACTGTTCCTGCCAAAGCGCTCTGGGTGAAACTCATTCAGAACCGTGTTGAAACGGGGGAACCTTACATTATGTTTGAAGATGCCGTTAATGCAGGATTGCCAGAGTATCAAAGAAACTTGGGGTTAAAAGTACACCACTCAAACCTTTGTTCCGAAATTACTCTTGCCACAAACGAAAAAAGAACGGCAGTATGCTGCCTCTCTAGTGTAAATCTCGAAGAGTATGATTCTTGGAAAAACATCGACGAGTTTATTCCTGATTTAGTACGAATGCTAGATAATGTTCTTACTTATTTTATTGATAATGCACCTACATCGCTTTCAAAAGCGAAGTATAGTGCCTATCGAGAGCGGTCAATCGGTCTTGGTGCGATGGGATTCCACGCCTATCTACAGCGTAATAATATTGCGTTTGAAAGTGCAATGGCAAAATCTTTTAATAATCGAGCCTTTGCTCATATCAAGCACCAAGCTTTAGAAGAAAGCAAAAGACTTGCGAAGGAGAGAGGAGCTTGTCCGGACGATCCAAACCAGAGTGTAAGAAATGCTCATTTAATGGCAATCGCACCTAATGCTTCTTCTAGTATTATTTGTGCCAATACGAGTCCAAGCATTGAACCTTATCGTGCCAATGCTTACACACAGAAAACAAAATCTGGTACAAGTCTTGTAAAGAATGAATATCTTGAGCATACTCTCGATGAGTTAGGAATGAATACTGACGAAGTTTGGAAAGATATTATGACGAATCAGGGAAGCGTACAGCATCTTGATTTTTTAGATGACTATACTAAAGATGTGTTTAAAACAGCAGTTGAACTCGACCAACGGTGGGTTATAGAATTTGCAGCAGATCGACAGCAGCATATTTGCCAGTCACAGTCTGTAAATCTATTCTTTCCCGCAGACGTCAGTAAGCAAGAACTACATAACGTTCACATGCTTGCTTGGCGTAGAGGAATGAAAACATTATATTATGCACGAAGTGAAGCGTATAAACGTGCTGACGTCGTGTCGGATGAAAAACTAAGAGACTTTATCTTCGATGATGAAAACTCGTGTTTAGCTTGTGAAGGATAAAAAATGCTTACAGAAGAAAGAAATTATTACAAACCGTTTCAATATAACTGGGCTTTTGAAGCCTATAAGAGTCAGCAGCATATGCACTGGCTTCCTGACGAAGTACCGATGGCCGACGATCTTAAAGATTATCGCGGCCTTGATGATGACAGTAAGCGTTTGCTTGGACATATATTTCGTTTTTTTACGCAATCAGATGTAGATGTTTGTTGTGGGTATGCAAAACATTATCTTCCCACTTTTAAAGCACCCGAAGTACGAATGATGTTGGCTGCTTTCGCGGCGATGGAAGCCGTGCATCAAGAAGCTTATTCTACATTGCTAGAGACTCTTGGATTTCCTGAAGAAGAATATCAAATGTTTATGGATGTTCAAGAGATGGCAGATAAACACGAGTATCTATCAAACTTTAATATGAACTCGAAAAAAGATATTGCGAAGACTGTGGCAGTCTATAGCGGATTTACCGAAGGAGTACAACTGTTTAGTAGTTTTGCGATTCTACTGAACTTTCCTCGCCATAATCTAATGAAGAATATGGGGCAGATTGTAACTTGGTCAATTCGAGATGAGACGCTACACGTTGAAGGAATGACAAAGATTTTTCAAACTTATGTTCGTGAAAATCCTGAGATATGGAATGACGAATTGAAGTATGAAATTTATTGCGCTGCAGAGCGTGTTGTAGAACTAGAAGACGCTTTTATTGATATTGCATTTAATAGTTGTGAAGTGAAAGACCTAACGGCAGAAGAAGTGAAGGCATATATTCGATATATTGCGGATCGTCGACTGCTTCAGTTGGGTATGAAGAAAATCTTTAATTCAGAAACAAATCCTTTGCCATGGCTGGATTATATGATTAACGCAGTTGAACATACGAATTTCTTTGAAAATCGTGCAACTGAGTATGCTCGCGCGAGCACTACTGGAAATTGGCAAGACATTTTTAAATAGGAGATAAAATGAGTACCGATATTCAAGAAAAACCTACTCTTGTATATAACGATAAAAGTTATGTAATTGAAGAGTTATCGGATCAAGCAAAATACATTGTAAATCAAATACAAGATTTAGGAACTCAAATTGCAAGTACTAAAGCAAGGCTAGACCAACTTGAAGTAGCTCAAAGAGGGTTTACAAATATGCTTGGAGAAGAACTTAATAAAGAAGAGGAAGAAGAAGGGGCTGAATAGCCCCCTCTTGTTTTTTATTATACACATCAACAGCGCTATACTATTTACCTATGAAATTAGAGAAATGATCTTTCTTAGCAAAGCTTTTCTCTGACCGATCAACTACAGATCTCCAGAATTCCATATTTTGAACTGTTTTATAAACCTCTTCGGGCAATATTTCTTTAGGGTTTAGTTTTCTCGAAGATATCTCACTTCTTATAGTGTGCATATCAGCAAGCCCATAAGAACCTGAATCGTTTAGTACTTCATTGGATTTTACATCCGACAAAGTGTTTGCAAAAGACTCGACACCAAGAAACTTATAGACTTTATCTAGCGTCTCTTGTGTATTATTTACTAAGTCGTTGTATTCGATAAAATGAATCATGTGCGCTTGTTGGTTATCTATCATCTGTTTCATCGCCTCATAACTTTGACCTAGAATTCCCATTTCGATATCCCCCATAATCATACATCTATTTTGGTCCGTATGCTTCAATCCTTGTCGAAGTAACATCTGATCAATGAAGTTCATAGTACCATCTTCCGAAATAGTTGGATTACGATGAACAATATCAAGAAAAGATGCAAGGATTTCATCAATGTCTCTAACTGGACAAAGAATCTTTGGTTCGATATTAAAGTATTCTTCGATATAATGTGCGCGATTCATCCACGATCTATTCTTGTCAATGATAACTGGCTTCTCGATATCAGAGTGGTAATGATACATTGGGCTAGCAATCGTTTCTTTTGCTTGCTCTAGTTTAGGATTAGCGGAGTACATCTCATTAGTAGATAGCTGATTTTCGAGAGCCACCATCAACCCAACAACAGGGGAGTTTGGGCTTGAGTAAATATCTGGATGTTGATTCAGCAAAGCTGATAATAGAGAGCTTCCCGATCTGGGAAGTCCAGCCATAAAATAGTATGTCTTATTCATTATTCAACCTCAATACTTTTTTCTATAATTTTATCTACATCGAATATATCTTCATTTTCTCCGTAGGGATATTCGCCTTCTTCTCCCTCGAATGAAAAGTCGAACAAATAGCTATCCGGCAGATTGATTTTAAAATCAATTGCTGGTAATATATTAGTATGTAAATCGTAACCAAAAACTGTGGGAGACGTGCCGTTCCATAGTACAGTAGAACGCTTATTTAAAGCAGCCGCTGCATGTTGTAAAGAAGAGTCTATCAAAATATTTCTTTTACTCATCAGTAGCACACTAAAAAAGTCTGGAATCGGCAATGACTGTTGCTGTGTAGCAAACAGATGATGGGCGCCTTCAAGCTTTGAAGAATTAACCTTTGTTACCTGAATAATCGTATAGTCTTTCTTATAGTGATCAACTAATGCTTGTGCAGTTTTCTCTGGCATATCACGAGTCCAAGAGTATGGCTTAGCATCAGTTGTCATCATACCACCGTTAGTGTGAATCACCATCAGTGGCTTGTCTGTCTTCCAAAATTGTTCAGCGCCTTTTCTTTGGAGACGATTGTATGTTAACTCCGGCATCTCGCCATTATAATCTAGATTATAGATATTGCACCAGTTATCGATCAGAGATCGCTTCTTATGAATATGATCAGTCGTGTAGTACGGCTCGTGAGCAAAAATCAACGAGTCTTTATTCTGAATATACTCTTGATAGAAGTATTGTGTTTCCCCTAGAGGATATACTCTATCAACAAAAGTAAGATTGCTAAAAATATTAGGATACGCACAAACAATAATTAGTTTGCGATCTGGATAATTATTCTTGATAACTTTCGCTACAGCAGTTGAAGCAACATGTTTCCCAATTCCACCTTGTACATGAAATATACTATACATAATTTTAATCTCGTAGTTTATTAAGTTTTACAAAGTCACCCGTGTACATTTTGTTGCCGATGTGATACACAGTTCCTGGCTTACACCAAATCGTATAGCCCAGCTCCTTTATCTTATTACATACAGTAATGTCTTCGCCCACAAAATCCCCGTCAACTTGACTATATTCAAATACATTTTTGAGTGGCTTGTTTCTAAAGACTAGTTCTTCGCTTGACTCATAAAGATCAGCAACAACTTTTGCAGATAGCTTTAAGAATCCAGTACCACACTTGATTATAGGAAATAGCCCATCATTATCTTTATTTATTTCGTCATACCAGATGTTATATTGCTCAGTTTGATCGCTTTTATTCACAACAGGAACACAGATCACGTCTTTTTCATTCAGAAGAATATCAATAAGATCTTGAGGATTCCATGACTCATCTGCATCAATGTAAACTACGTGGTCATAGTTTTCAACATAACCAAGTTTAAGTAGCTCGTTCCTAGCTAACGGAAGAATGCTCTCATTAGCTAGGAACACTGCCCTTATATTTAGCTCGTGCTCAAGACCGAGTTTAATTGATTCGCAGAGGCTATGAGTATAGTATGCGTCTACTTTTTGATCAAGAGCAGGCGTCGCAATTAGTACTTTTTTCATAATATCACCATACTGTTATTAATAAAGGTTACTCTTCTGGAGTAGCTTCAGACTCTTGCTCTGCGTCTCTAATTGCAGCCAAATGAAAGTATAAGCTATAGACTGTATTATACACTTCTGCATATGTCATTGTGCCCGTCACTGCTCCGTCAGAAGGATCGAGGATATTCATGGTTTCGTTAGCAGATTCAGGATCAAAAGAAAACGAAATTCCTTTGACTCCCTGATCTTGCAGATTTTCGTACGTCTCGCTTAGTGAGCCGTCTTCGTTTACTTGAACGATGTCTTCGCTCACTCCAACGTAGGGGCGGCCTGTAAGTGGAGTGTAAAATGCAATAGCACTTGCTCTTACGTACTTACTTACAGTTTTATTAATGACTTCTTGACTTGCTCTATATTGTGGCATAATTAATTTCCTTAGATTACTTAGTTTGTTAACTTAGATTTTAACTGATCAACTTCTGCAGACAGTTCGTTTACTGCATTGACTAATACTGGTATTATATAGTCAGTTGTTAAATTGAGTTTATCGGGATCGTCTTCGTTGGCGATTACCGGATTTCCATATTTCTTTTCGATCTCAATAATTTCTTGAGCAGAAAATCCATATCTTCTCTTTCCTTCAGGATCTGTTATCTCATTTGTTTCTCTATTTTTAAATGAATACTCGATAGGAGTTACTTCTTTCAAGAAACATCGACCATGTTGAACTGGGTTATAGATACACTTATCTCGTATATCAGATACTACTGTCCAACCAATTTGAATTTGAGCGCAAGTATGACCACAATTTCCCACAATAATGCGATTGCTTTCTGTCGTTATATTCGCTAGCCCTTGGGTCGCAAGGTATCCAGACTTACAACCTAAAAATAGATTGTTACTACCAGTTGTGTTATTGCGACCAGCCTGGAATCCGTAGAAGGTGTTGTAACTTCCCGTTGTGTTGCATCGACCAGTATACTGTCCCATGAAGTTGTTGTAACTTCCTGATGTGTTAGCGGCGCCAGCTCTGTTTCCTATGAAGTTGTTGCTACTTCCTGATATGTTACAGAAACCCGCAACGTCTCCTATGAAGTTGTTGGAACGTCCTGTTGTGTTATTAAAACCAGCCTGGGTTCCAATGAAGTTGTTGTTAAATCCAGTTGTATTCGAGTAGCCAGCGTTGCATCCCATCATGTTGTTGCGATATCCAATTGTGTTACTAAAACCACTCTGGAATCCAATGAAGTTGTTCCAGGCACCGGTTGTGTTTAAAAGACCAGTCCGGTATCCCATGAAGTTGTTGTAATTTCCTAATGTATTACAGTAACCAGACTGGTGTCCCATGAAATTGTTCCAACTACCTGATATGTTAGAGTAACCCGTTGTGTTTCCGAAAAAGTTGTTGCAGATCCCGGTTTGATTAAAGCGACCAGCACTGTCTCCCATGAAGTTGTTTCTATTTCCCGTTGTGTTCTCGCGACCCGCATTGTATCCTATGAAGTTGTTGTAACCTCCCGTTGTGTTTTGGTAACCAGTCCTAGACCCCATAAAGTTGTTGTAGGCCCCGGTTGTGTTTTGGTAACCAGCCCTGTCTCCTATGAAGTTGTTTCTATTTCCTGTTGTGTTATAGCGACCAGCCCACTCTCCTATGAAGGTGTTGTAACTTCCCGTTGTATTAGCCCAACCAGCCTCGTATCCCATGAAGTTGTTGTAACATCCCGTTGTGTTACAGTAACCAGTCCTGCTTCCGATGAAGTTGTTGTAAACTCCTGTTATATTATAGTAACCAGCCTCGTTTCCAATGAAGTTGTTCCAACTACCTGATATGTTACAGTAACCAGCCTGGTGTCCTATGAAGTTGTTTCTATTTCCTCTTGTGTTATTGCGACCAGCCTGGAATCCAATGAAGAAGTTGCAACTTCCAGTTATGTTAGAGTAACCAGCATTCTCTCCTATGAAGTTGTTTCTAATTCCCGTTGTGTTAAAGCGACCAGCATACTTTCCTATGAAGTTGTTGCTACTTCCAATTGTGTTATAGCGACCAGCGCAGTATCCTATGAAGTTGTTGTAGGCCCCGGTTGTGTTCTCGAAGCCAACATAAGTTCCCATGAAGTTGTTGTAACTTCCAGTTGTGTTTTTATAGCCAGCACTGTCTCCTATGAAGTTGTTGCACTTCCCGATTGTATTACAGTAACCAACATAACCTCCAATGAAGTTGTTGGAACGTCCTGTTGTATTACAGTAACCAGTCCGGTATCCTATGAAGTTGTTGTAATTTCCTAATGTATTAAAGCGACCAGCCCTGTCTCCTATGAAGTTGTTCCTTTGTCCCGTTGTATTACAGTGACCAGCCTGGTATCCCATGAAGTTGTTGCTACTTCCTGATGTATTTAAGTAACCAGCACTGTCTCCCATGAAGTTGTTGCTACTTCCTGATGTATTAAAGCGACCAGCATTGTATCCTATGAAGTTGTTACTTTGTCCCGTTGTATTAGAGTAACCAGCCTGGTATCCAATGAAGTTGTTGTAGGCCCCGGTTGTGTTACAGTAACCAGACTGCCATCCCATGAAGTTGTTGGCACGTCCTGTTGTGTTAGAGTAACCAGCATAACTTCCCATGATGTTGTTATAGCTACCGGAGGTTATAGAGACTCCTGCTCGGTTGCCTATAATATTGTTAGCAAAGGCGTCTTCAGCGCCCCACCCAGCGCAGACTCCTATATAATTGTTGTAATAGCCTCCCGTGTTACAAATACCAGCAGCCAAGCCTATGAAGTTATTACACTTTCCGAAAGTGTTCGAAAGACCAGCAGAGCTTCCAATGAAATTATTGTTATTACCGTTTATGTTACTACAACCAGCAGAGCTTCCAATGAAAATATTGTTGGAACCTGTTGTATTATTGAGACCCGCATTGTTTCCTATAAACGTATTAGTTCCACGCCCAATGAGAACACTACCGCCAAATTCTGCTAACCTAATAGTTCCATCAGCATCCGCTTCGATAATAGGAATACCCGAACCGTCAGCAACACCAAAAATAGTTCCTGTCAAATCATTTGAAATTGAGAAAAGCTGACCGGCACTTCCTCCAAAACTTAAGCTTGAAGTAGTTCCGTCGTCCGTCACAGTCAGAGTAATCGGATCTCCGCTCGTAGCCCCACTCTTAAATTGAATAGTCGGATCAGCGGTTTGACTCGTTTGTGGAGTGATTACTATATTTTTATCAGAATCTGCCATGTTTTCTCTCTATTCTTGGAAACAAGTTTCCTAAAAATGATATTATATTTTAAAAAGACCTTCGTGTCAAGAATTAAATTTTACACATACCTTCGGGATTTACAGTTGGATTTGTGCAGTTTAAAAAGTAAATCTCATTTTCTACTACTTCATATTCGCAGTCTGCTGTATCCGGCCAAACTTCTTTTACTTTTGCGACTACATCTTCCGGATTTGTATAATTAAATCCTTCACTGTGATGAATATCCCAAATGATGTCATAATATCCATGTGCATTAATTGCTATTAATTCTCTCATGCTGCCCAAACCCTTAATTCATTTGCACGATCTTGAACGGATCCAGCACATCGATGATTGATCGCAGGACCGCCTTCGCAACCAGCAAACCAACTTTGTGTACAGCTTTGTTCATAGTAATTGCTCCAACCACCAACAGCACCAGAACAACCTGTTGTTGAACCGCTTGTTATCCAGTTCGTCCACGTTCCGTCTGGACCCCACTTTCTTTTAAATCTTTGCCCAGAACTTCCACCTGTTGAGTTCCAGTTGTCGGGAAATTCAAATTCGTTATATTGGGCACTACGATTTGTTCCAGAGATTGTTCCCGTTGCCCACACTGTACCAAACTCAACGCTTGTGTGCCACCACTGAGTTCGTGTTTGTTTTATTCCGTTATTTAAAATAGTACGAATATCATCATCTGTAACTTTTGTTTGACCTGTATCTGTAGGTAAAGGTACTGCTCCAGATGTTGTCCGATTAGAAGTATTTACGGCTCCAGCAACATAGGGGGATGTGCTTCTAGGAAAAGACATAAAAACAAGATGCCAGCCAACATCTGAATCTGTAGTAATATCGCAATATACTTTGAATCTTTCCGAAGAATCGTTTTTTCCATTTGGATGAATCATTACGGTTCGATTTCCGGCCGTCGGTGCGACCTTTTTCAACTCTGTTGCATTTTTTACTCTTGTTCCTGTAAAACATCCCATAATTAGTATCCGAACCTGCCCCGAAGAGCGTTAAAATTCTGTTGAACTTCTCCAACACTTAGTGCTCGATTGTAAAACTTAACTGAAGGTATCTCACCCTGAAATCTTTGATTAGGATCAACAGAAGGAGTAGCTAAATTGCTGTCTAATTCTTGTCCTATACAAATTCCATTTGCATAGGCAATCGAAAAAGTAGTAGTATTTGAATTCGTTCCCAAAGATACTCCATTTATGTAAACAGTAATACTTCCCCCTGAACCTACGGCACAGAAATGGTAGTACACATTTGTAGTTGGAGTAAAGCTCCATGTAGAAGATCCTGTATTTTCAAATTCTATATTGCCAGTACTTTGTCTAAAGTACCAGAGAAAATTATTTCCTGAACCTGTTTGTAAAAACGTGTCAATATCACCAGCACTTAATGCGCTCCTCTTCAACCACATATCGATCGTCCATGTACCAGAGGATGCCTGGGTAGATAAGGCTCCGGACGCTACATCTAAACGTGATGTGCTGTTTACAAAAGCAAAATTTTCTTTTCTAGTAGTAGAATCTATGCTGTATGTAAGATTTGTTGGAGTAATTGAATGACCGCCAGCTATGTCAACAATAGCTTCAGTAGATGAACGACTGTCCGTTACGCCTGTATTCGTAGAATAGAGAAACTTACTAGGAGTATCTCCGACTTCGAGTTGCCAGTTTGCAACTTTAGTTACTCCTCTACCACCATAGTGTCCATAATTGTATTGACTCCATGTAGCATTTAATCCTCTATTTGCGCTAACCGTAAAAACAGCATATAGTCTTTGCCAAGTATGTGTTTTAGTATTAAATGCTGTAGCACCTGCCTG